>Ga0247823_10004294_pt1 | contig 11456 bp, 10 predicted proteins | sample 13C_PalmiticAcid_2_FD_192426 | JGI IMG/M metagenome (GOLD analysis project Ga0247823, IMG submission 192426) | Soil microbial communities from agricultural site in Penn Yan, New York, United States - 13C_PalmiticAcid_Day30 | ecosystem: Environmental > Terrestrial > Soil > Agricultural land...
GCTTGGCCGGAGAAATACACCTCCGGCCAAGCCGTCGCGTCGACGCCGCGGATCACCCGGTAGCCGTCAGGCCCTTCCGGGACCGGCTGGAAGCCGACCGCGATCCTCGTCGGCAGACCGACAGCGCGCGCGAGCACGGCGAACGCGGTGGCGAACTGCTCCGCCGTGCCCTTGCCCGCACCCGCGTCGCCCGCCGGGCCGAACAAGAACTGCTCGACACGCGCGTAGGACGACCCGACAGGGGCCTCGGCGTCGGGGTGGCGGTCGAGCCGGACGACCTGCTCCAACGCGACAGCCCGCTCGTATGGCGTTGTCGTGTTGACCACGGACTGTCGGGCGTAGTCGGCAAGGGTTGCGGGCAGGCCCGGAAGCTCAAGATAGCGGCGCAGGTCGGGCACCTTCGCGGTGGCGAGATCCTCATCGCGCGGCTTGTCGGCGACACCGTGCATCTCGTAGCGCAGGCCGGGTGCAAGGCCCCGGGGCAGCACCAGCGAGCCCGAGTCCGGGTCGACCATGACGTCGCCCAAGCTGGTCGACGTCGGCCTGCCCATGGTCGGCAGCCAGGTCCCGTCGAGGGCACCGACGATCAGCTCGACGTCGGTCTCCTGCACCCGGTCTCCCACCGGCAGGTCCGGCGGCGACACGGCGCCGATCGGCCCGTAGAGCGACGACGCCTGCCAAGCCGCGCCGGTGTAGTCGGCCAGCGCCACCAGCCGGACCGGCAGTTCAGGCCCGCGTACCCGCAAGAGTTCCGTGTCGGCCATGCCCGCCCAGGAAGCCAGTTTGGGCAAAGGATTGGCCACGTCGATGTCAGTCACCGGGGGCCGCACCAGTTCACGCGGCTCGAATGCGTTCCGGCCGGGCAGCACGCCTGCCGCCAGTGCCACGACCGCGAGCACACCCAGCACAGCGACCGGCGGCACGACAGGAGCCTTCCGCGCCGCCTCGGCGCGGTCTATCAACACCCAACCCAGTACTGACAGTGCGACCAAAGCGCAGGCGACGAGGCCGCGAGGGTCGGTACGACCGGCGGTAAGCAGCGCGGCGGCGGTGTAGAGCACGACAGCGCCCGCGGGTGGTCCGATAAGCGACTTGCCCGCGAGTGCTACGGCGACGACGACGGCTACCAGGAAGACCAACAGAGCGCCGGGCATCAGCAGGTCGAGCGTGGGCGGCGCGGGCCGCGCGGAAGTCAGGAGCCTGGGCACGCTGTCGCGCAGGACCTCGACCGGGCCACCGGCTATCGCGCCCCTGGCCACGAAGTACCCAGCTGCGAGCCCGGCCACGGCCAACGCTATGAGCGTCATGCTGGCCGTCAGCTTGAGCGCCTGGGCCAGGAGGACGGCGCCGAACGCGATCACCACCGCCCCGGCGAACACCGGCCACGCGATCGATCCGGACCATCCCGCCGCCAGCGGAAACGCCGCCAGCATAAGCAGAACGGCCGCCCACCCCGCACGGATCCCGGTCATCGCGCGACCCCCGTGTCCCACGCGCGCAGCAAGCCCTCGGCGTCTGGCGCCCGCACCACCAAGACCCCGCCCAGCGCGGACAGGCCGGAGGCGCTCGGGTCGACCGACAGCACGACGCCGAACGCGGCGCGACCGGCTTCCAACAGCAGCGCGGACAGCTCGGACTCCGCCCCACACACCACCGCGACCACGTCCAAGTCCCGGACCGGCACTGACGACGTCGCCTCCGCGTCCGCCATGCCCAACTCGGCCAACGCGGCGAGCACCGACGCGGCGTCGCCGTCGACCGTACTCGCGGCGACCTCGATGTCCAGGGAGCCGGACACGGTCAGCAGGCGCACCGGGTGCCCGTCGCCGATGGCGGAGGTCAGCAGGGAGGCCGCGACCTCGACCGCGTCCTCGAACTGACTCGCGTCCGGGTAGCCCGCGGCGCGGTCGTCGAGCACGACGGCCAGGTGCGGCCGGGCCGGGTCGGCGTCCTCGCGAATCATCAGCGTGCCGGTACGCGCGCTGGTCGCCCAATGCAGGCGGCGCAGGTCGTCGCCGGGGACGTACTCACGCAGGCCGACGAGGTCCGTACCGCCGCGCTCGACCCGCTCGTCGGCGCCGACCTGTCCGCGCCGGGCGCCGGACGGCAGCCCGCGAACGGGCAGCACCCGGGGCACGACTCGGACCTCGATTACCGAGCCCACCATCGTCCTGGCCTCGGCCAGGGCGGCGAGTCCGCGCCTGCGCAGCGTCAGCGGGCCCACCTGCCACACGCCGCGGCGGTCGGTGGGGATGCGGTAGTCGACCTGGGTCCGCTCGCCTGGCGCCAGCACCGGGATGTCGACCGGGACTAGTTCACCCGCGACCTGGTCAGTGCCGTCGAGCAGGACGCGCAAGCGCTTGGCCCGGGAGGTCAGTTCCAGCGTCCCGGTGCACGCGCCGAGCCGCTGCACCGTGCGCGGCCGGACCGTGCGGGTCGGCTCGACGGGCGCGGCGAACAACACCGAAGCGACGCCGACCAGGAAGATCACCGTCAGCGCGATCCCCAGTGCCGCCAATCCCGGGTAGCGCCACCACAGGCCGCAGCCGGTCAGCAGCGCGCCAAGCACGAGCACCCCGACGCCGCGTGCGGTCAGCCGAACGCTCATTGCGGTGTCGGCCGCGGCACCTCGACCCGGGACACCACATCGGCCAGCACGTCGGCTGTCGTGGCTCCGGATAGCTGCGCCTCGCGGGTCAGCACAAGCCGGTGAGCGAGCACAGGCGCACTGAGCCGCTGCACGTCGCTGGGCACGGCGAAGTGCCTGCCGTTGGACGCGGCGTAGACCTGCACGCAGCGAACCAGCGCCCGCAGGCCGCGGGTGGAGGCGCCCAGCCGCAGGCGGTCGTCGGCGCGGGTCGCGGCGCCAAGGTCGGTGATGTACTGCAGGATCGGGTCGGCCACGTGCAGAGTCGAGAGCCTTCGGCCTGCCTCGGCGACCTGCTGCGGGCTGGTCACCGTCGGCACCTGCGCGATCCGGCCCGCGCCGCTGCCGGGCCGCAGCACGTCCAGCTCGTAGCGCTGCTCCGGGTAGCCGATCGACGTGCGCAGCATGAACCGGTCGAGCTGGGCCTCAGGCAGCCGGTAGGTGCCGTCGAGGTCGATCGGGTTCTGCGTGGCGACCACCAGGAACGGCTCCGGCACCGAGTGCCCGACACCGTCGACGGTGACCGTGTGCTCCTCCATGACCTCCAGCAGCGCCGACTGCGTCTTCGCCGCCGCCCGGTTGATCTCGTCGGCGAGCACGACGTTGGCGAACACCGGACCCGGCCGGAACCGGACCTGGCCGGTCTGCGGCTCGTAGACCGAGGTGCCGGTGACGTCCGACGGCAGCAGGTCGGGGGTGAACTGCACGCGCCGCGACAGCCCGCCCAGCGCACCCGCGACCGCGCGCGCCAGCGTCGTCTTGCCGGTGCCGGGCACGTCCTCAAGGAGCACGTGCCCACCCGCGAACATTGCCACCAGCACGAGGTCGATCACCTCGCGCTTGCCGCGCAGCGCGGACTCGACCGCGTCGCCGCATCGCGTGTGCAGCGCGCGGAACGAGGCGATCTCCTGCTCACCGATCGTCGGGCCTGTCATCGTCGTCACTGCTTGTCGTCTTCCTCTTCTTCACGGCGCCGGACCCCGAAGCGCAGCAGCGCAGCGGTGGCCAGAAGACCGACGCCCGCGCCCACCATCGGGCCGGACGACACCTCGTTGTTCACCGGGTCACTGGCGACCAGCGGTTGCACCGGGCAGATCCGGCCGGGCTGGCACTCGTTGACGATGATCCGGACGGTCCGCGACGCGGAGTCCACCGAGCGGCTGCCGTCCCGCGCGGTCGCGCGGATCACGATCGCGTTCGTGCCCTCATCGATGGCGACGGCCGCGCTTGTCGCGCTGCAGGCGACGACCTCGGAATAGCCGTAGGTCTTGTTCACGACCTCGCACGTGCCGTCGTGGTTGGCCCAGTCGGAAGGCGGGGCCATCGTCACGTGGGCGGTGTAGCCGGACTTGGTGGCCCCGCTGATCACCACAGCGCCCGCGGTCGGCACGGGGGCAGGCGGCGGCGGGGTGGTAGTCGTAGGCGGAGGCTGGGTCGTGGTGGTCGTCGGCGGGGCCTGTGTCGTGGTGGTCGGCACTGGCTGAGTCGTCGTAGTGGGTTGCGGCTGGGTAGTCGTCGGCTGCGGAACCGACCACACGGCGGTGCCGGCCGCGCCCTGGGCGACCTGGTTGACGGCCACGACCGACACGTCGAGCCTGCCGTTCTGGCAGAACTGGTTGCCAGAGCAGCTCAGCACCATCGTCGTCGACGTGCCCGCGACCTGCGCGGTCTTGGTGGACCCGGCGAAACCTCCGCGCGCGGTGACCACATAGCCGGTGATCGGCGAGCCGTTGTCGGTCGCCGCTCCCCAGCGGATGTCGACGGTGACGTCGCCCGCGGTGCGACCGTTCAGCGACACGGCGACGCCCGGCGGGACCCCCGGGGCACCACCCGTGCGCGTCCCCGAGGTCGAGGTCGTCGGCGCCGGTGAGCCACTGGGGCCGGTGGAGCCGGGCGCGACGTCGGTGGTCGTCGCGCCCGCCGTGGACGTCGGCTGGTTCGGCCGGGTGCGCGTCGGCTCGCTCGGGTTCGGCCGGGGCGGGCTCGGCGGGGACGGCGGCGGGGACCGGTCAGGGTTGGTGACCTGCAGTTCGGGGCTGCGGATGACCACGGACCGGGTGCTGCCGTCGGCGTCGACGATCACGCCGGTCTCGGCGCCGGGGGCGTTGATGAACAGCCTGCCGTCGTCGAACACGAGCTGCGGGTCGCCGGAGCCGTTGGTGCGGACATCGTCGCCGCCGCGCCTGCCGCCGCGGTCGAGCACGATCACGCGACCGGTGCCCTTGCAGGGGACGTAGATCTTGTCCCGGTAGACCACCGGGCGGCCGGGGTGCGCGCAGCCGAGGCTCGCGACGTCGACCCGGAGGACCTCGGTGCCGCTGACCAGCACGACCGTGCCCGCGCCGGGGATCGAGGCGGGGGCGAGACCGGTCGGGCTCGTCTGGGCGGCCAGTACGTCGCCGTCCTGCCGCGCGGTCGACGCCGTCAGGTCTTCGCCGGTGCCATCCCGCAGGACGACGCCGCCTTCCAGCCCCAGCAGCGTCACGCCGCGCTCGTGCGGGACCAAGGCGGTGAGCGGGCCCGCGCCGGACACCGAGCGCTCGGACTTCTCGACGAACTTGCCCTCGTCCTCGGACCACTCAAGGGCACGCAGGGTGCCGCCGTGGTCGACGACCCAGAGGACACCGGACTCGTCGGTGACGGCGTCGGCCAGCGGGAGCCCCGCCAGCCAGGGCGCGCCGATGTCGGCGAGGGTGATCGGGTCGGCGTTGACGACCGTGCCGCTCGCCCGGTCGATGATGTAGAGCCTGCCGTCGACGAGCAGCACCTTGCTCGACCCGCCGGGGGGAGCCTGCCGCCTGCCGCTGGCCAGCAGTGTGGCCAGGTCGATCACGGTGATCTGGCCGGTTCGCCGGTCCAGGACGATCAGCACGCCGTCCTTCTGCGTGATGTCGAGCTGGGAGTCGGATCCGGATACCTGCAGCCGGGTCTCCGGCCTGCCCGAGGCCGGGTTGACCTGGACCACCTCGCCGCGCTGCTCGTCGGCGAGCCAGGTCAGCCCGTCGGAGACCTCGACCGCGGTCCGGGAGATCCCGTTCCCCAGTGCCGCCCCGGCCAGCAGCAGGACGCCGAGGGCGGCGGCGCCGAAGCTGGCCGACTCACGGCCGCGTCCGCGCTTGCTCAAAAAACGGCGAATGGTGCCCGCCGCATGTGATCCCACGGTCATTGACCCTCCCTGGCCCGCCGGGATCGTATCGGGCACGGGAGACGCTTTGGTCGGAACCGACTATCTAGTGGTGCGGTTCGAGAAAATCATTCGCTATCGCACCGTCAAGGCGCGAGCGACTCTCTTCAAGGTGTCGCGCAGCACTTCGACTCGGTGGTCGAGATGCCATCGGTGCCCGCGAAAGCGGTCGGCGCGGCGATGGCCAGGCCGGCGGCGGCAACGATGGAGGCGATCAGCAGCAGGGTGCGGCGTCTCATGGGTACCTCTCTATGTCTGCAGGGGGGACGGGCACGACTGTGGACTGTGGATCGCCGCCGTGTCAACGGTGTAATTGCCGAACTCGCATGGTTTACCCTCGGCGGCGGGTGCCGAAAACCACGGTATATTCGCGAAACCGGGCGACCACTACTCCGACTGTCCCAACGCGGTGACCCGGAATCCATTGACAGAAGCCGCTTTTCCGCTACCGGTGGGCAACCAGTCGATCACGTTCCGTTGCCATTTCCCGGCGGTCAAAGTAGAGGGACCGCGCGGAGCGCCTGACCGCCGCGCCACCGCCGCCCGGCTACCCTGGGTCGCGTGACGATCCCTGTGGTCGTGGTCGCGGGATTCCTGGGGTCAGGCAAGACCACGATGCTCAACCATCTGCTGACATCGCGCACCGGCACGCGCATCGGTGTCATCGTCAACGACTTCGGCAAGGTCAACATCGATGCGATGACCGTGGCCGCCCAGGTCGACTCGATGGTGACCCTGGGCAACGGCTGCCTGTGCTGCGTGGTCGACGTCAGCGACCTCGACGCCATGCTCGACCGGCTGGCCACGCCGGACGCGCCGGTCGACGTGATCGTGATCGAGGCCAGCGGCCTGGCCGAGCCGCCCGCGATGGTGCGGCTGGTCCAGGGCAGCACCAACCCGCAGGTGACCTACGGCGGCCTGGTCGAGCTGGTCGACGCGGCCGAGTTCGAGGCGACCCGGCTGCGCCACCCCCAGCTCGACAAGCACCTGCGGTACGCGGATCTGGTGCTGCTGAACAAGATGGACCGCGCGGCTCCCGGCGTCCTAGACCTGGTGCGCGAGCTCGCCGACGGCGTGCCGGTGGTGCCCGTCGAGCACGGCCGGGTCGATCCCGCGCTGCTGTTCGAGCCGGTCGAGCGGCCGGACCACGTCGGCAGGCAGCTCTCGTTCGACGACCTCGTCGACCACGAGCCGCACATTCACGCCACGTACGAGACCGCGACGTTCACCAGCGCGCAGCCGATGAACCCGACCAGGTTCGCCCGCTTTCTCACCGAACGCCCCGACGGCCTCTACCGGATGAAGGGCTACGTGCACTTCGGCGACGCCGAGCGGTACTCGGTCCAGACCGTGGGCACCTACGTCAGCGTGCGGCCGGAATCCGAGACGCACGACACCCAGCTCGTGCTGATCGGGGCCGGCCTCGACCTGGATCTGATCACCAAGACACTCGCCGACGCCGTCGAGCCCGACCCGGCCTCGGTCGACCCGCTCGAACTGCTGTCGGTCACCCGCTACGTCCGCGACTGACTGCCCTTCCGACCGCCCCGTCGGACCTTGGCCCGACCCGATGGCCGCCGCACGATGGGCCGATGGACAGCGAGATCAGCGGGGTCGAGTTCGAGCAGGAGATCGCGCCAGGAAGCACGGTCGATCTCGACGGCGACTGGGTCGCCTGGCTGGAGAGCGAACCCGTCCCCGACAACGTCGAAGGCGTCGACCCGAGCATCGTCCACGGGGCGCAGGGCCCCGCGGTCGCCTGAGGAGCACGCGATGGACAACCCGGAACTGCGCCGCGACAGCGACGAGAACGCGTGGGTCGAGTATCTGCAGGGACTGCTGGAGAACCAGCTCGCCGCCGAGTCCGCCGCGGGCGAGATCCGGCTGAGCCCGGTCGACGGGCTGTTCGGTCCGCTCACCGAGGGGTCGGTCAAGTTCTTCCAGCAGCGCGAGGGCCTGCCGGAGACCGGTGTCGTCGACGACGCGACCTGGCAGGCGCTGGAGGGAACCGCCACGGCGACCCCCACCAACGGGACCCCGGTGGACCTGCGGATCCCGGCCCAACTGCATCTCCACTGGGACGACACGACACTTGAGCGGATGCTGCAGGACTTCGACTCCTTCGACCTCGCGACCCACCCTGGCGCCCGCCTCACCCTGGGCGCGGGCGCGGGACCGCTGGCGGGCAACGGCAGCGTGCAGCTGTTCAACCGCGAGATCCCGCTGTGGCGGAACTGGTTCGTGACGGAGACGACCCGCCTGACGCTGGACTGGAGTCGGGACCACGGGTTCGAGCTTGGCCTGGACAACGAGGCCGAATTCGGAGTCCGTCCGTTGCGCAACGTCGACATCTTCATCCGCGGCGACCTTGACCTGAAATGGCGGCCGCAGGAGGGCACCGGGTCGGCGGAGTGGGGTGGGTCGCTCAATCTGAGGTGGCGGTTCGACCTGCCATAGGATTAACCGCATGTCCGTAACGCGTCCTGGGCCGCTGCGGTGGCTCTGGTTCGTCTACGGCGGCAGGCTCCCCGACCGGTACCGCGACTGGGTTCTGCACGTCACCACCTGCCGAACCTGGCTGGTCCGCGCCTTCGTGCGCGGGCTTGTCCAGTTGGCCCCGCTGCTCGGCGGACTGCTCGCCGCACTGGTCGCCTTCGGGGACTCGTGGCCGATCGCGCTCGGGTCGACGCTGTTGGGGTTTCTGGTGGCGTTGCGGATCATCCTCGCGTTCGCCCAGGACAACGTCGACGCGCGGCTGGCACAACACGGGTTCCCAGCCGGACACGCCACCGCGGTCCGCCGCAAGAAGCACGCGGCTGAAGAAGCCGCCAAAGCGGCGGCTTACAAAGACACTTGGCGCCGTTAGTCCGGCGGTAGGACTATCCGCACGGTCCCGCGGTCGAGGTCGACCTTGGTTCGAGGAGGCGCGCCTGCCTCCTCCTCGTCGCGCATGAGTGTGTGGGACTTGCGTTCTTCGAGTTCCAGACGCTTGCCGGTGGAGAACAGCGCGTCCAGTTCCTCGAAGCCGCTGGCCGACACCGGAGTCCCCTTGCGGCCCCAGGGCAGCAGCTTGCGCGCGCCCGCCCACGAGCCGAGACGCTCCAAGGCGGCGAGCGCGATCAGGCCGACGACCAGGCCGGGCAGCGACAGGGCCCACAGCAAGCCGACGTTCACAACGGGAGAACGCCGCGGCGGGCCGATCGGTTCCGCGCGGCGGTCACTTCGCCTGTGGAAGCCGGACCGACCGGCGTGGCCGCCCGGCCGACGGCGGCGGGACGACCGGACCGATGTCGCCGTCCGGGGCCTCGTCCAGGTCGACCATCACCGGCGCGTGGTCGCTCGGCCCGGTCCCCTTGCGCGCGTGCCGGTCGACCCAGGCCGCTTTGACGCGTTCGGCGACAGGGGCGCCCGCTAGAACTAGGTCGATCCGCATGCCTAGGTTCTGGTGGAACATCCCGGCCCGGTAGTCCCAGTACGTGAACACCGTCTCGTCCGGCCACCGGTCGCGGACCACGTCGTGCAGACCGACGCTCTGCAACTCGGCGAGGGCACCTCGTTCAGGCGGAGTGACATGGGTTTGGCCGATGTAGGCCTTCGGGTCGAACACATCCGCGTCGGTGGGCGCGATGTTCATGTCACCGCACACCATCACCTCGCGCGGACCTGCCGCGACGACCTCGCGCAGCGCGGCGAGCCAGGCCAGTTTGTAGTGGTAGTGCTCGGAGTCGGGCTCGCGGCCGTTCGGCACGTACAGCGAGTGGACCCGGATCCCGCCGCAGGTCGCCGACACCGCCCTGGCCTCCGGCGCGGGGTAGCCGGGGGCGCCCGTGAAGCCGACCTCGACGTCGTCGAGCCCGACCCGGCTGAGGATCGCCACGCCGTTCCACTGGACCTCGCCGCTGAGCGCGACCGCGTAGCCGCGCTCAGCCAGCTTGGCGCCGAGCAGGCTGGTGAAGGCGTCGTCGGTCAGCTTGGTCTCCTGCAGACAGACCACGTCCGGCTGCCGCTGGTCGAGCCAGGCCAGCAACCTGGGCTCACGCTGTTTGACCGAGTTCACATTCCAGGTAGCGACACGCACCCGACCTAGCCTAGCCGCGAGGCGACCTGCCTCGCCTGTTCCGCGCTGCCCGCCGCCAGTACGGCCGCGGCGATCTCCTGGCACTCGTCGTGTGTGTGCCTGGCGAGCATCGCGCGGACGTCGGGGACGCTGACCGGGGCCATCGACAGCGAGTCGACACCCAGGCCGACCAGCACGACCGCGAGCCGCGGGTCACTCGCGGCCTCCCCGCAGACTCCGACCGGCTTCCCGGCCCGTGCCCCGGCCCGCGCGGTCGCCGCGACCAGGTCGAGCAGGGCGGGCTGCCACGGGTCGAGCAGTTCGGCGAGCGCGCCGAGCTGACGGTCCGCGGCGAAGGTGTACTGGGCGAGGTCGTTGGTGCCGATGCTGACGAAGTCGACCTCGGCGAGCACCGCGTCGGCGCGCAGGGCCGCGGCGGGGACCTCGATCATCACCCCGACCTTGTCGATGCCGTACCCCCTGGCGACCGCGGCGAACGCGGCGGCCTCCGCGGCCGTGGCGACCATCGGCGCCATCACCCACGGCTCGGCCCCGGTGTCCTGGGCGGCGAGCGCGAGAGCTTCGAGCTGGTCGGCCAGCAGCTCAGGCCGTCGCCACGACGTCCGCAGGCCGCGCACGCCCAGCGCAGGGTTGTCCTCAGGATCGGGACAGGCGTACGGCACGGGCTTGTCCGCGCCCGCGTCAAGCGTTCGGACCACGATCTTGCGTCCAGCCAACGGCGCCAACACCCGCCGGTAGACCTCACGCTGTTCGGCCACCGTCGGCGCCTCGGCGCGGTCGAGGAACAGGAACTCGGTGCGGAACAGGCCCACGCCTTCCGAGTCGGCTGGCAGATCGGTCGGGCCGCCGATGTTGGCCAGCAGCGCGACCGGGTGGCCGTCCTTGGTCCGGCCGGGACCGGTGGCCTGGGCCCGCTTCGCCCGTTCGGCCACACGGTGGACGACCTCGGCGATCTGCTCGGCCGACGGGTCCGCGGTGACCACGCCGGAGTCTCCGTCGACGACAACCACCTGTCCATCCACAAAGGACTCCGCTGCGGCGCACGCGACAACAGCCGGAATGCCTAGCGACTTGGCCAGGATCGCGGTGTGGCTCGTCGGCCCGCCGCGTTCGGTGACGAGCCCGAGCACGACCGTCGGATCGAGCAGCGCCGTGTCGGCGGGCGCGAGGTCACGGGCGACGAGGACGTACTCGTGCCCCGGCGTCGGCAGTCCTGGCATGGACAGGCCGAGCAACTGCGCCACGGCACGGTCGCGGATGTCATCGAGATCCGCCACCCGTTCGGCCATGTACGGCCCCGCGGCGGCGAGCAGTTCGCGGTAGCCGCCGATGGCGCGATCCACCGCCCACGCCGCGGGCACACCCTGTCCGACCAGGTCACGGATGTTGGCCGCCAGCGCGGGGTCGCGTGCCATGAGCGCGGCGGCGCCCAGCACCTCCGCGGCCTCCGGCCCGGCGAGCTTGGCCCGCCGCTCCAACTCGGCCGCGGTCTCCTCCAGCGCCGTCGCCGCCCTGGCCGCGTCGTCGTCGCCCGCGGCGGGCCAAGC
>Ga0247823_10004296_pt1 | contig 11455 bp, 10 predicted proteins | sample 13C_PalmiticAcid_2_FD_192426 | JGI IMG/M metagenome (GOLD analysis project Ga0247823, IMG submission 192426) | Soil microbial communities from agricultural site in Penn Yan, New York, United States - 13C_PalmiticAcid_Day30 | ecosystem: Environmental > Terrestrial > Soil > Agricultural land...
ACTCGCTACGGCTGGTGCCAAACACCAGCAAATCTTCCGTAGTATAGTGGTCAGTATGTGAGCTTGTCATCCAAGTCGACATCCGCTCGAGACCCGGGTTCAATTCCCGGCGGGAGAGATCATTTTTTGGCCGATTCCTACCTACAACCCCTTTTCGGGTCTTGTCGAGGGTTACCTGAAACATGCACTGCGATGTTGAACTTGGAATTAAACCAAACCGCTCTTGACATGGATGATTTTTTTAGGTTGCCCGCCACTCACGAAAGTGCGGGGTGGCCTCGGTCGCCGCCTGCGGCTCACATCGGTCATCGGCCATCGGCGACTGGCGGAGAGTGTCTCGAGAGTGTCCAGCAGCTCTCAGTGGCTGAGTCAGGCGACCCGCCCATGTGAAGCCTTGGAAAGCTCTGGACCTGCTTCTTAGGAGCATGCGGCCGCTCGGAGGTCGTCGCATGCTGTGGGGAGACCTTCCTCTTTGGGTGCTCCATCGCAGATTTCCCTTGCCAAGCAACCATTCGGACCTTTCTCCAATTCACAAAGATAACAGACACAGGCACAAAGACTGGTAAACAGTTTCAACCGCCTTGACTCAAATATCCCACTTCCAAATTCCAACATACCTGAACTTCCGCGTCCAACGGTCCAACCGAACGCACACCAATATGGCCGCACCCGAACTCCCGATGGACCTCCCGGTCATCGACCTCGACGTCTTCCTCCTGCAACCCCGCGACTCCCCCGCCGTGCAGGCCGAGTGCGCCAAGGCGGCGACCGCGCTCATCACGTACGGGGCCCTGGTGCTGCACGACTCGCGCGTGTCGGAGCAAGACAACGACACCTTCCTGGATTTGCTGGAAGATTACTTCGCGCAGCCCGAGGAACAGCTGCGCAAGGACGAGCGGCCCGAGCTGGCATACCAGATCGGCGTGACGCTTGAAAACACTGAGAAGCCCAAATGCGCCGTCGACGAGCCGTGCCTGCACGTCATCGAGCGGCTCGCCCCGTCTGAGCGCCCGCTTGACATTTCGGCGCACTCGCCCGACCCCAAGTGCCGCTTCTTCTGGCGCATGGTCGAGGCGCCGCCCTACAAGACACAGTTCCCCGGGCTCAACGCTGACAACATCACCCCGGAGGCGCCGCACATCCAAGGGCGCTGGGGGCCGGTAATGAACCAGTGGGGGACGTCGATGAAGAATGCGTGAGTCAACCGATAAAAGCTGGCGATGAAGTGCTAATCGGACCCCAGCGTCGAAGGGCTCACCCAGATGGCCGCTGTCGGGTTGGGCCTTCCAGCCGACACGTTTAAAGAAGCAGGCCGATACGGGTACGTCTCCCGCCGCCCCTCATCTCCCACGACGTGCACTTCTCACCAACTAGCCCGCATCTCCTCGCGCCCACCGCGTCGGACCTTCAGAAGTACGGCCAGAAAGACACCATCCTGGCCGGCTTCCACACCGACCTCAACTTCCTGACCATCCACGGCCGCTCGCGCTACCCGGGCCTGCACATCTGGGCGCGCAACACGGGCAAGCGCATCCCGGTCAAGATCCCGCAGGGCAACTACCTGCTGGTGCAGGCGGGCAAGCAGCTCGAGTATCTCACGGGCGGCCTCGTCAAGGCCGGATACCACGAGGTTGTCGTCAACGAAAAGACGGTGCAGGTCATCGAGGACCGCAGGGCGCGGCTACCCGACCGCCCGCTGGTGCGCATCTCGTCTACCTTCTTTTGGCATTTGTCGTCGGACTTTGATCTGGCGCCGATTCCGGAACTGGCGGAGAAGGCACGCAGCGTGAGGCTGGAGCAGATGAATCTGGGCAAGGACGAGGGCGAGGAGGTCGCGTACCCGCCTCTCAAGGTTGGGGAGCAGGTTTCAAAGTGAGTGGTTTCTCTCAAGAGCCAGAGTTGAGCGTTAACTGACAGCGTTGCAGCGAGCTCAAGCACATTGCGTTGATGGCGACCAGTTGAGGTCCTTTAAGAGTCTCAGTTCACATGTGCACCCAACACAAGTAGAAAATGGTTACCGAGGTTAATTTGGGGGGGAGCAGCCGATACATCTAACCTGAATCAACCAATATTCAAGTTCTCCAAGACTAGATTGCGGTTCATTTGAGATGTTCCCCAGGACGCGCTTGTGGCAGAGGCAGGCTCTGAATATTGCATGCATTTAGCAATGTGTGGGAAGATGAGTGGGGGTGGGGAGCGAGCATCTCGTTCCTTGCGCCAATATCAAATTATTCCCAAAGGTCTCATCCTACAGTGCCTGACCGGGAACTGGCAAGGTTTGCTAGCCCCTGAGCACGGCGGTTTGCAGAGTTAGTATTCTTGTCTCATTTCTCTAGAATCTGTTTGAGGGCGCGTATTCAATCTTGTTCAGTCATTGTGCAAAGCAAAGTGTAGCTGAAGTAGTTGAACCCGAAAGTCATGGTCAAGAGGGAGTTGGGATCAAGCAGCAGGTTTGCGAAAATTTCTTAGACAGGTGCGCCCTTGATCTACTCCATTCTCGCCCCAGCTGCCAACCAACCAGGGCTACGGCAGGTGTCCACACCTGCAAATCTTCCGTAGTATAGTGGTCAGTATGTGAGCTTGTCATCCAAGTCGACATCGCTCGAGACCCGGGTTCAATTCCCGGCGGGAGAGACCTTTTTGCTTTTTCTCCTATCCTAAACGTGCTGTTGTATGCCTACTTCTTTTTCTAACTGCTCCCCCTTTGTTTCTCTCTCCTGCCCGAATGCATCTCCTAGAAGGACAAGCCCCAAAATTGGGCGGTCCTTCTGCCTAGACTCAACGAGAGTCTCAAACAACTCGGGTGGCTGGGTGCGATCATGGATGGCTGCCTCAGAGATCGATCAGCAGACGTTCATTGATGAACCCTGTCAGCCATCTGGGCCCATCTCTGATGACTCTGTTCTCCATCTTCAAAACTGCACGCACCGTGAACAAAGGGTAGACGTGTTGATGCCCATTCTTGTGCAGTTGGTTGCACCCTCTGTCCGGTCCACTCATTTGCTTCATTCTTGGCTGACATGTTGGTTCAGGAGCTGCATGAGCCCCTCAAAGGGCCAGGCAGACACAGGCAACAGCAGGTGTTTTGCTACCCTTGATTTGCCAGAGCAGAGGGCCATGCAGATCCGCCGGACATCTGCGGCCGCTGGCTAGCCCAGCTGGTTGCCTCTCGAATGCCCTGCCACACCATGCGAACCAGTCTTCTTGCACAGGATCAAGGACATAAATACCCATAAGGACGGGAGCCCATGGTCGGGGTGTTGCAGCATCTTATGCACCAACGAAGCTCCATTGTCCAACCCTCCTTCCAACCCTCGAAACTCTGACCACCAGCCGGCATCATATCGTCATGGCGATTGTCACAGCAACCTCGCCAGACTCGGAGACTGAAGTCATTGTTGCAGTCCACGAGGGCGCCTTCATTGTGGATGAGAATCCCTCGGTTGCAGTGACAGACGCTTCCAGAGGCAACGAAGGCGAACAGGCCGACGAGACTGCATCTGTTGACCATGGCGAGACTGACAGATCGGAACCTTCCCAGGAACCCGTCCAAAAGCTGTACAGACACGACTGTGAGTACGGCTGCTGTGAGACTCGATGGTCCAAGTACGCCGTGGTGCAGGAGGAGCAGGACGACCTCGAAGCCGAAGTGCGCAAGACGCAGATCGTCCAACGCTACACATACAGCCCCAACAAGGCCTGGGAGACCAGCTCGTTCACCGTCAATTGCCCGTACATGCGCGAGTTTCTGTCCGAGGTGCTTGCCAAGTACCAGGACCTCGATCTCGATCTGGATGGTTGGGCCTTTGCTCCTCCATACAAGCCCCTGGTCCACCGCTGGGACCGCCTGCAGGTCTTGCACCAGGAGCTCAAGGACTCGGTAGGCCATGACGACAAGAAAGAAGCCGTCGACCAGCTGGTTGAGTTTCTCCGGCCCACCCTCGCGCAGTCGATCGACGACCTGGCGTCTACGCGGGACACGGGCAAGGTCCACTACAACATGATCTGGCAAATCTTCCCGCCCGGCGAAACCGTCATCACCAAGTTCTGGGGCGTTGACATGGCCTGCCGCGTTGTCAAGTACCATAAATCCGTGTCTCGCGAGAGCTGGTTCATCACAGTCGAGTACGTCGACTGGGACGGCGAGAAGTGCGGCTTTCAAACGACCGAGATCCAGATCCCCCGCGCAAAGCACGCGGGCTTCACGAGGGTCTCTTCGCTGCCCGTGTACCCGTTGTCATTTTCGGAGGACCCGGATGCGGTCAAGGAGGGCATGGAGGCACGAGGCAGACGGTTCCAGGAGCTCAGGGGCTACCATTTCCTCAACTACAAGGGCGTCAAGCTTTCGATGGGCGCCGAATGGGAGCAGGAGCCTGTAAGTGCATCCCGAGAAATGCGACGCAATGTCGTTACTAATCCTCTCTCAGGTGACCGGAAGGGTCATCATCGACACGTACGCATACTACCGCAGCAATAACATTGTCAAGCCCGAGCTGTCCGCTCTGGATGGCGGTGACGACGAGAATGCGGCCAAAGAGAAAGAAAGCGGCGAAACTGAGGATGAAGACTGCCCCGAGGAAAATGAGGAGTATGTTGGCCAAGACGACGAAGGCAGCCAGGTTGGCCTTGATGAGACCCACGACGCGAACGTTCAAGTTACTCTGTCCACCCAAGGCGAGGCCATCAGACGGGTTGAGGACCTAACGGTGCTGTCAGATGACCACTGCATTCTTACAATGCCGTGGCTGGTTGGTTTTGATCTCAAGAAGAAGCAATGGGGTATGTTCTTCCCGGCCACCGGACGTGGCTGCTTTAACTAACCTGGACAGGTCGGTTCTTCATTGACAATCTGGACGACATCGTGTGGAATGACAAGGCGTTTGACAACCTGGTGCTTCCCGGCGGCGAGAAGGAGCTGGCCTGGGAGTTTGTCGAGAGCAAGGCCAGGTCCGAAGAGACCATTGATGATTTTGTGCCGGAGAAGGGTAAGCACGATTGCGCGGTGAGAATCTGGAGATTTGCCGCTGACTGGACCAGGACGGGGCATCATCATCCTCATGTTCGGGCCGCCGGGTGTTGGCAAGACATACACTGCGGAAGCCGGTAGGTCCCTGCTCTCGCCGCAAAGATCACGGTGCACTAACACGCTCACAGTTGCCGAGAAGGCTCGGGTCCCGCTGTATCTGGTCAGCGCCGGGATGCTGGGCACCAGCCCTGAAGTCGTCGAGCCCGCTCTCACCCATGCACTGGAGCTCTGCCGGTTGTGGAACGCCATGTTGCTGATCGACGAGGCAGACGTCTTCCTCGGCGCACGTCTCGATGACAGTCTGACTCGGAACGAGCTTGTTTCGAGTAAGCCCTCTGCCCCTGAGTCGGTCAGCCGCCTCGCTAACACTCTCAGTCTTCCTCACCAAGCTCGAGTACTACCAGGGAATTCTCTTCCTCACTACCAACCGCTTCTCCCGTATCGACTATGCGTTCCAATCCCGTGTCGACCTTTTCTTGCCCTACAGCGACCTGGACCCTTCGGCGCGCAAGCAGGTGTGGCACAATTTCCTTGAGCACTTTGGGCCGGACAGGTTTAATGTGTCGGCTGGCGACCTCGACCGGCTGTCGGAGTTGCCGCTCAACGGGCGCGAGATCAAGAACCTGCTCAAGAGCGCGCTGTTGCTCAACACGCGCACGGGTGGGAAGGTGACGTCCGCGAGACTGCACATGCTGGCGGACAAGCGGGTGACGGCGTTGAAGATGCTGGAGGATCACAATGCGGCTGTGGGACGCTAGCCAGCTCCGTGGCTATGTCTGGTCAGTTAAGATGATGACAGGAAAGGGGATCAAATCAGGGGAGGTTGAGATTGAGATGTATTTGACTAGAGCCAATCGTCATGACAACGGCCACGCTGAGTGGGACAAACGGAGTCACGCCAGGGTACAGTACGATTGTTTGAAGGAGTTAAGTACCTATGTATGTACCCTGGACCGGCTGATGCCGTCGCATACCGTCGAATCAGGTTGGCGTTAAAATACCTTAATTGGCCATTCGAGGTCAGCTATCTAAAGACAACAAGGTCACAAACTTCTATCCACCGTGACCTGCCGCCCACAGATCCAACCCAAAACCAAAACCGGCAACCATTAGAAACCATGGTATCCAAGCCCTGACGAGAGACGGCCCCCCAAGACAAGCAACTAAAATACATCTCCGTCTCTCAACAGACCCAGCACTCGATGATAGAGATCACCACAGCCCCTGCCCCGGATCATAGTCCGAGTCTTCTTCGTCTGAGGTGTTCCTCTCCCAGCTCTCCACTCTTTCCCGCCCCCGCGTCTGGTTCAACAAGGTCTTGCACACCTTGAAAGTCGGATCATCCGGCTCCACCTGCGCCACGTCCCACGGCCCGGGTTCACCAGCATCCCCGAGCCACTCGAGTAGCCCATTCACCGTCCTGCATAGCTTCGGCCGCATGGCCATGATGGCCCTGGCCTTCTCCCTCGCGGGCGCCAGCACGTTCCGTCGGAACGCGGCGTGCTCCTCGTCGACCTCGGCATCCTGCAAGTGCGCCCCGGTGATCCCCTGAAGGAAATTAATGGTTGGCCGCAGCGACGGCGGGCGGAAGGGCTGCGGGTTCTGGCCGGTCACCTTTGCGCGCTGGATGGCGACGATCATGCGCTTGGCGAAGCTGTGGTGCGCGTCCTCGAGCATCTTGACGACCTGGCACAGCGGGTGCGAGGGGTGGTTGTTGGAGGGCTGCTGGTGAAGGAAGCCGTACATGCCGCCGTACTTTCGGTTCTGGGACGCCAGCTGGCACCTCTTCTCCATTGGGAGGGTGAGGGCCGCGAGGCTTTCATGGATCATATCGATCACCCCTTTGATGTCCCACCAGCCGAGGGTGGCCCCGCCCTCTGGCTGTGTGTGGCTATCCTCGGGCGCGGTGCTGATGGCGCGGCCAAAGTCGAGGATATGGATGTCCGGCATGGCGTGGCCCGGGGCGAAGTTGAGCATGATGTTGCACTCGTGGAGATCCCGGTGGAAGATGGGGTAGCCAGGGCCGGTATACATGAAGTCGAGTGCTTCCAGGAGCTGCAGGAGTATGTGTAGGGCCAGACCGAGGGGTAGGACGACGCGACTTGCCAGACAGTCGCTGAAGAAGGCGAAGAGGGTGCCGCCGTTGCAGAGCTCCCAGTACGAGACCCTGCTGGCGGCGTTGGGGTGAGGGGCCGACAGCAGGGCCGAGATGCGAGTCTCGTAGTCGCCCTCAACGGCGGCAGCGGCCAACCGCTTGGCGATGAGCACATCACGGTCGAACTCCTGAGCGGCCTGGTCGGCAATGTTTTGCACGTCATCTGGGAAAGGGGGACGCAGGGCTTTGCGGACGCAGACGGCGCCAGTGCCCACGCTGTACACCAACTGTGCTCGACACGACTGCCCAGAGCTGAGGCTGCGGACGAGCAGGCAGCCGTCCTCGGCGTCGCCATAGAGGCGGCCGTACACGGCATCAACACTGTAATTGTCTAGTGCAGACATGCCGGATGGGCTTCGCCTCCAGAAGACGGAGAGAGTGGGCAATGAGACTCCCCAGCGCGAAGGGTCAATTGGATTGTGGTGGGCCGCCTGCAATTCGACAGCAGGGGGAACGAGCGGAGTGGAAATGTGTCGCAATATACAGAGGATATGTGACTTTTCTGGAAGGTCTGATACTACTGGAAAGATAACTGGAACGGAAACCAGCCAGACCAGAACAACCAGATATACCCAAGATCCGCGGCACATGGCGAGCATCATGCAGTCCACGGTGAGCAGGATGCAATCCACGGCGAGCATAGTGCAATCCACGGCAAACCTAAAGATGCATCAGTCCCGCGCAAGAGGCGGGCTCCTGAACAGCTCCGGCGGGGGCTGCATGCATTGATCATGTCCGACTACCAAATCCTGACGCAGCGTCGTCTGTCCTTGCTGCATGCGCGAAGCAGACCACGAGAGAATCAACGACCCGGCCTCTTGGGGCGGTTGAAGGCCTTCTTCACCTCGACCTTGGGGTGCAGCTCTTCCAGCACGCCCTGCTCCGTAATCTCGCTGGCATCCTCGACCTCGAACTTCTTCTCTGGTTGCAGGCCGGCCTCCTTTTCGGCGGCGGCGAGCACGGCACGCTTCATCAGAGGGTACATCATGCGGAACTTGATGGCCTTGGTGCTGAAGTTGGTGGGGCACGTGTAAAAGAAGAGCAGGGGGCTGGTCTCGCTGCCGTTGTGCGAATGGGTGTACCGGTAGAAGGTGAAGCGGGGCTCCGTGGGCGAAATGGTCTGCACCAGCTCGGCAATGGACGCAGGAGCGGACTCGCTGGGAACCAGCTCAACGGCTTCAGAGTCGGGATTGATTTTCTGGCCTTGTTAGCGGCGTGACGTAGCGTGCCATGCAAGGCGGACTCTACCAGCATCACCAGCGACCTCGAGGCCCCACCCAGCGCCTGCAGCGCCTGCAGCGCATCCTCGGCAATCGGCGTGGCCAGATTCTTGCTCAGATGGATCTCGCGCGTTCCCGTCCCCATGCCGGCCTCCTGTTCGGCACGGCGCACCTCGCCCAGGCTCCTCTCCTCCTCGGTGAGCGGGGCTTCGACGGCGGTGTGGGCGTCGTGCTTCTCGAAACCGGCGGCGCTGAGCTCCTCGGGGACGGTGGCGAAGAAGGTGTCGCGGAAGTGCTCGCTCCCCAGCTCGCGCACGAGGGTGAGGCGGGTCGATGCGAACAGCATCTTCTGGCGCACCGGGGCGGTGTCGGGCACGTACGTCACGGCCACCAGGGCCGGGCTGGACGGGTAGCGCCGCAGGATGATGTACAGGGCCTCATTGGGCTTGATGTGCGGCCGGAGGAGGGACTCGACATTGGATGCAAACGAGGCGCCCGCCGACGACGGGGTCAGCAGCTGGAGGGGCTGGAGCTGTTCGGACGAGATGGTCGCGAGGAGGCCAAAGTGTCGGTCGGACGCGAGGAGGTCGTTGAATTGGGAGACCAGCTCCTGCGACGCTGTGGGCAGTTAGCAATTTAATTTTGTTGTCGCCGGCCGGCAAGATGGAAATGGGTACCCCCGAGATACGCACCTGAGATTCCCGACTGCATCGTGATTTTGCCGCTGTGTTTGGGTGATGCCCGGGGAGCAAGGCACGACGTCAGCGAGGTCAGGTACCATCGCGATCGAGCCCCGCGGCGTTGTGGGGTTGCTGACCCACCTTCTGCATCGGGCAGCAGGCCTCGCAAGGTTCCAGAGCGCCCCAGCCCAGCCTGTGCGCCCGTGTTTACCTCTCAGCAACCCCCCTATCGAATTCCCATCAGGGTTTGGGTTGGTTGATTCCTGTGTTGAGTGATTTCGATGGCCCATGCTCAGAATGAGACTATTGCCCGGCCTGGCGACTTTGGGATGCTCGGGCGGCGAGCACAAGTTCCCGGCATCTCTTGGCCAGGCAGACATCTGAGCGGGACCGAATCGCGAGCACAACGCTTCCTTCATTTGTTTTCTTCTTGTTTACCGCCTTGCTTCCAATTCTGATTCGGACCATGTCCAGACTTGCCGTCCTCTCTTCCACCAGCCGTTCTTTTCACTGTTTCCATGGGCTGTCGGTGCTCGCCGTCTAGGATGGCGGCGGAAGTCGGCAGCGGGAGGGGCGTCTGGACCCAATTTCGGCTGAGAGAAGCACCAGGCTAGCCCGCGCTGCCGCCAATCACGCTCCGGCGTCACGCCAGGCTTACTTCTTGGCATTCAAATTGGCCCAACGGCCAGGCACCAGGGGCACCAAGATGAAAATACCTTTCTGATCGTTCGTGACTCCTCGGTTTCTGTCCCGTCTTTCTGTTTGCCATCTGCCACTCATTTTTTTGTGTGTAAATATCCGGCCATCGCCATGTCGTGTTGATCGACGTCCCATCTTTTTTTATCCCCCTATCCCGACACTCGTTTCAGGGCCTGTCGTGCTTGGCGCCGCCCTGCCCTGCGCAAATGGCGCTCCGCACTCGCTTTTCTGCCCTGGCGCTCTGTGTGCTCGGTGCCACAGCAGCTGCCGCCCAGCACGTGCTCCTCCCCTTCTCCCAGCATCGCGACATTCCCGCCCTCTCACCGCGCGCCTCGGAGCAGGCGACGCTCAAGTCGGCCGAATATGCGTACCTCGTCGACGTCTCGGTCGGCACCCCGCCGCAGAAGCTGGCGCTGCTCATCTCGCCGTCGACGGGCGACACGTGGGTGCCCGACGCCAACACGCCCGAGTGCTCGCCCGAGTGGTACTACCGCAGCTACATTGGCAGCTCCACCTCCAGCTCCGGGAGGTCCTCGTTTACCGTTCCTGCTGCCGAGTGCCAATGGGGCAGCTTCAACAAGTCGCTTTCGTCGACCTATCTGCCCCCAAACCGCCGATACAGCGACTTCCGCTCGACGACTCTGACCAACTACGTCAGCGGCGCCAACATGACCGACAAGCTGGTGGTCGGCACCATCGAGCTCGACGACTACCCCATGGGCCTCGCCCAGAGCGCCACGTACTGGATGGGCACCCTCGGCCTCGGCTACAACCAATCCGGAAGCTACTCGTCGAGCTCCTCGAGCTACGGCGTGTACCCCAACATCATGGACCGCCTGGTCTCCTCGGGCAAGATTGCATCGCCGGCTTACAGCATCTGGCTCGACAACGCCGAGGGCACGTCGGGGGGCCTGCTGTTTGGCGCCATTGACAAGTCGCGGTACACGGGCGAACTGGTTCGCTTTGCCGTATCCACCACCTACTCGTACGATCATGCTTTCGGCACCACCGTCGTGAGCATCAACGGCACCTCTGGGTCCGGTGCTGCCATGCCGGCCATCAAGTCCAACGACTTTCCGCTCGACGTCACCATCGGACCAGGCGAGGTGTTCTCGTACCTGCCCGAGGTGCTGGCCGACAAGATCGCCGCCATGGTTGGTGCCACGTTCAACAAGACGGCAGGCATCTTCACCATCCCGTGCGATGCCGCCAAGACCAGCAACACCAAGCTCGTCTTCGAGTTGTCTGGCACCGGAGGTCCGCAGCTGAGCGTCGAGACCGCTGATCTCGTAGTCTCGCCCCAGCTGATCGCGGTGACTTCCCGGACCCGTTACCTGGCGAATGCGACAAACACGTGCATGTTTGGCATCCAAAAATACTACACCGGCTCGTCTTCCAGCTCGTACAGCTCCAGCTCGTCTTACTACTACAACCTGGGCAGCTCCCTGCTGCGACGCACCTATCTCGTCTATGATCTCGCCAACAAGGAGATTGCCGTCGCTCCTGCCAAGTTCCCGGGCAAAGACGCGCCTTCGCCCACCATCGCGGCGTTTGCGAGCTACAGCGCCGCTGTGCCGTCTGCGTCGTCGTTCTGTGGCGACCGTTATTACTGCCGCTCCTCGGGCGGTGGGTCGGGCACCGGCACCGGGTCTGGGTCCGGTTCTGGGTCTGGGTC
>Ga0247823_10004297_pt1 | contig 11455 bp, 12 predicted proteins | sample 13C_PalmiticAcid_2_FD_192426 | JGI IMG/M metagenome (GOLD analysis project Ga0247823, IMG submission 192426) | Soil microbial communities from agricultural site in Penn Yan, New York, United States - 13C_PalmiticAcid_Day30 | ecosystem: Environmental > Terrestrial > Soil > Agricultural land...
GTTCGTCGGCGTCGGGATTCTCGGCGGCTTCACCACCTTTTCCTCTTTCAGCATGGAATATTGGATGCTTTTCGAACGCGGCCAAAACGCGCAGGCAGCCGCCTATGTCCTCGCGTCGGTCATCGGTGCGATCGCCGCCTGCGGGCTGGGCCTGTTCCTTGTGCGGCAGGTGCCGGCATGAGCGACGCCAAGCCAAATCTCGATGGCGCGACCATCGCCGAGGAAGACGACGGCATCCGGCTCGACCGCTGGTTCAAGCGTCACCGCGAGGGGACGCCGCACGCGCTGCTCGCACGCTGGGCGCGGTCGGGACAGCTCACGCTCGACGGGAAAAAGGCCGACGTGTCGGATCGCATCGCGACGGGCCAGAAACTGGTGATGCCGAGCCCGCCGGTCGAGACCGTCGCGCGCCCGGCGCGCAAGGGCCGTCCGCTGACCGACGCCGACGTCGAGCTGGCGACCGGGATGGTGATCCACCGCGACGCGAGCGCGATCGTGCTGAACAAGCCGCCGGGGCTCGCGACGCAGGGCGGCACCAAGACCGAGAGCCACGTCGACGGCCTGCTCGATGCGCTGAAATTCGATGGGCCAACGCGGCCCAAGCTCGTCCACCGGCTCGACAAGGATACGTCGGGCGCGCTGCTGATCGCGCGCACGCCAAAGGCCGCCGCCTATTTCGCAAAGAGCTTTTCGAACCGCAGCGCGAAGAAGACCTATTGGGCGCTGATTGTCGGCGTGCCCGACATCCAGCAGGGCGAGATCGACCTGCCGCTCGCCAAGCAGCCGGGATCGGGCGGCGAGAAGATGCACGTCCACGACAGCGGCCTTGCCTCGAGGACGCGCTACCGCGTGATCGAGCGCGCGGGGAACAGCGCGGCGTGGGTCGAATTGCAGCCGCTGACCGGGCGCACGCATCAGCTGCGCGTCCATATGGCGGCGATCGGGCATCCGATCGTCGGCGACGGCAAATATGGCGGCAAGGGCGCGTTCCTGACCGGCACGATCAGCCGCAAGATGCACCTGCACAGCCGGCGATTGCGCATCGACCATCCCGACGGCGGCGCGATCGATATCAGCGCCGACCTGCCCGCCCATTTCGCGGCGAGCATCGACGATCTGGGTTTCGACCTGCTGCTCGGCGATGTCGGCATCGACGCGGGCGAAAAAGGCCCGCCGCCCAAATCGGCGCTGAAGGCGCAGGCGAAGGCGCACAGCAAGCAGATCCGCAAGGCGCGGCGCGGCGAACGGCGCGGCCGCACCGCCGAAGGAAAGCCCACCGATTTCGTCGGCAAGCCGAAACCCAAACCCAAGGCGAAACCGGGGAAGCCCGGCAAGCCGGCGTCGGGGAAGCCCGCGGGTAAAAAGCCGAGCGCGAAGAAGCATCCGGCGCGCTCACCCAAAGCGGGCTGATGCACCCGAACTCCGCCTTTCGCCCGCGGCAGGACGATCTCGCCGAATTGCTCGTGCGCGAGATCGGCTTTGCCGCGATCTTTGCCAACACCCCCGATGGGCCGCGCGTCGCGCACGCGCCGGTGGTGTTGAGCGCCGATGCGATCACGCTGCAATTCCACATCGCGCGCGGTAACGCGCTGACCCGCCACTTGGGCGGCGCGAGTGCGCTCGCCGTCGTGCAAGGTCCCGACGCCTATGTCAGCGCGAGCTGGTACAGCGAAGCCGACCAAGTGCCGACGTGGAATTATGTCGCGATAGAAATGGAAGGCACAGTGCGCAAGCTCGACGACGACGCACTGGTCGCGCAGCTCGATACACTCTCTGCGCAGCACGAGGCGCGCGTCGGCGCCAATCCGCCATGGACGCGGGGCAAAATGAACCCCGCGCTCTTCAGCAAGATGACCGGCGCCATTGTCGGTTTCGAAATGCGCATCACCGCATGGCGCCCGACAATCAAGCTGTCGCAGAACAAGCCCGCCGACGAGCGCGAACGCGTGATCGAGGGGGTCGAGGCAACGGGCCACGGCGCGCTCGCACAGTTGATGCGCCACCTCGGCGGCGATAGGGAGGGCGCATGACCCAGGCTGATGATGCTCTCGCCAAAAAACGCTTCTTTGCCATCACGTCGATGCGCCTGATGGGCGCGATCTTCGTGGCTGTCGGTTTTGTGCTGATCCGCGGCGGATGGGAACTCGCCGGCCAGCCGACCGACCGCTGGCTCGGGGTTGCCGTCGTGCTGATCGGCGCGTTCGATTTCGCCGTCATGCCGCTGCTCCTCGCGCGGCGCTGGCGCTCGCCCAAAGACCTGTGATCGACCTGTGAAGCGTTTCTGGAAAGAGGTCGAAGTCGCCCTGCAGGACGGCGGCTGGGGCATCGCGCTCGATGGGCGGCCGGTGCGCACGCCGCATCGCGCGCCGCTGGTCGTGACGAGCCTCGCGCTGGCCGAGGCGATTGCCGCCGAATGGCGTGAACAGGGCGAGACGATCGATCCCTCGAATATGCCGATGACCGGCATCGCCAATGCCGCGATCGATCTCGCCTCGCCCGACCCGGCCGCCTTTGCCGAGCCCGTTGCCGCCTATGCCGCGACCGACCTTTTCTGTTACCGCGACGACCGCGATGCGATGCTCCAGGCTGAACAGGTAGCGGCGTGGAACCCGTTGCTCACATGGGCGGAGGCGCGTTTCGGGATCGAATTCGTCATCACGCAGGGGATTTTGCCCGTCGATCAGCCGCGGGTGACGATCGCGGCGCTCCGCGCTGCGGTGTTTGCGATCGATCCGTGGCGGATGGCGGCGCTGACACCGCTGGTCACCATCGGCGGGTCACTCGTCGCGGGCCTTGCGCGCATCGAAGAAGCGTTCGACGCAGAGCTTTTGTGGGAGGCGGTGAGCCTCGACGAGCTGTATCAGGAACGCCGCTGGGGCGCCGACGCGCAGGCGCAGGCGCAGCGCGCCGCGCACAAGCGCGACTGGGACAATGCGGCGCGGTTTTTGGGGTTGCTCGACTAGGGTGTGACCCGATCCCACCCGTCTTCCCGAGCGAAGGCGAGGCAGCGACGTCGAGGTTCTCGCTTCGCTCGAACGAGCCCCTCGTCTTCGACCAAGGGCCGAAGTTTATCCTGAGCGCTTGCCAAGGCAGTCGAAGGGCTCGGGGATGCGGTTTAAATGACGGTGATTGCACTCTAATCCGTAAAATTCGGCTTGCGCTTCTGCATCCCCGCCATCACCGCCTCCATCTGGTTCGGGGTGCGGATCACCTTCACCTGCTCGTCGCTTTCGGCCTGCAATATTTCGGCGTCGCTCGCATCGGCGAGCATGTTGCACAGCCGCTTGGCGCCGCGGATCGCGTGCGGATTCTTGTCGGCGATCACTTGGGCAAGCTCCATCGCCTTGACCAGCGGATCGTCGGACACATGCGTCGCGAACCCGAGGAGCTTCGCCTCCGACCCGTTGAATTCGCGGTTGGTATAGATCAACTCACGCAGCACATCGTCGGCGACCTGCGTGCGCCACAACGCCATGCCCGCGACATCGGGGACGAGGCCCCAGCGCATTTCCATGATCGCGATGCGCGTGTCGGGATGGACGATGCGGATGTCGGCGGCCGCCATGATCTGGCTGCCCGCGCCGAACGCAACACCATGCACCGCGGCGATCACCGGCACCGGGATTTCGCGCCAGCCCCAGGCGGCATATTGGGCATTGTTCGCGATGCCCTTCGTGCGATCGGCAAGGCTGCCGCCCGCGCTGCTCGCGCCCGGATCGCGCTCGTTGCTGAGGCTCGAGAGGTCGAGCCCGGCGCAAAAGGCGCGGCCTTCGCCCGACAATACGACGACGCGCAGGCCTGCGGTGGCCTTCAATTGATCGACCGCCTCCGCCAGCGCGTCCCACATCGCGGGGTCGAGCGCGTTCATCTTGTCGGCGCGGATCAGCCGCACGTCGGCGATGCCGCCCTCGAGCATCGTGATCGAAATACGGTCCTTCATGGGAGAGTCCTCTGCATTTAACGCTCAAGCGCCGCTTCGACGAGCGGCAGTTGGTCATTTCCAAAATACATGTCGTCGCCGTCGACGAAGATCGTCGGCGAACCATAGCCGCCGCGCGCGATCACCTCCTCGGTGTTCGCGCGAAGCCGGGTCTTGATCGCGTCGCTGGCCGCCGCGGCGGCGAGCACGGCGCCATCCAGCCCCTCGGCATCGGCGACCGCCGCCAGAACCGCGGGATCGTCGAGATTTTCTTGGGCGTCGAAATAGCTCGCGAACGCGCCGCGCGCGAACCGGATCAGCGCCGCCTGATCTTCCTCAAGCGCGCAGCAGAAACGCATCGCGGCAATGCTCTTCGCCGGATGCCACTCTGACGGGAAATTCATCGCGACGCCCGCGAGCCGCGCCCAGTCCTTCAAAATCTTCCAGCTATGCTGCAACCGCCGGTTATCCACCTGCTCGCGCGCGGCATAGACGGCGGGGTTCACCGCATTGAACACGCCGCCGACGAGGATCGGCCGATAGCGCGCGGCCGCGCCCGTCCGTTCCAGCACCCCCGGCAAATTATGGAAAGCGAGGCAGGTCCAGGGTGACGATAGATCAAAGAAAAATTCGACGCGCTCGTCCGTCACCCTGGACCTCCCTGCATGGTTTAGCCGACCTTGAGTTCGACGTCGGGCACGCCCGGACAGGCAACGCGGACCGAATTATAGGCGGGCTGCGCGGTCGGGATGTCGAGGCTGAGCGTCACCGGCGTAATCGCCTGCGTCGCCATGCCGTCGGGCGCGTTCGCGCGCAGCAGCACGACCTGGTTGGGCGGGTTCATCTTGTCGAGCGGCCCGGCCTGCAGCGCGGTGGCAAAACCGCCGGTTGGCGCATTGGCGGTGCCGCTGACCTTCAGCGTGTTCGTCGCCTTGTCGATCATCGCGGTCAATTTGACGTCGGCCAGTTTAGCGCAAGCGTTCGGCTTGGCGGGATCGATCGCGGCGGTCGCGGCGGGAGCGGCCATAGGCGCAGCGGTTGTCGTCGCAGCCGGCTCGGCGGTCGTCGTGTCTTCGGCGGGCGGGGCTTCCTTCTTGCCGCACCCTGCCAGTCCTACGGCCAGCACGACCGCTGCCGTCATCATCGCCTTGTTCATATACGCCTCCCAAAAAAGGGCAGCGACCTGCCGGTCCGCCGCCGACTCGTGCGGTCAGTTCGTCCGCGCCCAATATTGGTCGCGCAGCAGGCGCTTGTATAGCTTGCCCGTGTCGTGCCGCGGCAGCGCTTCCATGAAATCGATGCGGCGCGGGACTTTGACGCCCGACAATTTCTCGCGGGCATAAGCGATCAGTTCGTCGCGCAGCGCGTCGCCCGCATCGGCCATGTTCGCGGGCTGGACCACCGCGATCACTTCTTCGCCGAAATCCTCGTGCGGGCCGCCGACCACCGCGACGTCGGCGACCGCGGGATGGGTCACGAGGTGATTTTCGATCTCCTGCGGATAGACGTTCACCCCGCCGGTGATGATCATGAAGCTCTTGCGGTCGGTGAGGTAGAGGAAGCCCTCCTCGTCAACCTTGCCGACATCGCCGAGGGTCGACCAACCCTTGCTGTTCCGGCTCGACGCCGTTTTCTCGCTGTCGCCATGATATTCGAAGACATTCTCGCTTTCGAAGAAGACGCAGCCTTCCTCGCCGACGCCGAGCTCGGTCTCGTTGTCCTCGCCCATGATGTGCACGACGCCGAGAATCGGGCGCCCGACGGTGCCCTTGTGGGTCAGCCAGTCCTGACTCGAGACAAAGGTCATGCCATTGCCCTCCGACCCCGCATAATATTCGAAGAGCACCGGTCCCCACCAGTCGATCATCGCCTGCTTGACCGGCACCGGGCACGGCGCCGCGGCGTGGATCGCGACCTTGAGCGAGGAGGTGTCGTAGCGCGAACGGACTTCTTCGGGCAATTTGAGCATCCGCACGAAATGGGTCGGGACCCACTGGCTTGCGTTCACGCGGTATTTTTCGATGTACGACAACGCCGCCTCGGGATCGAATTTCTTCATCAGCACCACCGTGCCGCCGAGGCGATGGACCGTCATCGACCAGCGCAGCGGCGCGGCGTGGTAGAGCGGCGCGGGCGAGAGATAGATGCTGTCCGAGTTGATCTGGAACACCGCCGAGGCGAGCATGACGAGGCTGTTGACCGCATCGATCGCGGGATCCTCGGGCAGCGGCACGCGCACGCCCTTGGGACGTCCCGTAGTACCCGACGAATAAAGCATGTCGGCCCCGGCGCGCTCGTCGGCGACCGGGGTTGGGGGCATGGTGGCAACCGCATCCTCCCAGCTGTCATAACCGGCGATGTCGCCGCCCATGGCAAAGCGCTTGATCTGCGTCGTCAACTGCTGTGCAGCACCGCCAAGGCTCGCCGACACGACAAGGATCTGTGCGCCCGAATTTTCGAGGATATAGTCGGTTTCATCCTGCGTCAGCCGCGACGAAATGCAGACATAGCGCAGCCCCGCGCGCTGCGCCCCCCAGGTCAGACCGTAATAATGCGGCGTGTTGTCGAGCATGAAGGCGACGACATCCTCATGCCCCAGCCCGTGCGCGCGAAACAGCTGCGCGACGCGATTCGACGCGGCGTCGAGCTCGCCATAGCTGATCGACTCCCCCGTTTCGGCGACGATGATCGCGGGCTTTTCGGGATTCGAACGGGCGTGGACGGACGGGTGCATCAGGCATCATCTCCGGGATCGTTGATTTGTTTATGCCCGAAATGAGTAGCGGGTTGAAACTTTTGGTCAAGCGAGGTGGGGTCGATGACAGGGTTGCGGTCAAGAAGGGCAAATGCGGGCGGAGAATTCGTGAAATCATACTGCCGAACTTTTTCCCTCGTCATTCCCGCTTTCGCGGGAATGACAAAGTTGGGAGAGACTGAACCTAATCCGGCCGCGAGCGCAGCGTGTACCCCTGCCCCTTCACCGTGCGCAGCATTGGCCATGCAAAGTCCCGGTCGATCTTGGCGCGCAACCGCGACATATGGACCTCGACCCGGTTGGTGCCGGGGTCGAAATCGAGCCGCCACACCGCTTTCAGGAGCGCAGCGCGCGAGACCGGCCGGTCGGGGAGGCGGGCCAGATTCGCGAGCAGGTCGAACTCGCGCAGCGGCAGGCGAATCAGGCGCCCCGCCCGCTCGACCCGCCGGTCGATCAGGTCGATGCGCAGCTCGCCCGCGCCCAGCTGGCCGGCGGCGATACGGCTGCGCCGTAGCAGGCTGGCAATACGTGCCAGCACCTCGGGCAAATTGCCGGTCCAGCCGACGACATCGTCGGCGCCGGCGCCGAGCGCCACCATCCGGTCATCGAGCGAATCGCGGTCCGACACGACAATCAACGGCCGCCGCCCCGCGACCGACCGCATCAAGCGGACGAATTCGAATGGCTCCTGCCAGTCAAGGAAGGGGTTGATGAGCAGCAGGTCGAAACAGCAGTCGACCCAGGGCCGGAGGCCGTTCACCTGCGGCGGGAGAATTTGCGCCCGGCAACCGGCGGTTTCGATCGCATCGCGAAGCCGGTCGGCGCGCGCCGCCTGCGGATGATAGATGGCGACGAGCAACTTCCGGTCGCCTCGCTTTTCCATATCCGATGATGCCATCCCCGACCCCCGCCGTCGTCGCAACATAGTGTCGCGCCGCCGCGCCGCCGGCATTGCACCGCCTTTCGGCTGTGCTAACCCATAGGCATGACCAGTATCGAAATGCTTGACGGCGACTTCGCCACCCTGCCCGACCTTGTCCGTGCCCATGCCGCGGAGCGCCCCGATGCCGTAGCGGCTGCCGACGCGTTGCGGCGGCTGAGCTGGTCCGAACTGGATCAATTGATCGACCGAATCGCGGCACGGCTGCAGCAGGACGGATTTGCGAAAGGCGACCGCACCGCGATCGCCGGGCTGAACAGCGTCGAACAAATGGCGGTCATCCTGGGCACACTGCGCGCCGGCGGGGTCGCGGGGCTTGTCACGAACAGCGCGACAGGCGAACAAATGGCGGCGATGATCGCCGACACCGGCGCGCGCCACCTGTTCCTCGACAGCGCGGCAAGGGCGAGCCTTGAAGGGCAGGCGATCACCGCCAGCGACTTGATCGCGATGGATGGCAGCGACGCCGGCACACCGCTCGACGCCTGGCTCGCGCTGGCGGGGGCAAAGCCGGCGCCGGTCGACATTCGGCCCGAGGATGGCTTCAACATCATCTATTCGTCGGGCACCACCGGCACGCCGAAGGGCATCGTCCACAGCCACGCGATGCGCTGGCAGCATATCATCCGCGGTGCCCCGGCCTATGGCCCGGCCGCGGTCACGATCCTGTCGACCCCGCTCTATTCGAACACGACGATGGCAAGCTTCATGCCCACCGTCGGGTCGGGCGGGCAGGTCGTGCTGATGAAGAAATTCGACGCGCGCGGCTTCCTCGAACTCGCGGCGCGCGAACGCGCGACGAACACAATGCTGGTCCCGGTGCAATATCGCCGCATCATGGCGCTCGATGATTTCGGCGACTTCGACCTTTCGAGCTTCGTCGTCAAATATTGCACCTCGGCGCCCTTCCCCGCGGCGCTCAAGGCCGATGTGCTGCAGCGCTGGCCCGGCGGGCTCGTCGAGATTTACGGCATGACCGAAGGCGGCGCGGCGTTCATCCTCGAGGCGCACCAATACCCCGACAAGCTGCATACCGTCGGCAAACCGGCGCCGGGGCATATCGCCAAGGTCATCGACGAAGACGGCAACGAATTGCCGCAGGGCTCGGTTGGCGAAGTGGTGGGCCGGTCGCCGGCGATGATGACCGGCTACAACAATCGTCCCGACGCGACCAAGGCGATGCACTGGTACGATGCGGAGGGCAATCTCTTCTATCGCCACGGCGACATCGGCCGCATCGACGAAGATGGCTTCCTGACGCTGATGGACCGCGCCAAGGACATGATCATTTCGGGCGGCTTCAACATTTTCCCGAGCGATCTCGAGGGCATTCTCCTCGCCGACGATCGCGTCGTCGAGGCGGCCGTCGTCGGGATGCCGAGCGAGGAATGGGGCGAGACTCCGGTGGCGTTCGTCGTGCTGAAGGATAGCGCCGATGCCGAGGCGGTGCGCGCCGATTGCAACGCCAAGGTCGGCAAGACCCAGCGGCTGAGCGCGATTACCGTCGTCGATGAGCTGCCGCGCAGTCCGATCGGCAAGGTGTTGAAGCGCGAGTTGCGGGATGCCTATGCGCCGTAGCGGCCGGGCCGTCGGTTAACGACCGGAAGGGGAGGCCCCGCTTTTAATACTTCGTCATTCCCGCGAAAGCGGGAACCTAGGGCTAGGCCAGCCAACGGACGCTCTGGGTCCCCGCTTTCGCGGGGATGACGAAAATGGGAGATGGCAGCTTCCCACCCCTAAGCAGGCCTCGCCTTCAAATAGGCCTTTCCTACATTATCCGGCTATGCCAGCCTTCACCCGGCTCTTTCATTTGGTGGATAAAGCGGTCGCTGCCCGGCTTGCCGGTGCGACCACGGCGGGGCGCGCCGGGCGCGTCCAGCACGCCGCGAGGTCCAAATCGGGGGGATGCATAGGGCTGAACTTTCCTGAACTTTGGGAATATCACGCGGCCCTTGCGCCGACCGGATCCCGGATCCAACCCGGGATGATGAAGGAAGGCAATGGCGGTTCACCACCCCAAAGCCGGCACCCGCGCCCGTCCGCGGATTCACTCAGGGCAGGTCCGCCGCCGCTATCGCCGCCAGCGCGCTTTGCAGCCGCGCATCGCCCTCCCCCTCGACCCAAGCCCATTGGAGCCGACGTCGGTCGAGTTCGCCGATCGCGACCTCCATGAACTGATCCCGCGCCAATTCGCTGCCGAACAGGCGCGTACCATCTTCCTCCCACGGCAGGTCCATCGCGGGAACGAGGTAGAGGTCGGCGACTTCGTCCCACAGGTCGATTTCGGGCAGGCGGCGGCCGAGCAGCATGATCGCCCACGCCTGCGTCATCAGCGGATCGGTGTCGGATATGAGCCATTCGGGCTGCTGCGCGAGCGCTTCGCGGGTCGCCACCAGATGGCCATCGAAGATCGCGAGCAGGTCGACCTCGTCGAGGTCGGTGCCGTTCGCCTCGGCATAGGTGCGGCCATATTCGGGCACGACGAGCCCGCCGAGCTGGAGAGCGAGGCGCGATGCGAGCGTGGACTTTCCCGTGCTTTCGGCGCCGTGGAGGCAGATATGGCGCGTCATATCGCGGCGCTGCCCGTCGCCGCCGCGCAGCGCCATTGGATCAGCCCGTCGATCGACAGCCCGAGCAACACGACATAGACCGCGCTGGTCGGATAAAGACCGCGCCACGCGAAAAGCGGCACCGCGATCAGGTCGACGGCGATCCACAGCCACCAGCTTTCCACCCGCCGCCGTGCGAGCAGCCATTGCGCGGTGATGCTGAGCATCGCGATCGCGCCGTCGATCCACGGCGCCACCGCGTCGGTATAGCGGTCCATCGCAAAGCTCCAGCCCGCCCAGGCGACGATCGTCGCCAGCGCCCAGCCTTGGCGCGCCGGTACGCTCATAAAGCGCACAGGCACCCCGCTATCGTTGCGCGCGCGCATCCACGCGGCCCAGCCATAGAGGTTAAGCGCGAAGAAAAAGCCCTGGAGCAGCATGTCGCTGTAGAGCTTCGCGTCAAAGAAGACGACGGCGTAGAGGCTGACCGCGATGAGCGCGAAGGGATAGTTCCACACGCTGCGCAACGCGACGAGCGCGACGTTGATCAGGACCAGCACCGCCGCCAGCCATTCGAGCTGGCTCATGCCGAGCCCCCGTGGCGCGGGCGCGTCCACAGCCCGTCGCGGCTGATCCGCCGCTGCGGCGGGCGGCGGAGCACCGACCAGCCCGCGCGCGCAACCCAGCCGAGCTTGGCAAACAGGCTCGACGCAGCGCGGTGGTCCCACGCATGGTCGCCGCGCGCGCGCACCTCGCGCGCGATGTCGCCATAGATGCCCGCGGCGGCGAGCACCGCCCAGCGGCTACGCGGGCCAAGCTTGCGCGCCCCCCAGCGCGCCGACGCCTCATATTCCTCCGCCATTTCGGCGAGCCATTTCGCCATCACCGATAGGCGGGCGCGAAAGGCAGGGTGCATATGCTGGCCCGGCGGGATGTCGAGTTCGACCATCCATTCGACCGGCAGGTAACAGCGATCGGCGGCGGCATCCTCGGCGACGTCGCGCGCGATATTGGCGAGCTGGAACGCGATGCCGAGGTCCGATGCGCGGTCGAGCGTCGTCTCGTCGGCGAGATCCACCCCCATCACCAGCGCCATCGCGACCCCGACGGCACCGGCGACATGATAGCTATAGCGGAGCAGGTCGGCCTCGCTGCGCGGGCGCCAGTCCTTCGCGTCGAGTTCGAACCCTGCGATGATGTCGTCGATGATCGCGCGCGGGATTGCGACCTCGGTGAGCAGGAAGCCGAGCGCATCGAACGCCATCTCGCCGGTCGGCTGACCGACGCTGCTT
>Ga0247823_10004298_pt1 | contig 11454 bp, 11 predicted proteins | sample 13C_PalmiticAcid_2_FD_192426 | JGI IMG/M metagenome (GOLD analysis project Ga0247823, IMG submission 192426) | Soil microbial communities from agricultural site in Penn Yan, New York, United States - 13C_PalmiticAcid_Day30 | ecosystem: Environmental > Terrestrial > Soil > Agricultural land...
GGAGAACGGAGAGCCCGAGGGTGTTCGCAATTCCGATCAGGGCGATCACCACGGAGATGCCGAGCAGGCCGAGCGCCGACCAGGTGAGGATGTCCAGCTGCCGGTTCCCCACGGCGCGGGCTTGCAAACGATCTTCGAACACGGCGCCGGAAGCATCCGCCAGCCCGTCCAGGTCATCGACGAGTTCGAGCCAATTGGCGCCCGGAGCTGCGCGGACCCAGATAACATGCGGTTGGGACGTGTCGGTGAGCTGCGCGAAGGTCTCGGGCGCGACTATGGCGGCCTTGCCCCAACCGCCCAGGAGGATGGCCCGCAGTCTGACTTGACGATCGCCGACACGCACCGTCACCCTGCCTCCGGGTTTGATATTCAGTTCCTTGTGAGGGGAGCGAAAAGCATCATGGTCTAGTCTGATCGTCCCCGGCTCTATCTGGTGGGCGAACGCCCCGCTATCGCGGGCCACCTGCGCCGCCTCCCGCGTTGTCAGGACGGGGATTGGTGCGCCCCAACCCGTGATCCGGGCCAAGGTGCCATCCACGGCGATGGCCCTTTCCACACCGGGCGTGCGACGTACATCGTCTAGAAGGTCGGCGGTGACCGGCTTGTTGAGGAGGGTGAGCGAGGCATCGATGGGGATTCGCGTGTCCCGGTGTTTGTCCATCGCCATGCGCCATGTGGCCATCCCGGTGAGCATCGCGGTCGCCAGGGTGACGCCGACCAGCAGCGCGGCCATAGTGGCCGCGGTCCGGCGCGGATTGCGCGCCGCATTTTCGGCTGCCATGCGGCCATATCGACCCAGCGGCGCGCCGAGGGCGCGGACAAGGGCGGGAACGAACGCCGGCCCAAGCAGCAGAACCCCGGCGAACATCGCTGCGCCGCCGCTCACCATGAGCACCGTGCTGCCCTGGATCATCGCCATCCCGAGCAGGACTGGCCCGGTGACCAGGAGGAAAGCGCTCAGCGCCAGCTGCACCCGGCCGGCGGTTTGGTGCACGTCAACCGTGGTCTCCGGGCGCAGCGCCGCCAGCGGGCTCACCCGGACCACGCGCCGGGTCGGCAACCAGGATGCGGCCATCGTGACCATCAATCCGACAGCCAACCCGCCCAGCAACCAGAGCGTAGGCATCACGGGGGGCCCCATCGGGGTGCGAGGCGCGAGGGCGTTGATCAGCGGGATCAGGCCGTAGCCGAGTCCGACGCCGACCAGTGTCCCGGCCAGCGACGCGAGTAGCCCGACGGCGGCCGCCTCGCGGCGCACCGAACCCATGACCTGCCGCCGGGTCGCGCCCACGCAACGGAGCAGGGCAAAGTCACGCAGGCGTTGCGCGAACAGGATGGAGAAGGTGTTGGCGACAACCAGCACCGAAACGAAGAGCGCAACGCTGGCGAAAAGCAGCAGCATCAATGCGAAGGCGTCCGTGCCGTTATTGAGGCGCGCCAGGCTCTCGGTGACATATTCCGCCGCCGGATGCACCGCCATGCCTTCCGGGAGCCGACCGACGTCCCCTCGCACCGCCACGCTGCCGATATGGAAAGTGGCGTGGTCTCGCCACTGCAAATATTGCGGCCAGCTGACGTACATGGATGCCTGAGTCCAGGTTGTGGGGGACTCGACGAAGCCGACAATTTCGAGGTCGGTCGCGGTCGCCCGTTCGCCGACGCGAATGCGGTCTCCTATCGCGATGTCCTGGGCTTTCGCGTCCCACACATGCATCACCGCTTCGCCCATGCGTGCGGGGAAACGGCCCGAAACGAGCTTCTGCCAGCGCATCTCGGTCGCGGTGGCAATCGGGCCCACGGTCGTCTCGCCCCGCATGTCGCCGGAACCTAGCGGCGCCCCGCCTTCGTCGTGCGCGGGCAACGCGACGCGGCCAAGCCCGGATGCGTTCTCGCCGAGCCGCTCGATGAGCTCGATCGCGGCAGATGTGTTCAGCGTTCCGGGGCAGCATGACGGGCCCGGCGATGAGCGGCCCTCGGGCGCGTCGATCACATAGTCGGCACCGCGGTAGGGCGCTCCGTCGCTTTGCATGAGTCCGGCGCGCGCGCCGGATATGAGCACGCCGATCACAACGACGAAGGCGACCGAGACGATCACCGCGATCGCCGCGGCCACGTACCTGCGGCTTGAGGCGCGCAGCGATGCGAAGAAGACGGTTCGCATCAGACGATCCTCCCGTCCTGCATGGAGATCACATCGTCGGCGTATTTCGCGGCGTCCTGATCATGCGTGACCATTACGACCGTCTGACCGAGCTCGCGCACTGCCCGGCGCAGGTGGTCCAGCACCTCCACCGCCGTGGCGCTATCCAGGTTCCCGGTAGGCTCGTCGGCAAATAGCAGATCGGGTTGCGTCAACAGGGCCCGAGCAATTGCAACGCGTTGCTGCTGGCCGCCCGACAGTTCGGCGGGCAGATGAGCGAGTCTGTCTGCCACGCCGAGCGCTTCGGCGAGCGACCGCGCGCGCTCCCGCGCCGCATCGTCGATTCCGCGACCAGCGAGCTCAAGCGGGAGAAGGATGTTCTGGCTTGCGGTAAGCATCGGCAGCAGATTGAAGGACTGAAAAACGAAGCCGATGTGTTCGCGGCGGAAGATCGTTAGCGCGTCGTCGTCGAGCGATCCGAGGTCGGTTCCGGCGACGGTGACGGCGCCGCCGCTGCCCTGATCGAGTCCGGCAAGGCAATGCATCAGCGTCGACTTGCCCGATCCGCTCGGCCCCATGATGGCCGTGAACCGGCCTCGCGGGAGGTCGAGGTCGATCCCGCGCAAGGCATGGACCTGGGCTTCACCCCGGCCGAAGGTCTTGGTCAGGTTCCGCGCGCTTGCGGCCGTGGTTGTGTGGATGGCGTTCTGTGTGGCGGCCGACATGGCAGAGCGCGGTAGCGCTGGCGGGCCCGGAGTCATTCGGCTGATCATTGTTGCATCCTTGGATCGTGCGTTGGGTCGGGATATTGAGGCGGGCATCCTGCACGAGCAGCTCCTGGACGCAGCTCGTAGTGCCACGGCTCGTTGCGATAGATCTGGCACAGCCCGTATTCAGCGCCGTTCTTCGACAGCCAGGCAATTGCGCTGGGAGGACCAATGTCGACCGCGTCCCCCGAAACATGAGAAGAGGTTTTTACCGTGGCGACCCAGCGGACGGCTGCCTCTTGCGAGCCGTATTTCAGGACCGCCCGGTCGAGCAGCTGTTGCTGGCGCTTCTGCGAACGCCAGCCGCTGTTGATGTAGATGGTGACCCCGCTCCTCGCGGCATCCCTTGCGGCCCGGCCAAGGGCCCGGCGCATATCGGGATCAAGGTTGGCTACGGCCGGCACGCCGCGATCGACGACTGTTATGCCGCGAGCGGCGGAACCTTGAACCCGGCCATCTGCGTCACGATGACCGCCGCGGAGAGGGGGCGGCGGGCCGGGACGACGAGGCCGATGCGCCCGAAGGTCGCCGATTTGCTCGGCCGCCATCGCTGCAATTGCTCGCGGCCGGATATTGCGGGTCGCCGAAGCAAAGGACGCTGAGGACAGATGGTATCCGAGCGCCACGGCGCCCGCAGCGATCCCCACGGCGACGGGGATGGGGATTTTCCGCCGTTGTGGGCGGGTTGCTGTCCGGGTTCGTTCGTAGGTCATGCCGCCAATAAGGCAGCGTTGTTGTTGTCAGCCCGTAGGTGTTTTTCGATATGCTGACGATATGTGCCAGCGCGTAGTATAACGGCGTTATGCGCGTGTTGATCGTCGAGGACGAACCCTATCTGGCCGAAGCCATCCGCGACGGCCTGCGCCACGAAGCGATCGCCGGCGACATCGCCTATGACGGCGACTCCGCTCAGGAGCTGCTGAGCATCAACACCTACGACATTGCCGTCCTCGACCGCGATATTCCCGGCCCTTCGGGCGACGAGATCGCAAAAGGCATTATCGCGTCCGGGAGCGGCATGCCGATCCTGATGCTCACCGCCGCCGACCGGCTGGATGACAAGGCCTCCGGCTTCGAACTGGGCGCCGACGACTACCTCACCAAGCCCTTCGAGCTTCGAGAACTCGTGCTCAGGCTCAGGGCGCTCGACCGCAGGCGCGCGCATAACAGGCCGCCCGTGCGGGAGATCGCGGGCCTGCGCCTCGATCCGTTCCGCCGTGAGGTCTACCGCGAGGGACGATATGTCGCGCTCACCCGGAAACAGTTCGCGGTGCTCGAAATCCTCGTCGCGGCCGAAGGCGGTGTCGTCAGCGCCGAGGCGCTGCTGGAGCAGGCTTGGGACGAGAATGCCGACCCGTTCACCAACGCCGTTCGCATCACCGTGTCGGCCCTGCGCAAACGGCTCGGCGAACCTTGGCTCGTCGCCACGGTGCCCGGCGTCGGCTATCGAATCCACACCGCTCCGGCGGCCGAAAATGAGGGAAGTGCTGGTGCTTAGAAAGCCGGGATTGAGCGTTCGGCTCAAACTTGCCATCAGCTATGTCGGGTTCCTTATGCTGGCGGGCGCCCTGCTGCTCGCTGCTGTGTGGGTATTCCTGCTGCGAGATCGTCCTTTCAGAGCGCTCGTTCCGAACCTCTCTGACTTTCCACGCGTGTTCGACCCAAGCAATTTCGGTCCGATCATCTTCGCCCCCGCGGCAGTCATCGTGCTGGGGTTCATGCTGATGTTCGGCCTTGTGGGAGGATGGATTCTCGCGGGACGCATGCTCGCGCCCCTGACCCGCATCAGCGATGCAACACGCGTGGCCGCAACCGGGTCGCTCTCCCACCGGATCGGGCTGGAAGGCCGTCAAGACGAATTCCGCGAACTCGCCGACAGCTTTGACGCCATGCTCGCGCGGCTCGAGGCGCAGGCCGCCGAACAGCAGAGGTTCGCGGCCAACGCCTCACACGAACTGCGCACCCCGCTCGCGATCTCGCAGACCCTTCTCGAGGTCGCTCGCAACGATCCGAACCGCGACGCCGGCGAACTCATCGAGCGCCTCCACGCCGTCAACGTCCGAGCAATCGATCTCACGGAAGCATTGCTCCTTCTAAGCCGCGCCGACCAACGGTCCTTCGCCCGAGAGCAGGTCGACCTGTCCCTCATGGCGGAAGAGGCTATCGAAACGCTCCTCCTTCTCGCTGAAAAGCATGGCGTCTCCATCGAAACCTCTGGCGACATCGCGCCAACCATGGGCTCGCAGGCGCTCTTGCAGCAATTGGCTACGAATCTCCTGCACAACGCGATCGTCCACAACCTGCCTGAACACGGCACCATTTGGGTCACAACAAGCGTTCATCCCGGGAGAGTGACGCTCACCATCGAAAACACGGGCGAGACGCTGACCCGGCAATCGGCTCCCAGGCTTACCGAACCATTTCAGCGCGGCGCCGAACGAATACGCTCCGACCACGCAGGTGTCGGCCTCGGCCTGGCCATCGTCCAAAGCATCACCCAAGCGCATGACGGGACTCTCACCCTGACGCCCCGCGCCGGCGGCGGGCTTCGCGTCACGGTGCAATTACCCGCCGCGTCGCCGCATAGTGGCACGTCACGCGATAGCAATGGGCGGGCCGCTCAGCGCGAAGGTGGCACCTTGGTCGGCAGCGAGACCATAGCGAACGAAGTGTGCGACGCCGCTCGGCTGGAACGCTCGAAGACATGAATACAGGCAACCGGGCGCTCTCGTTTGCGAGGAAGAACAGTCTCTCCGCCATGCTGGAAAGACGGGAGAACTGCGATCTTGCTCGGCGCGATGCACGGAGAGAAGCAGCGCTCGCGAGGAGGTCATCACCGGGCCAGCTGCGCGACTATCAGGCGATTTGCAGCGCAAGGCAACGAGGAGGGAATATGAACGGTATCCAGACGCTGCCGATCGACAGTATTTATAAGTGGGCGCGGCAGCTGGTCGAAGCGAGCGACACCTATCGGCCCGGCAAGCGCCCATTGGGCAAGGTCGGCGTGACCCTTTGGACCATGGCGATGTTGCTCATATATACCGCCGATGCCCCGGCCGCCGCGCAAGAGGCAGGATCGCTGCCATGGAGCGCCGCACCGACGACGAAAATTGTAACCGAAAGCAAAACGTTCCGTAACGGCGATGCGACGCTGGGTGGAACGCTGTATTTGCCCGAGGGCGGGCAGGCATTGGGCGCCATTGTGGTCACGCACACCGCCTCGAAGCCGCTCGCAGACGCGTTGCTCTACCGACACCTGACGCAAATGCTGCCGCCAATCGGAATCGCGGTGCTAACCTACGACCGGCGTGGCAGCGGACAATCGGGCGGAAGCTTGAAGGACAGCGACTATGCGATGCTTGCTGATGACGCGATCGCCGCGGTGCAGATGCTCAAGACCGATCCGCGGATAAATCCCAGGCGGATTGGGATATGGGGGCTGAGCCAGGGCGGCTGGCTGTCGCTGCTGGCGGCGACGCGCAGTTCCGACGTAAGCTTCGTTGTCTCGATCGCCGCGCCGGTGGTCGCGCCAGACGTTCAGATGATGTTCCGATCCGAAAGCTACATGCGCATTAACGGCTATTCGGAGGCCGAGATCGACCAGATGCGCGCGATGCGCAAAGCGGTCGACGATTATATGCGGGGAAGCGGCGACCGCGTGGGGGCGCAGTCGCTTGTTGACGCGGCCAAGACGAAGCCGTGGTTCGATCAGCTTTATATGAGCAAGACCGTGGCTGATCGGACAACATCGCGCTGGCGCAAGGAGATCGAGTACGACCCGCTGCCAACGCTCGACAAGGTCCGGGTGCCCGCGTTGATTCTGTTTGGCGCCAACGATCCGGTGGTGCCGGTGGCGACGTCAGTCGCGCGGATCAACGCCCGGTCGCGCCCGGGCATCACCGTACGCGTGATCGCGGGCGCGGACCATCATATGGCAACCTCGATGGATCCTAAAGCGCAGATGGACCCCGCCCGGACGGAGCAAGTACGGCCTGAAGCGCCTGAGTATTTCTCGACACTGGTGAGCTGGATGACCGGGCAAAAAATCTCGCACGCGCCTCGCTCGGCCCGGCGACGGGTCGCAAAGCAGTAACGCTGTCGCCGAAGCCCATCGAGCAGCTGATCTCGATACTTTCCCGGAGCAATCCTGTTGGGCCTTCGCAAACTCAAATGGCATCGCAGCATCGAAGGAGAGCCAATTTGCCCGCATCCTCGACAACCCGTATTGTTGTTGCCGCTCTGGCCGCGTTCGTGCTCAGCGCCACCTATTATGGCGTGGTTGTGGGGACCGTCTGGCATGAGCTTTCGGGGGCTTCAGCCGACGCTTTTGCGCCGTGGCAACCTATTGCCCAGATCATCCGAAACCTGGTCGTCGCATATGCCCTGGACTACATTCTGCTGCGCACATCGGCTGTCGGGGTGTTGGCGTCGCTGCAGATATCGTTCCGGCTCTGGCTTGGCTTTCAGGCCATGGCAATTATTGGGTCGGTCATCCACGAGGGCTATCCGGTCATCCTCTACTGCGTCCATGCCTTTGATGCGCTCATGACGGTGGCCGTCATGACAATCTGCCTCAGGGCCAACCTCAGGAAGCAGGCGACGTAGCGCCACACCGCCTTTCATGACATTTCAACTCGGGAGTTTCCGATCATGACAACGTCACCGCTCGCAAGTTTCCAAGCCACCATCGAGAAGAGCCCCAACAAGGGTGGCTGGACCTACGTTGTCTGGCCGGAATCGGCCAGCTTCTTTGGCACCAAAGGCATGGTGAAGATAAAGGCCACGATCGACGGTTCGCCCATCGTGAGCGCGTTTATGGCCATTGGCGGTGGGAGACATAAGCTGCCGGTAAAGGCAGAACTTCTCAAAGCGCTGAACAAGGGAGTTGGTGATGTTGTGGATGTTAGTCTGCTCGAGCGCATTCATTCCGTGGGCGCCCGACCAACGGCCCCGAGATATCGGGGTTAGGATTCGCCGCGGAGCCACAGGAGACGGCATCGCACGACATCGCGGAGGCGGCGCGTGGAAGCCGGCACCGCAATTGAGCCGTTCGTTGGCAAACCCGTTGCGCTTCGCGCGGTGCGCAATAATTCCGCTTGAGCCAGCCATAGGAGCCTCGACATCATGACCTTCCCCGCTCGCCCCACCCCGCGTCTCGCCGCTACGATGATCGGGAATATGACGACGGCCGCCCTTCTGGCGACCGGCTGCGTGCCCGTTAAGGCGCAGGAAACATCGGTTGCAGCGCAGGAGGCACCCACGGTCGCGGCGCCGGAGGCGCAGGTCAGGGGACGATCGGTCGTCCATCCACGCGAAGGGTTGACGGTGCGGGTGCCGGCGAATGCCGTCTATCTAGGCGCCGAACGCTTCGCGCTTTACGGCGTGGCCGATTGCGAGATCCATCTGTTCGTCGAGGCGGGTCCCGACCGGCGCGTCCGCCGCCTTTATTGGGTGCATTTCGAATCCTATTTGCCGAGCCGACCCGACTCGCGTTTCACCTATGGGGATATCGACCGGCGAATGAACCTGCTCGGCGCCGTCACCTGGGTGCGCGGCTCGCTGATGGACACCACCCGGCCGCCGCGCCGCGCCGGATCGGACACCGAACGTGTCCGCACAATGATCGCACGCGCCGGCTACACCCTCCCGCCCTATCTGGCGAGCGCGCGCCTTGTCCGTCTGCTCGACGACCCGAAGGGCACGGGCTATGGCCGCCGCGAGCTGATGCTGATCCACGCGGAAGATCTGGCGGAACGGGGCGTCACGCGCGACGAGGCGGTCGGCGACGATCCCGAGAACCGGCTGCGCGAGCCGTTCGCTGCGGAGACGATCGCCCGCGCCGCGGCGGCGTTCCGGGTGAAGGCGCGCTAGGGCGGCTGGTTGTGGCCGCGCGCTATGTCTGTGCGAGCGCTGCAGCTAGCAGGTCGGCCAGGCCGCGCCCGGCGTAGCCATCTTCATCAAGCCTGGGATTGTAGATGGTGATCTCCAGGCCGACCGCCTTGCCGCTCGCCAAGGCCATTCGAAGCGTAGCCCCCAGCTCGTCCCACGACAACCCGCCCGGCACGCGGAAATCGACAGCCGGCATGACGGCATCGTCGAGGCAATCGGCATCGAGATGGATGAAGAAGCCGTCCAGATCCTCTCGCGTCAGATGGCCAACCGCTTCGCGCGCCGCGGCTTCGATACCCATCGCACGCACGGCGGGAAGGTCAATTGCCTTAAGCTCTTTCGGGAGCGGTTGGCTTCCGTACTCGGCCTGGTCCTCGTGATCACGATACGCGAACGCGACAGCGTCTTCGGGACGGACCAGGGGACAAAGACCTTCGATATCGGTCAGGCGCGACGGACCAAAGCCCGTGACAAGGGCAAGGTCCATCGAGGCGCCCTCGCCATTGGGATCCGCCTCGGGCTGGAAAAAATCGGCGTTGCCATCGATGAAGAACAGGCCGTAGCGGCCGCGCCGCCGCAGCGCGAGCATCGAGCCCAGCACGATCGTGCAATCGCCGCCCAGCACGATCGGAAATTCACCCGCGTCCAGCACCGATTCTACTATGTCGGCGAGCTTCGGCGACCACGCCGCAATTGCACTGCTATTCAGGATGCCGGTCTCGGGATCGGGCACAGGGTTCCTCGGAGGTACCGCCAGCCGGGCTGCGCTGCGCGCATGGATGCGCTCCGCAAGGCCGAAATCCAGGAGCTGCCCGGGCAAGCGCTCCACTCCGTCAGTCGCGAGGCCCAGTGTAGAAGGGGCTTCGATAATAGCATAGGAACGCGTCGGCATGCGTGCCTCCTTTGGCGGCCATTTTACGGAGTCGGTCACCGCCTCGATTTGGTGCCCTTCTGATTTCCGGACAAACGCGCCATAACAGTTTGCAACTTATCTCCAGAGCGACGCTCGACTGAACGAATGGCACATTTTAGTCGCCACACGGTCCCCTGGAGGGCTGCCATCGGGCGCAAAGCAGACGCAGAAACGCATCCCCAAATCCAGTGCGCGCTACGTGGTTGCTGTTGAAAGCCACATATGCCGATCCCGCCAATAATCCTCAAGAGATTAAAGGCTCTACCGAATTACCCGAGCCGCGAGCCCTCAGTTGTAAAGGGCTTGTGGTCATATTGTTCTAAGTCCTTGAGAAATGGTGCACCCGGCGGGATTCGAACCCACGGCCCCCAGATTAGGAATCTGATGCTCTATCCTGCTGAGCTACGGGTGCGCCGTCGCTCGTGTAGCGGCGGAGCGCGCAAAGCGTCAATCGCGATGGATCAATTGGTCGCCTCGGGCGGGACGATCGGCACGAGCAGGGGCATCGCCGCGATCCCGTCGTCGTGCAGCGATCGCGCCTCTTCGGGCGAGGCCTGGCCGTGGATCAGGTCTTCGGCCGCGCGTCCTTCGTGCATCGCGCGCGCCGCATCGGCGAACTCGCGCCCTACCCAGCGCGACTGCGGCAGCATTTCGGCCTGCTTCGCGGCAATGTCGGCGAGCAATTTGCGCACCAGGTCGGGTGACGGCTCGCCCGGGCCGGGTTTCGCGGGCGGCGGGGCCAGTGCCTGACGGTTGGACTTGGCACTTACTCGTGGCGCCATCACCGCCTTTTTTACATCGTCATCGCCGCACACGGGACAGTTGATCAACCCGCGCCCCTGCTGGTCGGAGAAGCTCTCGCTGCTCGCGAACCAGGCTTCGAAGCGATGATCGCCCGCGGCGCAGCAAAGGTCGAAAACGATCAAGGTCAGACCAGCCCCAACAGCGGATCGAGCCCGCCGCGTGCATCGAGCGCGGCCAGATCGTCGCTGCCGCCGACATGCTTGCCGTCGATGAAAATCTGCGGAACGGTACGGGCGCCGCCCGCGCGTGCGACCATGGCGTCGAACCCGGCGCGGTCCATCGTCAGGTCGATCTCCTGATATTCGACGCCCTTGCGTTCGAGCAGCGCCTTTGCGCGCGAGCAATAGGGGCAGAAGAACTTCGTAAAAACTTCAATCTTGGCCATGCGGCTATCCTGTCATCCTTCACGCGCCATATCGGAATCCAACGAAGCAAAGTCAAATATGTTGCTTGTCATCAGGGCTTCAGGAACGACGCGCGCCCAGGTGAGCGCCGACACCTGCGCGGCGCCGCTGCGCCCGAGCACCCGCGCGGCCGCGCGCAGCGTCGCGCCGCTGGCATGGACATCGTCGAGCAACACCAGATGCCGCCCCGCCGCGCGCGCCTTGCCATCGCCCGCCAGCGCAAAGGCACCGGCGACGATCCGATCGCGCTCGCGCCGCCCCTTGCCGCGCAGCGATGCGGTCGCCTTGATCCGCAAAAGCAGATGATGATCGCGTGGCGCCCCCGTCAGCCACGACAGTTCGTCCGCGATCAGCGCCGCCTGATTGAACCCGCGAGACCAGAGCCGCCAGCGGTGCAACGGCACCGGAACCAACAGCATCGCCTCCACGTCTCCCAGCATCGCAAGGTGCCGTGCCATTAGTCGCGCCATCAACCGGGCATGCCCTGTCCGCCGCCCATATTTGAGGCGCAGCGCCACCGTGCGCGCGGCGGTCGCC
>Ga0247823_10004299_pt1 | contig 11453 bp, 5 predicted proteins | sample 13C_PalmiticAcid_2_FD_192426 | JGI IMG/M metagenome (GOLD analysis project Ga0247823, IMG submission 192426) | Soil microbial communities from agricultural site in Penn Yan, New York, United States - 13C_PalmiticAcid_Day30 | ecosystem: Environmental > Terrestrial > Soil > Agricultural land...
TTCACGAACAATTCGGTCAGCTCGACGCCGGCAAGCTTGTGCGCCGGGTCTTCGTCGATGCGGTGGAGCACGAGCGCCATCACCAGGCTGACCATGTCGAACCGGCCGTCGAGCGTGTCGGGGACCGTTCCTTGGACGTACCAGTGCGGTGCGCGCGCGACGCTGACCACGGCATTCCAGAGCGGGCGCCGCGCCTCGCGTGGGTCGGGACCGGATTTGAATAATTTGCGAAGTGAGATCATGGCACCCGTTTAGGCGTAAACGGCGCGGCGGAAAAGAGCCGCCGGTCAGCTTGTGGCAAGCTTTGCCGCGGCACAAGCGGCTTGTGCGCGCTGTCCGCTTGCGGTTAAGAGGCGCCAGAGCCAGCGCCGACCGCCCGGATTAGCGACGGACCGGCGCAACGGAGATAATAGATGCCTTATTCCATCGTTTCGCTTCCCGCCTCGCGCGCGCGCCTGGTCGCCCTTGGACTGATCGTGGCGCTGGCCTCCAGCGGTTGCGCGCAGCTCAAGGGGCGGCAGGGCTATGTTGTCGATCCGCTGCTGACCGAAGCGATCACCGCGGGTGTCGACAATCGCGAATCGGTGGAAAAGACGCTCGGCCGCCCGACCTTCGTCGGCCAGTTCAGCAACAATGAATATTATTATGTGTCGCGCGAAACGCGCCAGCTCGCCTTCGCCAAGCCGCGCCCGGTGGATCAGCAGGTCCTGCGCGTCCGTTTCGACCCCGCGGGCAATGTCGTCGCGGTCGATCGCACCGGTCTCGAACTCGTGAGCAGGATCAGCCCCGAAGGCGACAAGACCCCGACGCTGGGCCGTCACCGCAGCTTCTTCGAAGACATCTTCGGGAACATCGGTGCGGTCGGCGCTCCGGGAGCCGGCGCCCCCGGTCAGCAGTAAAGCTATTGCGCAGCCCCCGCTCTCGGGAAGGCTGATGCTATAACTCGCTGGGAATAGCCATTTAAGCCTCTTGTGGCTGCTTTGCGCCTCATTTCAGTCTTGGGGAAACTCTTAAGCTGTCGTCCGCGACGCTTGAGAAGCGGCCGCTAACGGGCGGTTGAGCCTGCGTTCCGCCATGGCATTCAAGAACTAAGGTCTGGCGGTTAGCCGCCAAGATAGACGGTTTTTCGAGCCCGTCGAAAATTTCGCAGTCGACCGGCGCGGCGGGATCGGCGTCAGATGGCCATCTTCAATGATTAATAATAGTTGAATGGATCATTTACCTTCTCTAAACAGATCTACATCGGTCGTTGCGACTCGAACAGGCCTACTGCCCCGTCGAGCCGTTGAAAGCGAAGCTTTGCCTTCGCGCGGCCTGTTGAATCCACTCCAGGTCATCGCGTGAGGGCGACTGGGTGGGATGAACCAAAATGGCTGACATCGACATCACGGCTCTGGACGCGTCAACGACAATCGGTGGCGCGATTTTCAAGAAACTGTCGCCTTCGGGCGCTGGAACAGGACAATATAATACGTTTCTCGCGATTTCTGACAATGACGGAAATGAGCGCGGCTTCAATTCGGACGATACAAATCCGCTTGATAATACCAACAATGATATCGATGTTTCAAAAACCCATACGGTTCTTCTCGGTACCATTCCTGTAAAGATTATCGACGGCGTTGCTTATTATGAATTTCATGTCGATCTGAACGAATCCAACAACGTTCCCAGCGCGCAAATTTCGCTGGATGCATTTCAGATCTATACGTCGAACAATGCCGGGATCGAGGATCTCAATGTTCTGCAGAGCCAGAATCTGGCCTATAATATGGACGCCGGCGGCGACGTCACCTTGCTGATGTCCGATGCTTCGTCGAGCGGCAGTGGCAATGACGATTATGCCGTGTTGGTGCCAGTCGCCAATTTTGCCGGACAAGACCCGGCTACAACCTATTTATACCTATATGTCGAGATGGGCTTCAAAGGCGGCGACTTTGCGGTCAACGGCACGTTCGAAGAATGGAACATCCAGCAAGCCGGCACGCTGAACGGGACGAAATTCTCCGACGTGAACAGCGACGGAGTGCGCGATCAGGACGGCGTCGACAATATTCTTGGCAATGCTGACGACGAAGTGGGCGTGGGCGGCGTTACGATCTTCATTGATGATAATAAGAATGGCATCTTCGATGCGCTGACAGAGCGGTCGACCGTCACCAACGCTGATGGCAGTTACTCCTTCGCTGGCGTGGCCGTGGGCACGCACCAAATCGACGAAATTGTGCCACTGGGCTCGACGCAAACGACTGGTGCTTTTGAGACTGCGACGATAGCCAGCGTCGGCCAGACTGTCGTCGTCGATCCGATCGGCAACCATTATCCTGTCCCCAACATTGCGATCGACAAGGCGTTCGTGAACGTCACCGATGGTCCCGACAACGGCAGTTCGACGACGGTGCTCGACGGGGCGGGCGATATCGCCAATTACACCATCGCGGTCACCAACAACGGAGAGACCGGTCTGGTCGACGTTCAGGTCACGGATGCGCTGGCCGATGGCGGTGTAGTGACCGAGGTCAAGAATGGCGCTTTCAATGTTGGCGACGGAAATTCCAACGCTGTGCTCGATGTCGGGGAAACCTGGCAATATACGGTCCAGCAGACCGCGCTTCAGGCCGATCTCGATACGAATGGTGGTGGCGATGGCGACAAGGACAATAGCGCGACCGTCGTTGCGACCCAGCAGGGCGTTCCAACAAAGCAAGTAACCGCGACGGATACGGCCGAGGCGCCGATTGCGCCGGCGCCGTCGCTTGCGATCGAGAAGACCTTCGTGAAATGGGCCGACGACGGTGCCAATGGCGATGCCGCGGGCGACGTGGCGCAATATACGGTCAAGGTCACCAACACGGGCAACGTCACGCTGACCAACGTCACGGTGGTCGATCCGCTGACCGGGCAGAATATCTCGGGGGTGACCCTCGCGCCCGGAGCCAGCCAGACCTACGACACCAGCTATGTCCTGACCCAGGCCGATCTCGACAATAATGGCGGCGGCGATGGCGACATCGACAACACCGCGACCGCCGACAGCACCGAGACCGATTCGGTCGACGACAGCGCCGAGGCCCCGATTGCGCCGGCGCCGTCGATCGACCTCGAAAAATTCGTCTCGGTCGATGGCGGAGTGACCTATGACGACGCCGACAACGCCGATGGCCTGCAGAATGTGAATATCGGTGCGCCTGTTTCCTTCATGATCACGGTCGCCAACACGGGCAACGTCTCGCTCACCGACGTCAACATCACAGACATCAATAAGACAGGTGGCCTCCCTGGGGTGCCGATCGACCTTTCCGGCGTCACGATCAGTGAGTCCGGGGTCGCCAATGGCATTCTCGACGTCGGGGAAACCTGGACGCTGAACTATACCCAGCCGTTCGACGCCGGGGTTCATCTGAACACGGCGACGGTCACTACCGCACAGGGCGTTGGGGACATCGACGATGCTTATTATTACAGCCTCGTCAACGAGGGGCCGGGTGTGCGGACGCCTGGATTCTGGGGCAACCTTGGCTTCACATTCTGGGACGGCATCCAGGGCAACGAGCCGAAGCAGGCCGGGACACCGGGCTTTGCCGATGGCGAATTGCTGTACGGTGTCGACACAAATGGTGACGGCGTCGCGGGCGGCGCGGGGGACAAGGTCGGCCTGTTGGTCGGCGACTATGACCATGACGGTTTTACGGACGCCGATGAGGATACGCTGTTCATCGAACTGAAGGACGCCCAGACGCTCATCAACGCATCGAACAAGCAGATGAACGACGGGGTATATAAGCTTGGCCGCGATCTTGTCGCGACCTGGCTGAACAGCCTCGCCGGGAACAATATCGGCGATGCGTCGGATACGGAGTCGCCGAAACATTATATCGACGATGCGGTCGACTGGCTCCAGAAGTTCGCAGGAACGACGGGGCTGGAGGACGAGGCGAAAGATGTGTTCAAGTTCGGCGCGGCGGTTAAAACCAGCTCCTCAAACTGGAACGCTCCCGTCAACGGGATCGATCACAGCGCCAACGACATGCATTCCGCGCTCGACCATTATAACAATGACGGCACGACGTCGGATGGCGGGACAGTCTATGGCCATGACGCGGACAGCTCACTTTTCGTGACCGCGCTGACCTTGGCCAAGGCGACGCCGGACTATTTCATTTCGGATAACGGACCGGGGGATAGCAGCCTGACGATCCATCAGACACAACTCTTCGCCTGACGCGCACATGACCACCGACGTATAGGGGGGCAGCGAGTGCTCGGAAATATCCAGGGGCAGGGGCACGGCATTCTGGCTGGCGACCGGATGCTGGGCCTCTCTGAATGGCTATCAAGGCCATTGCATGAAAATCGGTGGCTCTATGTCCGCGTCGGCGTGGCGGCGGCGCTGATCAATATTTTCGGCCTGTTTCTCTCGCTTTACACGATGACGGTCTATGACCGCGTCATACCGACGAGCGCCTATGCGTCGCTCATCGGCCTGACGATCGGCCTGATGATCGTCATCGTGGTTGATTTCATCATGAAAGGGCTGCGCGCCTATTTCGTCGACGTCGCCGGCGTGAGGCTGGACCAGCGGATCGGCCGCGCCCTGTTCGCAAAAATACTCGACATGCGGCTCGACCAGCGGCGGGGCTCGACCGGCAGCCTGTCGGCTATCGTGCGGGAAGTCGATACGGTGAAGGATTTCTTCGCCTCCGCCACAGTGTCGGCGCTTGTCGATGTGCCTTTCCTGCTCCTCACCCTGCTTGTGATCGGATTGTTGGGAGGTGAGGTGGTTTGGGTGCCGATCATCCTCGTCCCGCTTGTGCTCGCATTTGGCCTTGCCCTGCAGCCCTCGCTGCGAAAGCATGCGCACGTCATGCTCAGTACGAGCTTGTCGAAGCAGTCCGTTCTTGTGGAGACCATCGGAAGCCTTGAAACCGTCAAAGTCTCCGGCGCTGGTCCGATGCTCGATAGGCGGTACGACCAGGCGGTCGAAGTGCAGGCGCTGACTTCCATGCGCCAGCGGGTGATCGCCAATCTGGCGGTGAACAGCGCGCTGTCGGCGCAGATGCTGTGTTATGCGGGCGTGGTCTTCATCGGCGTCTTCAAGATTGCCGATCAGGAGATGACCATGGGGGCGTTGATCGCTTGCTCCATCCTTGCGGGCAGAGCGGTCGCACCCTTGTCGCAGATCGCCCAGCTCCTGACCCGTATTCACTCGGCACGCACGGCCTACCGCCAGCTCGACGCTTTCATGAAACAACCCGACGAAGGCGGAGAGACGGACCGGGCCACGCCGATGTTCATTGAAGGCGGGATCGAGTTTCGTGACGTTGATTTTCGGTATCCGGGTTCGGCCGAATTCGCGTTGCGCAACATTTCGTTTCGGGTGGCACCAGGTGAGCATGTCGCGCTGATCGGTCCAATCGGATCGGGCAAATCGACGGTCGCGCGGCTGATCGCGGGTCTCTATGAACCCGTTTCGGGGCTCGCGATGATCGACGGCATCGATATTCGTCAAATGGAACCGCGGGCGATGCGTTCGAAGATCGGTGCATTGTTGCAGGACAATAACCTGCTGACCGGTACGATCCGCGAAAATATCGAACTGTCGCACGATCCGGACGACAGCGAACTGCACCGTGTTTCAGCCCTCGCCGGGGCGCAGGATTTTATTTCTACCCTGCCGCACGGATATGAGCTGAGATTGAGCGATCGTGGCGAAGGGCTTTCAGGGGGACAGCGACAATCGATCGCGCTTGCCCGGGCGCTTTATAGGCAACCGCCCATCATGCTCCTTGATGAGCCGACGTCGTCGATCGACACCGACACTGAAAGTGGCCTCATCGAACGGCTGAAGGGTGAGTTTGTGGGGCGGACCCTGATTTTGGTGACCCACCGGCCCAGCCTCCTGGCATTGGTGGACAGGGTCATATTGATGGCGCGCGGACGAATTATCGTTGACGGTACGCCGGACCAGATCAGCCAGAAGATATCGCTCTTGAGGGCAAGCTGATGTCTGACATTGTCCCATATTCCGCAATTGCCCATTATGAAGATCGAGCGCTCTCGGTTGAGCCGCGCCGTATGGCCAGCTTCATGCTTTACATTCTGGCCGGCTTTTTCGTTCTTTCGATCATCTGGGCAGCCTTCACGACGATTGACCGCACTGTTCGCGCTACGGGTCAGGTTATCCCCAGCGCCAAGTTGCAGGTCATATCCAACCTCGAGGGTGGCGTCGTCGAAGCCATCAATGTCCACGCCGGCCAACGCGTCAGCAAGGGGCAGTTGCTCGTCCGGCTCAGCCCGACGCTGACCGGCGCGGCCTATGCGAGCGGCGCGGCGGGGGTGGAAGCCTTGCAAGCGAAGGCCGACCGGCTTCGCGGGGAGGTTCTCGGAACGCGGCCGGCTATTCGCGGTACGAGTGCAAGCGAGCAGGTCGCCATGGAGCAATCGCTCTATGCCTCGCGGAAAACAGAATATGACAGCCTCGTCGGTGCCGCCGAGGCGCGGTTGACGCAGGCACAGCGTCAGGTTTCCGAAGCACGGGCGTCGGTGGCGGCACGCACATCAGCTCTTGAGGGCAGGCGGACGGAACTGGAAATGATCCGGCCACTGGCTGTGCAGTCGATCGTTCCAAAAATCGATCTGGTACGGGCGGAAAATGGCGTTGCGGTGTCGCAGAGCGAAGTCGATGCCGCCCAGTCCGCGCTGTCGCGCGCTATCGCTGGCGTGGCGGAGGCACAGGCGCAACTTGCTCAACAGCGCAGCGACTGGAAGTCGGAAGCCGCCAATGAGCTGACCCAGGTTCAGGCCGAGCTTGCGTCGCGGGAGACCGCACTTCCGGCGCTCAAGGACAAGGTCGATCGAACCAAGGTGCGCGCGCCCATGTCGGGTATCGTCAACCGCGTCCTCGTGACGACCATCGGTGGCAGCGTGCCGGCGGGCGAGCCCGTCGTGGAAATCGTGCCCGCCGAATCTGTCCTCCTGATCGAGGCATCCGTGCGCCCGTCTGACATCGCGAACGTCCGCTTCGGTCAGAAGGCTCGCGTCGAGGTTACGGCCTATAATTCGTCCGTGTTTGGCTGGATGCAGGGCGAGGTGGTCTCGATATCCCCGGACGCCATCTACAATGAAGCGCTCAAGGAAAGCTTCTATGCCGTTCAGGTCCGCACGGTCGGCCCACCGCTCAAGGACGCCAACGGACGAAATTTGCGCATAGGCGCCGGCATGATCGCGATGGTCAGCCTTTTGGGCGAGAAAAGATCGATCCTTTCCTACCTGCTGACGCCGCTGACGCGGCTGAAGGAAACGGCATTTCGCGAATAAGCCATTTTGTCTGTGCTGGACGAGGGGGAGCCCTGGTTACGCGCGCGGACGAGGCAAATTGGCCAGTCACCCCGTCCCCGTTGACCCTGGGGCGGGATGCGCCCCGCCGAGTTTTCCCGCTCGGCGGGGCAACCGTGGCGGTTGAACACGTTGGTTCCCGGCTGCTCTTTGCCGTCGCGGTCCCCGACGATTGGTCAAAGGCCGAGGGCCGACGCCCCCCTCTCTCGTAATCCTGACGCGAAAGCCGACCGGCTGTTGCTGTCTTTCCGTTCCGAATATCCTTATTCATCATGGGTTCGGATGCGCTTTGCCGCCGGACGGCTATCGGCCCAGTCTGGCGGCAAGGTTGCCATCATCGGTGCCCCGCCTTCGCGGGGGCGATGATCTTGCCAAATAGCTACTGCGCGATTCCGCCCGCCGCGAGGACGGCCAGCGTGACGAGGTCCGATGCTGGCGATGCCATCGTCGCGACCTGCACCGGATGCTCCATGCCGACCAGCATCGGGCCGATCACCGCACCGCCGCCCAGTTCGCGCAGCAGCTTCGCCGACAGATTGGCCGACTGCAGCCCCGGCATCACCAGCACATTCGCGGGACCCGACAGGCGGCAGAAGGGGTATTTCGCCATCACCTTCTCGTTGAGCGCGACGTCGGGCGCCATTTCGCCTTCATATTCGAAGCCGGGTTTGCGCTGGTCGAGAATCGCCACCGCCTCGCGGATATTGTCGAGCCAGCTTCCGGGCGGATTGCCGAAGGTCGAATAGGAGAGGAAGGCGACGCGCGGCTCGTGCCCCATGCGGCGCGCGACCTGTGCGGTGCGTTCGGCGATATCGGCGAGCATTTCCGCCGACGGCCGCTCATTGACCGTCGTGTCGGACATGAAAATCGTATGATGCTGGCCAACGAGGACATGGATGCCGAACGGCGTCTTGCCTTCGGCATGATCGATCACGCGGCGCACTTCGCGCATCGTCTGCGAATAGGTGCGCGTGACGCCAGTGATCATTGCGTCGCCAAGCCCGAGCTTGAGCAGCAGCGCACCGAAGATATTGCGGTCGCGATTGACCATCCGCTCGACGTCGCGGCGCAAATAACCCCGCCGTTGCAGCCGTTCGTACAGCATGTCGACCATCTCGGGCACGTGCGGTGAATTGACGCTGTTGTGGACCTCGTAACTTTCGGGGTCGGCGACGCCCATTTCCTTCAGCTTGTCGCGCAACCCTTCGCGGCCGACGAGCACCGGGGTGCCATAGCCGCCATCGCGGAACTGGATCGCCGCGCGCAGCACGACTTCTTCCTCGCCTTCGGCAAAAACGACACGCTTCGGGTTGTTGCGCGCCGCTTCATAGGCGAGCGTCAGCACCGACGTCGTCGGGTTGAGCCGCGCGCGCAGCCGCGTGCGATACGCGTTCAGATCGGCGATCGGCCGCTGCGCAACGCCCGTCTGCATCGCCGCTTCGGCGACCGCCGCCGGCACGATTTCCATCAAGCGCGGGTCGAAGGGCGACGGGATGATATATTCGGGGCCGAAGCTCGACGCCCGCCCGCCATAGGCCGCGGCGACTTCCTCGGGCACCTGCTGGCGCGCAAGGTCGGCGATGGCATAGGCCGCCGCGATCTTCATCTCTTCGTTGATTGCGGTCGCATGGACATCGAGCGCGCCGCGGAAGATGAAGGGGAAACAAAGGACGTTGTTGACCTGGTTGGGGTAGTCGGACCGCCCCGTCGCGATGATCGCGTCAGGTCTTGCGGCGCGGGCATCGGGCGGCGAGATTTCGGGATCGGGGTTCGCCATCGCGAAGATGATCGGCGCGGGCGCCATATGCTTCACCATCTCGGGCTTCAGCGCGCCCGCGGCCGACAGGCCGAGGAACACGTCGGCGCCGACCAGCGCTTCGGTCAGGTCGCGCGCCTCGGTCGGCACCGCATGCGCCGATTTCCACTGGTCCATGCCTTCGGTGCGGCCCTGGTAGATCGTGCCCTTGCGGTCGCACATGATGACGTTTTCGTGCCGGACGCCCATCGCCTTGATCAGCGCGGTGCACGCGATCGCCGCGGCGCCGGCGCCGTTGACGACGACCTTCACCGTATCAAGGTCGCGGCCGGTCAGGTGGCAGGCGTTGATCAGGCCCGCGGCGGTGATGATCGCGGTGCCATGCTGGTCGTCATGGAACACCGGGATGTTCATCTTCTCTTTCAGCGCCTGCTCGATGATGAAGCAGTTGGGCGCCGCAATATCCTCGAGGTTGATGCCGCCGAAGCTCGGCTCGAGCAGCGCGACGGCGTCGATGAAGGCCTGCGGATCTTCGGTATCGACCTCGAGGTCGATCGAATCGACGTCGGCAAAGCGCTTGAACAGCACCGCCTTGCCTTCCATCACCGGCTTCGAGGCGAGCGCACCGAGGTTGCCGAGCCCGAGGATCGCGGTGCCGTTCGAAATCACCGCAACCAGATTGCCCTTGATCGTATAATCATAGGCTTTCGCCGGATCCTCGGCGATCGCCAACACCGGAACCGCGACACCGGGCGAATAGGCAAGGCTGAGGTCGCGCTGCGTCGCCATCGGTTTCGATGCGACGATCTCGATTTTCCCGGGCCGTCCATATTCGTGGTAGAGCAGGGCCTCGCGGTCGGAAAACTGCACCTTGCTGCCACTATCCATCGTCTATCCTCTCAGTTGATCCACAAGATGCGCGCCCGAGCCCATTCCCTAACGTCGCCTTGGCGAAATGGAACCGCGAATCGCGTGGCACGCCTTGCCACGGGGCTATATCCATCCCTAAGCATGTCGCATGCCTGTCACCGCCCGTACGCCAGCCAATTCCAACGCGACCGCTCCCGCCGCCACGCCGATGATGGCGCAATATTGGACGCTCAAGGAAAAGGCGGGCGATTGCCTGCTCTTCTATCGCATGGGCGACTTCTTCGAACTCTTCTTCGACGATGCCAAGGCGGCGGCGGCGACGCTCGACATCGCGCTCACCGCGCGCGGTGAGCATGGCGGCGAGCCGGTGCCGATGTGCGGCGTCCCCGTCCACGCCGCCGAATCCTATCTCGCACGGCTGATCCGCGCCGGCCACCGCGTCGCGATCGCCGAGCAGGTCGAAAGCCCCGCCGAGGCCAAGGCGCGCGGCGGGTCGAAGGCGCTCGTTGCGCGGGCGATCGTCCGCTTCGTCACCGCCGGCACGCTGACCGAGGAAAGCCTGCTCGAAGGACGTAGCGCCAACCGTCTCGCCGCGCTGGCCGAGGTCGGTAGCGAGGGCGAGGTCGCGATTGCGGCCGCCGATATTTCGACCGGACGGTTCGAGGTGGTCGCGGTGCGCCGCGACGCGGTCGACGCCGAACTTGCGCGCCTCGCCCCGTCCGAACTGCTGGTCAGCGAGGCGGGCGGCGACGCTCCCGCCTGGACCGTGCGGCAGGTCGTCCGCCGCCCGCCGGGCGATTTTTCGAGCGCCGCGGCGCAGAAGCGGCTGGAAAGCTTCTTCGGGGTCCAGACGCTCGACGGCTTCGGCACCTTTTCGCGCGGCGAATGCGCGGCGATGGGGGCGCTGGTCGCCTATCTCGACCATGTCGGCACGGGGCAGCCGATCTTCCTCCAGCCGCCGCTGCGCGTGTCGGCGGGTGACCGCATGGCGATCGACGCCGCGACGCGCGAGAGCCTCGAGCTTGTCCGCACGATGGCGGGGACGCGCGAGGGCAGCCTGCTCGGCACGATCGACCGCACCGTCACCGCGGCGGGCGCACGCCTTCTCGCCGACGACCTTGCAAGCCCGCTCACCGACAAAAACGCGATCCTCGACCGGCTCGACCTCGTCGATGCGCTCGCGCGCGATGCGCTGTGGCGCGGCGAGCTGCGCGCGGCGCTGCGCGCGCTTCCCGATGCCGGCCGCGCGCTGGGCCGCCTCGTTGCCGGGCGCGGCGGGCCGCGCGACCTGGCGCAGCTCCGCGATGCGCTCGGCGGCGCGCGGATTTTGCGCGAGCGCCTTGCGCGCCGGCCGGATCTGCCGCCGCTGCTCGCGCGTCTGCTCCCCGGGCTCGACGGCCATGGCACGCTCGTCGACGAACTCAGCCGCGCGCTGATCGAAACCCCGCCGGTCGACGCGGCGCAGGGCGGCTATATCGCCGAGGGCTATGAT
>Ga0247823_10004300_pt1 | contig 11450 bp, 17 predicted proteins | sample 13C_PalmiticAcid_2_FD_192426 | JGI IMG/M metagenome (GOLD analysis project Ga0247823, IMG submission 192426) | Soil microbial communities from agricultural site in Penn Yan, New York, United States - 13C_PalmiticAcid_Day30 | ecosystem: Environmental > Terrestrial > Soil > Agricultural land...
GGGGTGGGAGGGAGCTGACGGAGGTGTTGATTCCCCTGGACTTGAGCGAGGAGTTTGGGGTCCAGGAGGGCCGGATTTATATCCCGGTCCAAGAGGGATTCGGAGGAACCGGACTGATGCATTGATAACAGAGGCAAAGACGGGGCTTGTTTCGTGGGAAGCAGTATTATCTCCGCACCTGGCCCTTGACCTTGTTGGGGCTTCCGAGATGGGCAAGAGCTCTGTGGAATTCCGGTTCGTCTTTGACGGATCAAACCAACGACACTGGTAAGCAGCTCCGGGCTAGGCCAGAACAAACATGGGGGACTCTCAAAGAAATACTGGCTTATGCCCCTGCTCAGAGTGGTTGCCCCTGGTTCAGCTTGACAGAGTGGAGGCACTGAGGGCACTGGCCAGAGAATGCATCTGCACCGTTGGTCCGTTTACGGCAGCCGAGACTTTGGTTGCCATGAGCTAGCCTCCCCTCCGGGTCCCGATGAGACGTAACCTTTAGACTCAACCAGAGGGCCCCTGGTGTGTCAGGGTCGTGCTGCATGGAACAACGGAACCAGCAGACGGAGCCGTGCACACCACCATCACCACCCACTATCCGCAGTTGTCGCCGGCAGCCATCCATCTTGCGTGTGGCCATGGAGCATCGGGGGCCGCAGTCCAATCCAATCGGGGTGGTATGCGCAAGCCAGGCATTTACCCAGTGCTGGGTGTGTCCTGAGTGTGTGCCGGTGGTGGACTCGTCCTGACTGAAGCAAAAGTGCCTGAAAGAGGCAAGGAAGACACGGCTGCGAGACTGAAGATCGCGTTCTGTGGCCGTATTTTGTCCAACCACAGCGGTTGGGGGTTGCGTCCGGGAAGTTGCTTGGTGGAGAGCGAATGAGGTGACACACCGAGCTCCCGTCGCCTTGCTGCGTGTCCCTTGCTTGGGTCAGATGCTGAAAGCCGGAACTGCCCCGCTGCAGCGGAACCAGCCAACAGCAAGAACGGCCGCCCACGCCCCGCAGCGTGTAAAAAACAGGCGGACTAAACCCCGCGAGGAACGAGGCAAAAACGACATCGAATCTTTGCGGTTTGATTCACGAATGCTACCCCGATCCTCAGCCGGGCAGGGCTTCGGACATCGGCAAAGGATTTGATTGACAGCGAGGCGACACTTATACGACTCGAGTGGCGGGATTTCCAGCATTCCAAAACCAAGGAAGCGCACTCGAAAGAGTAGGATTCGCATCTTTGAACGCCGGACCGGGGTAAGGGGTGTGAGATATGGCGTTCTCATTTTCCTTCGCAGGCGACGACATAGAGGAGGACCACCAAGCGCCTGCTCTTCCTCCACCACAGGCGGGCAGCAGCGTGGCGACAGCACCTTCGCCATCTTCGGCGGGCGCTTTCCCTGTCCAGGGTAAGCCGCTGCTTCCACCAACCCAGCACCATCTCGAGCATCTCATCTCGAGGCTGCCCTCCAAGATCGCCTTTAGTCTGCTCAGCGTCGACCTTGGCGATGGCCACATCCTCCAGTTGCCTCGCCGCGAGCTGTGGGATGTCCGCGTTCAGCTGATGGCAGAGGACAACAACGACAACACCTCGGAATCAGAGGCAGGCCTTGGGGAGCACGACGTCAAGACGGGTATCTACGAGGGTGGCTTCAAGAGCTGGGAGAGCAGCGTCGACCTGGTCAAAGTCCTTGCCAACGAGAAGGTGGCTGATGCTTTGGCACACGACCCTTGCGTCTTGATCGAGGTGCGGCCATGGTTTTAGTCCCTTCCTCGATGCTCTGTTGTGGAGACCGTACTGACCCGTCCTGCAGCTCGGGTGTGGCACAGCGTTGCCATCTCTCGCTCTTTTTCAGTGGGCGTTGAGCGAGAGGAAGTCCGAGAAGATGCAGCCCTTAGTGCTCACGCTCGCCGATTACAACCCTACCGTCCTCTATCTCGTGACCCTGCCCAACCTCATTCTTGCCTGGGCGTTGCAGCAGCGGAAAGACAACGTGCTCGTCGAGGAGGCCTTCACTCCCGACGACGAGTTGGAGCTGACGCCGGAGGTGCTCCAGGCTTTCAGGCAGTCCCTTTCCTCAAACCGGATTGCTCTCTCTTTTTTCTCCGGCGCCTGGTCTTCCGAGTTTGTTGACCTCCTCTACCGCTCAGGTGTCCCTGAGGGCCTTCCAGAGACCACAAAAACAATCCTGCTGGGCTCCGAGACCATTTATTCGCCTTTTGCGCTCGAAAGCTTCAGCGGCACGCTTCTCTCGATTTTGCAGCAAGAGCGCAGCGACCGTCCAAGTGGCAACGCCAGGGCTCTCATCGCTGCAAAGAGACTGTACTTTGGTGTCGGCGGTTCTCTGGACGATTTTGTCGACAGGATGAGGGGACTTGGGGCTGCCGTCAGGACCTTGTTCGAAGAGACTCAAGGCGTCCACCGGGGTGTCGTTGAATGCCTGCTCCCCTGAGCGCCGTACCCGGAGCATCGCCCCCAGACCGCCATCGGAGTTCAACATGACCCCAGGTTTCGCCGGCCAGCAGGATTCGGCAGGGAAACCAGATTTCATCGTTCAAGGCGTCTCGAAAATGGCACCACAACGCTCAGGCGACATGTTTCAGAACCCTCGCTGCCTGATTTGGCCCTTGCTGCGAGGCGCCTGTTTGCAGATCCTGCGTATCCTCCGTTTATCCGCGCCCAAAGTGTTTCCAGACTGCGGTGCCTGAATGGAACCTTGTCCAGACAGTTTTGAGGCCTTGTTTCCCCTCCCAAGCCTGCGTCGACGAGACCGCGTCATGAGACCCAACAGCTTGGATCACGACTTAGCTACCTGGTTGGCTGTCGGCCTTGCTTGAGAATGGATGACGCAAGACTGTGCCATCTTGAACCGGCATGCCGATGTGGTCTGCCGAAGATGGGACATTGTGCGACTCTGTGTTCTGCTGTCTCACTGTGTGTCCGCCGGCAGGCGCGTCAACAATGTTGTTGTCGACGACCTATGTTTCAGACCACATTGCATCCCGAGACACCTGGAGAATCGGCGAGTTTTCGATCGAGACGCAGGGGGCGAGAAGACGCGCAAGCATGTAGGCGCAGCTCTCAGGTCGAGAAGGTTCAAAGCTAAAATGACTCGCAATGCCAGCTGCGAGCTTCGGCCCCGAAGCCTGGGATATTCATCAAGAGAGATCAGTCACGGACTACAACTCACATTACGAGGCCTGTTCGTGCAATTCGGGATTGCGCCGATGCCATCCACCATCACCTGCAGGAAGCACAAAAACCGGAAAAAACGAAGACACAAGCGAATGGAATCCTGGATTGGATGTGTGCCGGATCTTGTGTTGCACTGCCATTGTAACAGTGACCTCCCTGTTCCCAGGCGCAAGCCGCCGTTTCCCGCCCCCAATACTACAGTACCAACCAAAAGTGGCTGGGTTCAGGCGTGACGTCGTCGTCGTCGATGCCATCGCACCAATGCCCATCGGCTAGGTAAGCATTCGCATCGCTGTGCGCATCTCGGGGAGGATTTGGGTTGTGGATGCGTCTGGATTGTTGGCTGGAAGGGATTCCCTTCGGAGGGAAACAGGTGCAACCAATCGGCTGCAGGGACACAAGATGCAAAACCCTGCGGCATCTGTCGTGCACGAGATTGGAGATCCACCATATGCATTCCACGTGAATGAGCTGCTCTCAATTTCATGTCGCAGCACGCGATGTGGAGAAGGGAACTCGGGGGATGCTGGGCATCATACTCCCATTCCGGCGCCATCTGACAGTATCGCAAGCCACCGCTGACCACCAAGAGACCGTTGCTGTGAAGAACTTGTGTGCTAAATTCAGAGTTGCGGCTACCTTATTTATGTAAGGTGGTTGATCCGATGCATCAATTTCCACAGCCAACGCCGCCGCCTGCGCTAGAGTGAAAGTGGAATCTGGGAGAGCCCGCGAGTCACGGACGGCGGGTTCGCGGCTGAGGCAGGTGAGACAGGAAGGAGCCCATTGCCGCCGCTTCCTGTGCCTGCCGAGCCGTTGAAAGGCATCCTGCCTTCCGTTGAGTCGATGGAAGACCGATGATGCCACTGGCCGTGACAAAAGTGGTGCAACGAGCAATGGATGGGGGTGTTGTGACTCTCTCCATCGAAGACAAGCCAAGTCTTGGCAGGCGACTGCCAGATCTTCAACGCTTGAGCTGGACCCTGGTCCGTTTCTCCTGGCTGCCCCTGGCTGCCCAGGCGAGCCAGGCTTCCCGCCGTGCCGCTTCCCCCATTGCAACATGGTCAGGGGTCCTCATAGACTAATAATTCTTTCGACGCCTCCTATTGGCGTGGGAGGCAGTGCTCCTTCCAAGGCATCGCGTCCCCGGCTGTCGAGGTATTTTGGCCCCGGGTTGCCGCTGCTGCTTCTTCCTCGCTCTTCCCTCCTCCTTCCTTCCTGTTTCCCACTCCCGAACTCGGTTTCAGACTGGCATTTATTCTGCCGTAATAATATCAGCTTCTCCACGGTCGTTCACCAACAATTTCTCATTCCACTGCTTAATCCAATTGCCACTTCGGCGCAACTCTCACACTTACACCCACAACATTCTCGGTGAGTCGCCCCATAGCAACGAGATTGCGCGTGTCGCCAAAACGCACCACCTCAACTCACCCTCACCCACCTCGACTCTTCCGAGCTACCCGACCACCATAACCCCCCTGCACTTCTGTTCGTTGACTGATCGAGTTCTCTGATGGTAGTTGCCATTCGCTATCGCTTACTCTGAATAATTCGTCTCGAATCAGTCACAATGAAGTTCTCCGTCGCTGCCGTTCTCGCCTTCGCGGCCGCCGCGCTCGCGAAGCCGGTCCTTCTCAACTCGAACTATCAGATCGAGGAGGACACCCCGTTCACCCTTAAGTGGGGTAACGCCCAGGGTCCCGTCACCGTCACCCTCATGACGGGCAACGACCCCAACAACCTGAAGAAGGTGGCCGACCTCGCCAGTAAGCGACCCCTGTCTGGTGTTGTAGAATGCGAAGCAAAACAGATGCTGACCAGCCACAGCCGACGTGTCGGTCAGCGAGTACACCATCACCCTCTCGAACCTGCCCTCCGGCAAGTACGCCATTCGGATCACCGATTCCAGCAACGAGCCCAACTACAGCCCCCAGTTCAACTACGTCGGCACCGGCACCCTCCCCAGCAGCTCCAGCTCCGTCTCGTCGGCTGCGACCCGCACTAGCAGCGCCTCGGCTACGAGCACCAGCAGCAGCAGCAGCAGCGCGACCGAGAGCTCGAGCACCACCTCGAGCAGCGCGTCGAGCACCAGCTCTTGTAGGTTGAATTCTTGATCTGCATGTTATGCGACCCGACGACTAACGCGCCTTCCCACACAGCCTTCACAACGACCACGACCAGCAGCCCCTCGACCACCCGCGCGGCCACTCAGACCACCGCCCCGGTCAACTCCAACAACGGCCAGCGCTTCGCCTCGCCCCTGGCTTTCGTCCTCGTCACTGTGGCCGCTCTTGTCTTCTTCAACTAAGAAGCCCCGGGGTGCTGTTTTGGCGGTTGTTGGTGTACGGGGAATACCCTTATCGTTACATTCATCTTCTCGTACATACCTTGTTCTTGAAGATGCTGTAATTGGGCGTCGGGCTTGCCTTGCGTAAGCGGGTTGGTTTCGGCAACTCGGTCAGGATCTGGGCATAGGCTATGGGGTAGTGGGTAGTGGGCTTGTCCTGTTGGGATGCAACAAGTCGTGTGGGAGTCTGGACGGCGGGAGACAAAACTGGGTACTTGCAGCTGTGGGCGATTCAGTCTATCTGTCTTGCCCTATCCGCTGGACGTGTATGCGTCTCACGCGCATGGATCTCTGGGACGGCCATGTCAATACTCGCTCGCGATACCACCGGCCTTGGTTTGGAGCTTAGTTATGGTAGTGCGGATGGCATGTGCGTGTCGAATGCATGACCAGGGAATTAATATCTGTTATCGTTGAACTTGGTGCTGTCAGGGATGTGATCGCGAAGGTCTGTTAAGGTTTGGCCACATCCTTGAGGGACCCTTTGTCACTCGGGAACCTGCAGCTCGTGTTAAGTGGATTCGGATGATCGGTGCAAACTGACTGGCTGCCCGGGTCCCATTGCAGATGCTTACAGACAAGCTTTTAGAGTCTACGGCGTGGGTCAGCGGGAGCTGACATGAGACGGCCGTGTGGGGTGCAGCTGTCAACTGTTGCTTTCTTCTCGGAAGGTGCAGGGATGCTTGTCGATCTTGTGCAACGAGATGTCGTGGTGTTGAAGAACCAACCAAGGGAGAACCAAGTGGCTTGCTGGATGTCTGACATATGTTGAAGAACAGATGGATTTAATCTACATGAGGATTCAATTGTTTCTAACGAATGCATCATCCACTCATCGAGCTGCACCCTGACAACAGATCCCCGACCCCGAAGCAGCTGACATAAACCAACAAACCAATGTGAAAGGCCAAGGCCTCGAGTATCGTGTCAAGCCTGCTGAGCACTTTAATGAGTGTTAAGGTCGCGGTTGTAGATCGTGTTTTTCATCTTTGAAACGCCTCTGTTGGGCATTGGGCCCCGTTTGATATTCAAAACTCTATCAACCGCTAACTTTTTGTGCTTGCTGATAATGCAGAGCGCAGACACCGCATCTCTCGTCCCCCCAGTCTATGCCGACTATGTACGCATGCTGCAGCATGATGATGTCCCTGTTAATTAAGTCCTTCGCCCTGCCAGCGTTCCAAGAGGACTGTAGCCTCGGTTGGTCAAGCCGGTCAGTTTGAAGGGAAATTGCTGTTCTAAACGATCCCGCGGAGGATAGATAATTAGATTGTTTTTTGTTTCCAACTCCCGACTTCTCTTAGGCGTTGGCGGACGCAACTCCCGGCCGGGCTATGACCGGGGGCGTTGCCAGCCAGGAAAGGTCTCGCGTGTGTTTAAAGCTTCGCTTTCGCGGCCGCCTCCTCCTCCGACACCAGCACCACCACGGTGCAGATGTCGTCCTCTTTCCCGCCGCGCCACACCTCGTGCGGGTAGTACTTCTTCACCTCCTTGGCGAATGGCCCGTCCAGTTTCCTGTTGACGCTCGCCGACTTGGCGGCGCGGACAATCTCGGTCGCCAGCATGCTCTGCAGCGTGGGGTGCGTGCTCGCGGGCGTCTCCGTCTCCCCCAGCGTGGTGTACGGCCGCAGGTCGGGCGCCACCTGCACGCCCCGCTCGGTGCTCGCCCAGGCGCCCGCGCGGGCCATCGTCTTGCTCACGATGCGCAGCACGTCCTGGTTGAAGAGGTTGTCCCAGAGGCCGTCGCTAGCAAAGACGAGGACGTCGCCGTGGCGGAGCCGGTGACGCGTCACCTCGGCGTCGCGCGGCTGGTCCATGAGCTGCGCCCCGCCAAAGGCTGCCGCCCGCAGCAGCATGCTCGGCGGCACCACGCTCAGCTGGAAGGGGGTGTTGAAGGCGTGCGTCTGCGGCTCGCTGGCCGCGTGCACCCCGTTCAGACGCAGCAGGATGAAGCCGCTGTCGCCCAGGTTGGCGACCTCGAGTAGCCCCTCGGCTGTCAGCAGCCCGACAATCGCGGTGCTGCCTCCGGCTTTGATGGCGGGGTCGTGGCACACGGCCTCGTATCCCTTTTGCATCAGCTGCCGGGCCGTCAGTGGCTTGCCCGTCCCGCCCATTGTCGCTGTTGACGCGACGGCCGCGGCGGCCATGTAGTCGCAGAAGGCGTGCGAGAAGTCGGCCGGGTCGACGCCGCTATCCATCCACCCGCCCACACCGTCTGCCACGCCGAGGGCGACTTCGCCGGGGGTGGCGCCGAGACGGCTCACGAAGAAGGCATCCTGTCCCGACTCGGGCCGCGATGCTTTCCCACGGCCGGCCTTTGGTGGCTGCACGCGATTGTACGGGTTGAATTGGAAGACGTGGGTCGAGGGGTCGTAGGCGCGGCCCTTGGCGATGTACGATGCCGCTACATTATAAACGAACTTGGTGGTTTGCGCGGGCGCGGATGTCGAGTAGGGGGCACGAGGAGCGGCGCGGAGAGATGTCGTCTTGGTGATGGCCGTCGTGAGCGTGGGTGGCGGTGTGCGACGGCACGGCAGCGAGAGCACCCTGGCCACACCAGGAGTGATTGCCATTTCTTTCGCGATCGGATGGAGGGTAAAAAGTTTCGATTTGCGCGACCCTGCCAGGCCGGCAAGGAATTGGAGGCTTTAAGTGAACAGCTGCTTCTTCCAGAGCATCACGGGCGTGTTCGGCGGTCGCAGTCGCGATAGGGGTTCGAGCGGAGACTGGGCGGTCCAGGACATTGGGTCCGCCGTTGGGTCTGAAGATCGAGGTTGGTGTTTCCTGGGCCTTAATCGGCGCCTAGTGTTGCCGCAATTGAGGGCATCAATCCCTCGCTGCTGCGCTATTATGTCACCTTGCCGATGTGGACTGCCGCGAGCTCGCTGGCGAAATTTCATGCAGCTGTGGAGAACCCTGCTGCTCGCTGTCCCCAACGCTCGCGGTCCGGTTTGGATCGGCTGGACCGGGCGGCCCGTGCATGCCGCATCGGCCGATTGCCGAGACGCTATCCTCTATCGGGATTAGAGGCTTGATTGAAATGGTCCTCATCCCAGAGCAATGAGAACTCAGCTTTGTCCTTCGCCATCAGAACCCTTTTCGACATTGGGATTCAACTGAGGCCTGCGTATTTTGATGAATTTAACAGGGCCCATGCTCATTAACTGTCAAGAAACCGATGCGTTTCTTCGAGATTGGAATTGCGCGGTGACTAATCCCAGTGTCGTTTCCTATCTCTGATTCTCAAACTCTTTTCAGTTGTAACGGCCTGACTCCCAAGACTCTCCATCACCAATCTATCCAGTACTCTGGCTTCTGACCTACTTGAAGAGCAAGAGATGGCAGTGGCGCAGCCGACTTACTCACCAAACGCTTCACCTGTAACCTCTAGATTGCCCGTGGTCAGGAGCACCGCACATGACATTACTAGTCTGACGGCACTGCCTTGACTGAAAATAAGGGAAAGTGAATCAAGCAAGGGACGGAACTGGCATGGTCTCGCGAAGTCAATATTGCACTTCAGACGAAGCACATGGATTCGTGTATCCCTGTTGATTGTTGATCGCTATTCTTGGGGGATTGGCAGGCACAGATGATGACCAGCGCCTCCAACTCCACTCTGCGTTCACTTTTGCATCAGTCACCAGGGGATTCCGATGGTCGTTGACGGGATTACGTAGTGTAGTCCACCTGTCAGCGATGTCCAGGCACTTTTGTATGCCGTTTGCCTTCGGCCCCTGGCAACTGAAACAGTCGAGGGGTCGGGGGGCGGTCATGAAACCTCGCCTTTACCTACCCCCTTGCTGCCCTCCCTCTGGCCAAGAAATAGCCTGTACACCAAATTCGGCATTGGGTCGCCTTCATTTCCTTTCCTCCTTCAGAATCAGATCTTATTTAGCGAAAATGAAGAATAAGAGAAAGAAAGAATAAAATAAGAACTAAAAAATAACCAGAGCACCAAAGAAGAAAACGAACAGAGAAAGAGGAAGAGGCAACGAGACAGAAAAAGTCGAGAAAGACAAGATCTTGTGTACATTCTTTTTTGTCCAGAGGGAACTGTCCCAGCGCCACTGCCGTCTCAATACCGGGTGGCTGAGCTCAACGACAGGGATGTCCCGCGACATCCGAGGCCTCGAACTCTCAGGGCGATCGATGCAGGCGCCGCCCCTCTCTTTCATGATCGGCGTGGTTGCCCACAGCGTCCGAAGAACAAGATGTGAGCTCACCTCACCCTGTTTCCGGTCTTGGCTCTTGGCACCTCTTCAACTTTCTTTCCGTTCTCATGTTGTGATTTCTTCACCAGCAAACCTTCCATCCGTTTTCGGCGCATTGGACTGTGTCTCTTGCGCTTTGTTGCCCTCCCTGGATCTGCACGACTTCTTCATCCGACTAATACCCTCTCCGTCCACCCCGTCCGGGCTGTCCGGAGCTTCCAGTCGCGCCACATCCCGACATGGCGCCCGCAGCAGCACTCCTCTATTCTCGCCGGCTCGAGAATTGCACCTTCACTGAAGATGGCTACATCGATGAAAGCAGCTGCGATGTGCCATTCTGGAGCTCAAGGGTCGGTGCTGCCCCCTGTTGCTTGTTGAAAACACGGTAGCTCACCCCATGGCAGACTGGCGCGATCGTCAAGTGGTCGCTCTTCCTCGGCATAATAGTGATATTCGGCCTTTACCTCCTGATCGGATATGTTCACGCTCAGAAAAGGATACAGAAGGGCCTACCGCCCCTAGGATATCACCGAGTATGTCTTGCTTGGAGTTCTTCCCAGACACAAAATGCTAATGTTTGCCCAGTTCCTTGTCTCCCGCTCGGCACTGGCCCGAGTCGACCCGCGGTACCGGCCTCCCCAGCCGGCAAACATCTACCCGTACCACCCTGATGGCCAATATTACGACATGCACGCCGTGCCCCCACCTGTATACGATCCCAATGCGGCCCGCCCGCCCATGTACGAGCCTCCTGCCGGCGCAACGAAGATCAACTCGAACCAGCAGCAACCGAATTCGGGGCTGGGCCCGGAGACCGATGAGCGCGTCGAGTATGGCCCACCACCTGGGTCGCCCCCGCCTTCTTCCAGTCGGCTACAGGACACATACGCGCCACCTCCAGGACCTCCACCGGGCGCAATTCGGCCGCAGGGCACGGGGAACACCAACCCATTCCGGGACTGAAGCATTGCACCGTGTATCTGAAGTGAAGAGCGATATGCTCATGGTCCGCTATTGTAATGCGGGTTCCGTTGTCATTTGGCGTTGGTAATGGGCTGCAGGAAACGGCATTTGGAGTTGGGACGGAAGCATGCATGCATGCATGCGTGGTTATTCTGTACTTGCATTTATATATAACACAAACGACCTAGAAACGTCTGAAACTGTCCTAGAAGGAATAACAATATCAGCCCTCCTTAATCACTACCAAGATCCCTGCGTCAGCAAACCTGCTGGGTTACAATTGCGCCCCTGAACGCCTCGCTGAAAAGCAGCCCATCCCAGACCGCGCCACATCCTTTGCGTGAGCGCGTTAGATGGGTATCACCCCAAGTCATCCCAAACATGTCCTCCTCTAGAGCATCAGAACCCTTAGTCAAGCTCCATCGCATCCGGATCCTCCTCCCCTAGCCCCGGCAACAGCGGGTCAGCATCCATCGGCACATCTCCGAGCGACACCAATGATGTCATCGCCGGTACCGGCACAACTACCGTCGGCGACGCAGCAGCAGCAGCAGCAGCAGCCGCCTGCTCCTGCTCAGCCCTCTGCTTCTTCCGCGCCCGCGCCCTCGCCTCGAGGATCGCCTTGCGCACGCTGTCCCGCTCCTCGGGCACCGAGAGGGAGCTCGGCTCGCGGTACAGCACCAGCTCCTTGCCGGCCGCCCACTCGGCCGGGCCGGGCGGGCGGCAAGGAGCTGGTGCTGTAC
>Ga0247823_10004301_pt1 | contig 11449 bp, 11 predicted proteins | sample 13C_PalmiticAcid_2_FD_192426 | JGI IMG/M metagenome (GOLD analysis project Ga0247823, IMG submission 192426) | Soil microbial communities from agricultural site in Penn Yan, New York, United States - 13C_PalmiticAcid_Day30 | ecosystem: Environmental > Terrestrial > Soil > Agricultural land...
GTCGCCGACCGGCTTGGGATTGGAGGTCGATCGGGTATTGACCGAGAGTTCGGCGGGCAGGGCGGCGCGGGTGAAGAGATCGGTGGTGATGATCTTCCAGCCATTCTCTTCGGCGAGCTTGGCGAAGTCCTTGCCTTCGCTCTGCTCGATTTGCTGCAGGAAGCCGTCAACGGCGTCGGCCAGTTCTCCATCGATCTTGCGCTTGTCTTCGGCGAGCTTGGCTTCATCGGCGGCCTTCTTATCCGCCGCCTTCTTTTCCTCTTCCTTCTTCTGTTCCTCGGTCACGGCCTCGGGCAGCTTGGCTTCATCCTTAGGCAGTTCCGGGTAGGTCGGCTTGGCGATGAGGTAGGAGATCTTGATCTTCCGGTCGGTCTGGTACTTGTCCTTGGTGGTTTCCCACTCGGCCTTCAGTTCCTCGTCGGTCGGCTTGAGCTCTTCCTGGAACTTCGAGAGTTGGACGCGGGCGATCTGGAGGGTGAGCTGCTGGTCGCGGCTGGTCACCTGCTGGGCGGCCACGGTGGGGTCCACCGCAAGGCCGCCACCGATGATCTCGGTCAGCTTGCGAGTGGCGAGAATGTCGCGGACGATGTCGATGAAATCGCTCTCGGTCATGCCGAGGCGGCCGAGGCCCTTGCTGATGAAATTGCTGTAAGCCTCCGGGCTGTAGGCCCCGTCCGCCCCCTGGAAGGTGGTCATCTTCTTGATCTCCGTGGTGATCTCGTCGGTGGACGGATGCACGCCGAAGTCTTCCGCGGCTTGGCGGACGATCTGGCGGTTCACGAAGAGGCGGTCGGTGGCTTCAGGGCCGCCGAAGCTGCCAAGCGTGGTGATCATTTCGTACACCGGGAGCATCCCGAAGTTCTGCATCAGTGCCACCGGTGCTCCGCCAAGCTTCTGGACCTCGGTCATCGTGTACTGGCGTCCATCGACGGAGAGGGCGAGGGGATCATTGTCGGCACGATGGCTCTTGGCCACATTGTCGCCGAAGAAGGCCAGGCCGACGAAAAGCAGCGCGATCACAAAAATGATCAGGCCGGTGAATTTGCGGAGGTGTTCGATCATGGACGCTTCTTCTTGGGTGTCCCTCGCGGGGCGCGGAAGTAAAGGGAGCCGCAAGGACGGCTTCAACCCTTATTCGCGGCCTCAAACACGACCGATCCGGGCCAAAAAAGAGCCGCCGGGGAGCACCCACTCCCCGGCGGCCAAGTTCGTCAACCCAACCGGGCAAGCCCGGCGAAGCTGACAACTGCTGTTCACCCTTACATGAAAACTGCACTTGCGCGCGGTTTTCAAAGGGGTCTGACCGGCTGCGAGGGGATCCGTTCAATCGTTTTCAGATTTTTTTTCGGGGACGGGAATGCCGTCCTCATCAAAAAGCGCTCTTGTCGCGGGGCGGACAAGGCGGCATCGCTCGCGGCGTGACGGGACACGAGATCCGCGATGCCTTGGAAGCCGCCGGGGTGATGCCCAGCCGCCAGCTCGGCCAGAATTTCCTTTGCGATCCGAATATGGCGCGCTGGATCACCGACCAGCTCGACGCCGGACCGGAGGACACCATCGTGGAAGTCGGCCCCGGGACCGGGGCGCTGACCGAGCACCTGGTCGGCCGGGTACGACGGATCGTGCTGGTGGAGTTCGACTCGCGGCTGGCGGCGTATTTGAAAGGACGCTTCGCCAATGAGCCGAGCGTGGAGGTCCATCACGCCGACGGGGCGAAATTCGACTCGCGCGTGCTCTGGAAGCACCGGGCCGTGAAGTTTTTGGGAAATCTGCCCTATTCCTCCGGCGGGGCGATTTTGCGGAATTTCCTGGGCCGGCCGAATCCCTTCGAGCGCGCGGTCATCATGTTGCAAAAGGAGGTGATCGACCGCCTCTGTGCGGGCCCCAAGACGAAGGACTACGGCGTGCTGACCTTGCGCGTGCAGAGCGAGTGGGAGGTGAAGTCGCTGCGCACCGTGCCGCCTGAGGCATTCCACCCGCGCCCGCAGATCGACTCTTCAGTGGCAGTGCTGACCCCGCGCGGGAAACAGTTTCCGGCCTTCGATGCCCGCCGTTTCGACGAAATGATCCGGCGCGGCTTCGCCCAGCGGCGCAAGCAGATGGGCAAGCAGATGCCAGAGAATCCGCCGTGGGAGGAGGTCCACACTGCCCTCGGGGTGGCGGCCACCGCCCGGGGCGAGGAGCTCTCGCTGGCGCAGTGGATCGAGCTCGCCCGGGTTTATGACGATCATCCGCTCCGCGACGTGCCGCAGCGAGGGGAGGAAATCTTCGACGTGGTTGATGCGAATGACCAGGTCACCGGCCAGGCGACGCGGAAGGAAGTCCACGAGAAGAACCTGCTCCATCGCGCGGTCCACGTGTTCGCCGTGAATCGCCATGGCGAGCTGCTGCTCCAGAAGCGGTCCCGTTTCAAGGATGCCCACCCCGAAGTCTGGGACTCCAGCGTCGCCGGGCACTTGGACGCCGGAGAGGACTATGCCAGCGCCGCGATTCGCGAGCTGGAGGAGGAAATGGGCATCACCGATGTCCCGGTGCAGGAAGTCGGCAGCCTGCTACCGAGCCAAGCTACCGGCTGGGAGCATGTCCGGCTTTACTATTGCCGGTGGGACGGCACCCCGCGCTTCCCTTGCGCGGAGGTGGAGGCCGCGATGTGGATGCGTCCGGATGAGCTCGACCAGTGGATCACGGCCCGACCGCAGGACTTCGCCAGCGGGTTCTTGGAATGCTGGAAGCTTTCGCGGGGTCGATAGTTAGTGTGAGGGTAATGTTTTTAGAATAAGCTTGTCTTGGACGGCTGATATTTTAATCTTGGGACGCTCCCCGCAATGTTCACCTGTCCCACCCATGAAATCAGCCAGCCATATCGGGCGCATCCGGAATTCCCGCCGGAGCCGCCATGTTGATTCTGTCCGGGCCCGCGGAATGACCCTCCTCGAGCTCACCGTCGTCATCCTTGTTCTCCTCTCCCTCATTTCCGTTCTCTTCATCGGCGCAAACGCTTGGAAGAACGGGTCCGACCGGGTGCTTTGCATCCTGAATCTCCAGTCGGTTCAGAAGGGCGTGCGTAGCTACTCCAATCTCAACGGTCGCAATCCGGGCGAAACCGTCCCGGGTCTGCAGGCGGAGATCATCGGCCTCGGTCGTTTCGTCGAAACGATGCCGGAATGCCCCGCCCGCGGCACTTACACCACGACCGGTGATGTGATTCCCGCGCTCGGCAGTCTGTATCTGGAATGCTCGATCTCCGGCACATCGGCTCACGAGCCTCTGAACGCGGAAGATTGGTGAGCGGATTTCCCGGATTGCAGAATCCGCCTTTTCAGTGAAGGGTCGCCGCCGTGTTTCCATGAGCGCGGCGGCCACGAATCCCTTCGAAAGCCAAGCCCGGCTGTGGCTGGTGGCCTTTGCCGTGTCCGCGCTGGTCAATCTGGCGGGGCTTTCGGTGATCGCTTTCGTGGTGATGGCCAAGGTCGCCTTGCAGACCCCGCCGCAGGATCCGGTGGCCGCCTCGGAATCGGTGGCGACGATCATTCCCGACATGATCCTCCCGGCTGAGGAGGGCGCAGCGGCTTCTGAGGTCGCGCCTGCGGCACCGCCGCCACCCCCGCCGCAATTCGCACGGACTTCCCCGGATCAGGAGGAAATCGCTCCCGAGCGACCGGAGTTCATCGGCGAGCGGAATACCCGCGCGACCAGTGATGCTACGCCGATGCCGGAGGCGGAGGATCAGATCAGTCAAAAGGGTCGCGAGCCGATCCACGAAGACGAGGTCGAGACGACCCAAAGCACTTATCAGGACGGCGATCTGGCGCATGATCGCATCAAGCGCGAGATGATGAAGGAAGCCGAGCCGGCACCGCCGCCGACGCCCGTGGCACCTACCCCGCCGGCGGAGGCCGCCGAGACTGCGAAGCTCGATGGAACGAGCGAAGCCGAAGCCGAAGCCCCGCCCGCGGATGAGACGAAGGAGCAGCTGGCCGAGGGGCCGGTGCCCGTCGAGCGCCGGGTGAAGGAAGCGAAGCCAGAGGACGAGACCAAGCCGGGTGCGCCGGAGCGGAAGGCAGAAGGCCAGCAGGAAGCGAAGCCGCAGCAAGCCGTGGCGGAGCAGCCGAAACCTGCCGCGGCGAGCCCCAATGCTCCCGGCTTCCGTGGCAATCAGCGGAAGACCAAGCTGGTCGGCTCGATCACTCGTAGCGGACGCTCGGCCCTCAATGTGGAGGATTCCGTGCTCGGTCGCTACCACGCCGCCGTCAGCCGCGCCGTGGAAAAGGAGTGGCAGCTCAACTGCGTGCGCAATCGCGACTATATCACCCCCGGCATGCTCACGATGAGCTTTATGCTCGATGCGAAGGGGAAGGTGAAGGAGATCCGCGTGATCGATGCGCTCCAAGTCGGCGCGATCCCGAAAGGTTTTACCCTCAACGCCATCAACGACGCCGAAATCCCCGCCATGCCGGCGGACCTGAAAAAGCAGCTCGATGGTGAGCCGCTCGAACTTCTCTACCGCTTCAATTTCTAGCTCATGTTCGTTCCCATGTATCTCGCCGCGGCTGCGGCTGCTTCGGAAAAGTCCTCGGTGGAAAAGGTCTGGCGATTCTTCGCCGATGGCGGCTGGTGCATGATCCTGCTGGCGCTGTGCTCCTTCGTCATGGTGGCCGCGATCCTTTTCAAGCTGCTCTCGCTTCGCCGCGAGCTGATCGTACCCGCCGGGCTGGAGCGGAAGCTGCGCGAATACGAGCACCAGCATGAGTCGAGCCCCGGCCTTTTCGACGAGATCAAGGAAGGCCGCACGCCCTTGGCGCGGCTCTGTGGCGTGGCACTGCGCCATCGCGGCGAAACCCGCGAGCAGATCACCAACGCCGTGCAGGCGTCCGCCCGCGAGGAGGTGTTGCGATTGCATACCGGCATGTCCGCCATCGACGTGATCGTCAGCCTGGCGCCGCTGCTGGGCCTGCTCGGGATGGCCAGCGGCCTGGTCGTCATGTTCGGCGGCCTTGGGGAAAATCCCGATCCCACGCTGGTCTCGCGCGGTATTTCCGAGGCGCTGAATACCACCGTCTTCGGCCTGGCGCTGGCGGTGCCGGCGATCGTGGCGCACGCCTTCTTCCTTCGTCGCATTGACATGTTCGTCGCCCGTCTCGAGGGGTTGCTGGCTGGCTTCTCCCGCACCTGCGAGGGCGCAGCCGCCGTGTCCACCCGCCGCCCTCCCGCGATGCCTTCCGTCTGATCCACGGCCATGCGATTCGAACATCCCGTCCGCAAGACCCGTGGGGTGCCGGTGGTCCCCATGATCGACCTGCTCTTCGTCATCCTGATCTTCCTGGTGGTCTCGACCACCTTCAAGAAGCCGCGCAGCGTGCTGCCGATCGAGCTGCCCACGGTCAAGGAGGTCTCCGGTTCCTCGGTGGTCGATGCCCGCTCGGTGCTGGCACTCGACAAGGAAGGCAAGATCACCCTCGACGCGGTGGCAGTGCCGGACGTGCAGCTCCTCGATTCCTACCTGAAGGCCTTCTCGAAGGAGAATCCGGGCCGCAAGCTGGAGCTGGAGGCGGACAAGCAGGTGCCGCTGGAGAAATTGCTCGGCGTGTGGGACGCGTTGACCCGCGCGGGCATCGCGATTAAGGACGTGCCCGCCCGCATCCGCCTGCCGCAGGAGCCGGGCAGTTCCTCGAAATGATCCTCGATATCGTCCAATACGGACACCCTGTCCTCCGCGAACGCTGCAAGCCTGTCGAAACGGTCGATGACGACCTGCGCAAGCTCGCCGCCGACATGCTCGAAACCATGTACGACGCCAACGGCGTGGGGCTGGCAGCGCCGCAGATCGGCGTGGCCATCCGCCTCGCGGTGGTCGATGTGGCGCACGATCCCGAGTGCATCACCTTCCTCAAGGTGGCTGGCGAGGACGCACCGCTCAGCTCGATCATGCCGCTGATTTTCATCAATCCCGAGCTGGAATTCACCGGCCCGAAGGAGAAGGACACCGAAGGCTGCCTCAGCATCCGCGACGTCCGCGCCGATGTCAGCCGGCCGGGTGCGCTCAAGGCGAAGCTCCCGCAGCTCGATGGCACCGTGCTGGAGATCGAGACCGACGGCCTGCTTGCCCGCGCGTTGCAACATGAGACGGATCATCTCAATGGCATCCTTTTCATCGATCGAGTGGCACCAGCCACCAAGATCAGCTTGCGGCGGAAGTTGAAGCGTCTCGCCGCCGGTGAATGACGTCTAACGGGGATTGAAGGCTCGACTTTTTGGTAAGCCAAAGCTATCCACTCCTCCGGATAGCTCGTTTTTCTAACAAAAGTCAGCCCCATGAACAGCAGCCGCGGTATTTTCGAACCTCAGGAAGGCTTCGCTCCAGCCCCTCCCGCCAAGAGCCCTTTCGCCGTTGCCGACGAAGGCCCGGCCACCAGCCCTTTCGCGATCGTCTCTGAGCCGGAGTCGCCGTTTGCCGCGATGAAGGACGACCATCCGACGCGCCTGGCTGCCGAGCCCGGCCGCCCGGTGAAGCTGCCGGAGCGCCGTCCCGCTGCTGGGGAAACGCCGGAAGCGCGCTCGCCTTTCGCTGCTGAAGTTTCGACGAGCCCGTCTCCCTTTGATGCTCCGGCACCGGCCGCCTCGCCCTTCGCGAGTTCTCCGCCGCCGGTGCCCGCTGCTGCTCCTGCCTCCAGCCCCTTCGGATTTGCCGCAGAGCCTGCCACTGCAGCAGCTGCTGCTCCAGCCGCGGCCCCGGCACCGGTGGCTGCTGCCATCGCCGCTGCTGCGGCCGCTCCCGCACCTGTCGCGGAGCCCGCTCCCGCTCCGCCCGCCACGCCGGTCGCCGCCACTCCTGCCCCGGCTGCCACGCCTGTTTCGTCTCCCGCCCCAGCTTCCTCTCCTGCCACGCCCGTGTCCGATAGTGCCGACTCCGACTCCAGCTCGATCCGCCAGCTTGCCCTCCGCGCCATCTTCGGTGTGGATCGCGAACTCGGGTCCGAGGAAATGCTCCAGCGCGCCCGCAGCCTCTCCGGCATCCGCCACGTCGCCCGTGTGCCCGCCGCCGAAGTCGCCACGGTCGATGCCTTCAAGAAGGTCATCAACAGCCTCGGCTTCCCCGCTGGCCAGGTGAAGCTCATCGCCGGCACCACGCCGATCGAGTTCATCCGCGAAGGCAATGTCGTCCTGGCGATCCAGAACGACGGCAGCTTCGCCCCGGGCGTGAAGGAAACGCTCATCATCGTGGCCCGCGAGTTGGGCAAGCTGTGACGCCGTCGCCGGCATGACGGTCCAGGAAAATGGCCGGCAAGTATCTGTGAAGGTCGCACTCACCGGGGCGGCCGACACCGGCAAGCTGGCCATTTTGCGCGCCATCGCCGGCCGTTTCGGCTCCGCCACCGTCCGTGAGCATTCGGTCGGCGCGGTGCATGTGCATCGCGTCGAGTGGACCGAGCCGCATACCTTGCCGGACGGTCGCTTTCTCAATGTGGCGGTCCATTCGCTGACCGGTCAGGTGGAATACAATGCCGCCGAGGAGCTGCTGGTCCGCGATGCGGCGGGCATCGTCTTCGTGGTCGATGTCGATCCGGCGAAATTCAAGGCGACGTGGGACAGCCTGATGCGGCTTTCCGACAACACGAAGCGGAACGGCTTCGATCTCCATTCCGTCGGCCTCGCGATCCAGTATCATCGCGCCGATCTCTATCCGGACTTCGATCCGCAGAAGCTCGACCAGCGTCTCGGCGTGCCGCCGGGCCTGATCCCGCGCTTCGTTTCCACCAGCCGCGAGCCGGATGCGGAGGGGTTGGCGTTTGATTCCGTGCTCACGCAGATCCGGGAGAAGATCTAACCAGGGAAGCGGACTCCATTCCGCTTTCACAGCCGCTCCATTGGGCTCCCGGGGCGAAGTCACATCCGGGCTCCGAGGCTCCTATCTTCCCTTCAGCAGATTCCGGCTAGCCCACACGTAGTTCGCTCCGGAGATCATCGTCAGCGCCACCGCGGTCCATAGGGAGATGGGCATCAGCCAGCCCTTCGGATTCGCCAGATCACGCAGTGGGCCCCCGATCGCGCCGGGGTCCGCCATTGAGGAAAAGGTCAGCCAGACCAGCCCGGTGATGCAGTAGGTGAGCTGGAAGGTGGTCTTCCATTTCCCGAGCTTGTCGGCGGCGAGCACTTGTCCCGCCTCGACGGCGATCTGGCGCAGGCCGGTCACGAGGAACTCCCGCGCGATGATCAGCGCGGTGACCCATACCGGGCAGTGGTATCCTCCCACCGGTTGAGCGGAAAAATACACAAAGGCCGCGCACACCAGGATCTTGTCCGCCAGCGGGTCGAGCAATTTTCCCAACGGCGTGACCATGCCAAGCTTCCGCGCGAGGTAGCCATCCAGCCAATCCGTGGCTGCTGCCACCGAGAATGTGACCAGTGCGACGGCGTAACCTGCGGTTCCCGGGAATCCCACCGCGATCACGAAAATCGCCGTCAGGATCAGACGGGAGACGGTAATCGCATTGGGGAGGTTCACGCGCGGAATGTGGGGAATGCATGGCAGTATGGCAACAAGGGGTTGCACCAACGCTCCGGGTTCCTTACACGGCCCGCGTTTCCCCAACCGTTTCAAGATCATGAGTAACAGCGATTTCGGCCTCATCGGCCTGGCCGTCATGGGCCAGAACCTCGTCCTGAACGTGGAATCCCGCGGCTTCCAGGTGTCCGTCTATAACCGCACCACCGCGGTCACCGACGAATTCGTCGCCGCGCATCCGGACAAGAAACTCGTCGGCTCCAAGTCGCTCGAGGAGTTCGTGCAGTCCCTCGCTTCCCCGCGCAAGGTGATGATCATGGTCAAGGCCGGCGGTCCCGTGGACGCGGTCATCGAGAGCCTGATCCCGCTGCTCGACAAGGGCGACATCATCATCGACGGCGGCAACTCGCTCTACACCGATACCGAGCGCCGCGACAAGTGGCTCGGCGATCTCGGCTTCCGCTTCATCGGCGCCGGCGTCTCCGGTGGTGAAGAAGGCGCCCGCAAGGGCCCGTCCATCATGCCCGGCGGCCCGGCCTCCACGTGGGATGTGATGAAGCCGATCTTCGAAAGCATTTCCGCGAAGGTGGAAGGCGAGCCTTGCGTGACCCACATCGGTCCCGGCGGCGCCGGTCACTATGTGAAGATGATCCACAACGGCATCGAGTACGGCGACATGCAGCTGATCTGCGAAGCCTACAACATCTTCAAGGCCGCGGGCTTCACCCCGGCCGAGCTCGCCACCGTCTTCACCGACTGGAACAACGGCGACCTGGAGAGCTACCTGATCCAGATCACCTCGAAGATCTTCGAACAAGTCGACCCGGAAACCGGCAAGGCGATCGTGGATGTGATCCTCGACACCGCCGGTCAGAAGGGCACCGGCAAGTGGACCATCATGAACGCGGTGGAAAACGCCGTGGTGATCTCCACCATCAATGCCGCCGTGGAAGCGCGCATCCTGTCCTCGATGAAGGACGCCCGCGTCGCTGCCTCCTCCAAGCTGCAAGGCCCGAAGGCCGAGATCTCCGCCGACAAGGCCGAGCTGGTCAAGAAGGTCCACGATGCGCTCTTCGCCTCGAAGATCATCTCCTACGCACAGGGCCTGGACCTGATCACCGCCATGGGCAAGGAGAAGAACTGGGGTCTGGACCTCGGCAAGATCGCCGCCATCTGGCGCGGTGGTTGCATCATCCGCGCCCGCTTCCTGAACGACATCACGAACGCGTATCGTTCCGATCCGGGCCTGAGCAACCTGATGCTCGCTCCGTTCTTCACGAACCTGCTCAACAGCTTCCAGCAGAACTGGCGTGAGGTCATCTCCACCGCGACGCTTGCGGGTATTCCGGTGCCGGCGTTCTCGGCCTCGCTCGGCTACTACGATAGCTATCGTAGCGCCGTACTGCCGGCGAACTTGCTGCAGGCGCAGCGCGACTTCTTCGGTGCTCACACCTATGAGCGCACGGACAAGGCGCGCGGTGAGATGTTCCACACGGATTGGCCGGAAGTGATCGGCTGAGGATCGCCTGGAGCGTAAAGATTCAACAAACGGCCGGGAGTGATCCCGGCCGTTTTTTTTGTGGCGATGTAGCGGCGGTCTATGGCCGATGGTAACTGGCGGCCACAAGACGCATTGTGCGATTCCGTTTCCCCGATCCGCAAGGATGCGGCCGGTGCCGCCGAAGTCCGGCGGTCATAGACCGCCGCTACATTTATTGAATGTCATTGCCCCAGGCGACTTGGTGAGGAAGATGCGCCTATGATGAAAGCAGCCCCCTTTCTGCTCGACCTGTTCTGCGCCCTGTCGATGCCGCTTGCCGCACAAGATGCCAAGCCGACGGCGGAGGATGAGAAATTGAAAAAGCTCGCGGGTGTCGCGACCTGGAGCAAGGCGCAGCAGGCCTACAACGACGGGATGAAGCTCTTTTACCAGGCGAAGGGTGACGAGGCGGTTGCGAAATTCACCGAAGCTCTCAAGCACATCGACAAGTTCACGGATGCGCGTCTGGCGCGCGGGCGCACGTACTTCGAGATGCACAAGTTCGAGCCGGCATTGGAGGACTTCACTCGCGTCGTGACCGAGCAGCCGGATCTGGCGGACGGGCACTTTCTACGGGGGCGTGCGTTGTGGAACCTGAAGAAGCCGGAGGAGGCATTGAAGGAATTCGACATCGCGATCCAGAAGCAGCCGCGGACCTATGCGTATCACGAGTCGCGAGCGATCCTGCTGGAGTCGATGAAGCAGCAGGCGCGTGCCTTGGCCGATCATGACATGATGGTGGCGCTGCGGCCGCTGACGCCATCGAATCTGGAGCGGCGCGGGAAATTGCTGCGCGAACTCGGGCGGAAAGAGGAAGCCGATGAGGATGAGCGGCAAGGAGGACAGCTTCGCGATGCGGGGTTCTAACAAAGGATGAATGTCGCGGCGGTCTATGACCGCCGGACTTTGGCGGCATCAGCCGCATCCTTGGGGATGGGAGAAGCGGAATCGCGCGATGCGGCTTGTGGCCGCGAATCAGCGACGGTCATAGACCGACGCTACATGTGCTCTGCTAGTCTCTCACCAGCACATAGAAGCACTTCCCGCCGGCGGGTGGCGTGTCGATGTATTCCATCACGCTGCCATCGCCGATGGCGGTGGCTGGCAGTTCGGTCCAGATCCGCAGGTCGGTTGATCGCTTCACGCGGAAGGTCGTGCCGATCTCCGATTGGTAGTCGAGCGTGGCCACGCCGTTGTCAGGAGCAAAGCTGAAGGCCTTGATGACGGGCGGATTCACCGCAAACTCGTGGGCGCCGATTTCGTGGGCGGCACCTTGGGTTATCTGTGCGCCGAAGAAGTCATTCGGGCCGGCGTTGATGCCGAACTTCGCTTTCAGGTCGAGGCCGGCATCCACCAGCGGGGAGGTGGCTTGCAGCTTGAAGGCGACCAAGCCCGATGGGGAAGTG
>Ga0247823_10004302_pt1 | contig 11449 bp, 13 predicted proteins | sample 13C_PalmiticAcid_2_FD_192426 | JGI IMG/M metagenome (GOLD analysis project Ga0247823, IMG submission 192426) | Soil microbial communities from agricultural site in Penn Yan, New York, United States - 13C_PalmiticAcid_Day30 | ecosystem: Environmental > Terrestrial > Soil > Agricultural land...
GTCAGGGGGCATGCGATGGAAGGTGGAACGCCGTCACGCAAGGGCGCGCGGCTTTGCCTATTATTCGTCCATGTGCTTCCTCTGCGACCTCAAAACCCGTGACCCCGCCCCGACACGCCCCGAGCACGTGTGGTCGGCGCGCCGTGCCTTCGTGCTCGCTGCGGGAGCAGCAGCCGCCGTTCCCGCGCTCGCGCAAGTCGACGTGGGGTCGGGATCGGCGCTGCGCAACCTCGTGCCGGCCGAAGAACTGGAAAAGGCGGCCGACCAGCAATACGACCAGATGATGGCCGAGGCCAAGGCCAAGGGTGCGTTGGTGGCCAGCGGCGACCCGCAAGTCCAGCGCCTGCGCAACATGGCGCGCCGCCTGATCCCGCACGCCACGCCCTGGAACAAGCGCGCCACGGGCTGGCAGTGGGAGGTCAACCTCATCCGCAGCGAGCAGATCAACGCCTTCTGCATGCCGGGCGGCAAGATCGCCTTCTACACCGGCATCCTCGAGAAGCTCAAGCTCAGCGACGACGAGGCCGCGATGATCATGGGCCACGAGATGGCACACGCCCTGCGCGAACACGCGCGTGCCCGCGTGGCCAAGACCAACGCCACGAGCATGGGCCTGTCGATCGCGGCGCAGCTCCTGGGCCTGGGCCAGCTGGGCGACGTGGCGGCCAACCTGGGCACGCAACTCCTGAGCCTGAAGTACAGCCGCGACGACGAGACCGAAGCCGACCTGGTGGGCCTGGAACTCGCGGCGCGTTCGGCCTACCAGCCGCGCGCGGCGGTCACGCTGTGGCAGAAGATGGCCGCGGCCGGCGGCGGCGCGGCGCCGGGGTTTCTGTCCACCCACCCGACGGGGCCGGATCGCATTCGGCAGCTGGAAGCCAATGTGCCGAAGGTACAGGGGTTGTACGAGCAGGCGCGCAAGGGTTGAGACCGGTGCCGCAGCCCTTTGCACGGCGCGGCAGAGATCAGACGCCGACCGCTTTGGCCAACACCTCGGCGACACGTTGCTGCTGATCCTGGGTGAGACCCACCCACAACGGCAGGCGAACCAGGCGCTGCGAGAGATCGATGGTCAAGGGCAGCTCGCCAGCCGCTCGCCCGAACTGACGCCCGGCCGGTGCCGTGTGCAGCGGCACGTAGTGAAAGACGGCGTTGATCTGGGCGTCCTTAAGGCACTTGAGCACGGCGGCCCGGTCGACGTCGGGGGCCAGCAATACGTAGTACATGTGTGCGTTGTGCTCGCATCCTTCGGGCACAACGGGTCGACGCAGCCGGCCCGCGCGCTCCAGTGGCTCCAGGAAGGCGTGGTAGCGGCCCCAACTGAGCAGGCGGGCGTCGGTGATGCGCCGCGCCTCCTGCAGCTGCGCAGCCAGAAAGGCCGCAGTGATCTCTCCCGGCAGAAACGACGAGCCGATGTCCTGCCACGTGTACTTGTCTACCTGCCCACGGAAGAACCGGCTGCGGTCCGTGCCCTTTTCTCGAAGGATCTCGGCGCGCTGAACCAGATCATCGCGGTTCACGAGCAAGGCCCCGCCCTCACCGGAGATCACGTTCTTGGTTTCGTGAAAACTGTAGGCGCCGAGGTCTCCAATGGCCCCGAGCGCGCGACCCTTGTAGCTGGCCATGACGCCTTGTGCGGCGTCCTCGATCACCATGAGTCCCCGTCGGCGTGCGATGGACAGGATGGTGTCCATCTCGCAAGCCACGCCAGCGTAGTGCACAGGGGCAATCGCGCGCGTCCGCTCGGTAATCGCCGCTTCGATCAGGCTTTCGTCAATGTTGAGCGTGTCGGGCCGGATGTCAACGAACACCACCTTCGCCCCGCGCAGCACAAACGCATTGGCCGTCGAGACGAAGGTGAACGAGGGCATGATGACCTCATCGCCATCGCTCACGTCCGCCAGCAGCGCCGCCATTTCGAGTGCCGCGGTGCACGAGTGCGTGAGCAGCGCCTTGCGCGTGCCGGTATTGCGTTCCAGCCATTCGTGACATTGCTTGGTCATGGGTCCATCGCCTGCCAGCGAGCCACGCACGTGAGCCTGGGCGATGTTGTCCAGCTCCTTGCCGGTCATGTAAGGGCGATTGAAAGGAATGTGTTCCATGGTGGTGCTCATCGGGCAGGCTTGCGGGCGACAACGAGACGCGAGCCGCCAGCCGGCCAGCTCAGGCCCAGCTTCATGGCACCAAGCTCGAAGCGCAGGCAGGCTGCCATCATGCGGTTGAGCCAGGCCGGCATGCGCATCTCGTCGGCGGGATCGTAGTCGGCATCCATGCGCCGCTGGCGCAGGCGCGACAGCGCCATCGCAGGCAGCAGCAAGGAGACGAAAGAGGAGCTGCGTACCAGCTCGAAGTCCGCGGCGCGCAACTTGTGATGGAGCTCTCGCGCGGTGTAGCGTCGATGGTGCACGGCGAAATCGTCAGCCGCGCTCCAGAGCCAGGGGTGCTGAGGCACTGTGAGGATCAATGCTCCGCCGGGGCGCAGCGCGCGATGCGCTTCCGCCAGGACGGCTTCGTCCTCCTCGATGTGCTCGATGACATCGAAAGCGCCGATGGCGTCGAACTCGTCGACAAAGGGAATGCGGCGCGCGTCCATCTGCGCGAATTCGACCTCCGGCACTCGGCGCGCTGCATGCGGCAAGCCGGCGGCGAATATCTCCGTGCCCAACAGCCTCGCCCCAGGAAGGGTTCTGGCCAGTCGGCTCAATACGAAGCCGGTGCCACAGCCTATTTCGAGCAGCCGCCGGGTGTCAGGCGCGTAACGGCGCATCGCCCACTCAATGATGTCGTTGCGCACCTCGAACCAGAAGTTTCCGGCCTCCAGCGTCGCCAGCAAATCGAAGGATTCGGGCCGGAAGCCGCCACCTTGCTCGGCCATGTCGGGCGCGTAGGCAGGAAAGCCATTCACCACCACTTCGGCCGCACCACATGCGGGACAGTCCTTCAAGGCGGCGTCTCGGCGGGTCCCGCAATGCAGACAGAGTTTCATGAGTCAAGGGCGCGCGCTTCGCGGCGCGAAAACATACCAGCGCATGGCGACAAACAGGTAGGCCGCCACGACAAGAATCGCCGCCGCCTGCACCCAATGATGGTTCACACCCGCAACATCCACGAACAGCCACAGCATCAACAGATTCATTCCCATGCCGATGAGTTGGACGAGCAGGTAGCGCCAACCGCTCGACCACCAGCCGCCGCGATGACCGAAGGTCAGGCGCTTGTTGCCCAGGTATCCGAGCAGCGCGCCGATCGGATAAAGAATTCCTACGGTGGCTTGCGGTGACAAACCCAGGTAGGTGAGACCTGCGTACAAAAGGTAGCCGATAGCATTCGCGGAGAGGCCCACGATGCTGAACCGCAACAACTGGCGCCAGTACATCAAGGGGCTCGTCGTGGCATGGGCGATCACGTCATTCGCCATCGAGCATCGCCAGGCCGAAGCCACTACGCCCAAAACCGTTACCGTTGTAGAGCATCAGGCGCCGACCCTTGTGATCCCAGACATAGGGGTATTCGACCATCTCAGCGTCCCAGCCTTGGGGGGAGACATCAATGCCGGAGTCGTCCATGCGCAAGCGCCATGCCAGTCCATCCGTGCTGTGCGCGCGGCCAATGCGGTACGCCGTGCCACTGCCGCTTCGGTAAGAGAACCACATGTCGTAGCCTCCCCGGCCGTCGGCGACTACGGTGGGGCGCGAGAACGCTTGCACCTCACCGAGCTGGAACGGCACGGCCAGCCCTTCGCGCATCCAGCGCAGACCATCGGTAGAACGGGCGCCGTTGATCACGTGCAGCATTTCGCCATTGCCCGCGTCCCAGGTCACGGTGGAGCCATACCACATGCGCCAGACGCCGTCACCCATGGGCAGGATCCAGGGGTAGGACAGGCTCACCGGATCAGTGACATCGCTGGCCAACCAGGGTTCAGGCGAGGCCAGCGACAGTTTCAGGTCGGAGTCCACCGCGAGCGCGCCGATGTCCCCCCGCCAGTGGCCTCCAGCCGGTTGCTGCCAACCCATGAACAGCATCAGCGTGCGCGATTGCACGCGGTGCAAACAGCCAATGCTGACACCGGCCTCGTAGAAGGTCCCGGCGGGTCCGTGCTCGAAGAAGGGCATCTCATGCACTCGCACCACTTCGACACGCTCGACGTCCACGTCCACAGCGCCCACCGACGACCGATTGGCAGCGTCGCGCGCACTGAAGAAGACGCGGTACACGTCGTCGGACAGATGCACGGGCAGCGGATTCGCCGCGTGAGATAGCAGCTTGGGATGCAGCCCCCCGTCAGGCAATTGGTAGACGCGACCCAACTTGCGCCAGCGGGGGCTCATATCTTCCTTAAGCGGGAACTGGGCACGCGCGAGCGCTCCGTGCCCTGCCCCAGGTACACGCCCTCGGCTTCAGCGTCGGTCAGCAGCAGCGCGCCCGCCCCGATGACGCAGCGTTCGCCCAGCGTGATGTGGTCGCGCAGCGTGGCGTTGACCCCGATAAAGCACCGCTCGCCAATGCTCACCCCGCCCGATACCACCACCTGCGAGGCAATGAACACGTGGTCACCAATGCTGGAGTGATGCCCGATGTGGTTGCCGCTCCAGAGCGTGACGTTGTGGCCGATGCGCACGAAGGGCTGGATCGTGTTGTCTTCCAGGATGAACGCGTTCTCTCCGATGGGCAGTTGAGTCAGCACGGACGCCCGGGAGCTGACATAGCTCGCCATGCGATAGCCCATCGCCTTGCAGGCCTCGAACTTGCCGCGACGAATGGCATTGAGCCCGGAATAACTCAACGCCACGAAACACTGATGGTCCTGAGTCGGAAAGTGCGTCGCCAGCTCTTCGAACGGCACGACGGGCAGACCCTCGAAATGGTCTTCCTTGAGGTACGCACCATCCACCGTAAACGCCTTGGGCTTGAGCGGCGAATCGGTACGGAAGTAGTGACACGCCAGCTGAGCGATATCACCCGCGCCGAAGATGATCAGATCGGAACTGCTCATGGCTTCCTCACGATGATGGTGAACTCGTATAGGCCATAGTCGTGCAGGAGCGCCACGTTGCGCCCGTACCGCGTCTTGCACCGATGGAACAGTTCACAGGGGTCGGCGTAATGCAGGTCGTCACGCTGGCGATCGGCATCCGAGTAGCTGGTCAGGCAATTGAAGGCGAAGCCACGAAGGGACATGGCGTGCAAGGCGTCCAGGGTATCGTTGACGTAGTCCCGCCACTCATGAGGCGTGCGCTGCATGCGCACGTTGAAGATGCCGCTCGCCACCGCGAAGTCCAGCGGCGCCGACACGCGGGTGCCCACCTCGAACCGCAGGTGCCCGGCGCTGGCGAAGCGCCGCCGCGCGGCCTCGACCATTTCGGCCGAGACGTCCAGACCGAGATAGTCGAAATGGGCGAAGCGCGCTTGCAGGGCCTCGACGAGCGCCCCATACCCACAGCCCAGGTCGAGCAGAGAAAAGCCCTCTGCACCATCCAGCAACTTGAGCAACTGGGCAAAGCGCAACTGCTGTCCGTCCTCGCTGTTCCAGTCGACGCCTCGCGGGGTCTCGCCATGTTCGACGAGCTTGCGCGTGTAGTAATCCGCCACGTCCACCAGCAGCGATGGCGCCTTGTCCGGAAGGGTCGACCTCATCGTCCGCCCGCAGGCTGCGCCTCGAAGTAGAGAACCAGTGCGGCCTCGGCCGACGCCGCGCCTTTCTGCAGCCAATGCAAGGGACGCATGGTGATGTCGTTCAGCACCCCGTTGAGCAATGAGGGGAAATGGGTCTTGAAACGGACCTGGCGGCGTCCCGATTGCTTCGTGCGGTCCAGCACCGGCAGCGCGAGCTTGTTCTTCTCGTGGCGGGTGACCAGCCAGTTGGACACGGGCAACAAGAGGTTGGACACCGGATAGGTGAGTCCGCTGGTGTGCAACAGGCGCCAGCCGGTGCGTCTCGCCAGCGCATCGAGCGCGGGCCGGGTGTAGCGACGCAAGTGGCCGGCGATGTCGTCTTCTATGCCCCAGGCTGCAGGCGATCCCGGCACCAAGCCTATCATGCGACCGTCGGGACGCAGCAATTGCGCCGACGTGTCCATGAAGGCCGCCTCCTGAGCGTCGTCGAGGTGCTCCATCACCATGCAGGAGATCACGAGGTCCACCGCTCCGACCAGCGGCTCGCCGTGTGTCACGAAATCCGCCTGATGTACCCGCAGGCGGTTCGCTTCGATGGCCTCGTGGAAGCGCTGCCGCAGCCCATCCACGGTCTGCGCCTCAAGATCGAACGCGTCGCCGGTCCAGCCGGATTCGAGCAACAGGGAGGTGATGTGCCCGGCACCTGGCCCGATCTCGACGAAGCGCCCGGGCGGAACGGCCGCGAGCCGCTCGCGCAGATACATGAGCTGAAGAATGGTGCCCGGGGGCAACCCCTTGATCATGCGCCCTCCTGATCGCGCGCTGCGGCGCGCTGCGCGTGCATGGTGCTCATCGTATGCTACGACGCTCCAGGTACTCCGCGACGGTGCGCGGCTCTTCGGTTCCGAGGCCGAAGAGCGTGCGCTGCTCCGCCGTCAACCCACTCGCGCCGGCCAAACCGACGCTGAGGCCGATCTGCTGACGAATGTGCGGAATGGAGTACACATGGTTCACCGCTCGCCGCGGACGCTCGCTGCGGTTGACTCCCCCGCAATGAAAGGTCATCGCGTCCAGCACCAGGAAAGAGCCGGCGGGCGCGATCACCTGGACCGCCTCACTTGCAAGGAAAGACTCTGACGGAAACGCTTCCTGCAGATGGGAGCCAGGCACCACGAAGGTAGCGCCGTTGTCCTGACGAAAGGAATCGAGGCAGAACAGCGCGTTGACAGCGAGCGGGCGGCTCGTCACGAAATGCTGATACGGCAAGTCACGATGCCAGGCGCCTTGGTTGTAGCGCTGCCCGGGCGGATTGATGACCCCATTCTGCTGATTGAGCATGAAACGACCGGCGATCAACTGGCCAATCAGGCTCAACAGACGAGGCCAGCTGGCCAGACGGACGAACCACGCCTCGCCGTGCAGCAGCAGCGCGCGGATGGTGTTGAGTTCGTCGATTGCGGCGAGCCTTTGATTCCCGTGCGCCGCGACGTAGGCGGCCTGTACGCGCTCGAAGGCTTCGGAAATATCACGCAGTTCGGCTGAACTGAAGCCGCCGTCAAACACGCAGTAGCCCTGGCGCCGCAGTCGCTCCGCCGCGAGCGAGACGTCGTCAGCGGCGACCTCTTGATCGAGTACGCCGTATCGCGCGGTGGGGACGATTGGAAGGTCGCTCATGGTTGGGGGACATCGTCGCGCGGAATGCGATGCACATCTCGCACGATCGTGTAAGGGCGTTGCTTCACCTCCGAGAAGATCTTCGCGATGTAAATGCCCTGAATGCCCAGCACCAGGATGATCAGCCCGGAGAACAGCCAGATCGACGCCAAGATGGAAGTGTAGCCATCGGGGGGGGCTGCCACGAAGAAGTAGCGGAACAAGAGGTAAGCGATGAAAAGCCCTGCCGTGCCGGAAATGGCCGCCCCCAAATAGAAGGCGAGCACGAGCGGCAGGCTACTGAAGGATGTGATCGCGTTGATGAGATGGCTCAGCTTGCGGGCGAACGTATAGGTGGTCGGGCTGCTCGCCTGCTTAACCACCACCTCGCTCACCTGGCGAAAACCCGTGAGCACCCAGAGGCCGCCGATGTTGATCTCTCGCTCGCGATGCGCCACAAGAGCGTCGACATAGCGCCGCGCCATAAGACGGGCAGTCACGATGTTGTCGGGCTGGTTCACCCCGGTGAGCAGGCGAAACAGGGCATAGAAGCCATGCCCGGTGAAGCGCTCGACGAAGCCACCACGCCGGTTCGACTGAACGCCGAACACGACCTCGGCACGGCTTTCGTCCATCCGGTCATCGAAGCGTGCCAGCCATTCTGGCTCCTCCTCAAGATCGCTGTCGATCAGGAATACACGTTGCCCCTGACTGTGCGCAAGCCCGGTCATCATGGCCTTGTGATGACCGAAGTTGCGCGAGAGATCGACTACCACGACGTGGGGGTCCTGTCGATGCAGGGCCAGGGCTCGCTCGACGCTGTCGTCGGGCGAGCCGTCGTTAACCATGACAATCTCGTAGTCGTCCCCCGCCAGTGCCTGGGCCTGCGCAGAAATCCGCCGATGGAACTCGTCAATGTAGGCCGCTGATTGGTACAGCGTCGTCACGATGGACAGCTTCATGGCTTCAGGTACCTCAGGTGGCGCCGCGCGTCCCTGCCACAGTTGAAGAGCACATCGAGCACGGTGACACCATGCACGAACTCGCCCCAGAGCTGGGAGTACTCGGTGTAGCCCGAGTAGTCGAACCAGCCCACGCTCATGCCCAGAGCTTCAAACACCGTGGGATCCAGATAGTCCTTGGCCGCCGGGCCCGAGATGTACACGCTGCCGCCGGCCTGCAGACACAGGCTGGCCAATCGCTCGGACTTGCCGTCGTCAAGACGGTAGTCCCAGGAATTGGTGATGCGCGTCGGGATCTCGAGGTAGTGGCAAATCGTCTCAATGAAGTGCCGGTTAAGTGCAGACAACCATTCTTGGGCCGGGCCCTGATACAACGGCTCCAGCCACGCGGCCACCTCGTCGAAATGGCTCGCGCGCCGATAGTTCTGCGCCAGGGCCTTCCAGTGGTCTTGGCGCCACCCGCAACCGTCGATCTCGGTTTCCCGAATCGTCTGGTGATATTTGCCCTTGACCTTGACCGGCACGGTGAGCCACTGCAGGCCCTGCGGCGTCTTGATCTGGTTGCGGTTTCGCCAATCGCGGCGCGTGTATTGCATGTCGTCGTAGAGAATGAATTCATCTACTGCGGCGATCATGTCGAAGTACCCCTTCCAGGGGATGTAGTTGGATTGGACTATGGCGACCCGTTTCATGGGAGGCGATTGTCGCTCCTGTCGTCGCGACACCAAGTGGTGGCCCAGCATCAACGATGCTATTCGCCCACGAACGGATTCGCCCGCCGCTCCCGCCCGAAGCTTCCCTCGGGTCCGTGCCCGGGGATGAACACCGTCTCGTCCCCCATCGGCCACAGCCGCTCGCGGATGCTCGCCAGCAGTTCGGCGTGGTTACCGCCCGGAAAATCGGTGCGACCGATGCTGCCCACGAACAGCACATCGCCCACGAAGGCCCTCTGCGCCTCCTTCGAATGGAACACCACATGCCCCGGCGTGTGGCCCGGGCAGTGGCGCACCGCGAGCTCACAATGGCCGATGCGTACCGTGTCGCCGTCGTGCAGCCAGCGCGTGGGCGTGAAGGTCTCGGCCGGCGGAAAGCCGAACATCGCGCCCTGCTGAGGCAGGGCGTCGATCCAGAATTTGTCGCCCTCATGCGGGCCCACGATGGGCAGCGACAGGCGCTGCGCGAGTTCGGCCGTGGCACCCGCATGGTCGATGTGGGCGTGCGTGAGCCAGATGGCCTTCAGATCAACACCCAGGCCTTGCGTCTCGGCGAGCAGCCGGTCGAGGTCGCCACCCGGGTCGATGACGGCCGCCTCCATCGTCTCGTCGCACCAGACGATGGAGCAATTCTGGGCAAACGCGGTGACTGGAACGGTGCGGTAGCGCAGCATCGTCTCAGAGCTTGAAGTCATAGCCGATCGTGATCGGCGCGTGATCGGAGAAGCGCTGCTCCTTGAAGATCGATTCGGTGCGCGCCAGCGCGGCGATGGCCGGCGTGGCCAGGTGGTAGTCGAGCCGCCACCCCACGTTGTTCGCGTACGCCTGACCCCGGTTGCTCCACCACGTGTAGCAGGCGTCGGTGGTGTCGGGCTGGAGCTTGCGGTAGACGTCGATCAACCCGACGTCCTCGCCGAACAGGCGGGTCATCCACGCGCGCTCCTCGGGCAGGAAGCCGCTGTTCTTCTGGTTGCTGCGCCAGTTCTTCAGGTCGTTCTGGGTGTGCGCGATGTTCACGTCGCCGCAGAGGATGAATTCGCGCTGGGACTTGAGCGTCAGCAGGTGCGGGAAGAAGACCTCCAGGAACCGGTACTTGGACTCCTGCCGCTCCGGCCCCGACGAGCCACTGGGGAAGTACACGCTGATGATGGACAGCTTGCGCTTGGGCGTGTCGAAGCGCAGCTCTGTGTAGCGGCCCTCGTCGTCGAACTCGTGCGTGCCGAAGCCCGTGACGACCGCGCTGGGCTCGTGGCGCGAGAACACGGCTGTACCCGCGTAGCCCTTTTTTTGCGCGAAATGGAAGTGCCCGCGCATCCCGGCCAGTTCTTCGAAGCGACCGGCCACGTCGGCCGCCTGGGCCTTCACTTCCTGCATGCAAATACAATCCGGCGCACTTTTCGCCAGCCAGGCCTCGAGGCCTTTGGTGGTCGCCGAGCGGATGCCGTTGAGGTTGAGGCTGGTCAGATTGAACACGAGGAAATCCCCTATGGTGATGGCAGGCGCGGCGAGCGAGCCGCTGGCCCAGGCATTCGTGAAGTTCTGCGTCGAGGCCGGCGCGCTGAAGTTCGGCGAGTTCAAGACCAAGGCCGGTCGCCTCTCTCCCTACTTCTTCAACGCGGGCCTGTTCGATGACGGCACCAAGCTCGGCCGGCTGGCGGAATTCTATGCACGCGCGCTGCTCGAGAGCGGCACCGCCTTCGACATGATCTTCGGCCCGGCCTACAAGGGCATTCCGCTGGGCGCGGCCGTGGCCATCGAACTCGCCCGACTGGGCCGCAACGTGCCCTTCGCCTACAACCGCAAGGAAGCCAAGGACCACGGCGAGGGCGGCACCTTGGTGGGGGCGCCGCTCAAGGGGCGGGTGCTGATCGTCGACGACGTGATGAGCGCAGGCACCGCCGCGCGCGAGTCAATCGCGCTGATCCGCGCAGCCGGTGCCACGCCAAGCGCCGTGGCCATCGCGCTGGACCGGCAGGAAAAGGCCACCGAAGTCGGCCCGGACGGCACGATCCGCGACGTGGATCACAGTGCGGTGCAGTACGTGCAGCAGCAGCTGGGTCTGCAGGTCTGCTCGATTGCGAGGCTCGATGATTTGCTGCAGTATCTGTCCGCCCAGGCCGGTAACGACGTCGCGGCGCACCGCGAGCGCGTGCTGGCCTACCGGGCACGCTACGGCGTGAGCTGAGCCGTACAAACCCTGCCGAACCGCACATGAACCACCCACCGCCGCCGCTTACCCTGTCCCGCCGCCTCGGGCCGGCCATTGCGGCGGCGCTGTGGTTGATGGCGTGGGGCGCCCAGGCCCAGAACAGCCAGTCCATCTACACCTGTACCGACAGCAAGGGCCGACGCATCACCTCCGACCGCCCCATCGTCGACTGCCTCGACCGCGAGCAGCAGCGCCTGGGCCGCACTGGCACCGTGCGGGAGGTGATTCCACCCAGCTACACCCGCGAAGAGCGCGAGAAGGTGGAGGCCAAGCGGCGCGCCGAGCAGGAAGAGCAG
>Ga0247823_10004305_pt1 | contig 11442 bp, 11 predicted proteins | sample 13C_PalmiticAcid_2_FD_192426 | JGI IMG/M metagenome (GOLD analysis project Ga0247823, IMG submission 192426) | Soil microbial communities from agricultural site in Penn Yan, New York, United States - 13C_PalmiticAcid_Day30 | ecosystem: Environmental > Terrestrial > Soil > Agricultural land...
GTAGGTTATTTCAGGGGGGTGGTGATTCGGGGATGGGGGAGGAAGATGCTGATGTGTGTGGTGCTGGTAGCTTCGTTGCGGATCCAGACGACCGAGGCGAACAAGGGAGATTTCCCTTCGGTGTCGCCCGAGCGGTAAGTCGCACCCCCGGAAGTTGGGAGAGGGGGAGGAAGAAGGATGGGGCTGACATCTGCGGCAGGGCCTTTGCCGACTACGTCGTGTGCAGTTTGATTCTGCACTTCTTCTGCGTCAACTTCATCAACTGAGCGGGAGGTCGGGTGTGTCGATGGGGGTGGGAGACGTGGCTATTAGTCTGTCTGCTTGGTTTTCTTGTGGTATTTTTGGGACTGTATCAAGCTGTGACTGGAGTTTTCACGGGTGCGACCTCTAAAAGCGACTTCGCTAGAGAAAAAGGGATGCGGAATTCAAAGTTTCTAGTTTTTGAGACTCTCACTCGCCCTCTTGCTCCTTTGGTGGCGTGCTCCCGGCTCGGGGCGGGCCTCCCCTCGGCGGTCCTCCCTTCGGTGGCGGTGGTAACGGCGAGCTCCTCCCGCTCGGCGCGTTGTCCAGCTCCCTGCTCTTCTTCTCCTGCTCCTTGAAGTAATCGTCCATGAGATTGGGCGCCCCGTGCTGAGGTCTCTCCTTCTTTTTACTCCTCGGCGGGGCGCTGACCGGCGCAGCCTGCGCATCCACCATCTGTGCCGGTACCAGGAAATCCGCTGACGCTGATGGAGGAGGCGGTGTCGCCGCAGCGGCTGGGAAGAAGCTTGTCGGCGACACTCCCCCGGTCGCCGGTGCAAACCCAGCCTGAGCAGCAGGGCCACCAGCAGAATCTCCGTCAAACATGGTCTCCCCCGGCCCATGCACCGGCTCGCTCAGCGGCGCGGGAAGCCTGTGCAGCGCGCCGTAGCCCAGCACGCACCCCAAAGCACCCTCACCGCCCCAGTCGCGACTCGGCTGGATCGTCACCTCGCGCGTCACGTTGTACTCGTTGTTGTAGACGTAGAGCCGCAGCGGGCGGCCGATGTGATCCTCGACCAGCTCGCTCAGGCCGCCTTCGCCGTGCAGCACGCCCTCGGGGGTGCCCAGGATGTAGTCGCTGTAGGGGAGCAGGCCGGCGGCGTCGGCGGGCGAGTTGGCAGGCACATCGAGAACGTGCCAGATGTTGGAGACGACAGCGATGGGCGTCCATTGAAGGGTCAGGCCGAGCGAGGCCGTGTCGGCGGGGACGGGGATATGCAGGGCGCGCGTTCGCTGACCCTATCGGGTGCGTTGGGTTAGAACTTGAGCTGTATGGGAGCTGAGCGAGAGCGTTCATACCTTTGCGCTCCAGAGGCCGAGCATGACTGAGCTGCCGGCGCAGTTGCGCACCTCTTGGGCGAAGAGGGCGGGGTCTGAGTCGTCCTGGGGTTGGTCAGCTGCTGCGTCCGGGAGAGTGATTGTGATCCTCGAGTTTCGTACAATCATGCGCCCGTTGATGCCCACGACAAAGTCGAACCACGGCTCGATGGCCAGTTGTAGGTTGTTGTTGCGCAGCACCTGGAACCCGAATGCTCCGTGGTTCTCCTTCGCGGCCGGCACCGGCTCGCCATCGAGGCGCGATATGAATCGATTGAGGGCGTTGAACATTGTGCTGGTTCTCAGCCTCTGGTTGTACCTTGTGTTGCTGTGTTGATGTGTCTGTCGGGACAGCGTGTTGGAACCGGTACTTGTGCTACGGAGCTTCGAGGTTACCGTACACAATGCCACCTCACGGATTGCGTACCGTATGGAATGACGGTTGGTGTGGGGCAACGTCTCAGTACCAAAAGCACCATGGTGGGCCTCAGTGGGCCCTTCAACCCCTGTCATCCTGTTCTGGCAGGCAACTGCCTGTAAAGCTGGATGTAATTCTGGACTTCGACTTTTTCATCTTCGACAACAACAACTCAGATTTGATACAACCTTCTCTTTCAAGGTGGATCTCGCACTTTGTGCGTCCTACTATCCGCAGTTTATCAGGATCTGAAACCGTCTACCTGGCTTTCGTCGCGCCTTTGTCATGACCCTCCGGCCTGTGGAAGGCACACTGCCTCTCACCGAGCAATGCCACCACTACGACGACCTCAGTGAGGTTCCTTGGGAACTGCAGAAGTAAGAGGCTCCAATCCATTTTCAGTATTGCATCTCATGAGAACTGCATTGTGTCTTTCTCACAAACTCATGCTAACCTCCCCAGATATTGGCACCAGCGCTACTCCATCTTCAACTTCTACGACTACGACATCCGTCTCACAGACGACGCCTGGTTCGGCGTGACCCCTGAGCCAGTAGCCATGTACTTTTCCCTATTTCCGCTTTACCCACTTCTAGCTCTCATACTGACTCCTCCCAGAAAAATCGCCAAAGACCTCCGCTCCCACAACCACTCAACCCCCCGCAAGGACACCATCATTGACCTGTTCGCGGGCGCAGGCGGCAACACCATCGCCTTTGCCCTCTCCGAGAAGTGGGATCGCGTCATCGGCATAGAGAGGGACGCCTCGACGCTCGCCTGCGCCCAGCACAACGCGGCCGTCTACGGCGTAGCCGACTACATCACCTGGGTGCACGGCGACAGCCTCGACTTCCTCGCCCGTCTCAAAAGCCAAGGCAAGGGGAAGGGAAAGGAGCTCGATCCATCGCTCCAAGTTGACCTGTCCAAGACGGTGTTGTTCGCCTCGCCGCCCTGGGGAGGCGTGAGTTACCGCGACCAAGACGTGTTTGACCTCCGGACCATGGAGCCGTACAATCTCGAAACGCTGTACCAAGCCTGCCGGCCGATGGAGCACGCGTTGTTTCTGCCGCGGACGAGCGACCTGCGGCAGATCGCCGAGCTGGTTCCCGACGGCGAGAAGATTGAGGTGGTGCAGTACTGCATGGAGGGCGCCAGCAAGGCCATGGTGGCATACATGCCTGCCGAATGAGCATCTCGTTCCCCGTGAACCCAGCGGTGCCGGTTTTCTTGCTCTAACTCTCTATGCTACAACTACAACCCCTTGACGATGCTCCTCTCGTCGAACAAATCCTTCACCAACCCCGCCACGCACCCCTCCCAGTCCACCGGCGCCATGGCATACGTTGACTCGAAGGCATAGATGCTCAGCTGGCCAAAGAATGGCCGGAGCACCTTAGCCACCAACTCATCCTTCCTCTCCATCCCGACCTCATCACTGATCCCGCCCGGCGTCCCGAGCAATGGCCGTCTCAGCCCCGACGACGACGAGCCCACAGTCGCATGCACCACCGCCGCATCCACACCGCCCAACCCCACCGCCCCAAGCTCCTCGCAGACCTCATCCACGAGCGCCACCGGCTGATACCCCCCGCCCTGCGGCCGATACACGGCATCGATCGTGTCCGTCACAAATAGCCACTCGTGCAGCTGGAACTCGTCCGGCGCGACGCACACCAGCAGGTCCAGCAGCTTGCACGCCTGCATGACCGACGCGTTGCCGTACGTATCCGACGCGGCGCTGTGGTCCGCCGCCACGACCGACGCGATGGCCGCGTGCAGCTCGGCGTTGACGACGGGCCACAGCGGCGCGAGGTGCACCGCGCTCGTGCGCAGCACCAGCGCGCGCACGACCATGTACACCTCGGCGCGCGTCATCGACGACGGCGACGACGTGGCCGTCGCGGCCAGCAGCTCCGTCAGCTTGTCCACGACCGCCGGCAAGTCGGCGACGAAGGCGTCGGCGCCGCACGCGAGCACCAGCGTGGCCACGCGGCGGAGCGTGAGCTGCGTCTTGCGGTCGGCCTCGAGGCGCGCCGACGTGGCGCCCACGCCAAAGACGATGCCCGCCGTCGTCGGCGGCGTGAGGCGCGCGAGGAGGTCGGGCATGCGTTCCTTGTCCGCGACGGTCCATTGCTTGAGGAGGGGCAGCCAGCCGGTGTGGACCAGGGCGAGGCTGGAGGCGAAGAAGCGCGGGTCGTTGAAGGCGTCGGAGAGGTCCTTCTTCCATGATTTTTGGTTGTTGGGGAGGCGGGAGAGTTCTTGGAGGAGGACGAGCGTGGTTTTGGAGATGGTGTCGGGGAAGGATTTGGAGCGCAGGGCCGGGCCGATGACGTTGGTAGAGATGGCGGTGGCGGCTGCGAGGATGCGGTCGTTTTCGACCAGGATCTTCGGCAGGTTGGGCACGATGGTGGAAAGAATGCCGACGACATCGTCGGCCCGCTCTGCTGGTAGTCGGACGGCAGAGGACTGCTGAGACGGTTCGCTTGGCCGCTTCTCCTGAAGCCCGGATGATCCTGAGATATCGAAGCTCGTTGGGCGAGTGGTGAAAATGGCCGTGAGAAGCCGTAGAAACAAGTCCTAGACAAAGTTAGTACATCAGAAACCCGGCCGACTGCATCGAAAACCTACTGCGAGCTCCCGGCGCATCTTCCGCTGTTCCCCAAAGTTGGTATTGTCCACCTTCTCGCCAAGGATCGCCGCAAACTCGAGCAAACTAGGCAGAGTTTGTCGATGGGGGAAAGGGTTGCCCAGCAGATCCTTGAGGAAAGCGGTGCAATCTTGCCATATCTCGTCCATTGTGTCATCCTCCAAAGACCGGGTGTAGTCCACCAGAAAGATGACGAGGTCCGCATCCTGCAGCTCGATAGTGAGGGTTGATCTCCTTGACGGATCGAGCGCGCTAGGGTTTGTGCGGCTGTAAATTGCATTGAACAAGGCCGGAATCGTGTGCTTCGGCCGTGACCCGTCGAGGGCTGGGAGCAGGTTCAACACCTCGGCAGCCTTCGACAGGTCGGCGCTGTCCAGCGCACCCCGCCATATCCCGATCACCGTCTCCAGGCACTCGAGAGTTTCGGCGGCAAAGAGGTGCTCTAGAAGTCTTCTGGCTCGGTTCCTCATGCGCAGCGACGTGTAGTTGAGTGACGCCCCTGACGTAGCATCTTGCCCTGCCGCATCGCTTCCTTGGCCCCATGACCAGATGGTGAAGCAAATGCGGACGGCGTCTTGAAAGGCCAGTAGGACAGTCAGCCTGTCGTTGGCCGTGGCGCTCCGCGTTTGCGGCGCGTCCGACGAAAACACGCCCGAGACCATGTTGCCGAAAAAGCCTTGAGGCTGGTCTGGACTCTTGACAACCTGGGCTCTGGCCTCTTCAGCCAGGAGCCTGTCGTGTCCGTTGGCCAGCACCTGCTCAAGGCCGTTCAGGAGGGATATCAACGTGGTCTCGGGCCCGACAGCGCCCTTGGAGGTGGGTGAGGGTGCGTGGTCCACGGATCGGAATAAGCGCTGGAGGCTGTTGAAGGTGCTGCCAATCTGTCGGCAGAGCGTCTCCACGAGGGGTATCAAAACTTGGAAGACCGAGGCTGTGTATAATGGGAGACATTCGCTGAGAAAACCCACCCAGCTCTCCAAAACAGCCCTACTGCTTGGTGAGCTGAGACCGGCCAGGATGCACTTGAGTAATGCCGGCGGAGGCGGCTGCATAATCATGCGCCTCTCCGCCAGGGACAACCTAGGGCTCCTTGTCGCTTCCAAGTGCGCCATCCGCTTCTCGTGACTGGGCGAAGTGGGAAGCTCCGCAGGCACCAGTTCTCGGAGCTTGAGCGAGGCATAGACGACATCTAGGAGTAGAACCTGCACATAAGGGTCAGGTCCGTTGAGAGACTGCTGAAGTTTCTCGATCAAGACGTCCTCGAGATGCAGTTTGGCAAACTGTTCGGCGAACGGGTTAAGGAGAATTTGGTGAAGGACGGTCAAGGCAACACGGTGAAGCTGTGTCGCCCGCGCTTCTGGCCCGTCTTCACCAGGGACCCTATCATGAGCCAAGCACCGCAGGCAAACATGAAGAAAGAACTCCTGGAGGGAAACATCCGCATCCGTTCCCGCTTGGTTTTGTCAGTATGCCCTGGACGGGAGGCGGGGCAGATTAAGCTTACTGATCTCGGATAATGGTGGATGGTGTGTATCTGATCGAACAACCCTCTTTGCAAGGACTGCCCAAGTAGCCTCTGGGGCCCAGCGCAAGACGCTGGAGAGTGAGCGGACGTAATAGAGGGCCAAGCTAAGGTCATCATCCTCCATAAAATGGGATAGGCCCGACTTGGGCCCTTGGCCTCGTCTCAGACATCCCAGCTCAGAGAACTTTGAGATGAAGATGGCAAACAGCCTATTCGTCACCGTTAGCGCAACACACATGAACATATCCAAGATGGCGACGTTGACTCACTTGTCCAACCCGAGAAGACTGCTGAGCCACGTCTTAACGGTCATGAAGAGCTGTGTCCTTTCATCGGTGAGAGCATCCAGCATCAAGAACAGAGGGCGAGTCAGCATGACCTCGAAATGATCCATCCCCCCAAGACGAGTCGGAGTTTTGATATCGCCGTTGGTGGTTTTGGAACCTCTCCGCTCCAGCGCAGCGGGATTGTCCTGCAGGGTATGTGTCCAAAGGATACAGAAGCTCCGGCCGGAGTCGGCCGGACGCTGGGCAAATGTGCCAGGGGTGTCATGCTGGAGCATCAGAGAGCAAATGGCGGCCTCAATATCCCTGTTCAAGGGTGTAAGAGCGCTCTGAAGTAGCCAAAGACTGCGGACCGTCTCAACGTGGTATTTTGGTTCGGTTGCCGAAAGATAGCTCCAGGCATGACGCACAAGCGGCGCGACAAGTTCTGAGAGCTCGACAGCAGTTATCCTATTCGCCGAGTACAGGTGTGATGAGAGTGATAGGATGGAAGAGTAGGTGGTGAACGGTATCGGTCCGCTGGAGGTGAGACAGTCATGGAGCGCCGCGATAAGACTGCTTGCGTCAAACGATGATGTATCGGGGAGCTTCGAGAGGAGGACGATGAGAACTTTGCTTTTCGCAGCCATCTCCGAGCCTGATTCTCTTCCGTTCAAGGAGGAACAATTGAGGTTGCATGCCTTTCGCAGGAGAAGCTGGGCCAGATTTTGTGGGGTAAAGGGGGGGGAGGCCGCTTCCAGGTTGCCTTGGTCGGCGATGTAAAACGTCCTTATTTGTTTGAGAAGATCTGCGTTGCGTGAGGCTGCCAGGGTCATTGACGCAGTGGTAGGCGCAGAGCTACTCGTGGCTGAATCTGATGGAAATGCCCTTTCCGGGACGAGCTCCAATAAGCTTGCGGCGATATTCAGGGCTGCTTCTGACGACGAGACATCCAGCACCGCTGTGGCATCTCTGGGCTTGTCACCGTTCTTGGCCTCTTCCATCATGCACAAGATGGAGAGGACAGTGAGCGGGGCGTGGATCGTGATCATTTCTTCTTCCCTGACATTGAAGTGTGCCAGGACGAACTTGACCAAGTCGAGTTTCCCATTGCGCTCGGCAGCCGAGAGATCTCCAGGGCCGATGGCCTGCGCTATCAGGGCCAGTATTTCGCCATAAATCAAACCGCTTTCAACGCCGTCGAAGAAGACGCTGGCACTCCGCAGAACCTCGGCGAAGTCTGTTTTGCTGGCGGCCTTGGCCTTGTACTCCCGCACACTATCCACGATAGGCAAGAAGAGCTCAGGCACAACCAAACCGCCAATTTCCCACCTATCCATCAAGGACAGACAGACACGGTACGGCCGGGCCCGTTCTGTGGGGCTACCATCGGTGTCTGACTTGATCATGGCGAGCAAGGCTCGTGTCAGAGGCTGGAGACCATACTCCTCAAAGTAAGTCGTTCTGGACGAGAAGAAGGCGTGACTCTGGTGGGAGGTCGAAGTGGGCGAGTCCAGCCCGCCGTCGTGCTCAGCAGAAGCAGGTGGTTCGGGGCCCAGCAGCCAGGACCACAATCGCCTGTTCAAGCTCATATCTCGCCGCACCGTCACGCCTACGGCTGCCTTCAGGAGGAGCTCCAGATCGCCGCCCTTGGCTTTGGACTGGAGGACCTCGGAGTGCAGCGGCAGATGGGTAACTAGCAAGTCCAAATATCCACGCTGGATGAGGAGTTGATCATCAGCAAGGCCAGCGGCAAAGCAGCGTATGAGCAACCCAGGCTCCGGAGAGGTAACCAGGCGAGAAAGTTTAGCAGACGTTTCCGCATCCGTAGCTGCCTTGGACGACTCCGGGTGCAGCGCATGGCCCAAGTGAGGAAGAGAGCGCAAGAGGTAGGCCAGTGCGCCTGTTCTCCGGGTGTGGCCGGTAATGGAAGCCAAGAAGAAGCACTGCCAGAAGAAGTCATCGCCCGATGAGTGAGCTTCTGTAATGTCCTCACTGCCTGCAGGGCGGATTGACGCCTTGAAACGCTCGACGAGCCGGAGAGTGCGGTCGAAATCCTCACTAGTCTCCTCCTCCAATCCAGGCAGTAGAGCAAGCACAATAGATTTCATAGCTGGCCGAAGCGATCGCGGGTCGAGGTCTAGGAAGTAGCGTTCGAGGAGGTCGAGGAAGGGAGCGCGGACTGTGAGCGAGGCGAAGGACAGGACCGAAGCAAGACCGGGGAAGTAGAGGGGCAGGTCCCTCGAGAGGCCCTCTTTCCCAATGACGGAGAAGACATAGCTATAGACTTCGAGAGTCTTTTGGTGCACGCCCGAGGGGAGCGAGGGGTTCAGACACTGCGACAATCGCTTTGCGACGGTTGCCCTCGACGGTATCGTGGAGATGGACGACGGTCGGGCTTGCAAGGCCTGTTCCATGGGCGAAAAAGTCAGAAACGTGATGTTCAATCTAGAATGGCGGAGGGGTTCCCACCTTGAGCAGGCGGTTGAGAAAAGAGATGTAGTCGGCCCATTCCTGCAGTGTCGTGTCGAAGAGTGCCAGGGCTCGGTCGATGCCGCTCGCGTACTTGCGGTAGTGCTTGTCTTTGGGCGGCGCGTCCTCTGTGAGTTTGGTAAATCAAGCTGGTCAGCGCCAAACCATCGCCGTGCAGGAATCGTATTCAACAAAGAGGGTGCCTACCACTCCCCAACTGGCTCCTCCACTGGCGAGGCACGGGCGAGTCGCGGCCATCGCTGTCCGGGGACGCAGACCGACAACCGGGCTCAAGCGCCATGGCTAAACAGGAGTTGTCCCGGTATGTGCTCGTCTTCCGGGGTCATTGCCGGTGAGAAATCCGGGGGATCGGGGTGATGCAACTGCCTGACGTGGCCGGAGAGCAGTTCGCGGCGGATTTCGATGTTGGGACAATGAAGGAACGTTGCTCAATGGTCGGCACAGCTGCAAGCCCCCCCACCAGGCACATGCGGCGCCCGTAAGGGACCGAAGATCAGCGCCTTTGATTGGCCTTTGGCCGCTAAGCTTGACCCTGTCTGCAGTGGGTCGACAAGGCTGACACCACTATCTTATCGCTCGTATGGGGATTGTTTGGTGACTGCCCAAGTCCACTGTCGTCATTTGGTCCAGTCCCAGCCGAGCTTCAACCACAGAGGGGCTGCTGTCCGCAACTATCACGAAACCTCACTTTACTCCGCCGACAGGAGTGCCCGCCATCGACATGGACTGTTTGCGCAACACAATCCCATGAGAAGATCGCTTGCTTTCTCGGACGATCGCAGACCATGCGCGAGTTGAACCACTCGTCAGTGTATCTACAATGGCCCGGGAAGCGGAAGCCGAGAGCAACAATGACGGCGCCCCCGGGGTGACCTCTCCCTCGCCTTCGCCGCCGCCTCCACCTCTACCGCCTCGCCGAAGCCCGTTGGGTGATGGCTCTGCCCAGGTAGCGCCGACCCAGTCAAAGCCCACGACAGCTCTCTCGCCCATCGACATAGCGACCATGTCGTTTCCGGACGGCTCACGAGGCACCTTTTCGACGAGCGTGACCCGAGCCGTCTCAACTCCACTCGCCAGCGGATATGTGACGCCTGCAACGGTCGGCAGTGACCATGCCGACTCTATGAGCATCATGAGCTTCGCGCCGACTTTGCGGCCCCATGGAGACCTGGCTAGCCTAGTCGCGGGTGAACTGAACAGGAAGAGCCGCGCCTGGAACATGTTGAGGTCGCAATCCGAGACTCTCCAGCCGTTTGAGCGCATTGAGCTTGGCGCTCCTGGAGATCTCGCCGGATTTGAAAGGGAGTTCGACGATATCCCCGACAGCCCGCCCGACGACGTCCGACTGGCCATCTGGAAGTCCAAGATGAAGCACTACATGATCCTTTCGTCGGCCGGGAAGCCCATTTACAGCCGGCATGGCGATCTGGGCCTCGTCAACTCGTTCATGGGCGTGGTGCAAACCATCATTTCGTTCTACGAAGGGGCAGACAACCCCTTGCTCGGGTTTACCGCTGGCAACGCGCGGTTCGTCATTGCCATCGAGGGGCCTCTCTACTTTGTAGCCATCAGCAAGCTGGGTGAAAGCGATGCCCAACTCAGAAGTCAGCTGGACGCCTTGTACATGCAGATTTTGTCCACCTTGACTCTTCCCACGCTCAAGAACATATTCGTCCACCGTCCATCCACCGATCTCAGGAAACCCCTTGAGGGCACCGAGTCTCTCCTCTCTTCTCTGGCGGACAGCTTTACACGGGGCTCCCCTTCGACGTTGCTTGGAGCACTGGAATGCCTCAGGTTAAGAAAGTCTCAGCGCCACGCAATCAACAATATCTTCCTCAAGAGCCGCAGCGAGAAGTTGCTGTACGGGCTCATCGTCGCGGGTGGCAAGCTGGTCAGCGTCATCCGGCCACGGAAACACTCGCTGCACCCAAGCGATCTCCAGCTCATCTTCAACATGCTCTTCGAATCTGGAGGCATCAAATCCGGCGGCGGAGAGAGTTGGATTCCTCTCTGCCTCCCGGCTTTCAACAACCGCGGGTATCTCTACATGTATGTGAGCTTCTTCGACGGAAACCCAGATGCCTCCTTTTCGGGCGAGCCAGCGAAACAACACCAGCAACAACCCCCTGAGTCATCATCAGACGACATCAACCAAAACGAACAGGAAGACGAGATCGCCCTGATCCTCATCTCCCCCGACAAAGAATCCTTCTTCGATCTCAAAGAAATGCGAGACAAGCTCGCCGCCCAGCTCAACAAAACAGGCCACCTCGCCCTCATCCGCTCCGCCGCCCGCGAAGGCCGCCCCAAGATCCAGACCATCGCCCCCGCCACCCAAATCTCCCACTTCCTCTACAAGTCCCGCGCCAACGTGCAGTTTTGCATGTCCTCTCTCGAACCACCAGCCTCTCCCAATGCGACACCGCCACCACCACCATCCTCCCCAGCAGGCGGGGCGCCATCAGACCCAGAGAGCCTGCTCACCCGCCGCCGGCTCATGTCCCTGTACCACGAGCTCCACGCCTCGATGCACGCCAAGCACGCGCACCTCAAGGTCCTGCACGCCGTGGGCGAGGACGCGGCCAGCCTGGCGTGGATCACGCCCGTCTTCGAGTTCTACTGCGTCGCCGGGCCCAACGTGTCGCGCGCCGCCATGGCGCAGGCGGCCAACCGGGTCATCCAGTGGGCCAAGAGGGAGGAGGAGAGGTTGTTTATTATTGGTGGGGGGGTGTTTTAGTCTTCAGGAGGGGATTTG
>Ga0247823_10004306_pt1 | contig 11440 bp, 11 predicted proteins | sample 13C_PalmiticAcid_2_FD_192426 | JGI IMG/M metagenome (GOLD analysis project Ga0247823, IMG submission 192426) | Soil microbial communities from agricultural site in Penn Yan, New York, United States - 13C_PalmiticAcid_Day30 | ecosystem: Environmental > Terrestrial > Soil > Agricultural land...
CCCTATTACGATAGCGATAAACGCTGCTTGTTCTTTGGTCGTGACATGATGCCGGGTGAACTGGGTTGCCTGCTGTCTCACCGCGCAATCTACGAAAAGATGGATAAAGAAAACATCCCCTACGCCGTCATTCTTGAAGACGACGTTATTTTCGAAAGCGGTTTCAAAGACACCCTTATGGCGCTGATGAAAACACCCGTGAAATGGGATGTCATTCGCTTCCTCGGCAGCCCCAAAATTTACGCCCGTGGTTGCCGCAAGATAGCACCGTTAGTGAATGAGTACTGGCTCGCACGCCTGCCCACCGCACCAGGTGGTGCACACGGTTATCTGCTTTCATTGCACGCGGCCCGCGTGATGCTCAAACACATGGAAAAGAACTGGGTGCCTATCGACACCTTGCAAGGTCGCACATGGCAGACCGGGCTTGAAACACTGGTGCTGCACCCTGCACCACTGCACCCCGATCAAACAGCGGCATCGACTATCGGCGACAAACGCTTCGATAAAACCGTACAACTGGGTGGCTGGAAGAAATACCTGTTTCCGCTATTCCGGGCATGGTTCAAAATTTGCGAAAATCTGGGCAAAAAATATGTCTATCTATCCGCCCTGCCGCGCGACATGAAGAATCACCCTTAAAGGACATTATTCCTATAAGCACGGCACAAACCCGTTTTCTTGACGAATTCCATAATTAACCCCTAGAGTGCCCCCTCATAACTATAAGGGGCACAGGCTTATGTCAGAATTCAAAACCATCGAAGGCACCGACTATCATAAACATAGCGGCCTTTGGGTTCCCGAAGATTTGCAAGCGGGCGACGTCATCCGCTGCAAGATGATGACAAAGCATGATGGTATTGATCAGCCGGAAATGTGTGGCCGTAACGTTATGGTCCTCGGCATGGAAATGGACCCGCAAACGCTGGAATACACTTCTATCCATGTGGCGCGCTTTAGCTACACACTGAAATACTGCACCGACAGCACAAACTTCCTCGTTCCCAACTCTCTGCAACGTCGCGGTCTGGTCACAGGACTGACCGAGCAAGCCGTTCTGAAAGCCGACCGCACAGATTTCGTGCCGTTGAAACAGGATCACTTCTGGGATGATGTTTACGATGTACAACGCCTGGGCCGTGTTGATCCATCCCTGTTCGCTGAAATCCGTGAAACCATGGAACGCGGGCACAGAATTGCACAGACACGCTCATTCCTACCAAAACGTGATAACAGTAAATGGTATGTCGCAGGTGCTCATCTGGCAGGTGAAGAAATAAAATCCCCACACCACCAACACGAATTCACCCAATTAGACGATATTGATCTGGCACGTATCCAGACAGATTGGGCCTTGCGCAAAGACCCGAACAAGCTGGAAGCAGAATATGTAACCAAATGCCTCGCGAGCATGGAACGTGCCCGGATAAAGATCGCACAGCAAGCAAACTGGGAAGCACGTCACCGCAAGAGCCCTAGTGTCCATGAACCACGCCGCAGCGTTGTATTCACAGCCGCCAGCAATGCTGCCAACGCCGTAACAGCACCGCAGGCGGTCGCCAATGACACCTTGCCGCCCGATGAGCTATTCACAATGCTGCTACCCCATGGCAACGCAGATAGCATGAAAGGGTTAAAAGCCCTCGTCGCCCGTTTTAATGATCAGGCTGAAACACCGTTTTTCAAAATCGAACTACCCGCGCACCTCTGGCAGGGTCGCTACATGATGGTCAAAATTCATGATCTGCATGATGAAGAGAATGATGGCACAGCCTATCGCCCCTGCGCTGTGTGGAAAGCCTATGCCGACCGCAAAACGGGTGAGCTGGCTGGATTAGAATTACACCCTGTAACACGCGGATCACTGAACACGTTCCGCTATCGCTTTCAGGTTTATCCGCTAAAGACGGACTCCCAAAGACCCGGCCACCTGATTGCTGATTGCATTGTACGCGTACCACTGACGTCCCGCTTCTTCCATGAAAAGAACACGCAGCCCTTCTTTGAGCTGCCGCCGGATAAACTGGAAAAATTCAAAGAACGCCGCGAACACGCCCTGAATTCAGGTGATCCCGTGCATGTTTATGGACTAAAAGAAGTGCCGGAGAACTGGGAAGAAATTGAACTCGATCCCACACCCTCATTCCAGCAATTCGTGAAATGGAATGAAGGCGGTAAGATCAAATTTGACGGCAACATGAATGATCGTGTGCGCCAACGTCAAAACGATTCAAAGCTCGCAAGGCACCATAAGCCCTAATGCTTGGTTTTTGATTTCCGGCCCGAACCGGATTTCTTGCCGCCGCCGTCCTGTTTATTAACTGTGGCCCATGCCCGCGCCTCTGCGGTTTTCTCAGACAGCCCCTTTTTCTTGTAGCCTGCCTCAATATGGGCGGCCTGACGTTTTTGCTTGTCGGTGTAAGCTTCTTTGCTTCCTTGTGGCATGGTGTCCTCCTGTCATGATTCACAGGCCAAACAAACCATTGGGAACAAATGTTCCTTATAAGATACTCAATTGTATTGATCTGCATCCGCTGTAAGGCCAAAGGCTCATAGCAGCAAGCTTGCTGAGAAAACTGAACGATACTAAGAGGGAGAATGGTGCGCGCTGAGAGGATTGAACTCCCGACCCACTCGGTGTAAACGAGTTGCTCTACCGCTGAGCTAAGCGCGCGAACCAGAGGCCGTATTGATACCCACTTCTTCTGCGCATTTCAAGCACTTTTCAAAAGAAAAAAGCTCGGAAATCCGGGCTTTTTGCTCTTCAATCAACGAAATTTTCCGGGATTACGGCATAATCGCAGCAAAATGCAGGAAAACTTGTATGCCGCTGATAACCTATGCTATCCCGCCTGCACAAAGGAAGCGCACTCATGACCACGTTCAATCAGGTTACCCTGTTCACCGACAGCGATGGCAAAGCCAAGTTTCGTGAAGAACCGATTCCCATGACTGAGGGCACGCCCGTCATGCATCTGTCGCAGTTGTTTGCATCAGGGGGCTATCAGCTACGCCACAGCCCCGTGGGCTTTCGTAGCCAGTTTCATTGCACCGTGACACCGCAATGGGTATTCATTCTGCAAGGGCAAATGGAGATTGGTCTGCAGGATGGCACCTCTCGCATCTTCAGACCCGGCGAGCATTTCTATTCCGCTGACAAGTTACCCGATGGCGCAAGCTTCGACGCCGCATTACACGGCCACTGGAGCGCACAAGTCGGTGATGAGCCGCTGGTCACGCTGTTCGTTCGCGGCCAATAAACAACAAGTACTGCAATAAAAAAGCCCCGCAAATTGCGGGGCTTTTGAATTCTGTGACGACAGACTAGTCGTTAACAGCGTCTTTCAGTTCTTTACCAGCCTTGAATTTTGGCTGCTTGGAAGCTGGGATGCTGATGGCTTCGCCTGTGCGTGGGTTGCGGCCTGTTGTGGCAGCACGTGCAGACACTGTGAATGTACCGAAACCAACCAGACGGACTTCGCCGCCGCTTTTCAGGGTCAGTTTGATGCTTTCGAAAATGGCTTCAACGGCTTCTTGAGCCTTGTTTTTCGGCAGATCAGCAACTTTTGCTACTTCATTGATCAGGTCTTGCTTGTTCACGGGAACCCCCAGGGATTTAGGTTGAAAATTGTACGTCGAAATTAAGACGCCGAAACCGCAGACCCACCCCTGAAAAACCAAGGATTTCTGCGGTTCCTGACGACTCATATGTACGACGAATTAGGGGTCCTATCAATGGCGAATAAGCGGTTCGCCTTTGTTTTCAGCCGTTTTCGGCGGAATTTCGTCCAATTTCTCAACATTTTCCGAAATAATCGGGTCTGGCAAGCTTACGAGGGCGTGTTTCAGCACTTCCTCGATGGTGCTTACGGTCACGATTTCGAGCGCCTTTTTAATCTTATCCGGAATCTCCGGCAGATCTTTAGCGTTCTCTTGCGGGATCAGAACCTTGGTGATACCGCTGCGGCTTGCTGCCAACAGCTTCTCTTTCAAGCCACCAATCGCCGTCACATAACCACGCAGGTTCACTTCACCTGTCATAGCCAAATCGCGATGAACTTCAATACCGGTCAATGCCGATACAATCGCTGTTGTCATGGCAGCCCCCGCTGAAGGACCATCTTTCGGTGTCGCACCTTCCGGTACGTGCACGTGGATGTTCGTTTCACTCAGGCGTTTGTAATCAATACCCAGACGCGCAGCGCGCGACTTGATCAACATTTCAGCAACAGTGATCGACTCTTTCATAACCTCTTTCAGGTTACCTGTTGTCGATACCTTGCCGTCTTTACCCGGCATAGTCACAGCTTCGATGGAAAGGATATCGCCACCAAATTCCGTATATGCCAGACCATTGACGACACCGATCTTGTTTTCAGCTTCCACTTCGCCGAAGCGGTATTTGCGGATGCCTGCATACTTCTCAAGATTGCGTGGTGTAACAACAATCTTCTCTTTGCCCTTCATCAAGATCTCCTTGATGGCCTTACGGCAGAGGTTAGAGACTTCACGCTCGAGGTTACGAACGCCTGCTTCTTGTGTGTAGTAACGGATCAGATGACGCAATGCTTCATCATTGATGCTGAACTCGGTTGCCTTTAGACCAGCGGCCTTCATCTGCTTCTTCAGCAAATGCTGACGCACGATTTGCAGCTTCTCATCTTCCATGTAACCGGACAGACGAATGATCTCCATACGGTCCAGTAATGGACGCGGCATGTTGAGCGAGTTCGCCGTGCAGATGAACATGACATCAGACAGATCATAATCGAGCTCAAGATAGTGATCATTGAACTTGGCGTTCTGTTCCGGATCAAGAACCTCCAGCAGCGCCGCACTCGGATCACCTCTCCAGTCAGCACCCAGCTTGTCAATCTCATCGAGAAGGAACAACGGATTACTGGATTTGGCTTTCTTCATGCCTTGAATGATCTTACCCGGCATCGCACCGATGTATGTACGGCGGTGACCCCGAATTTCGCTTTCATCTCGCACGCCACCCAGTGACACACGAACAAAGTTACGGTTCGTTGCCTTTGCAATCGATTGACCCAGCGATGTTTTACCAACACCTGGGGGACCAACGAGACACAGGATCGGGCCACGCACTTTGTTGGTCCGTTGTTGGACAGCTAAGTATTCGAGCATACGCTCTTTGACTTTTTCGAGGCCATAGTGATCCTGATCAAGGATCTTTTTGGCTTCACGAATATCCTTCTTCACTTTGGTGCGCTTATTCCAAGGCACACCGAGAATCCAGTCGAGGTAGTTGCGCACAACTGTCGCTTCCGCAGACATCGGGCTCATCTGACGCAGCTTCTTGATTTCAGCTTTCGCTTTATCAGCAGCTTCTTTCGTAAGCTTGGTAGCTTCGATTTTCTTCTCAATCTCTCCAATCTCGTCGACGCCATCCTCACCCTCGCCGAGCTCTTTCTGAATAGCCTTCATTTGCTCGTTCAGATAATACTCGCGCTGGGTTTTTTCCATCTGGCGCTTCACGCGGCTGCGGATGCGTTTCTCAACTTGCAGGACACCAATTTCGCCTTCCATGAAGCCATAGATCTGCTCAAGGCGTGCAGCCGTTGTTGAAGCCTCCAACAGGTTTTGCTTCTCTTCAATTTTCAGTGTCAGGTGTGCCGCGATTGTATCGGCCAACTTGGCTGGCTCTTCGATCTGATTGATTGAAACGATAACTTCAGGCGGAATTTTTTTATTGAGCTTCACATACTGCTCAAACTGCGTTGCCACAGCACGCGCCAGAGCCTCGAGCTCAGGATCTTGCGTCGTATCCGTTGCTTCGGGCAACTCCTCTGCTTGCGCTTCCAGATATGTATCTGTGCGTGTGTAATTTGTAACCTTGATACGGCGGTTGCCTTCAACCAGTACCTTCACAGTACCATCAGGCAATTTCAGCATCTGCAGAATGGTCCCCATGGTCCCCACTTCATACAGATCAGCCGGGGCTGGATCATCGACAGCAGGAGACTTCTGAGTCAGCAGAATGATCTGCTTGCCCTCGTGCATGACAGCCTCAAGCGCCTTCACGGACTTCTCTCGCCCGACAAACAGCGGCACGATCATATGTGGGAACACCACAATGTCGCGTAGCGGCAGAACGGGAAGACTGGACTCTTTAGGAGCGGTAAAACCGAGCATTGAACACTCATCTGGCTGAAATTATTGAAATTCCGGGCTTTTATGCCGTTCTTACACTCTATTATAAAGGTGTTAAGAGAACATTGCCAAGGCCCGGCCTACCCAACAGAACTTGGGATTGTTAACCAAAAAATCAAGGGGCACCATATAGTTAGGCAGCGCCCCCTGATCAAAATAACTGAATATAACTCTTTAGGTTCCCCCGAAAACGGGAGAATACCCGAAACTGTTACTTCTTCTCTTCTTTAGTGAGTGCAGCACCGACATCGGCGCGTGAATTCACAACCTGATCAATCAGTCCGAAATCCTTGGCTTCAATCGGGGACATGAAGTTGTCACGATCCATAGCCTTCTCAACAACAGACAGCTTTTGACCGGTTGTTTTCACGTAGATGTCGTTCAGCATCGCGCGCAGACGCAGGATTTCACGCGCCTGAATTTCGATGTCAGAAGCCTGACCCTGTGCACCGCCATGTGGCTGGTGAATCATGATACGGCTGGATGGCAGAGAGAAACGCTTGCCTTTGGCACCCGCTGTCAGCAGCAAAGAACCCATGGAGGCCGCCTGACCTGTACATACAGTAGCTACATCGCAAGCGATGTATTGCATGGTGTCGTACATCGCCATACCGGAGGTCACAACACCACCCGGCGAGTTGATGTAGAAGTAAATGTCTTTCTTGGGATTCTCAGCCTCAAGGAACAACAGCTGTGCGCAGATCAGCGCAGAGATGTTATCGTTCACCGGACCGCTGAGCATAATAATACGCTCTTTCAGCAGGCGGGAATAAATGTCATAGGAACGCTCGCCACGGGCCGTCTGCTCGATAACGATCGGCGTGTAGTAGTTGTTATAAACATCAATCGGGTCGCGTTCACTCATGGTCGGATCTTTCAGGATTTAAAAGGTGAATCAGTCAGGTAGGTACTTCGTAAAATCTAGCCCGCAAAAACGTTGAATTCAAGGGCTTTCCTCAAAGGGAATATAGGCTTAATTCATGTGGATGACACCATCATTGCGTATATAACCCGCCAGCATCCCGGTTGAACAATAGCCCATTTTGACGTGCGCTTCACGCGTTATCGAAATCATGCCACCCCATCCGCCGCGCCCACCGATCTTCTGGTTCAATACGTCATCCATGGCATTATCAACCGTTTGTTTCCCGTAACGGCATCTGGCAGCCACATCATGTGCCGCCACCGCCCGGATAAAATACTCACCCTGCCCGGTTGCCGAAATCGCCAATTGATCGTCTGCAAACGTCGCCGCACCGACAATCGGGGAATCACCCACACGTCCCTCCAGCTTGTTGGGAATGCCCGCTGTGGATGTCGCAGCCGCCAAACGACCCGACTGATCTAGCACAGCCGCACCGACTGTACCGTGTGATGTGTCCTGAATAACCGGACCATCACGTTCCATGTCATGGTGGAAATAGGAATCCGGATCTATCGTTTCAATGCCATGACGCTTCAGGAAATTCTCGGCCCCTTCTGCCACCATAAACACATGTGGGCTTTGCTCCATCACAGCACGTGCTGCAAGGATGGGGTTCTTGATCGTACGCAATGACGCCACCGCACCGGCACGCCCCGTCGGGCCATCCATCAGCGATGCATCCAGTTCATGATACCCGGCTGAATTACGGCCCGTGCCACGGCCTGCATGAAACAGGCCACTATCTTCCATCATCACGACAGCACGCACAGCGACATCCATCGCCGCAGCACCACCTGCAAGCGCCTTATGGCTTTCATTCAATACATTCCGCAGGAAATCGTTATGAGCGGTAAAATCACGTTGAATATGAAATGCGCCACCATGAATGACCAGACCGTGCATGTAGCTCTCCTGCAAAAGAAAAAGGCGGGATCATGTTACCCCGCCTCTTGAACGCTGTCAGCCTGTAGAAATCAGCCAGGTGTTGGCCCTGAAGGACCACCCACGCTTTTCACATAGTCTGCCATGGCTTTGGCCGCCGCATGACCGCCCGCAGCTGCAACCTCAAAGACCTCGGCGCATTTAGTCAGTGTTGCTCTTTTAGCCTGCGGTGTGAAACCCGGAATTTGTGAATCGATATTAGGAATGCTGGCGACTTGATAAAGCCCGAGCGCAACTTGATAGGCATCATTCAGATCGCCGTTCTGCGCCTTCGCCATATCTGCAACGAGATTATCAATTCCCGGTGCTTTCAATTTCACCAGCAAATCGTACAATGGAAATTCCTCTGCTTTAATAATCATATCAAAATGCCCTTCCCGTTTTTGAATAACTGACTTTAGGAAACCTACTGGTAATAGGCCAATAAAAAACGCGAGCCTTAAGCCCGCGTTTTTATAATTTTATGTCAGACAATTAAGCCTTTTTCTTTTCAGCTTTTGGCTTGCTTGCGCCTTTGCCTTTACGCTTCTCAAGGTAGGATTCTTCTTCCTCTTCCTTGGTCAGGTCTTCCAGCGTTACAGACTTTTCAGTCACGCTTGCCAGTTCCAAGACGAAATCGACAACTTTGTCTTCAAATACGGGCGCACGCAGAGCTTCGAGAGCCTGACGGTTCTTGCGGTAGTATTCAAATACTTGTGCTTCCTGACCTGGGTAGCGTTGTGCTTCGGTAATAACAGCACGTTGCATTTCCTGATCTGTGATCTGCACGTTGTTCGCACGACCTACTTCTGACAGAACAAGACCGAGACGCACACGACGCTCAGCGATAGCGTGCAGTTCTTCTTCCTCTTCCGGTGTCAGTGTCAGTTCGCCGTCTTTCAACTCAGCCTGACGCTCCATTTTCACCTGCATCAGGATGTTCTGGTATTCCAGGTCCTTCATGCCGGCTGGAATTTCGAAATCATGAGCTTCATCCAGAGCATCAAGAAGCGCGCGCTTCACTTTCTGGCGGCTGAGATTATCGTAATCAGACTGGATTTGTGTTTCGATGATATCGCGCAGGGCTTTTTCGCTATCAAGCCCCAGTTTTTTCGCGAAGTCGTCGTTCACTTCTGTCTTCTTGGCTTGCAGGATCGCTTTCACTTCTGTGTCAAAGATCGCATCCTGACCGGCCAACTCAGCAGCATGATACTGCTCAGGGAATGTCACTTTTACTTCAACCTTGTCGCCGACTTTTTTGCCAACGAGTTGATCTTCAAAGCCTGGAATGAATTGACCGCTGCCCAGTTCCAGCTGCGCGTCATGTGCGTGCATGCCTTCGTGTGGCTTGTTGTCCTTGGCTGTACGGCCATGGAAGTCAATAACCAGAATATCGCCCTTCTTGCTGGCGCGATCTTCAGTTACTGGTTCTGTTTCACGGTTGGTGCTGGCGATACGCTCCAGTGTCTCATCAACGGCTTTCTTTTCAACTTTAGCAACCGGACGCTCGATCTTCAGGGACTTCAAGTCCATGACTTTGATTTCCGGAAGCAGTTCAACGTTCATTGTGTAAATCAGATCTTTGCCGTCATCGAATTCTTTCACTTCGATTTTCGGTTGAAGAGCTGGACGCAGATTGTTGTCCTGAATAACTTTTGCAGAGGCCTCATTGACAGCCATCTCAAGAACTTCGCCCATAACAGCTTTGCCATAGCGCTTCTTCAGAATATCCAGAGGTACTTTACCCGGACGGAAGCCCGCGATTTTCACTGTCTTGCCGACTTCCTGCAGACGGTCATCAACATGACGATCGATATCGGCAGCGGTTACAGTTACTTCGTACTGTACACTCAGATCTTCTTTTTTAATTTCTTTAGCTTGCATGGCTTTGTTCATCTCTTACATTAACTTGTTAGTGCCTTGTCTTATGGTGCGGATGAAGGGACTTGAACCCCCACGCCTCACGGCGCCAGAACCTAAATCTGGTGCGTCTACCAATTCCGCCACATCCGCCCAATTCCCATACAGGAACAAGAACGCCCTTCATAAACAAGAATCCTACGGAAATATCAAGCGAAATCCCTTAGTACCGCCGGGATGCCCGCGATAATGTCCGGGGCCGTTAAACCGGGGCCAAACCGGATGGCGGCCTCCCCATGGATCCATGCCCCGCCACAGGCAGCAAGGAAGCTATCCATGCCCTGCGCCAGCAAACCCCCGATGATCCCGGCCAACACATCACCAGCCCCCGCCGTGGCCAGCCAAGGGGTCGCATGATCACTGACGACACAGCGGCCATCAGGTGCCGCGATCACGGTTTCAGGACCCTTGAGCAGCAGAACACAGCCCGCCCGTTTCGCCCCCGCAACAGTGCTATCAACTTTGTCGCCCGGAAGATCAGGGAACAATCTGGCGAATTCACCCTCATGCGGTGTCAGCACGCATCGATCATGAAGCGCCCCAAAAAGCTCATCACCGTGCCCCTCGAAGACATTCAGCGCATCAGCATCAAGCACAATCGGCTTGCCTGTTTGTACAGTTGAAATCACCGCACGCCGCAACGCTTTGTCACGCCCAGCACCCGGCCCCACGACCGCCGCTGTACGCCGCGGATCGGCCAGATGCTGTGCAAAATCAGCAAGCTTACGATAGGGTTCAAACATCACATGCGGCGCACCTTTGAGATAAATCTCTTTGGTTTTCATCGATGAGACAACGGTGCAAACGCCAGCCCCCACACGCATACCTGCCTCAGCCGCCAGACGTGCCGCTCCGGTCATATCCACCCCACCGAGAACGATCAGATGACCCCGGTCATACTTGTGTCCACCCGCTGCAGGACGCGGCAAAACGTCACGCCAGATTTGAGGATCATTTTTTTGTGAAATTGTCATAATTTTAATTGCGCCTTGAGAAAAAACTATGATATCAGACCCGCACACTTTCCAGGAGTAACAAGTATGACCACATTCTATTACGACGAAACCTACCCCGAGGAGTTTGCCAACGACGTTCGCAAGCTGGCCGCACGCGATCCGTCATTGTTGGAGCGCCTTGCCGAGGGTCCCCGCACCAGTGGCCAATTGGAATTGCAGTTGCGTGTCGATGCGCAAGAGCGTTTGAGCGTCATGTACACCCATGTAGCGGGCCTTGGCAGCAAAAACACTAAAGAGGTCCTGAAAGCGGCTGCCGCCCTTACAGCTGACATGGATTACCTGAACCTGAAGACCAAGGCCTATAAGACCTGCCAAGCGCTTAGACCGCCCCTTTATCGTATGGGCTGCTAAAATCTAAGACACAAACAAAAAGGCTGGATCCAAATGACCCAGCCTTTTTGTTTAACCCTCAGTAAAATCAGGGAAAAGTGGGGCGAACGACGGGACTCGAACCCGCGACAACCTGGACCACAACCAGGGG
>Ga0247823_10004308_pt1 | contig 11437 bp, 23 predicted proteins | sample 13C_PalmiticAcid_2_FD_192426 | JGI IMG/M metagenome (GOLD analysis project Ga0247823, IMG submission 192426) | Soil microbial communities from agricultural site in Penn Yan, New York, United States - 13C_PalmiticAcid_Day30 | ecosystem: Environmental > Terrestrial > Soil > Agricultural land...
GCAGACATTCAAGATTTCCGAGTGCATGGCCTTCTTCGCGGCCGCCGCCGTGTTCCGTATCAGCCGCAAGATTCTGACGCTAGGGAAGTGGTGACATGCTCGTTTTCAATGAAGGCGTGCCGCGTGCCGGCAAGAGCTACGACGCGGTAAAGAACCACATTCTTCCAACCCTCAAAAAGGGCCGGCGCGTGTTCGCACGACTCAACGGTCTGGATCACGCGAAGATCGCTGGCTATCTGAAAATGTCGCTCGCCGACGTGCAGGCGTTACTGGTCGTCGTGGATACCAAGGATGTGCGCAAGCTGTTCGCCTGCTACCAGGACGAAACCGGCAAGTGGTGCATTCCGGACGACTTCAAAGACGCGCTCATCGTCGTGGACGAAGTGCACGAGTTCTACGTCAAGCAACGGCTCCCGCTGCCGGATGCTGAGGAAAACTTCTGGGCGCTGCTCGGCCAGAACGGCGGCGACGCGGTGATCATGACGCAGTGGATCAACCGCGTGCATCAGGCGCTCGTCGCGCGCATTGAGCGTAAAAACGTGTTCCAGAAGCTGACCGCCGTGGGCTTGAAGAGTCGCTATCGGGTCACGTACTACCACAGCACCTCGCCCGGCAAGTTCGAAAAGGTAGGCGGCAAGACGGAGAAGTACGACGCGGCGATCTACCCGCTTTATCACGGCTATGCGCCCGGCTCGGACAATACCGAGGTGTACGAGGAAGGCGGCACCAGCGTGTGGAAAGCGATGCTCGTCAAGGGCATTCTCTTCGGCTCAGCTGGCCTCGTCGGCGCCTACTTCTTCATCAGCTTCTTTTTCTCCGCTGGCGGCACGGAAGAGAAGGCGGCAGCCGATGCTGTGCAGGTCTTCGATACGGACGGAAAATATCTGCGCACTGAGTTCGACGCGCAGGCGACCGCCGCGTCGCTGAAAGAGCCGCCCAAGGATGAGTTCGCCGATCTGACGCCTGACCAACGGTTCGTTGCCAAGCTGCAGGATCTCGGGCGCGTCCGCCTCGCTGCGCGAGCCGAAGTCGGCGGGCGAGTGCGGGGCTGGGTGGAGTGGGTCAACGACTCGGGCGAGACGGTCGAACAGATCGAAGTCGCTGCCATTGAGGCGCTGGGGTACACGTCCACCTGGGCGAACTACGGCGTCAAGCTGGTGGCCGGTGACCACGTCATCATCGCCACGCCGTGGCCGCGCGAGATTCGCGTCAGGGAGTCAAGCCACACGCTGTACAACCTGAGCGGAAGCGGCAGCGCCTCCGGCCTTGCGAGCGGAGCGAGTGAGGGCGGTGACGCTGGCCGCGCAGGCGTCACCGTCGATTACGCACCCGGCCAACGCCCCGACGTGTTCCCGCGAAGCCCTGGCTACGCGCCCGGAACGACGTACACCGGGCCCGTGTCTTCGCTCTAGTCGCGCACTTGTCCCTCGAAACCTATCTCATATAGCTGCTTGCCTAGACGGCTGACATAGAAGCCTGTTCCGAATCTCGTTGCAGCACCTAGTGACATCAATAGCGGCTCTTCTTCGATCCTGCCCGTACCATTCATCGAGGCACTACCGCCCGATCTCGCGAAGAATTTCGGGATCGCGTTAAGCGATGGAACCGGCGCAGCATGGACGATCTGCGAAAGTTGCTCGAATTCTTCAAAGGTGATCCTTCCCTGAGAGAGGGCCACGACTAGCCTTCCGAGTAAGCTCGCCTTAATTGGTTTCTGACCCTCAATGAGTACTGAGACCACCGTATCTGTAAACTCATCCGCGCCGTCCGGCTGATCACTCAGCGCTGCGTTTAAGCCTTCAACATCCACCGGGCTTGAGGTAGACATAGCTCGTAGAAACTCTCTGCAATTCCTTTCCAAGCGATTCTGAGAGAAGGCATCTTTAATTCTTAGAACCTTAACGGCCGTGGAGGCTATTGGTATGTTCTCTAGTACCGTCCCATCGGCTGCGAGGTCTTTTATGGCATCTATTCCTTCTGCAATGCTTTCGGCTGACTGGCGGATTGTCTTGATCAGTGCAGGAAAGAGAGTCTCTTGATCAATTAGCGTCATCTTGATGTTCCTTCACAGCTCATGCCTGGAATGTTCTCCCAGCCATTGTGCAGGCGCCTGAAGAGCTGACCATTGATACAGCGGAGTTTTCCTGCTTCAAATTCCGCGATCATCCGGCCTTCTTCGCTTTTCGGATCAATGGGTGCGGGTAGCACCGGCGGTTCTTGAACCGGCGCGCTGACAGTCGGCGAGGGTACTTCGTCGCCATAGCGGCGTTCCCACGCTGCCTGCGTTCTGCCGAGCAGGTGGACACCTCCTGCCAGCACTGCTGCCAGGACCACTCCAATCAATACGATCTGCACGATGCCGACGCGCTCTCGGCGCTCTGGCGGTCTGATACGTTCCATGTTCACCCCCGCGCGGATCATAGCGCGGGTGTAGGGGCGGCGCCCCTACGGTGAAAGCGACTGGAAGGAGCGGGCTCTTACCCGGCGCGGCTGCCGAGGTGGCGGGCCTGCCAGTCGGCGAGTTCGACAACGACGACTTTCACGCACCCCTGCGAAACCTTCGCTTTGGCGTTCCGGGCCCGGGCAGCGTCCCGGCGGGCTTCTGCTTCCATCCGCCACATGATCCCGCGCATTCGCTCTGGGCTGATCCGCTGGCCGTCCGGCGCCACCAGGTATCGGCCGCGCTGCTTCCAGCCTAGCCAGTCCGCGCGCAGTTCGGTGTGGCCGTGCACAACGCGGTTGTAGTGCGCTAAAGCGCAGGGATTCTGCTTCTGTCCGTCCTGCCAGCACGGCGGCTGATCCATCAACATGCAAATGCCTCCAAAGTGTCCTTTGAAGGCTTATCGGCACGGGCAGGGCCTTTCAGGAACCAGCCCAGCAGCCGCATCCACCAGCCCAACTCGCCCCATAGGCTATTTCGCATAATGCCTATTATGTCAAAAGCGGACTGGGGGTGGTGGTGGCAGCTGCTCCGCTTGTGGCTGGCATGGAAGCTGCGTGGCTTCAAGCTCATCACAGGGAGCTTGAACGCATGCCGCGCACCGTAAACACCGCTGCCCCCCGCATCGTGGAGATCCGCACCGACGTGCCCAGCCAGTGGGCCGGGTGGCGCTTTACCCCCTCAGGATCCTCTCTGGTTTCGCCGGAGGGCCAGCATATGACGCCGCACAGGCTCGCCGGACTTCTCTGGCGGGATGCCATGGAGCTACGACGCGCAGGCCTTAGATCACGCCGGGAAGCCGAAAAGCCCGCACGTCGTGGACCGGTCAAGGTGGTAATTGTCGACCTGGCCGACTGGCACGCCCGGAACGTTGGCAGCCGCGCCGGCTGACTGTTGTGTCCCTGCGGGACGCGTTGAAGGCCTTGCCCGGCAAGCCGGCGCTTCCCCTGTCAAACGGACTGAAACACGGCTCTTAAGCCCTTAGACCACGTTTCCCACCGTCTACGGGTGTCTCCCTGCGGTCGCCCTTGCGATGGCTGGACCGTTTGACAGCGCACCGTCTCACCTCGATTCGCTCGCCATGGCGAGCATCCGGAACCAAGCGCCCGGATGCGCGCCATAGCCCACTAACAGCGAGGAATGACCATGTACATCGTCCTGTCACGCCAGAACGCCTTTGAAGAGACCATCGAGGAGTACTACTCCAAGCTGGAAGACGCCCAAGCGCACGTCCAGCGGAAGATGGCACAACTTGGAAACTACGCGGATCGGCTACACCCGGAGGCTTTCAAGATCGTGCAGCTGATCGAAACGGTTGGCGGACCAAAAGAATAGGGGCCCTGCCCCTACACCCCGGTATGATCCCACGCGACAACGGGACTCACGGGGTAAACATGGAACGTCAACCACAGCGCCGGGAACGCACCGGCACCCTACAAATCGTCGGAATTGGCCTGGTGCTGGCGGGTGCCCTATGGGGCGGCTTGAAGCTACTCGGCGACACCCGATCAACGTGGGAACAGCAACGAACCGAACGGCGCAACAACGCTGAGCGTATCAGAGGGGCTGCTGCTAACGCCGACCAACACGCACTAACCGAACGTCAACGGGCTCTCGAAGAGCTACAGCAACGAGAAGTCGCAGCCGCTCAGGAACGCTACCGAACCGAAATAGCCGAAGGCCGCCTGCGCTGCATAAACGGCCAACTGTTCCGACGGTTAGACAACGGCTGGGAGAACATTCCCGGCCAACGCTGCCACTAAGGCAAGGTGCACGACGTAGTAGCTGAGGAACGTCCAGCGAGAGCGTGGAAAGTCACCAGGCGCGTTCCGTAGCAGCCAGACAAGCACCAGGCCGCCTAGCGCCCAGGCGTTGCCATTGATGACGTACAGCGCGGCGACGGCGCATCCCAGCGCTGCAGGACCGGCCCAGTGGCCAGGATGACGGAGCATCCATGCAGCGGCCACAACAACCGCAAGACCGGCCCACTGGTAGTCAACGAACAGGCCGCCGAACACGAACAAGAGCGCCGCGACGTGTAGCGGCGCGTTGATGATGCGCAGGCCGAGCGCGAGCGTAAACAACACGTTCAAAGGTAACCAGTAGCCAAAGGCCCACGCATGGAATGGCTGAGCAATGACAGCGGCCACGGCGAGTCGATTGAGTGCGCGGCGCAATGTCGCAGGGTTAGGACTTGCATGCAGGTTGTACACGAGCACGATGGCGAAGATCGGGTAGACCACCCTCGCCGCTTCGCTGAGTACCGGATAAGCGCCAGCGAGCAGCACCTTATTGACGTGATCGCCGGTCATAAGCAGCAAAGCGACCCATTTCAACCACTCACGCGCGAAGGACGTCATGGCGCGACTTCCGGCGTCAAATCCTTGCCCTCATTTCCCACCAACGCAGCAGGCCGATCAATGACAGCGCCAGGTGTAGAAGCGACAAGCCCAGGTGAAGCAACAACGGGCGAGGCGTGCTCTACCTGATCCTCGCGCCGTTCCTTGTACGGGTTATGGGGCGGACCATAGCGAGCCATGTTCCGACACTCGCCCGCGCTGAGCTGATAGGCAGTGCCCTGCTCCGTCAAGCACGTGCAGGTGTAGCCCTTCCACTCGCCGTCATCGACCTGCCCTTCCCTACTCGACATGCAATACAGCTGGGGATCGGCAGTGACGCCACGCTCATCATAAATCGGCGCGGTCCACGGCATCATGCCGAGGCGCGGCAAATGGGCCTGCGCATACTCGAAAGCGTTTTTGTACCGTGGCGGCTTGGCATCGCTATCACCGCCAGCGGGCGCATCACCAGGTTCACCACTCTTGCTGTTGGGCTGAGACTGCTCCGACTTCACGCCTAGGCTTGCCGTCATGTTTTCAGGTCGCAACGCGTCAACAGCGAGAAACGCCAGCACAACGGCAACGACAGCAATTAACGGCAACGCCAGGACTTTGAGTGGAATGCGGCGCTTGATCGTGTGCACCTCCGCCGACTTGTATTGATCGAACACATGCGACGGCAGCATGCGCGTTTTGCGTTGCGCAGCCTCACGCTTCGCAGCGGACTTCACGTCCTCGTTCAACTCTGACCAGGTGAACACGTCAATGAACTTTGTGCCAAAGCGACGCACCACGTGGTGATGCTCGGCCATAAGGCCCCGGGCGAACGGATAGATTTGATTGGGCTGCTGAAACGTCCACTTGAAGTCGATGCCGCGATGCCGATGTTCGGCCAACTGCAAGACGTGCTCTGGCGTCTTTTGATGCGTTGCATTGTGGAGGTGGCCAAACCACTTCCACGCCTCGTCGACGTAGATCAACGCGCCATTAGGCACGACGTGCGCGTCGCACGCTTGACTGTCTTCCGTGTCATGGCATGTGCACCGCTCGCCTGGCTTGACAGCGTTCCACTTCACAGGGTCGGGAAGCACGGTAGCAAGACCAGGCGCAAGCCCATCGATACCGGCAGCGAAAATGGGCCGCTCGCCTTTCTTCGACTGCTCTATCAGATCCTCGACCATCAACGCCGTTTTGCCATTACCCGGCAAGCCCGTAAACGAATCAATTGGCACGACTACGCTCCGGTTGATGCTCGGCGGAAAAACACGCGCCCAGCGTTCAGCGCGTGCTTTGCAGCAACGGCTGAAATGATCATGGTGATCGCGACGTCAAACTTCATAAGACCCATGTAGGCGAGCGCAGCCGCAGCGAATTCACCACCGCCCGCACCGGCTTGCGCGGCACTCTCTAGCTGATCAATGAACGGCTCGACGCCCATCTTGTAGGTGGCCAGCGTGATACCGAACCACGCAAGCACGGCAGTGATCATCTGACCAATGCGATTCTTAAAAAGCCAGAGAAGGCCGCTCGTGATACCACTGATGATCCAACCGACGATAGCAGGCATTAGGCGACTCCCCCAGAGACGATACGCAGGGACGCTAACGAAGCAAGGATCAACACCAGGTTGCCAGCGAGCGCGAGCCAATTACAGAGCGGTGTCAAATTGAAACTAATACTCTGCCCGAAGACGGAAATGGCAGGCGGACTCGGGCACGAACTGCCCCACCCCATACCCGACGTATCCGGCTCGAATTCCTCATCGTCGTCGCCCCATGTGTAAGAGCCGCCACCAGGCATATCAGAAGTACCACCCAGATCGGGTTGAATGCTGCCAGGGTCAGTCAGGAGGTCGATCAAATCTTGATTATCCCCACCCTCGCCCGCTTCTGCGTCCGCCATTTTTTCAAGAGCACACGCCGATCGCCACTGCTGCAATAGCTGCGCGTATTCCATCGCTTTGCAATTCTCGCCGACGCATTGCGGAATGGCACTACAGGCGCCGCCGGTGATGTTCACGTTACGCCGCGTATTGCAGTCAATGCGCCACTGAATACGAGCCATGCCGCAATCTATAACGCCACCCGAACACGATGGTGGCGACGAACAATTATCACCCCCGGCAAAGAATTCTTCGGGATCATTCTCTGGATCGCCGTCATCTTCATCCGCTACACCGTCACCATCGCTATCACGGCCGCAAGTACCATTCTCGCGCCTGGCCTCACCCGTAGCGCATTGCCCTTCGCCAGGCAAACACTGCCCTGAAGGCGCACGCACCTGCCCTGCTGGGCAATCATTCTCGTCAGCAACGCACTGACCGTCTGCATCCTCGTGCATACCAGCCGGACACTTCGCCTCGCATATGCCGGTTACGGGATTCTTGGTCTGGTTAGCTTGGCACTCCGCTTCGGGTGGCGTGCAGAGCGAGGTTGCGACGTTGAGATACTCGCCGGCCAGGCACTCAGGCAGCACGTTGCACAGATTGGCATTGGTGCCGAAAAAGCGCGTCAGCGTGCCGTCACCGTTGTTGGCGACAGTGAACTGACAGCCGTTCTTGCAGCCGTGCGATCCACCGGGAATACGCTGTGAGTGCGTGAAAACTTCGCTCGGCTTGCCGGCGCATGGCGCTTGGCACAGTTGCGACAGCGAATTATAGATTTGCGGAGGTACGCAACTTTGCGTAGCCCGCTTGTAGTTACCCCAAGCACCATTGTTGGCAGTGCCGTAACGGTACAAGGTGCGTACCTGCCACTGAGTACCGGTCCAGGTTTCTTGCCGGTTGTCGATGCCGTTACAGTTCGACAGCTGGTTGCAGTAGTACTGCGCAGATGCATCGGCGGCAGCACGTGCAGCGGGCAAGTCAGGACAGAGCGAATTGTTATGGTTAGGAACGTTGCACTGTGAATAGTCCTGCGCCTTCGCATCGCTCAAACCCAGCCACGCCAATGCAGCCGCGACGATCACATACGCGATGCGACGTGCAATTGCATTGGCGAAGATGCGCCCGAGTTTCATACGTCAGAACCTCCGAACAGAATGGCGAGCGCCACGAGGAACGCACACAGCCAAATCCAGCCTTCCATACCAAGCACTCCCGACAAGAAACCCCCGGTGGGGAGTCGGCCCACACCGGGGGCGGCCATTACATGGCGCGACGCACCCACTTGTAGACCTTGATCGCCACCAGGACGAGCAGGACGGCGGCACCGATCGCACCGATGGGCGCGATGGCAGCATCGATCGCGGACACGACGCCCGACACATCGACACCGCCGCCACCACCGGCAAACGCGGCGGGAGCGATGAGCGAGGCCATCAAGGCCAATGACAGCAGGGACAGCTTGGAACGGAACTTCTGCAACATGACTTCTCTCCTCTGTGAAGGGCTGCACCACGGCCCTATTGGATTTGGATTAGTGCTTTCCGGATAAGACGCAGAGCAAACGCCAAGGCCCACAGTCCAGCGATAGCCAGCCCGATTGCCTGAGCATCCTCCACCGTCAACTCCGGAATAATTGACGGCTGAGGAATCCAAATTTCCTGCTCGCAGGTGCGGGTAGCGGTGTCGAAATCCGCGTCAGCGCATGCCACTACCCACACCTGCGCCATGACTCACCCCGCCTTGCGCACGGGAGCGGCGGCGTATTCGCCCTGCTCCGATTCGGGAAGGCGCACGTATTGCGCGTCGTAACGACTGATCTCCAGGTTCTTGAACTCGCCATTGACGACGATGGAGCCCGGCGACAGCGTGTAGAAGCCAGGCGTAAGCGGCTTCACGCCGAGCGGATCATTCGGCAGGCTGATCTCGAAGCGGTCCGGATACTTGCCGCCCGTGTGCAGGAACGCTTCCTGCTTATTTATTTCGTAATCCTTGCCCGTGGACTTCGACTTGCCTTTGATGGTGTCGAACTTTGCGGATGCCACTTCAATACGGATGCCTTCCATTTCAATTCACCTTGTGCGAGAGAAAAAACGAGTCACCTTCACTTGTCAGCATCTCTATATGTCCCCGGTGACTTAGGACGATGCTTTTATCTCCGAATCCCTCGAACTCGAACGGACCGAAAAACCACGTTCCGACGCAGTAGCCTTGCCGAATAAACCACCCGACCTTGCGAGTCACCTTTTCGTGAAAATGCTGGTAGACGCCAGCCGATGCGGACTCAACCAGGACGCGCTCTACGCGCTCATACACGCGCTTGACGACGTGTTCGGTGTCGCCGTTGACGATCTGCCGCAGCCAGCGTGGGGCGAGCGCCCAAGCGACGGGAGAGCGCTCGTCCATCTTTAACCCGCCATAGCCCCACAACCGGCCACCACGCGGCAGATGCGCAGCGGACTTGGTTTCAGCCTTACTGGCGTATTTCGCGATATATCCGACCGGTGACACCGCGTACTTAGCTTGCGTCATGCCGTACGGCCACCAGCCCTGTTTGTCGGGCATGGGCGGCTTGACGCCTTTCGGCAGCCACACGACGAGGTGGTAGTGCGGACGACCGATTTCTGTCAGTTCCATGGTCCAGACGTAATGGAAGGTTTCGCCTTTGCCGTTGCGCTTGAACCATTCGCGGTAGTGCTTCACCAGCGCACGGATTTGATTTTCTTCCCACACGCCGTCGTGCGCGTACGTCAGCGTGATCATTGCGCAGCGGTACGGGGACTCGGCGAGGTAGTAAGGCTGTTTGGTGCGCCAGTGGCGCTTGTACTCACCCGCTGCGGTCATCGCTACGTGCGTTTCGCCGTAGCGCTCACGAAACTTTGAATCGATGGCAAGAGCAGCAGCAACAACGCCTTTCGACATCTTGACGATGCGGGTTTGCTTCTGCTGTCCGGAGGTGATTTCCATCCCTTGTCCTTTATCGATTAAGGAGACAAGCCCAGCGCCGCCGCGGCTTCGCCGCGGCCGTCGCTCTCTGCTTTGTCGTGTTCGATGGAGGCCACGACGTACGCGGCTTCGTGGCGGTCGTAAGACTGCGAATCGCGCAGCGACTCGTGGCCGCACTGGCGGCAGCGGTACCAGCCCTTTGAGAACAAGGCGACGGGATTGGAGCAGTCGTCGCAGACGGTCCAGGCAGTCATTAGGCGGACTCCCGAAAGGCTTCGATGTGCACAGCATATGCAAGCAGCAAGGCCTTGCGCTCATCCATCCATTGAGTGGGCATGTCGCTCGCGTCTGCCATGGTGGCCTGAATTTCCCAGTAGTCCGCAAGCGCTCGCAGCACTACGGGACTACTACAACACTCGCGTAGCTCAGCCGGATAAAGGGAAACGGACAACGCAAGTGCAGTCATGCCTCACCGCCCTTGCGTCGTGCGCGTTGGCGGAGCAACTCATCCGCGACCATGGCGTGCGCTTTGAACTGTTGAAGACGCTTCGCATCGCCGTACTTCACGCCAGCGTTGAACGCGCCGACGATGCCGAACGTAATGGCGAGCAGGCTTGCGAAAAGAAGGAAGGCGATCATGCGATCACCTGCCAGCACTTGCCGTCGTCATAAACCAAGCGGAAATCACCCGCGTTGGATGCTTTGATCGCACGAAGCGCATGGAGCGCGGCTAGACGCGAGTGGAACGACTCAAACGTCGAGTAGCCGTGGAGACAGTCCTGAACGAGGTACATGGTGAAGCCCCCTGCCCGTGTGCCCGTTGACCCCTCCTCGACCCGGCACGGGCGCACCGGGCGGGAGGGTGCCGGGTTCCCCCGGCGTGTTCGGAACATGCCGAACAGTTCGGAGTTAACCTGACACCGAACACCCTTGTCAAGGACTTTCCGAACATGGTCATTGCAGCGCTTATGGACAAAGCCCGTACACGGGCCGGGATCGCCACCGACATGGCGCTAGCAGAGCGTCTCAACCGCTCGCGTGCGGTGCTGAGTGAGTGGCGAGCGGGTAAAAGCTACCCGGACGAAGACATGATTATCAGCCTCGCAAAGATCGCAGGAGACGACCCGCGCCAATGGCTCGTGGCAGTCCGGGCAGTGCGCGCGGACGGACCCGCCAAACGGTACTGGGAAGACATTTCCAAGGCGCTGGGGGGCGTGACTGCGGTTGTGTTATGCGCAATCGGCCTTGCAATGGCAACGCCGGGAAAAGCTTACGCTCTCAACGTTTCAGCAGACAAAACGCCTGGCGTCTTCCAGTCAATGCCTATTATGTAAAACCGGATTGGGCGTGGTGGGCCCGCCTGCTGCGCTGGTGGCTGGCATGGAAGCTGCGTGGCTCCAAGCTCATCACAGGGAGCTTGACCGCATGCCGCGCACCGTAAGAGATCGAGCGTATTCTCGTGCTGGCGTGCCAATGGACCGCGCGACCCCAGGTTGCGCACATTGTTCGGGCGGAACGGGTTCCAGCGGGCAGGCAGAGCCATGTCGAGTCTCCTTCAGAGTGGCGGCCCCATCTCTGGCCGCCCCGAAAGAATGCCTCTCCTGGAATCGTCGGTTTTGATCTGGGTCAACAAAACCTATCGACTGAGCCCGACACACGACAGGTTCCGAACGAACGGGGAAGGTTCCGCGCTTAAGGCACGTAACCTCGAGAAAGAGCCCTGATCCCCTACTCCGCCTAGGTCTGCTTCCGCCCATGGTGGACATCGGACGCGCGGCGACTCCCTCTCGAAGTATCAGCTAGCTCCATCTGACTCCTACTACCTTCGAG
>Ga0247823_10004309_pt1 | contig 11437 bp, 10 predicted proteins | sample 13C_PalmiticAcid_2_FD_192426 | JGI IMG/M metagenome (GOLD analysis project Ga0247823, IMG submission 192426) | Soil microbial communities from agricultural site in Penn Yan, New York, United States - 13C_PalmiticAcid_Day30 | ecosystem: Environmental > Terrestrial > Soil > Agricultural land...
AGCCAGTAAGTAGTTGGCTCAAGAGCATATTGAGAAATGACATGAAAGTTGGTGATGGCGAGGCCGTCGGCGCTGACGATAAATCCGGAGCCGATCGACGCCTGTCGTCCACCGGCGCCCACAAGCGTCCGAATTTGAATAAGCTTGGGGCGAGCGGCGGTGTAAACCGCTTCCGCCGTGGAAGAGGTGGGCGTCGCGGGAAGCGTTGGAGCCGGCGCCGGCGGCTCTTGCACTTGGGTCTGCGCGATAGAAAGGGATGCAATGACTAGTAAGGCAATTCCAATCAGTATCGATGAGTAACGCATTGGGCCTCTAGAACCTGGGATTGGAAAAGTTCTCCAGCAATAATGAAACCTCCCGCGCCTGGAAAGATTTTTAAGAGCGGGAACGTGAGCAGGGAATTATATTCATATAGAGGCTTTGATATTCGAGTTCTTTAATAGACTTCTTTCGCAACCTACTGCGCGCCCTGAGATCGAACCTCCGGTGCTCAACGTACTATTCGTACGCCTCCGCTCCTCGGTTCGATCTCAAGGCGCTCGCTACGGTTTCGAAAGAAGTCTAATGCAAGAGGTTTTCATGAACACATTTCCTTTGAAGGTCAGCGGTAGCATAACTCCCGAGGCGCGCAATGATGCAGTCGAGCGAAATGAGTCAATATCCTACGTGAATCCATTCTTCAGCTTCCGTTTTTCCTATACGGAAGTATCCTCGAAGGGCGACAAGACGCATGTGCAGGCAAGAGAAACACGATTTGAAAATGGAAAGATGACTTCACAGACGTTCGAAGGGACAGCGGGTCCAGAGGTTTATGACGATATCGTCACGGCGATGCAAAATCACTTCGTGAATCAAACGGCCTTCTTCATGAAGTCGCTTTCTTTGTTTTTGCCTTTTTCATCCAGAAAGCCGGACGGCGAAGACTGAGCAAGGACAATTGGCTATTAATACGGTTTCCATTTAAATTTCGGAGTTGCAGTCTGGATTAGTGGAACCATGCAGGACCGGCGTCCCTACGGAGAAAAGCAAAATAGACTTCTTTCGAAACCGTAGCGAGCGGCCCGAGATCGAGCCGAGAAGCGCAGGCGTACGAGTAGGCGTAGCCGGGGTTTCGGGAAGCAATCGGGTTGCGCAGTAGGTTTCAAAAGAAGTCTAATGGATGATCGATGTGGGTGACCCTATCAGATACATTCAAGACTGGAATGTATACCGGAGCACGACGGAAGTGTGTGTCGCATTAGTGATGCCTGCTATATTTCGAGACGTCACCAAGGTCAGATCATCAGAAAAACCTTAACGCGATAGATTTTCATCGAGAGGGGAATTATATGAATGAAGACCCAAACCTCCAGGCCTTAACCCCAAAGTTGCAGTCATTGGAAGAAGAGTTATCTACCTTAACGACTGAGCTGTATTTGCAACAAAGGGGATTGCTTCCTCCTCGACCCGTACTATCAGATACCGTACACGCTGCGGTTCAGGAATTAGAAACGCAATTAGATGATCGATTTCTTTTGGGAGATATCCAAAGGCGATATAAAAATCTGCAGGATAACAATCCCAATATAGTGGAAGAACACCAAGACATTCTCAAAAATGCGGAAAGCTTTCGAGGTTGGTTTCAGAAGAGTTTCGGTATCAATATAAGCGATACGGGGGAAACTCCGGAGAGGGCTGGCCAACAGACGGCAAAAGGCAGAAAACCGCTGCCAAGGGATTTAAATCTAAAGGATGGAATACTTTTTTGCCTTAACGAGGAGACGTTGCGGGGAATGGTCAATACCCGGAGCGTTGATCCTACGCAGTTTCTCGAGGTGCGCAAGGTATGGTCTGAAGCCCTGGCCGAATCCCCCACCAACTTTCTATCCCTGATGGGTTCTGAAACAACAACTGAAGAAATTAAAGCCATCGATGAGTGGATAAAACAGATTCCTACTAGCGATCTTGATGTTGACAATGCAAATAGATATAGAGACCTCCTGGGGCGAGAATTGCGGCATAGAGGAGAAGGGCTACCTCCAGAAGAAATTGAATCGATGGTCGGTCGTATGCATCGCCTTCCCGAAGAATCTGTTGAGCAGCTAGTTAGTAAGCTGTCGCTACGAGAGGCGCAACAGTTTGCGACGCACTTCAACACATTGTTCGTTGCTCTTAAACAAACAGTCAATGACAGTAAACTCACCGGTGACCGTCTCCTACACTTTGCTGGTTTAGGTGACTTAGCGTCGAATCTGATCAAAGATCCGAATGACAGAAATATCTTTATGACGACTATTGATCAGTGGGTAAAGCGTCCGGCTCAGGCAATCATGCACGAATCGCTAGATGGTTATTACAACCATCAAACTACACTCTGGAAGCTGTCTCAAAGCGAGCCAGGACAATCCGGTAAAAAGGGAATCTATCTGGAAAGTTTTCAATTTCCAACACACAAAATATCGAGAGTATCTTCACGCCCCTCAAATTCTTCAGGTTACTTCCCTACTCCCACTTCAACGGAACAGTTACAAGAGAATAAGTCGGGTCGTTCTTTTAAAAAAATAATTTCCGGGATAATAAAGCCAAGGAGGAAATCCCATCCTCCACCGACTACGCAGCAAGAACAAAAGGCGCAGCCGATCCCAAAAGAACCATTTGATTTATCCTTCCTGCGTTCTGCGCATGAGATAGGCCTAGTCAAGTGTACTGGCTTAATGAAAGATGAAATTCAGAAAGCGGGTTATCAAGCGCCCAGGTTTGAGGTAATCGAAGGATCGAATACTCAGGAACCCAAATGGGTGGCTTCGATTACGCCGTTGGACGATCGAGGGGAGAAAACTGAAGTCACCACTAAAGTGGCGCAGCAATTTGCTAATGAGGTTGCGGCGAGCATATCAAAGGACAGTTCCTCTTCGCCCACGTTCGGTCAAATAGGAGAATTTCTCACGACGTTATCTTTGTATCAGGAAAAATTGGGATTGAAGTTATCAACCCTACAAGACCTGGCTATTACTGAAGAAAGCAATAAACGGGGCGCAGAAACGACGCCGCCCTCTACCGCGGTAGGCGGGTCAGCAGCCCCTCAAACGTCATGGTCATGGCTCAATCTTGATTCCTCGCCAGATAGTGTTAAGCGAGGCGGCGATTCCCTCCGAAATGTAGACGAGATTCTGCAACAAGGCGAAATCAGCCTACATGATGACAACCATCTCGAAATACAAAAAGTGGATATCAAGGGCATAAGCTACGCTGTTCATATCGATATGAGTGGAGAGCAACATCTGAAAATCAGTTTTAAGACGCAAAAGGTCAAGGACGGGTTGATGCTTAAAGGGCTGCCAGACGATCCGGTGATTAGCAACCTCAATAGGCCAAGGTTGCAATTTATAACGCGTCCGGATGATAGCCCTATCACCCTACAACAAGGAAAAATTGATCAGGAGACGCACATATTAACTTTCTCGCATCCAATAAAACCCGGCACAATCGGAGAAATCAGTGGGCGCTTGTCGGCAGGTCAAATGGAAATTGCGAAATTGCATGGTTATGTGTTTGCCGCGCCTGATGAGCACAGTCTTAATGCATTAGCCTTAGTTAACAAGGATGCTAGAGATTTTCGGGAAAAAATGAAGGAAACGAAAAGCTCTCGACAAACGCACGACGACAAGAGTCAATCGCCGTCAACATCTACGCCGCGTAGAGGAAGTAGATAAAATCGCAGGGCTCGTCATGTGTTTCGGGGGTCTTATTGCCCCCTGTAGGAGCGAGCTTGCTCACGATTACGGACGCAATCGCGAACAAGCTCGCTCCCGCAATTGAATTGCGTCAACAGGAATCAAGCCTCTGAAATCCATAAAGAGTCATGATTGTTATGTCATTCTAAGCGCCAGTGAAGAATCTGCTGTTACGCTTTGTCATCAAAAAATCAAAAAAGAAAAAACAGATTGTTTACTTGCGAGACGGCAAACGAATCGTCGCACGCGGCCCGAGTTTGCTTTGATGCGCGGAGGCGTACATTGAGGCAATGGAGTCACAAAATCGAGTCGCGCAGTACTTTTGCGACGCCCTCGCCAAAGGAGGCCGTTACGATTGGATTGCTCTGCACGCCACTTCCCACCGCCTTCGGCGCACGCTTGAGCAAGAACGGAAGCAAATTCATCTTCGGCGCATTGTCCCGCCGCATCAATTCCAAATGCCCAAACGAGAACGGCGAAAAATGCAGCAGATCGCAGAGATGGCTCGACACTCGCGCCAACCATGCCGGCGCCGACAAGCAAACAGCGGGCGATCGACCTAACGCAGTTCGTAGCGTGGCGAGATATTCGCCCATAGTGTGCAGATCCGGTCCGCCAAGCTCCACTTCCCGAAGGCCGTCTCTTCCCGATGTCTCGCATAAAGCAGTGATCGCCTCGCCAAGTTCACCCACATCCAATGGCGCAATCTTGCCGGTCGCATCAGCAGGAAGGAAATGAATGGGCCATCGCGCCACCATTCGCATCCACCGCGCGCCGAATCCGCCTTCGCCATCGAGCAGCGAAGGGCGCACGATCGTCCAATCGACGCTGCTTCGCTTGATGGCCTCTTCACCGAGCAACTTGGAAGTGAGAAAACCGCTACGCGCCTCCGCATGAAGTCCAAGCGCCGAGACATGGACGAGACGGGCTATCCCAAGTCGGGCGCAGGATTCGGCCAGCGCGGCGGGAGCAAGGTGGTGGACTCGCTCGTAACTCTCGACGCCGCGCTCGCGCAAGATTCCCACGCAGTTCACGACGCCATCCATGTTTTCAAGCAGGGGGCTCCAGTCGGCAGGCTCGGTCAATTGCTCGAAACGCACTCGCCTCAGCTCGCACTGCCGAACCGCCGACGGTAATTTCTTCGTGGCGCGTCCTATATCTCTGACGCCAATCACTACCTCATGGCCGCAAGCCAACAAGGCTGTAACAACATGCCGTCCGATAAAACCAGCGCCACCTAAAACGAGAACTTTCACAAGAGCCTCCCTTTTCATTATTTCTGTCACAACAGAAATATAATCCCAATTACATGGAACATGCAAAGCGAATTTAGGTACTCAGCCCCTATTTACAGCTGTAAAAATGAGGTTCACAATTACTTCAATTTCTGTAACAAGCGAAATATACGATCATGACAGACATCGAAACCACCAGCGTAGGCGCATCGCTATCGCCCATTTCCCGCCGTTTTGTCTTGCACTGGGGCGAGATGGGCTCACGTTGGGGGGTCAACCGCACCGTTTCGCAAATTCACGCCCTGCTTTATCTCTCCGGCCGTCCCATGAATGCGGAGGAAATCTCCGACACGCTTGGCGTTGCGCGATCGAATGTGAGCAATAGCCTACGGGAGTTACAAAATTGGAACCTTGTCAAAGTGGTTCATTTGCTGGGGGACCGAAGAGATCATTTCGAAACTTCGCGCGATGTCTGGGAGCTGTTCCGAACCGTCGTTCGCGAGCGTAAGGCGCGGGAGTTCGACCCGACTGTGTCCGTCTTGCGCGAATGTGTCGCGGATCAAACGTTCAGCAAGGAAGAAGCCGGCGCGCAACTGCGCATTCGTGAAACGCTTGCGTTGATGGAGTCGCTCTCCGGATGGGGCGACGAGATGTTGCGCCTGGAGCCTGAAACATTGATGAAGGTGATGAGACTTGGCGCGAAGATTCAAAAACTGATTCGAGAAAACCCGCTGACGAAATAAAGAAGATTCGAACCCGATTTACTTAGCAACTTATTCAAATATTGTTATTAAATGGAGTGAAGCATGAGCCCCGCAATCCACTTTCCTATCACCATCTACTATGACGCCTCCTGTCCCTTGTGCGCCAACGAGATGCACACGCTTAAGGCGACGGATGTGGACAACAAAATGTTGCTTGTTGATTGTTCAGCGCCGAATTTCGATGGTCGCCCATTCGCGAAAGACGGCATCACGGTCGCGTCCATGCTAGGCGTTATCCATGCGCGTGACGCTAGCGGTCATTGGTTCAAGGGAGTGGATGTATTCGAGATCGCCTATGACGCAGCGGGACTAAGCGCGCTTGCGGCGTTATGGCGCCACTCGAAATTGCGCCCATTGTGGAATCGGGCATATCCCTGGGTGGCGCGCAATCGTCACGCATTGTCGCGATTCGGTATTCCACGGCTTGTCGCCGGCGCTCTACGCTTGCTGGCGCGGGGTGTGAAGCGTAGCGCGGCGAAGGCGGCTGTCGCGGCGACACAAGGATGCAATGCCGAAGTGTGCACACGCGATCAGCGCTAGCCATAAAAGAAAATAGGCCGCAGATGAACGCAGATCAAGAAATTTACGCAGATTGCTATCCGCCTTAATCCTGAAAATCTGCGCCCATCTGCGGCCCATTTTTCTCGGAAATTCGCATTACGATTTTTCGCCAGGGGCTACTACCTCGGTGATTTTGACGCGAATGGCCCGACCGATTTTATAAGCCGTCAAAAATCGCACCGGCGATGCGAACCTGAACAACATAGGCACGGCGAAAACAAGAAACGCCACCCTGATTAAGCTTCCCCCCTCCCGAACGAATAGCATCCAAATTATCGCAGCGACCAACGCCGTGGCCGCCACATACAAAATGAAGTCCGTGATGTACTCGCTCACGGGTCGAACAAAAACGCCAGCATCCAGCTCGGAATCAATCCAGAACCACTGACCGAGGGCATGATTGACGAGCGCAATCATCTTCTCCGGGCCATTATCCCCTGAGGAAACCTGCACCACTTGGACCTCTTCGCCCGCGCCCGCCGGAATGTGCGACCCAGTATGTGGAATATCTATATCGCCGCCGCCATGAACACGCACCCCAATACGTTGTTTGGGAATAACTTCGGTTCCCGTGCTGACGCCGCCAAAGCCCAACGGATTGAACACTCGTTTTTGAGTAACGCGAGTATCAATCCAAATGTCGTTGGCGATGATCGTTCCGGGAATAAAACGGAGCTTGAATAAAACGCCCTCCGCTTCCCCCTCGACAATCTTTGGCGCTGTTGGGGCGCTTCGGCCAACGTCAGGCGTTTGTTCAATCTGTTTCGACGACTGGCGAGCTCCATCATAGGCTGCGCGTTGCACTGGGTCCGATAGCACCCGATAGGCCTCATTGATGCGAACGGTGATTTCTTCCGACTCTTTGGATTGATCGTGTCGATCAGGATGATGTTTTTGGGCCAATACGCGATAGGCGGCGCGGATTACTTCCGGGGGAGCATCCGGGGAAACACCGAGCGTTGCGTAGTAGTCAAAACTCACAAGCAACTTCCTTTCTCTGAGAAGCTGTTTACAAAATGTAGCGTACGACTGGCGCCGGAGGCCCACACTCGGCCCGCGCAGTCATTTTGCAAACAGCTTCTGAAGGATTTCGTTGATTTTATTGGCCCAGGTTACTGTACCACTTCGCGCCGAGAGGGGAAAAATCGGAATGTGAGCGCCCGCCGTGGACCGACATCAACTTCGGAGCCTCTCAGTCCTCGGCCAGCGAACGACGAATCTCCTCTCGCAGCCGAGAAAAAAACAATTCCTGGCGCTCCTGGAAATAGAAATGCCCTCCCTCAAACATCGTGAGATTGAACTCGGCTTTTGTGCACTTCGACCACTGCTCCAAACCTTCATGATCCGTGAATCGATCATCCTTTGCGCCTAAAGCCAGAATGCCGCAATCCAAGGCCGTTATCTCTGAGGAGACAAATTGTTCGGCCATGGAGAAGTCCGCTCGCAACATGGGCAATTGAAGCGCCATCAACTCCTTGTGAGCCAGAAGCTCCAAGGGCGTGGCGCCGTAATCCTGCAACGCGAGAATAAACTCCGCATCGCTCAAATTTTGTAGCGACTTGCTCACCCTTTTGACATGAGGCGCATTTCTAGCCGAGACGATTAATTTCCTGAGCGGCAGCACACCGTTGGTGGAAAGGCGCTTCGCCAGTTGGTAGGCGATCAGGGCGCCTAAACTATGACCAAGGAAAAAATTGTTGCTGCTGAGAAGCGGCTGGATTTCTTCCGCGAGTGTACTGATGAGCAGCGCAAGATCCGAAATCGGCTTTTCCCGGAATCGCATTCCCCTGCCCGGAAGGAACGCGATGTAAACCGCCACGCCATCTCCAATATGTTTTCCCCACTCCTTGTATTGATTCGGATTTCCCCCCGCATGCGGAAACAGAAAAAGCCGGCTACGCACGTCCGTTTCTTGATCGGCGCGAATAAACCAGCCTGGTCTCTTGTTCATACCTACCTCTTATTAAAAGCGTTATTCCACAAAATACGACAACAAGGCCACATGATAAATGAGGAACACCTTGTTCGAATCTTAGCGCCAAGCACTTTCTCAACAGCCTGCTACAATTTTTAGATGAAGGTTTAACCTAGAAACGGCGATTGGACGTACCCGAGTGTGCGTTTTCTGAACCGTCCGGCTAGGCGCGACGACGCGGCATGGCCGTCCCATGCAAGGAGGAGCAACAACGCTGGGCGGCTCAGAAAACGTGCAATCGGGTACGTAGCGTGGTCACCTATTTAGTGAAGCAAAAAACAGCGGTAACCTTCAAAAAGGTAAGACATTTCCATGGCCAACAAGCGGTCAATCGCCGTTTCTAGGTTTAATTCCATTCCACGGAGGCGTCATCATGAATCGCACCGCATCGGCTGTTTGGCAAGGCAGTCTCAAAGAAGGCTCCGGTAACCTGACCACACAAAGCGGAGTATTCGAAAAGCAGCCCTATTCCTTTAAGACCCGCTTTGGCGACGAGAACGGGACCAATCCGGAAGAACTCATCGCCGCCGCTCACGCCGGCTGTTTCAGCATGGCGCTGTCGTTATTTTTGAATAACGCTGGATTGACGCCCGAGCGCATCGATACAAAGGCGAATCTGACAATGGTTCAAGAAGGCGGCGGATTCAGCATTACAGCGATTCATCTCGACGTTTCAGCCAAGGTGCCTGGCGCGGACAACGCGAAATTTCTTGAGGCGGCGAATGGCGCCAAGGAAAACTGCCCGGTATCTAAAGTTCTGCGGGCGACAATCACCATGGATGCGAAGCTGGTTTCTTAAGTGATGTAAATCTGGCCTGCTGCGTTGCGCGGCAGGCCGGCTCAAACCACGGGTTAACCGCGCGCCCTCGTCGACAGTTCTTCATCGCAACGTCGGCAGTTGAGAAACTGGCCCAAGAAAGTTTTTCGCCCTTCCTCCGTCATCACCCATGGGCGCGACTGCCAAGGCGGATCATGCCGTACATGCTGCCCGTGCCCGCACTCCAGTTCAGCTACCCAGTGGTTTTCTTCGTCTTGGTGAAAACCAGTGATTCGTCTTTGCATGTGCGTAGTTTTCCCTAACGACGAAAGAGCGCGTAGAACAAACAGCCCGGGTTCCAAGCGCTAATGCTCACTCGAAACCCGGCCTGTTCACACCCGCGCTTATTTCGCCTTCAATCCCTTAATAATTCCCTCCGCCAGCGCCGTATCCACTTTCGTGAAATGCGCTAACTGACGCTCAACCACACCCGGCATTGTCACGCCGCGCATAGATCCCACAATGTTATCGATCAGCAGCTGCTGTTGTTGTAGCGACATCAGCCGGAACAGGTTACGCGGCTGCGTGTAGTGGTCATCCTCGTTACGATGCGTGAAACGATCAGCCGTCACATCACCCAGGGCCCATGCCGGTTCGCGATGATGGGGCGATTCGACGGGGCGGCCAGGAATCGAGTTCGGCTCGTAGTTCGCCGCAGCGCCGCCGTTGCCATCAAAGCGCATTGCTCCATCGCGTTGATTGTTATGAAACGGACACTTCGGCGCGTTCACCGGCAATTGCGCGTAGTTCGTGCCGATGCGATAGCGATGCGCGTCGTTGTATGCGAACAGCCGGCCTTGCAGCATCTTGTCCGGCGAGAATCCCATTCCGGGAACGATGTTGGCTGGCGATAGCGCCGATTGCTCGACTTCCGCGAAGTAGTTTTGCGGATTGCGATTGAGCTCCATCACGCCGACTTCAATCAATGGGAAGTCCTTGTGCGGCCAGACCTTGGTGAGATCAAAGGGATTCCATTGAAAGTTGTCCGCTTGATCGGGCGTCATCACCTGAAGGCACACGCGCCACTGCGGAAATGAGCCTTTCTCAATCGCATTGAATAAATCCCGCTGCGCGTAATCGGGATCTTCGCCCGCAAGCCGCGCCGCATCGTTGGGATGCAGATTCTTGATGCCTTGTTTCGACTTGAAGTGCCACTTCGCCCAGACGCGTTCGCCCTGCGCATTGATCAAGCTGAATGTGTGGCTGGAGAAGCCGTGCATGAAGCGGTATCCATCGGGCGTGCCTCGGTCTGAAAACAGAATGAGTATTTGATGCAGCGCCTCAGGCGAGAGGGACCAGAAATCCCACACCGCATTGGGATCTTTCAAATGCGTTTGCGGATTGCGTTTTTGGGTGTGGATGAAGTCAGGAAACTTGAGCGGGTCCTTGATGAAAAACACCGGCGTGTTGTTGCCGACCATGTCCCAGTTACCTTCCTCGGTATAGAACTTGATCGCGAAGCCACGCGGGTCACGCGCGGTATCCGCCGAGCCCAATTCGCCGCCAACAGTTGAGAAGCGCAAGAAGACGGGGGTTTCTTTACCGACTTGGCTGAACAGTTTGGCGGAGGTGTAGCGAGTAATGTCCTGCGTGACGCGGAAAGTTCCATAGGCCGCGGAGCCTTTCGCATGCACGACTCGCTCGGGAACGCGTTCGCGATTGAAGTGCGCCAGTTTTTCCACGAGGTGAATGTCTTGCATCAAGACGGGGCCACGAGGACCGGCGGTCAAACTGTTTTGGTTATCGGCTACGGGCTGGCCAAAATTGGTGGTGAGGATTTTCTCGTCGGACATGCGTTTCTCCTTTTGGTGAGTGGCAATCTATTACCTTCACTCTAGTTTGGAAGATGCAATTAAGGAAATTGATATTTCTTTGTTTAGCAATTGTGAATGGCTATTAACAATGACCGGCGAATCACTTCAATTCCTGCACGCAGCGGAACCCCCGATCTTCGGCCCGGTCGTCTGGGCTAACGTAAAACCGCCGAGAGGCTTTCAATGCGCCAGGAGCATCGGCCCATCCGCCGCCGCGCAAGACCTTCCCTTTTCCGCTCGCCGGTCCGATTGGATTCCATACATCGCCGGAAGTGAATCCCTCCTCAAACCAGTCGGCTACCCATTCCGAGACATTGCCGGATAAGTTATAGACGCCGTAAACGCTTTTGCCTGCCGGGTGGCTTGTCACGGACGCAACGGCTTCCGTGAAGGGCTTTGCTGAATCCTTGCCCAAGTTGGCCATGTCGCCGGTCGGCTCGTTTTCACCCCATGGATAAGTCCGTCCATCGGTTCCGCGCGCGGCCTTCTCCCATTCCGCCTCGGTCGGCAATCGCTTACCGGCCCAGCGGCAATAGGCGACGGCTTCATGCCACGTTA
>Ga0247823_10004310_pt1 | contig 11437 bp, 14 predicted proteins | sample 13C_PalmiticAcid_2_FD_192426 | JGI IMG/M metagenome (GOLD analysis project Ga0247823, IMG submission 192426) | Soil microbial communities from agricultural site in Penn Yan, New York, United States - 13C_PalmiticAcid_Day30 | ecosystem: Environmental > Terrestrial > Soil > Agricultural land...
ACGCTGATGCGCGTCTTCGGCACCACCGCACGTCCGCTACCGGTCACCTTGCCCGCGCTCTCGGAGAAGCTGCGGCGCGTGGCGGGGGCCTCGAGCGTGGTGCCATATGCGTTCGGATTGAAGTTCGCGTCGAAGAATCGCTCAGCTTCGGTTCGCGCGGCGAAACTGTTCGCGGACCATCCGCCGCCGCCCATCATCTTGCGGCCCGCGAGCGCGCCCGCGTCACACGCGTGTTGCAGGCGCGTCTTGACGATGTACATGCGGCTGATGTCCACGCCGCCGCCCACCATGCCCGCAAGCGGGATGATCGACGCCGCGATGATCGCGATCGTGTTGCCGCGCGTGTCGCGCGCGAGAGAGGTCAGCCATGTGGAGGCGCTTTTTGCAGCCCCTGCTCGCATGTTCATCGGCGCGTCTTCCCCGGTTCGATGGGGGGCTATGGCGCAGGTGCCGCTAACGCCGGCTGAAAGCGCATGGTTAACGAAACCTCTAGGCTTGACCCGGAGCGGAGCAGGCCGGTGATTGCGGAACCGGAACGACGGATGATCCTGTCCTATGCGCCGGGCGCGGCGGCAGGGCGGGGACTGGCGGCGCTGCTGACGCTGGACGACAGGCTGGCGGAAACGGTGCGCACGACGACCGAGCCGATGCTGGGCCAGATCCGCCTGCAATGGTGGCATGACGCGCTGGTGCGGCTCGACACCGCGCCGCCGCCCGCCGAGCCGGTGCTGGAGGCGGTGGCGCGCGACGTGCTGCGCGACGGGGTGACCGGGGCTGCGGTGGCGGAGATTGCACTGGCCTGGCAGGCGGTGTTGCAGGAAGAGCTGGATGCTGCGGGGCTGAAGGCCTTTGCGCAGCGCGGTGCGCGATTGTTCGAGCTTGCGGGGCGGCTGGCGGGCGCCGGGGCAGGCGATCCGCTGGCGCTCGCTGGCGAGGGCTGGGCGCTTGCCGACCTTGCCGGAGGCCTCAGCGATCGCGGGGAGGCAGCGGCGGCGCGAATGATCGCGGAACAGGCGCTGGCGGAAGCCTGCGCGGTCAAATGGAGCCGCAATGGCCGTGCGCTGGGTGCGATGGCGCATCTCGCCCGGCTTGATCTCGCCGGGGTTCCGTTCGGAGCGCCGCGGCGAACGGGGCGAGCATTATGGCACCGGCTGACCGGCAGGTGACCTCTTGCTGCCGCTGATGGAAGGCGTAGGCTGACCCTCTGGCTGGGGGAGAGTCGGTATGTGGCGCTATTTCGTGGGCGGCATCGCGGCGTTGCTGATGGCGGGAGCAGGGGTCTTCGTGTTCCAGAGCAGGGCTACGCCCGAACCCGTACCGCCCGCACCGAAACCAGTACAGACCGAGGCGGCGGCCGATCCGGCAGCGCCAGCCGACGTGCCGCGGGCTGACCGCAGCCGCGAGGAAAAGCGCTTCGATCGCAGCGACAAGGACAGGAACGGTCTGGTCACGCTTGCAGAACTCCAGCAGCCGCGGCGCAAGGCGTTCGCGAAGCTCGACACGAATGGTGACGGCAAGCTGTCGTTCGAGGAGTGGACGGCACGGACCTCGACCAAGTTCGCCGAGGCGGACAAGGATAAGTCGGGCGGGCTGACGCGCGCCGAATTCGCCACCACTGCGCCCAAACGCAAGGCCCCGGCACGCCCGCAATGCGATTGCCGCGCCGAGGTCGCCAAGGCGCTGGCCGAGGCGGCGGAGGAGTAGCTCAGGCCGCTTCGATCCACGTCGCAAACGCCTCGCGGGCGCGGGCGGTGTACATGAGCTTGCGATCCGCCTTTTTGGTGCGGCCTTCGATCGGCGGCATCAGGCCAAAATTGACGTTCATCGGCTGGTAGGTCTCGATCTCCGCACCGCCGGTGATGTGGCCGAGCAGGGCGCCGAGCGCGGTTTCGACCGGCGGCGGGGCGAGCGTGCGGCCAAGAATCTCGGCGGCGGCGAAACGGCCCGCGAGCAGGCCGATCGCCGAGCTTTCGACATAGCCCTCGCACCCCGTGACCTGCCCGGCGAAGCGGATGTGGGGACGCGATTTCAACCGCAGCGTCGCATCGAGCAGTTCGGGCGAACGGATGAAGGTGTTGCGGTGAAGACCGCCAAGACGGGCGAACTCGGCATTCTCAAGCCCCGGAATCGTCCGGAACAGGGCAACCTGCGCGCCATGCTTCAGCTTGGTCTGGAAGCCGACCATGTTCCAGAGTGTGCCATTGGCATTGTCCTGACGCAGCTGAACGCAGGCATAGGGCCAGCGGCCGTTCGGAAACTCCGCGCAGGCGGTGCGCGGATCGTCCAGCCCCACGCCCTTCATCGGGCCATAGCGCAGCGTGTCGACGCCGCGTTCGGCCATCACCTCGACCGGCATGCAGCCCTCGAAATAGGGGACGTTCTCCCATTCTTTGAACTCGGCCTTCTCACCGTCGATCAGGCCCTGATGGAAGGCGAGATACTGATCCCTGGTCATCGGGCAGTTGATATAGTCCTTGCCCGTGCCGCCGGGGCCGACCTTGTCCCAGCGCGACTGCATCCACGCCACGTCCATGTCGATGCTCTCGCGATGGACGATCGGGGCAATGGCATCGAAGAATGCCAGGCTGTCCTTGCCCGTCGCGCTGCCGATGCTGTCGGCGAGGCCCGGCGCGGTGAGCGGGCCGGTGGCAACGATCGTCAGCCCCTCGGCAGGCAGCTGATCCACCCGCTCGCGGACGATGGTGATGTTGGGATGCGCCTCGAGCGCGGCGGTGACCCCGTCCGAGAAATGGTCGCGGTCGACCGCGAGCGCGGAGCCGGCCGGCACCTTGTGAAGGTCGCCCTGCGCCATGATGATGGAACCGAGGTCGCGCATCTCCTGATGCAGCAGGCCCACGGCGTTGCGTTCGGCATCGTCGGAGCGGAAGCTGTTCGAGCAGACCAGCTCGGCGAGGCCGTCGGTCTGGTGTGCGGGCGTCATGTCGCCGCTGCCGCGCATTTCGGAGAGCTTCACGCGGATGCCGGCATTGGCGAGCTGCCAGGCGGCTTCCGAACCGGCGAGACCGCCGCCGATGATATGGACTTGGTGGGGGAGCGAAGTTGACACGGCTCTCTCGGGAAGTTGACACATATGCAGGGATTTTTCGCGCCTGCTTGACACGCGACCGGCGGTGCCGGACGCCCCTGTCGAAGCCCTTACGCCAAGGGTGGGGCTGTAGGAAAAGGGAAAGTGCATGCGGGGGCTGTTCTGGATCGCGGTGCTGGCGGGGGCGAGCTACTCGCTGACGGCGTGGGGACTGGCGGACGGCGGCGCGCTCAAGGCGGCGTGGAAGACCAGCGGGGTGGCCTTGCTCGCGCTCTGGGCGGCGACGCAGGCGCGGAACACCGATGGCTGGCTGATCGCCGGCGCGCTGGCATTGGGGGCACTGGGCGACCTGCTGCTCGAGACGCACGGATTCACGATCGGCGGTGCGGCATTCGCGGCGGGGCATGCCGTGGCGATCGTGCTGTACCTGCGCAACCGCCGGGTGAACCCGTCATCGAGCCAGAGGCTGCTCGGCTATCTGCTCGCCCCGGCGACGATCCTGATCAGTGCCCTGCTCGCGGCACCGGCCGGACAGGCGTTGTCCGTGGGTGCCTATGGGGCGTTCCTCGGCGTGATGGCGGCGACGGCATGGACCAGCCGGTTCCCGCGCTATCGGGTGGGCATCGGCGCGGTGCTGTTCGTGATCTCGGACCTGCTGATCTTCTCGCGCTTCGGGGTGCTCAAGGAATCGGCGGTGCCCGGCCTGCTGATCTGGCCGACTTACTTCGCAGCGCAGGCGCTGATTGCCTGGGGCGTGGTTCAGACGCTGTCGTCATCCCAGCGGGTGCCGTAGCGGACGATCAGGGCGCAGGCTGCGCCGTTCATTGCGAACGGTAGCATGAGCCAGAATCGTGCGGCTTCATCGAACAGCAGGGCCATCAGCATGCCCATAGTTGCGCCGATACTCGCCCAGGCGATCGGGTGACGTGCCGCGATCCACCGGGCGCCGAGATGAGACATCGCGAATCCGCCGAGGAGGATGGGAAGAAGGGAGATCACCATGCCCACGACCGTCGCGACCAGAAGGATTGGAAGCAGCGCCCAAATTTCCCTCAGGTCGATGCCAGATGGGTCGCGGAAGATCTCGCCGAGAAGGACCAGAAGCACAAAGGACGGGCCTGCGCAGACCAGCGCACGGGCAGCCCCGCGACCATAATGAAAGCGAGTCATTATTCGTCTCCGATTTGCATTCACGCGTGGGGCAGCGGCACCACCATCCGCAGCCGCTTCGCGAGTCTGGGCGCAGCGGCGTCGATGCGGGCGGCGAGGATTGGCAAGCGGCTGACGGGCACCCCGGGGAACAGGTGGTGCTCGAGGTGGAAGAACATATTGTAGCTGATGCGGTTGAGCAGCCAGCCGCGCTGAGTGCGGGCAACCAGCCCTTCCTCGCAGCCATGATGCGTGATCCACACCGCGAAGAAGGCGGTGAGGCACTGCGCCACCAGCATCGCGGCGATGTGGTAGAGCAGGGGCATCCACTGGCTGGCGAGCGCGGCGCCGATCACCATGGCGTTGAGCGCGAGGTCGATCGCCATCCGCCGCCGAAGCTGTGGACCGCCTTGCCTCCAGCCATAGAGATGCGTTTCGATCGGGAAGCGCGGGCCGAAGCGCAGCACTTCAAGCAGACGCATATTGCCGCACTTCCCTTCTATATCGTCCTCCGTGCCGACCTTCTGGTGGTGGAGCAGGTGGTTGAACGCGACCGAACTGTTGGAGCCGAGCATCAGGGCGCTCAGGCCATGGAGTACAAGGCGATGCCCGCGTGGCCCCAAGCCGAGATTGTGGTGGATCGCCTCATGGTTCAGCCGCAGCGCGGTGAGGAAGAACATGAAGGTCGCAGGAATGGCGAGCAGCCATAGGCCGGCGCCGGCAAGAACGAAGGACAGGACCAGCCATGGCACGGGATGGAGGCACTCGGTCAGACCGTCGCGCCGGCGCATCGACACCAGATCTCGCCACACGACATGGCGGAGTGCCGGATCGGTGGTGGGATGGTGGCGGGCCATGTCTTTTCTCCCTTGGTTCGTGGCTTGGTGGCTATTTGTTGCTTTCCGACCGCTGGCGGATGACTGCGAGGACATTCGCTGAGACGTCGCCGACAAACAGCTCGCCCCACAAATGCGCGTACCAATTGACCGGGGTCTGGACCCAATAGCGGGTGGTGAGCGTGAGCCGGGTGCGGCCTTTGCCCAAAGGCTCAAGCACATAGCCGCCGTCGGTGATGCGATAGTGCGGGCTGTCGGGCAGAAGGTGACGATCCTGCATCGCCCACGCCTCCATATCGGTGGCGTCGAAACGGAAGTCCCACCAAAGGCGCTTCCCTGGCTGCCAATCGGTCACGACCTCCTTGAAGCGGATTCCCTCCTGCCACACCACGTGGCGGGTAGCGCCCGCGCCCTCGCGATCGAGGCGTGCTCCGGTAGGGCGGGGAAGGCCGATCAGGTCCTGCGAGATGTTCCACTTGCCCTCACCGGGCCGGATCTGGCGCACACCGCGGGCATAGTGCCAGACGGTGGCAGCATCGGCATTGATGACGATCGAGCGGGTCACGCTGCCGGCATCGCGGGTGAGCGGAATCATCGGCTCGACCTGCATCGACATCAGCGGGAGCAGGAGCAGTGTGGAAGCGCGGAACACGTTCTCGACCGGCTCCTTACGGTTGCGCAGGCGCCAGGTGAGGTAGCCGCCGAGCGCACTGAGGGCGAACCAGAACGGCGCGAGCATGAGGATGCAGACCACTCCCTCGCGCAGGAACAGGATCGATGCCACGACCACGGCGAGGAACAGGAAGAGCGGGACGATGCCCATATAGAAACCGCTGGACCGCTCAGCGAGCGGGTCACCGACATAGGTAACGAAGGCGGTGACCGCGGCGGGCAGGATCAGCAGGAAGGTGAAGCTGATCAGGCCGGATGGGTCCACCGCCTCGATCAGCAGATAGACACCGAGCGCGAAGGCAAGGCCGAATGCGACTGCGCCCGCGATACGGATCGCGGCGGTCCTGCGACGGGTGCGTTGCTGTGCCATGGCTGGCCCCTTCTGATCTTTTATACGGTTATTTCGGAAATTTCAGAAATAGATTGATACGGAAAGGCGAGATGGTGGACGCGGTGCCTGCTCAATCCTTGTTGCGGGAGCCGGGGATGAAGCGGGCGACCTTGCCGCCGAGCTTCATGAGCGTGACGAGGGTCGGCTTGGGCAGCACGCGGACCTGATCGTACCAGCCGCCGAGCGTGCCGATGAATTCGTGCATCCGGCCGACGCGCTCGCGCACCTGCAGCGGGGCGGTCTCGTCCGCGGCGAGACGCGCGGCGAGCTCGCCGAGCAGCTGGATCGTCGGATCGACTTCGCGCCGCTTACGCTCGGCAACGATGCGCATGAGCATTTCCCACAGATCGGTCTCGGCGGTGAAATGGTCGCGGCGATCGCCCTCGACATGGACGCGGCGGACGATGCCGTAGCCCTGGAGCTCCTTGAGCGCGGTCGAGACGTTAGAGCGCGCGAGGCCGAGCGTCTCGACGATCTCCTCCGCATGGAGCGGGCGATCGGCGAGGTAAAGCAGCGCGTGGACCTGCGCCACGGAGCGATTGACGCCCCATTGCGTTCCCATCTCGCCCCAGTGGAGGATGAACGCCTTGGCGTCGGGATGTTCGGCGAAGTGAGTCATGTTGGTAATTTCTGTAATTTCAGAAATTGAAGGAGTCAACCATGATCGACCATCTTGGGATCCCGGTCGGCGATGTCGGGGCGTCGCGGCGCTTCTACGAGGCTGCACTGGCGCCGCTCGGCTACCGCGTGATGGGCGAAGAGACCAACGGGCTGGGCAACAACATCGTTCTGTTTGGTGTCGATGAGGTCGATTTCGTCATCGCCGATGGCGAGCCGGTGAGTACCGGCGTGCATCACGCGTTTCGCGCCGAGAGCCGGGCGGCGGTGGATGGTTTCCACGCCGCAGCGCTGGCGGCAGGCGGGCAGGACAATGGCACGCCGGGAATCCGCGAGGCCTATCATCCCAACTATTATGCAGCGTTCGTGATCGATCCCGACGGGATGAACGTCGAAGCGGTGTGCCACCGGCCTGCGTGATTCGCTGAAGGGCGCGATGACTGCTGCCATTCGGGCGGAAATCCCGCCATCATGCCACCCGTATGGAGTGACGGGGGCCGCCGCCGGCTGCTGACAGCGGAGGGGAAACGAGGCGGTAGGATTGGTCTTCTTTGGGAGGATGCGATGATCGACCATATGGGTGTTTCGGCGAGCGATTTAGAAGTCTCGCGCCGTTTCTATGACGCGGCGCTGGGGGCGATAGGAGCAACGGTGGTGATGGAGGTCACGCCTGCCATGACGGGCGGGACTTATCACGGCATCGGCTATGGCAAGCACGGCAAACCGGATTTCTGGCTGAGCAATGGCGGCCCCAAAGGCAGCGGCATCCATATCGCGTTCGTCGCGGAGAACCGGGCGGAGGTGGACGCCTTCTACGCCGCCGCGATGGCAGCGGGTGGACGGGATAATGGTGCGCCGGGCATTCGCGCGCACTATCATCCGGGCTATTATGGTGCGTTCGTCTATGATCCCGACGGGATCAATGTCGAGGCGGTGTGCCATAAGCCCGAGTGACCGGCCGATGCCGGACTAGAACAGGAACTCGATCGTCGGGCGCCGCGCCGTTTCGATGAAACCCAGCTTGTGTGCGAGGTGGAGCGAGGCGGCGTTGCTCGCCATCGCCGTCCAGTGCGGGATGATACCGGCGCGCTGCGCTTCGGCCAGCCAGGCAGCGCAGGCCGAGGTTGCGAAGCCGCGGCCCTGATCGTCGTCGTCGAAGGTCAGCACGTTGATTTCGTGGCGCCCGTTCCAGACGGCACACGAGAAGGCGAGGCTCACCGCGCGCTTATCCTGCATCACGGCATAGCCGATGCCGTGTGCAAGAAAGCGTTCGATATCCGGCCAGCTTTCGAGCAGGCATTCGGCGATATCGTCGTTGGCGGCGAGGACAGCGTCGATGCGCGCGACGGTAACGCCTGCGGGTACCGCATGTTGCGCAGATGCATCGGCCTCCTGCGTGAAATAGCATTCCTCGTCGGCCTCCGGCGCGCGTGCGGCAAGGACGGGGGCGAGCGCTTGTTGCCATGCGGTGTTGTGCAGCACGGCGATGAAGGTGTCGCCGCCGCACGCCGCGTGTGTGTCGGGCGCGAGTTGCTCGCTCAGGAAGCGGTCGAAGTCGTGGAGAAAGGCTGCGTTGTCGGGTTCGCCGATGAAGAAGCTCACGATCCCGGTCTGGTCGATCAGCGCCGAGCGCGGCCGTTCGGGATCGTCGACATAGATCGCGCCGAGGTTGGTGCCGTCAATGATGGCGTTGAGGCTAAGCGCGTTGACGCTGTCGTCGGGACCGAGCAGCGGACGGACGAGGTGGAAATGCTCGGGAGAAAGCTTACGAATCATGCGGTTGAGCCTGTACCGCCCCTTTTCAGGATAGCCAGCGGCAGGATGCCGCGGCGGGGCTCAGGCGCGTTCGTCCTTGGGCGATCCCATCACGATGTACGAGGTGAGCGTCGAGACCTGGGGCAGCGCGCCGAGCACGTCGGTGTGGAATCGCTTATAGGATTCGAGGTCCCTTGCCTCTACCCGCAGCAGATATTCGACCGATCCGGTGACGTTGTGGCACTCGCGGACTTCCGGCGCAGTCTCGATCGCGCGCTCGAAATCCTCCTGCTCCGACTTGGTGTGCCGCGACAGGCCGACCGCGACATAGGCGGTGAAGGTGACGCCCAGCGCGACGCGATCGAGGGTTGCGCGATACCCTTTGATGACGCCAATCCGCTCAAGTTCCTGTACGCGGCGGAGGCAGGCGGAAGCGGACAGGCCGACTCGCTCGGCGAGCGCGAGGTTGGTGATCCGCGCATTGGCAGAAAGTTCGCGCAATATATTGCGGTCAATTCGATCTAGATCGCTCATAGATTGTGATCTATCGGCCAATCGCGGGCGTGTTTGCAAGCTCATTCCGCACGGAATCGCATATTCTTGCGATATGTTATGGATGCAGACCTTACCCGCGCTGGCCGCGTTCGCCGTCGCCTCGTCGATCACGCCGGGGCCGAACAATATCATGTTGATGACTTCCGGCACCAATTTCGGTTTCCGGCGGACGGTCCCACATATGCTGGGGGTGTCGCTGGGGTTCGCGTTGATGATCGTGCTGGTCGGACTCGGGCTGGCGGAGCTGTTCGCGCGCTATCCGGTGGCGCATCAGATCCTGAAATGGGTGAGCGTCGCCTATCTGCTCTATCTCGCCTGGAAGATCGCGACTGCGCGCCCGCCGGGCGAAGGTGGTGCGGTTAAAGGGACGCCGATGACGTTCGTGCAGGCGGCGCTGTTCCAGTGGGTCAATCCCAAGGCGTGGACGATGGCGCTGACCGGCGTGACGGTCTACATGCCACCCATCGACCCGTGGCTCGGACTGGCAGTGGTGGCGGCGCTGTTCGGCGCCATCAACCTGCCCTGTGTCGGCTTGTGGGCAGCCATGGGCGTGAAACTACGTGGCTGGCTCGGCGACGCGCGGCGGTTGCGGCAGTTCAACGTTGCGGCAGCGGTGTTGCTGGTGGGGTCGCTCTATCCGACGGTGACAGGGTAGGTCAGCCCGAGACCGGTAGCCTGACCGTGCCGTCGTCCTCGCGCTCCAGCGGGGAATAGGCGATCACGGTTTCGAGCGTGAGCTGGCCATAGAAATGCGGGAATTCCGCACCGCCGCGCGAAACTTCCCACTTCAGCGCATCGCCGAGCGCCTCGAGATCGACCGCAGCGACCCACAGGCCGTTCTGTCCCGCGAAATGTTTGTCGACCGTCTCGGTGAGCTGGGCGCGGGTGGACATGTGGATATAGCCGTCAGCCAGGTCGACCGGCGCACCGGCAAAGGTCCCGGCCTCGAGCGCCGTCATCTGGTCAGCGGTCAGCACCTTATAGGCGGTGGTGGGATGCATGGGTCTCTCCATTCGTCATCCCGGCCACCGTGCCGGGATCCACGTTGACGCAACCGATGGACAAGAGGTTCGATCCCGCCGCTTGCCGCGCGGTGGACCCCGGCACAAGGCCGGGGTGACGGTTCAATTTACTCGGTCTCGTTCGTATCCGTGGGCTGGTCGTCGCCCATGGTTGCTTCGGGCGGCGCTGCAGCTTCGCCTTCGCCCTCGGCGATCGTCGCTTCATCCTCCTCGGTCTCTTCGATCCGGGCGGCGGAGACGACATGCTCGTTGTCGGCGACGTTGAACAGACGAACGCCCGCCGAACCGCGGCCGATGACGCGCAGGCTGGTCAGCGGCAGGCGGATCATCTTCGCCTGATCAGTGACGAGCATCAGCTGGTGCGCCTGCGTTGCGGGGAAGCTGGCGACGACAAGGCCGTTGCGGGCAATATTGTCGATATTGGTGATGCCCTGACCGCCGCGGCCGGTGCGGCGATACTCATATGCCGACGAGAGTTTGCCATAGCCGTTGGCACAGACGGTGAGAATGAACTGCTCGCGGTCCTTGAGCTCCTCGAACCGCTCGGGAGTCATTTGCGGTTCGCTCTCCTTGTCGGCCTTCCACGGTGCGTGGCGCAGATAATCGTCACGCTCGTCCTGATCCTTGATCCCCGCCTTATGCAGGATCGAAAGCGAAATGACTTCGTCACCTTCGGCCAGCCGCATGCCGCGGACGCCGGTCGAGTTGCGGCTCTGGAACTCGCGGACATCGTCACCGGGGAAGCGGATCGCCTTGCCCTGGCGGGTGGCGAGGAGGACATCGTCGCTCTCGTCGAGCAGGGCGACGCCGATCAGGCGATCGTCCTCGTCCTCACCTTCGAACTTCATCGCGATCTTGCCGTTCGACGGCACGTTGGTGAACGCATCCATCGAGTTGCGGCGGACCGATCCCTTGGCGGTCGCGAACATGACGTGGAGCTTGCCCCACTCATTCTCGTCCTCGGGCAGCGGGAGCACGGTCGAGATCGTCTCGCCCGCAGCGAGCGGCAGGAGATTGATCATCGGGCGGCCGCGTGTGTTTGCGCCACCCTCGGGCAGCTTCCAGACCTTCATCCGGTAGACCTTGCCCAGCGTCGAGAAGAACAGGACCGGCGTATGCGTCGAGGTCACGAACAGTTCGGTGACGACGTCCTCGTCCTTGGTCGCCATGCCGGCGCGGCCCTTGCCACCGCGCGCCTGGGCGCGGAAGGTGTCGAGCGTGGTGCGCTTGATATAGCCCTGAACCGTGACGGTTACGACCATGTCCTCGCGTTCGATCAGGTCCTCGTCCTCGATCCCGTCCGCTGCTGCGGTGATCTCGGTCCGGCGCGGTGTCGCATACAGGTCGCGGACAGCGACCAGCTCGCCGCGCATCACTTCGTAGAGTTTGACGC
>Ga0247823_10004311_pt1 | contig 11435 bp, 10 predicted proteins | sample 13C_PalmiticAcid_2_FD_192426 | JGI IMG/M metagenome (GOLD analysis project Ga0247823, IMG submission 192426) | Soil microbial communities from agricultural site in Penn Yan, New York, United States - 13C_PalmiticAcid_Day30 | ecosystem: Environmental > Terrestrial > Soil > Agricultural land...
GCTCATGACCTAGGGGGTTGGGAGGGAAGGGTTAGGATCAGGAAGGAGGAAAGGGGGGAGGGCATGGCAGCAGAGAGTGCTCACAAGGACGTTGTCTGTGCTCTCGGAGTAGTGAAGCCAGGTTGCCGGGTCGTTTTGGTTAATGGTGACGTTGGGGTTCGCCTGCAGCGAGCGGGCGAGCGCGTTGGTCAGGGTGTTGAAGCCGTTCCGGAACCAGATGGCGTTGGACTCGACATGTTTTGCGGCCAAGTCAAACGTGGACTTGTCCCTGAACAGCACTCTCATCATGGCCATGTCGGCGAGCCGCGCCCGGGTTTTGGTGATAGGAATGTTCCCGGTGGGCGCGAGGGTGTCCGCCAGAAAACCACTGGCCATGCTCTGCTTCCACACATCGCCGCCGGTGATGCCGTGGATCATGGCAGACATGACCTTGTCCACCATGCCAGGCCTCCCAAAGCGGTGCGCGTAGTAGTCCCCGATGGACATGTCCCTGCGCCCCTCCAGTATGTCCAACGACTGCGGGTCCTTTTGGTTACGGAGCACGTTGATTATGCTGGGGACAAGGTCCCGGAACACGGGCTCAAGAGGCATTGCGACGAGCCTCTGGATGGCCCGGAGGGCGCGGGTTGGGTCTTTCATCAGCTCTTTGGAGAGACTCGGGATCCCGACGAGATGATCGGGGTAGTAGATGAAGCCGGCGACGGTCTCTTCCCCCTTTGGCGAGTGCATGAGCTCATCCGCGAGGTTGAGCTTGGATACCTGGTCGAGCGGCGCAGGCCGGCGGCAGTCAGCAACCCTTCCCCTCCTTGCAGCTCAGGAGCGAAGGACACACACCAGGTCAAAAAACACGGCGTCGTCCCATTTTGGGACGGATCGGGCGGAGACCTGCGGCTTGATCATGCGAGCGGCGCGCTCGAAGTACACATCGGCGGTGTTGCCGTCTGGGGTCTTGACCGAGGCCTTCTCGGTGTCGATCCAACCGCCCAGCCGCGCGTCGGCCTCGAAGATGGTGATTTTTGCACGCGGCAGGGCACGCGTCAGGTAATAGGCGGTGGTGAGACCCGTCAGCCCGCCACCGAGAACGGCGATGGTGGAGGGCGCCCTGTCAAGCTTTCCCGAGTAGGCCTTCCTCTCGACCCGCTTGCCCCTCCTCTGCGCCAACCAGGCGTCTATCCTTTTCTGTTGCGCGGCGCTTCTCCCGCTCTGGCGCCTGGAGTATGACGGCACCTCTGCTGGCAGCGCCGGCGCCGCCGTTGGCACGGTCGGGTGGTGGCATGGGCGAGGCGTCGGGAGTGGTGGGCGGGTCGCAGAGGTGCCGTGGGAGCTGAGGAAGCGGAGCTGCGTCGGCGAGAAGCTGCCTCTGGCGCCCGCCCGGACCGGGACACGCGCTATACAGCGCCGACTGGTGGCGTACATGGCAAGGAGCGTGCAGAGGACCACATCCCGCATCGGGAGGCTAATGCGGGCAGTCAATGGCTCGGCGAATGTCTGGATGGTGGTCTCATCCTCGCGGTTGGAAGCACAGACATCAGCCGACCCAGACGGTCGGAACCCGCCCATACACGTATCAGACCCTAACCCTGGTCAGGATAACTGATGTGCCAGACCATACGATGTATTCACTGAGCAAGGCAGAAACAGAAAAGAGATGAAAGAAAGGACAGGCTCGACACACGGAACGTCACGAGACTCCTCGACACTGCACAAAACCTGGGGAACAAGCAAGGTAGGGTGCCCCAAAATGTGGGAGCGAGCGACTGCAATCTGTATTCTCGTCGCTCCTCGCTCCTGTTCCGCTGGCCCCCTTTTCCGCTGCAACCACACATAAAACAGGCCGTGTCTAGTAGAAAAAGAAGCCCAGAATCCCCATGCCCCCCAAACGCCAGTGTGATGATATAATGGTACAGGGCCCCATCTCCATCCCCCAATACCCATGCCTACGGCAGACTCGTCCAAAATGCCCCATGTCCATACCACGTAGAGGACTTTGTCCCCTGCTGTCATTCCCATGCCACCTCATCCTCCCCGCAGTCTTGTACTATCCATGCCCTGCTCCCGCCCCTCCTCAGCTGCAATCCAAGTACCAGAGGTCCACCGACCCCTTACATGACCACCTCGGCAGTTTCGGCGTCCGGGTGATGCTCGCCCGACTCGGGGAGGACGAGGTCCTCAGGCGCGCCGTCGTTGACAAACTTGCGCTCGCTGACATGCTCCTTTGCCCCGTTCTCGGCCGTCCACACCTTGTCCTGGAAGGTGCCTCGCTGACCCTCTTCGTGCATGAAGGGGCAGCTGCGGTTGGTGCATGGGTGGAACTTGCACGGCGTCTTGACGTGCGTGAATTTGCAGTTGGCCACCTTGCACTCGCCGCCGTTGCGGCAGGCCGGCATGGTCGGGTGCCGGAACGTGCAGTGCGGATTGCTGCAGTTGGGGAAGAATTTGCAGTCCTGCTCGCTCTGGTGCGCCATCTTGGCTGCCGGTGACGGGTGGCGGGCGGCACACTTCCGGTTCTTGCAGGCCGCGCCGTACTCGCAGACATCCTTGACATCGATGGTGACCCCGGGAGGTGCCGCCGGTGACTGGTGAGCAAACTTGCAGTCCTTGTTCTGGCAGCGCAGGTTGAATCGGCAGACCGTGTCGTCGGGGTTGGGCGCCTCGCGCTTGGCTCCTGTCATGTCGACGTCGCCCTGCGAGGCGGCATCTGCCTGACCGGCTTCAGCGCCCTGTTGTTGTTGCTCCGCGTGGCCGTTGTGCTGATGGTGCGCTCCGCCACGCCGGAATTGGTTCTGCCTGCCGCCCCGGTCGAACTGGTGCTTGCCACGGCCAAAGCCGCCCCGCTGGCCCATGCCGCCTTGCTGCTGCTGCATCATGAGTTGTTGCTGCATCTGTTGAAGCATCTGGTTCTGCTGCTCCATCATGGCGTAGATGTCTGCTTGTCCGTAGGCGGCGCTGTTCATCGGGTTCATGCCGCCCATCGGGTTCATCCCCGCAGGACCCCCGGGCATGCCGCCCATGGGGCCCATGTTCGCCAGCCCTGCGGCGATGCTGGTGGCCCTTGAGTTGTTCGTCCGCGGCTGTCTCCCGACCCCCATCCTGGGCCCGGCGGGCGGGCCCCTCCCGATCCTCTCGTTACCAGACTGTCTGACGCGGTGAAGCACCGAGTCTTGGGTCCGATCCAGCGCCCGGTTGATCTGGCCCATCATGCGCTTCTCACGGCCGCCGCCGCGAGGGGCACCATTTCGCATTGCCTTGGGCCCAGTTGGTCTGCTAGTAGTTAGTATTGGGGCCACGCGACCTCGGGGCGCGGTAGAGGACTTACACATTGAGGCCGGCAGCGGGGCCATCTGCGCCAGCATCCATGTTGGCGTCGAGAGCGTCGTCCATCGTGTCATCCCTGAGGCCGTCCATGGCATCGGCAGACTGCGCGGAGCCGGGGCCTGATTGCGCGCTGAGAGCTGCGATCTGCTCGAACAGCCAGTTCGCAAAGGCGGGGGCTGTCTGGTCCTCGGGGCCAAGCTGAAGGAGGTCGCCGGCAATCTCAGCAGCGATCTCGGATTCTGTTTTCCCATTGGCGAGCATGAGGAGGAAGTACTCGGACATAGCTGAGCCTTCGGTCCCTGGGCCAGCCCATCCAAGCTCTGCAATCTTGCCCTGGATGGCCATGTTCAGGGCCTCGGCGAGCGGCGTGCCAAGCGCGACCTCGACCGACATGGTGATGGATGATGGCGATGAAGCGATCTTGCAATCGAGAGGAAGAGATGTGAAGGGCGGCGTGTGCACGACGGTAACGGACTGTGACAGGGGATCGGCGTCGGGCGAAATCGAGGACCGATGTGGCCAAAGCAAAGGCTCCTTCGAGTCGAGACGCGACTGAGACTGCGGCAACTTGTGCGCGCGCTGGGTGCTGCCCGGGTCGAGAGAAAAGCTCGGGTATATCGTCGCAAACAGTCAGGGGTAAGCGCGATGCAGCTGTCCGGCGAGGATTCGATGTGAGGCCGGAGTTTGGAGGTTGACGTGGTGTTGAAGATTTCAAGATTCCGGGACGTGGAGCCAGGCTGCGCGAAACCAAAAGCACAACTCAGAGGCCGAGTGGCTGGTGCGCTGCAAGGCTGCAAGTGGCGTCGTCACGTGGCTCAGACCCTTCAGCCTGCACAACCGCTCTCGAGCTGCTTTGTCATCCTCCACCGCACACCAGCGCCTTCCACAAAGCACTTCCCTCGCCTATCATTGTTCTAGCCCGTGAACGTCTTCGGCAAAAATGCCTTGGCCCAACTGAAAGTCAGGGAAGCCGGCAGTTGGATAACGCATCAATATCCCGGTTCTAGACCTCCATATGACCCTTTTTGTCGACCAAGCCCGCCCATACACGCAATTCACGCTTCCGCAGACATCGAGAAAGCAAAGGTTAGGGAAGGCAAGTGTATTTGCTGATCATTCACACTTGGTGATTGTGAGATGCTCGGTTTAATCATTACTCCGTATCACCCCTACATGTACCCCGTCACCCCTACATGTAGTCATGTCGTCACCCTACATCTAATCACCCCTACATGTAGTCGAACCACAAGACACTAGACTGTAGTATGTAACGGCGCTAGGAAGCCCAGGATGGTTGGTTGCACCGCTTCATTCATTCACCTTCCCCTTTCGCATAGAACCAGCCCGAGGCTACCTCTCGACGCCTTAGTGCGGCAACAGCGACACCCTGCCGGCACAAAGGGTATCAAGCAGCAGCGTTGAGTTGCAACTGTCGAACGACTTCCAGGTTGGGAGCAGTGTTCTCGACGTTCAGTTGGCTCAAGTGGACCCTCGCCCCGTTCACGATTGGCTGCCAGGCGACTTCATGCCGGCTCCCGTCGTTGCTTTGCATCAAAGAGCATGCCTTGGGGTTGCCATTGCTGCAACATCTTGAGAGAACAGTTTGTTCGTCCGACCAGGAGCTTCAACGGCCACCTAGCTGCCCATGAGCTGTGCAACAATGCGGATGCTCGCCTGGCTAAACTGTGGCGCCTGTCAGCCACACATCCCATCCCGGTGGGCATTTTGTTTTCGTTTCGGCCCGCGCGGACGATCGTCCGATGATCTTCCCAGCTCGGGAGAAAGGGAGCGGTGACAGCAGGCATACACATCACCCTGCACAAGAATAGACAGCGTCTGCTGTGGAACGATTGCAGCTCTCGAACCAAGATCCAGGAACTCAGCACTGTCGATGCGATGAGCCAGACATCTCGAGGACGTAAAAGTGGTGAAGTCATGGGTAAACATTTGGTTTGCTGGACTCGACTAGGGACTTTCCCCACCGCTGTAAATGACCGGGCGGACGTGTAACGTTGCGCTTTTACAATACAAGGGGGGCGGCCGGATTTCGATCAGCACTCTCTCTTTCCCTCTCTTTTGCCAACTGCGGGAAAGCAACACGGCCAGCAGCCGACCCATGCTGAATCCAGCCTCGTGGATCGGTCGTGTGCACACCGCAGTCAGCCGTCGTGGGTTCGTCGTGGGTTGCAGTCCGCCAACACCGGCAACCTGCACTGCACATTCCGTCCCATCACCACCCTGTCGGCCCTGTCACCACCCAGCACACAAACAAGATCTTCCCGCTTCGTTGGCTGCCCCCTCTCGGGCTGCAACCAACCTGTGCAACGGTGCCAGAGCATGGTCTAGTTGATTGGGCTTGGCCCGGCAAACCAACCATCAGTTGTGTCTCATTAATATACCCGAATGAACCTTCAAAGCACCAAAGTGTATAAAACATTCCAGCCTTGCCCGGCCCTGTTTCACTCTGCCCATTTAAATCATCACATCGGGGACATCACATCACCACCCCGCGATTTCTAGTTGCCCCTCTCTCCAACACGCGCCGGCAAGCCATGAACTCGGTTTCAAGATGATTTCACCGCTACTTTACTGTCTTTCCCTTCTTCTCTTCGCCCTCGGCCCGGTCGCGGCCGTCTGGCCAGCACCCCTGAGCTTCACCAAGGGCAGCTCGGTCCTGTATCTCCACCAGAACATCAAAGTCACATACAATGGTGCATTCGTACGATGGTCTCCTTCTGCTTCTGCTTCTGCCTTTTCCTCCCCCCATCATGTACTCCCCGCGGAGGAAGCAATTACTGAACAAACCATGTACCAACAGATGCCGTACACGTACGGATATGTGCCGAACAAGTTGACCAGCAAGGAGGTCGTCCAGGCCGGCGTGTCCCGGACCTTCGCCGGCATCTTCAACAGCAAGTTCGTGCCCTGGAAGCTGCACAAGCCCGGCTCCAAGTGGGAGCCCGAGCTGTCGCAAGGTCAGAACTGGCTGAAGACGCTGCAAATCACCCAGTCCGGCGAGGACCAGCCCAGCGCCTTCAAGCCCCTCGCCGGCGAGGTCGACGAGTCGTACAATCTGACGGTGAGCGCCGAGGGCGACGCCAAGCTGGATGCCGTGTCGTCGATCGGCGTGCTCCGCGGCCTCGAGACCTTCTCCCAGCTCTTCTACCAGCACACGGCCGGCACCTTCTGGTACACGCCGTACGCGCCCGTGGCGATCCGGGACGCGCCCACGTTCCCGCACCGCGGCGTCATGATGGACACGGCGCGCCACTTCTTCGAGGTGTCGGACATCCTGCGCACCATCGACGCCATGGCCTGGAACAAGCTCAACCGGCTGCACATCCACGTGACCGACTCGCAGTCGTGGCCGCTCGTGCTGCCCTCGATGCCCGAGGTGTCGGAGAAGGGCGCGTACCACCCGAGCCAGACGTACTCGCCGGCCGACATCGACACCATCCAAAAGTACGGCGTCGAGCGCGGCGTCGAGGTCTACTTTGAGATCGACATGCCGGGCCACATCGGCGTCGTGGCGCTGTCGCACCCGGAGCTCATCGTGGCGTACAACGAGCTGCCGTACTACTGGTGGTGCGCGCAGCCGCCGTGCGGCGCCTTCAAGCTCAACAGCACGGCCGTCGACGCGTTCCTCGAGAAGCTCTTCGACGACGTGCTGCCCCGGGTGGCGCCGTACGCGGCCTACTTCCACACGGGCGGCGACGAGCTCAACAGGAACGACTCGATGCTCGACGAGGGGATCCGGTCCAACAAGACCGAGGTGCTGCAGCCGCTGCTGCAAAAGTTCGTCGACGCGCAGCACGCGCGCGTGCGCAAGGCCGGGCTGACGCCCGTCGTCTGGGAGGAGATGGCGATCGAGTGGAACCTCACCATGGGCAAGGACACGGTGGTGCAGGCGTGGCTGGGCGGCGACACGGTCAAGAAGCTGACGGGCAAGGGCTACAAGGTGATTGACAGCAACTACAACTTTTGGGTAAGCGACGCACGCACTCACTTTTTAACTCTCATCTCCACACAACACTGACACCTTCAAAAGTACCTCGACTGCGGCCGCGGCCAGTGGGTCAACTGGGACAACGGCGCGGCCTTCGCCATGGGCTACCCCTTCAACGACTGGTGCGGCCCGGCCAAGAGCTGGCGGCTCGTCTACGCGCACGACCCGACGGCCAACCTGACGGCGGAGGAGGCCAAGCTCGTGCTGGGCGGCGAGGTGGCCGTGTGGAGCGAGACCATCGACGCGACCAACCTCGACACGCTCGTGTGGCCGCGCGCCAGCGCCGCCGGCGAGGTGCTCTGGTCCGGGCGGCGGGACCCGGCGACGGGCCAGAACCGCACGCAGATGGAGGCCGCGCCGCGGCTGAACGAGTTCCGCGAGAGGATGGTGCTGCGCGGGGTGCGCGCGTCGCCGGTGCAGATGACGTTTTGCACGCAGGGGTCGCCCGAGGAGTGCGAGTATCCGCTGTGAGGGCTTGAGGGCTGTGAGGGCTGTGAGGGCTGTGCTGTGAGGGGTTTACTTCTTTTCTTTTCTGCCTCCATTTCGAGGTTTGCCTCTATTTTGAGGTTTTCTTTTCTCTGATTTGCTTCAGCCGGGCCTTTTTTTCGTCATGAGGACGATAAGTTTGGGGAGTGGTGATGGCGGAGGAGTGTGGCGGAGTGGTTCCGAAGGCGGTTCGGAGCGCGTCCGCAAGGGTGTCCGTTTCGGGAGGGACCCGATGAACCGGCCGGGCTGTTCCCGCTCCAAGCTGGTTGTATTGAGAATCCTGTATGTACATACAATAAGCACCGTGGCGGTGACGAGCTGTCGGTAGTGTCAATCAGTAACAACAGAGTAGTCGATTCTCTTTCGTCTTTCCCCATGGCCACCCAGATTTCGTTGGGGAGTGGGTATGTATTACGGAAACTTTGCCCATGCTCTGCCCCTGTTGGCGCCCGGTGCTGTGGCACGGCACAAGCTTACCTCCGAGCCTCCACCGCCCCTGGACGGGAAGGCTGGGTTGACCCACCCCGACGGAGAGTCGGAGGGTTTCAGAGATGGAACCTCGATCTGGAATCGAGTCGATGACAGCGCGATTCTCTCCTGGCCCCTCGTGATACAACCTCGCCAGCGTTGCCCAGGGCTTGCGAGCAGTTCTAGTGCGGGGAACTGTGTGCTAATGCGGAGGGGATCTGACCACCCGAGGGACGGGATTGATGGCAAAAGTTGCATGTGAAATCCGCTCCAAGGCAACGTGGACGGGATGAGCTTTGTGTGAGACAGGCGAAAGGGCGCTGTGGTGCAACTGTAATTTGTTTTTTTAGCGGCCGTTACCTTACCTAGTTCCCAGTTCTGCGGGGCCCCCAGCGTGTCAGGACTTTACAATGTAATTATTTCTGGGCCGGTGCATTTCCAACCCGGTAAACCCCCTCGTCTGATCCATGCTCTTGCAACACGGCAACACGACATGCAGAACAGAGTGCTGCTTCTCTTCGGCCGCTGTTTCGATTGTTCTGTCGCACGAGACAGAAGCCAAGATGAGGGGCAGCAAAGTTCCACTCGGCATTGATGAGACAAGACAATGAATGGGGCCTGGTCGGGTCTGTTTTGAGGTCTGAATAACGTTTAGTTCGCAGAGAAGGGCCTTGACACTGGCGACGGTTGCAGAAGGGGACAAGCCTGGATCTGCATCTCACGGCACAAAAACAGGCCATGGACATGGGATCCCCGCGATACATCAGGCTTAATTCAGGCTTCCCCGCCTTTTAGCAGGCTTGGAATATCTGGAAGCACCAGAAGCAGCAGAGAAGCCTCGGTACGGCCGACCTGGTCGCACACCATGCTCTCCCGAGGGGCCATCCCCAGCCTGCGGCCTGCGGCCGTGGCGGCCACCAGCGCATGCACTGCCATGCGATTGTGCTCCCGAAACTCTGTGGAATTTATGGTCGGTGAAGAGCCACGCGCGCGGAGGCCGCGGACGGCGAACAACGAACTGGAACCTGAAAAGGCATGCAAGGAAGCTCCGTTGGCGGAGTAATCCCACCTCGGTACGTACTGCATACAATACCAGCGGGGCCACGTCTTTGTTCCGAACGACACACCCACGCCGTCCTCGTCAGGGGGCCCGGGCCCGTGGAGACCTCGCTTCGATTCCGATCCTGGAATGACCACGCCATCAGTGTCTGGTGTCCACCATCAACAAGGCCCCCGTTGGTGCGGCAGGCTGCCGAGCCTTTGTCGGCAAGCGGACAATGTCACGGTTGCTCTCGGGACATCCTTGGCAGAATACAAGGACTCAAGCTCCTATCTCTCGGGGCTCTCTGTAAAATACCCTTCTCCATGAAAGGCGACGACTTACACAGGACACGGGATCCGCACATGCCGGATTTAGACTGCATGAGCCCCATCTCCCCACAGCCAAGCTGCCGGATCCTCGCTAGCTATCTGGGTCCGGGGTGGTTGTCTGCTATGGGCGATCACTCCGAAACAAAATAAGTAGGAGGGGGCCCCCTGGGCTTTTTCCACACTGTAGTTTCCAACCGTCATCCCCTCCCATCCAACCCATGAGACACGCATGCATATCTTCCCGTCATACCTCGAAGGCGTCTGATTTCGTGTCCCGTTGCTCGACAGGTTCCTGGTTGGGGCCTACGATAACCCCCTGACCTCCGGTCAACCTCCGGCCCGTCAACTGGTTTCTCCCTGCCGGTCACACCTCGACTACTTGTAGTCTCGTTCCACTCCACAGCAGCATAGTCGCTTTCCAGGCCGAGTGGTGAGCCTCAGATCACGCCGATCAGCGCAACGATGGGCCTCCTTGAGACCCTCGTCGAGCATGTCTCGGTCAAATCAGTCCTGATCGCGGTGCCATGCTTGCTGCTGGCATACATGATCATGGGCACCATGGTGAAGCCGGCATGGCAGGAAATGAAGCTCGCCCGCATGCCGGGCGTAAAGGCCCCCAAGATCAAGTCGGTTTGGCCGTTCGGTGAGCATGCCTTGGTGCCAGAACCCATGAACGTGACGAGCAGAGATATACTAAGACGAAACCAGGTCTGGACTTTCTCTACAAGGGCATCCGTGCATCTATGAAATACCAGAACCTCTCCCTCTGGAGAAACATGTTCGCCAACGCCGGGTCTCAGACGGTTGAGCTCCGTGTCGCCGGCCGCCGCATCGTCTTCACTGCCGACCACGAAAACATCAAGGCCATCCTGGCCACCCAATTCGGCGACTACGGCAAGGGCGAGCCCTTCCACAGGGAGTGGAAGCCCTTCCTCGGCGACAGCATCTTCACCACCGACGGTGCTCTCTGGCATGACAGCCGCCAGCTGATCCGCCCGCAGTTTGTCAAGGACCGTGTCAGCGATCTGCACGTCTTTGAGAGCCACATGCAGACCCTGTTCAAGGCCATCGCCAACGGGGGTGCCCTAAACGGCGAGAACCAGCCCGTCGACATCGAGGCCGGCAACGGGAAGCCCGTTGATATCAGCGACCTCTTCTTCCGGTACACCTTGGATGCCGCCACCGACTTCCTCTTGGGCTACGATGTCAAGTCACTCAGGTTTGTTACTCTCCGCATTCCGTGTGACAACCAAATACTCACCAGTCCCTAGCAACCCCCGTCAGGAGTTCGCCGACGCCTTCGGCGAGGTCCAGCGGCTCCAGAGCATCATCTCGCGCGCCGGCGCCCTCAACTGGGTGGTCCCGCGCGGCAACTTCAACAAGGGCATGAAGGTGATCAACAACTTCATCAACCAGTACATCGAGCGCACCCTGCGCCTCAGCCCCGACGAGCTCGCCGGCAAGTCCAAGAGCGATGCCGGCTACACCTTCCTGCACGCCCTCGCCGGCTACACGCGCGACCGCCAGGTCCTCCGCGACCAGCTCATCGCCGTCCTGCTCGCGGGGCGCGACACCACCGCCTGCACCCTCTCCTGGACCATCTACGAGCTCGCCCGCCACCCCGAGGCCCTCCAGAAGCTGCGCGCCGAGATCCTCTCCGTCGTCGGCCCCACCCGGGCGCCCACGTACGACGACCTCAAGAGCATGAAGTACCTCCAAAACGTCATGAACGAGACCCTGCGCCTCTACCCCGTCGTCCCTTTCAAGTACGCAAACCCCCCTTTTCCCC
>Ga0247823_10004312_pt1 | contig 11435 bp, 9 predicted proteins | sample 13C_PalmiticAcid_2_FD_192426 | JGI IMG/M metagenome (GOLD analysis project Ga0247823, IMG submission 192426) | Soil microbial communities from agricultural site in Penn Yan, New York, United States - 13C_PalmiticAcid_Day30 | ecosystem: Environmental > Terrestrial > Soil > Agricultural land...
CAAGCGCAGAGCCGCGATGACCGTCGAGGAAGCCGTCGCCGCGGCGAAGCAGCTCCCCGGGCCGCTCTATGTCGTGAAGTCGCAGATCCACGCGGGCGGCCGCGGCAAGGGCAAGTTCAAGGAACTCGGCCCCGACGCGAAGGGCGGCGTCCGCCTCGCCAAGAGCATCGAGGAAGTCGAAGCGCACGCCAAGGACATGCTCGGCAACACGCTGGTGACGATCCAGACCGGCGAAGCCGGCAAGCAGGTCAACCGCCTCTACATCACCGACGGCGCCGACATTAAGCAGGAATTCTACCTCGCGCTGCTCGTCGACCGTGCCACCAGCCGCATCGCGGTCGTCGCCTCGACCGAAGGCGGCATGGACATCGAAACCGTTGCGCACGACACGCCCGAAAAGATCCACACGATCGTCGTCGACCCCGCCACCGGCCTCCAGCCGCACCATGGCCGCAGCGTCGCCGCGGCGCTCGGCCTGTCGGGTGATCTTGCCAAGCAGGCTTCCAAGGTTCTTGCCGGCCTGTACGCCGCGTTCCTCGGCACCGACGCCGAACAGATCGAAATCAACCCGCTCGCGGTCTGCGAAGGCGCGAACGGCGACGAACTGCTCGTGCTCGACGCCAAGGTGGCGTTCGACGGCAATGCGATGTTCCGCCACAAGGATCTCGCCGAGCTGCGCGACCTGACCGAAGAAGACCCGGCCGAGGTCGAGGCGTCGGAATATGACCTCGCCTATATCAAGCTCGACGGCAACATCGGCTGCATGGTCAACGGCGCCGGTCTCGCGATGGCGACGATGGACATCATCAAGCTCAACGGTGAATTCCCGGCCAACTTCCTCGACGTCGGCGGCGGCGCTTCGAAGGAAAAGGTGACCGCGGCGTTCAAGATCATCCTCAAGGACCCCGCCGTGAAGGGCATCCTCGTGAACATCTTTGGCGGAATCATGAAGTGCGACATCATCGCCGACGGCATCGTCGCCGCGGCGAAGGAAGTGAACCTGTCGGTTCCGCTCGTCGTCCGCCTCGAAGGCACGAATGTCCAGGAGGGCAAGGACATCCTCGCCAATTCGGGCCTGCCGATCGTTGCGGCCAACGATCTCGGCGACGCGGCAAAGAAAATCGTAGCCGAGGTGAACAAGGCGGCGTGATAATCCACCCCTTCCTCGCAATGGCGGGGAAGGGGTAGGGACTGCTAGTTGACGTTTACGTAAACGCCAATTATGGCGCAGTGCACAATTTTTCGAGAGGAGCTTTAAAAGCTATGAAAATCCTCGTCCCCGTAAAGCGGGTGCTCGATTACAACGTGAAGCCGCGGGTCAAGGCCGACGGCACGGGCGTTGACCTGGCCAATGTCAAAATGTCGATGAACCCGTTCGACGAGATCGGCGTCGAAGAAGCGATCCGCCTGAAGGAAAAGGGTGTCGCGACCGAGATCGTCGCCGTCAGCGTCGGCCCGGCCAAGGCGCAGGAAACGCTGCGCACCGCGCTCGCGATGGGCGCCGACCGCGCGATCCTCGTGCAGACCGACGATGCGGTCGAGCCGCTCGCGCTCGCGAAGATCTTCAAGGCGATTGCCGACGCCGAACAGCCCGGCCTTGTCATCCTTGGCAAGCAGGCGATCGACGACGACAACAACCAGACCGGCCAGATGCTCGCGGCACTCACCGGCTGGGCGCAGGGCACCTTTGCCAGCGCGGTCAATGTCGATGGCGACAGCGTCAATGTGACGCGCGAAGTCGACGGCGGCCTCGAAACGGTGAAGCTGAAGCTTCCCGCGATCGTCACCACCGACCTGCGTCTGAACGAACCGCGCTACGCCTCGCTGCCGAACATCATGAAGGCGAAGTCGAAGCCGCTCGATACCAAGACCCCCGCCGATTACGGCGTCGACACCGCCCCGCGCGTGAAGGTGGTCAAGGTCAGCGAACCTGCCGCCCGCTCGGCCGGCATCAAGGTCGCCGATGTCGATGAACTGGTTGCCAAGCTGAAAGCGCTGGGAGTGCACTCATGAAAACTCTGGTTTGGGTCGAACATGACGGCAAGACCGTCAAGGACGCCACGCTCGCGGTGGTCACCGCCGCGTCGAAGCTTGGCGAAGTCCATCTGCTCGTCGCCGGTAGCGGCGTCGATGCGGTTGCCAAGGAAGCCGCCGGCATCGCCGGGGTCGGCAAGGTGCATGTCGCCGACAACGCCGCTTTCGCGAACAACCTGCCCGAAAATATCGCGCCGCTCGTCGCCGACCTGATGGGCAGCCACGACGCGTTCCTCGCGCCCGCGACGACCACCGGCAAGAATATCGCGCCGCGCGTCGCCGCGTTGCTCGACGTGATGCAGATTTCGGAAATCCTGTCGGTCGAGGGTCCCAAGACCTTCACCCGTCCGATCTACGCCGGCAACGCGATCGCGACTGTCGAATCGTCGGATGCGAAGCTGGTCCTCACCGTTCGCGGTACCGCGTTCGACAAGGCCGCGACCTCGGGCGGTTCGGGTACGGTCGAAGCCGTCGGTGCGGGCAGCGATGCCGGCATTTCGAGCTTCGTTGGCGCCGAAATCGCCAAGTCGGAGCGTCCCGAACTGACGTCGGCGAAGATCATCGTGTCGGGTGGCCGTGCGCTGGGTTCGAGCGAGAAGTACGAAGAAGTCATCGTCCCGCTCGCCGACAAGCTCGGCGCCGCGCTCGGTGCTTCGCGCGCTGCGGTCGATGCGGGCTATGTCCCCAACGATTACCAGGTCGGCCAGACCGGCAAGATCGTCGCACCGCAGGTCTATTTCGCCATCGGCATCTCGGGCGCGATCCAGCATCTCGCCGGCATGAAGGATTCGAAGACGATCGTCGCGATCAACAAGGACGAAGACGCCCCGATCTTCCAGGTCGCCGACTTCGGCCTCGTCGCTGACCTGTTCAGCGCCGTTCCCGAACTGACCGGCAAGATCTAACGGCTTTATGGCCGGCGACCATCCCGGGGTGCCCGGTTTGGGCGACGCGCCATTCAATGCCGGCGGGCGCCGCGCGGCCCGGAACGAACATCACGAAGCGGTCGAGGGCGACGACGCCCTCGACCGCTCGTTGATTCTGGCGAGCGTTGCGCGCGACGCACGGCTCGACAAGAAATTCCTGCTGCTGATCATTCTCGCGGCGATGATCGCGACGCTCGGCTTGCTGCAAAGCTCGACCGCCGTGGTGATCGGCGCGATGCTCGTATCGCCGCTGATGGGTCCGATCATGGGGCTCGGCTTCGGCCTCGCGACGATCGAAAGCAATTTGATCAAGCGTTCCCTCGTGACGCTCGCCGCCGGGATGGCGGTCGCGATCCTCGTTGCGATGCTGATCATCTGGCTGTCGCCGATCAAGGATGTGACACCCGAACTCCGCGCGCGGACGCAGCCGACCCTGCTCGACCTCGGCGTCGCGGTGGTCGGCGGGATCGCCGGCGTCTATGCGATCATGCGCAAGCTGTCGGGGGTGATGGTCGGGGTCGCGATCGCGACCGCGCTGGTGCCGCCGCTCTCGACCGTCGCCTTCGGGCTGGTCACCGGCCGGATGGATTTCGCGCTCGGCGCCGCCTTGCTGTTCCTCACCAACACGCTTGCCATCGCCTTTGCCGCGACGATCGTTGCGCGGCTCAATCATTTCGGACCGTCGCTGACACGGCAACATACCGCGATGCAGGTGACGGGGATCGTCGTCGCGCTCGGCGTCCTGTCGATCCCGCTTGCGCTGTCGCTCAACGGCATTGCACGCGAGGTCCGTGCACGCAGCATCGTGCAATCCGAACTGAACCGCCTGCTCGGCGAGGGCGACCGCGTCGACAGCCTGAACGTACGCATCGAGAATGACGAGGTCGCGGTCGACGGCGTCGTGCTCGTCGACCAATATGCCGCGCGGCTCAACGACCAACTCGCGGCGAAGGTGCGTGGCGAACTTGATCGCCCCGGACGCGTCAACATCGTGCAATTGCGGCAGCAGACCAACGCCGCGGTACAATTCGAGGAGCGGCTGAACCAGCGCATCGCGACGCTCGAGCAGCGCGACGACGACAGCCGCGCGATCCTTGCCGGGCTGACCGTTGGCGGCTTGCTGCCGCGCGAGCGCGTGCTGATCGACGGACAGGCGCGCCGTGTGATCGTTCAGCGCGACCCTGAAGCCGAAGGCGAACAGGTCGCCGCCGCGATCGATCGTATCATCGGATCGGTGCAGGCGGGGCACCCGCAATGGCTGATCCAGAACGGCAGCCTGACCGCGGCAGAGCCCGCTCCGACGGAATAATCGCAGACCTATTCACACGCTCCGCAGTTGACGCAAAGCGCCGGACCCGATGAGATGCCGCTGAACCGGCGATCATCGGCCGGACAGGGAGAGAAACATGCGCGTAGCAGCAATCGCCTTGGCTATCCTCGCGGCGGGGGTGGCGCTCCCGCTCTCCGCTCCGCTCGCGCAGGCGCAAGCTGCACCGTCCGAAAAGCTCGTCATCGACAAAGCGCGCATCGACGCGGCGCTGAAAGCGATGATCGCCGACGGCCGCGCGGCGGGCACCTCGGCGCTGATCTGGCAGGACGGGCGCGAGGTCTATTTCGGTACCGCGGGCATGGCCGACCGCGACGCGAAGCGCCCGATGCGCCGCGACACGATCGCGCAAATCTACTCGATGACCAAGCCCGTCACCGGCGTCGCGCTGATGCAGCTTTGGGAAGCGGGCAAGTTTCACCTCGACGATCCGCTTTCCAGATATCTCCCCGAATATGCGAACATGCGCGTCTATGCGGGGAAGGATGCCGCGGGCCAGCCGCGCTATGTGCCCGTCGAGCGGCCGATCACCGTACGTGACATCCTGCGCCACACCGCGGGCTTCGTTTATGGTGCAGGGCCGACACCCGCGCACGACGCCTATGTCGCCGCCGATCCGCTCGCGCTGACGATCCCGCTCGCCGAAGCGAGCCGCCGCCTCGCCACGGCGCCGTTGCTGTATCATCCGGGCACGCAGTGGGAATATAGCATCGCGGTCGACGTGCAGGCGGCGCTGGTCGAGAAATTGTCGGGCCAGCCCTTTGCCACCTACGTTCGCACCCATATCTTCGAACCGCTTAAGATGACCGACACAGCGTGGCGCCAGCCCGATGCGAAGCTGCCGCGCTTTGCGGCGATGAATGTGAAGAAGGACGGCAAGCTCGTCCAGCAGGACGCGGCCGCGGCGCAGACGCTCAATTTCCGCGACAATGCGCTGACCCCCGGTGGCTTCGGCCTCGCTTCGACGCTCGATGACTATCAGCGCTTCGCACGGATGCTGGTGAACAAGGGCGAACTCGACGGTGCGCGAATCCTGAAGCCTTCGACCGTGAAGCTGATGGCGACCGACCAGCTCGATCCCGCGATCAAGGAACGCGCATGGCTCCCCGGCAAGGGCGCGGTCGGTTTCGGCTTCGATTTCGCCGTCCGCAAATCACCGCCGCAGACGCGCGAAGAAAACCGCGGTGCGGTCGGAGAATTTTTCTGGGACGGCGCTGCCTCGACGCTGTTCTGGGTCGATCCGGCCAACAAGCTCACCGCGGTCTTCTTCGTCCAGACGATGCCCTATGACGGCACGCTCCACCGCGATTTTCGTGCCGCGGTTTACGGAGCGGATTACAAAGGGCCGGCGGGCGACTAGGCTGTCATTCTTTTGTCATCTCGATGCCGTTGAGCGGGCCGAGGAGCTTTTGAATGTCGCAGTCCGATAAACGCACTTTGCTAGCTGAAGGCTTGGCGGCCGGCGACGATGACGGTGCCCTGCACAACCGGCTGGTAACTGCGGGCATCTCTGCGGCCGCTGCGAAATATGAGGTCGACCGGCTCGCCAAGGATCCGATGGCGGCAATGCTGCGCAAGCAGGCGGCGCGCATGGCGAAGCAGCGCTGGCTATTCGCCAATCACGAGCGGTTGGCGCGCGAAGCGGAGGGCGGCTTCGCGCTCGACACGCTGACCGATGTCGATCCCGACCATTTCTATCGCCATCATTATGAGGCGAACCGGCCGGCGAAGCTGACCGGGATCATCGACCATTGGCCCGCGCTGACGCGCTGGTCGCTCGATCATTTCGCCGGCGTCGCGGGCGATGCTGTCGTCGAGGCGCAGGTCGAGCGCGAGCGCAGCCCCGATTACGAACTCGCCAAGGATGATCACCGCCGCCTCGTTCGTTTCGCCGAACTGATCGACTGGCTGCGCAAGGACGAGGCGAGCAACGACATCTATCTTACCGCCTATAACAGCGGCACCAACGCTGCGGCGCTGGCGCCGCTCTGGGACGATATGGCGCCGATCGCGCTGCTCGACCCCCGCGAGCGCGACGGCTTTTTCTGGCTCGGGCCGAAGGGCACGCTGACCCCTTGGCATCACGACCTCACCAACAATCTGCTGGTGCAGGTGGTCGGCCGGAAACGCGTGCGGATGGCGCCGCCCTGGGCGTTCGACCGCATGAAGAACAGCCGCCATTGTTTTTCCGACTGGGCCAATGAAGCGCTGCCCGCCGGACCCGGCGACGCCGACACGCCGCCGATCCTCGAGACGATCATCGGCCCCGGCGAGGCGATTTTCCTGCCCGTCGGCTGGTGGCATCAGGTCGAGGCGCTCGACCTGTCAGCCAGCATGAGCTTTACCAGCTTTCGCCGTCCGAACGCGCATGTCGAGGATTATGCCTCTTACGGGGCCATCGACTGATAGCCGGTATCCGCGATCGCGAGGTACCGTGGTTGCCGCAGTATTTGGCATTTCCTGCGATTGCGCGGTCCCCGATGCGATTACGGCTTGCGGCCGTCAAAAATCCTTAGCATCATTAAGTAATGATCGATCTAGCCACGACGCTTTCCGCTTTCATGACGCGCATCGCCGGGGCCGGCGACCTGGACGGGCTCGCGCGTCTGTCGGGCGGGGCGAATATGGAAAGCTGGGCGTTCGACTGGGCTGGCCGCGCCTATGTCCTCCGCCGCGCGCCGTCGGCGGAATATATGGCGGACCGTCCCTATGGCCATGCCGATGAGGCCGCGCTGGTGATCGCGGCGCATGATGCCGGGGTAAAGGCGCCCGAGGTCGTCGGCGTGCTCGCCGACGCCGACGGCATGGGCACGGGCTATGTCATGCGCCGCGTCATCGCCGAAGTGAACCCGGCGAAGATCCTCGCCGATCCGCCGCCGTCGTTGCTGGCCGACTTGGGCCGCGAACTCGCGCGCATCCATGCGATCCCGGCGGCCGCGATCCCCGATGCGATCCCGTTGATGGACACGGTCGATGCGCTTGCCGAGCTGAAAGCGCGCTTCTTCTCCTATGGTGGCGACCGGCCGGTGATCGCGCTCGCGATCAAATGGTGCGAGGATCATCTGCCCGCGCCTTCCGATCCCGTGCTCGTTCATGGCGACTACCGCATGGGCAATGTGATGGTCGATGCCGATGGGCTGGCGGCCGTACTCGACTGGGAGCTCGCGCACCGAGGTGATGCGCATGAGGATCTGGCGTTCGGCTGCATGACGGTGTGGCGCTTTGGCAGGATCGACCAGCCGGCGTTCGGGGTTGGAAGCCTCGACGGTTATTTTGCAGCCTATGAGGAAGCGGGCGGGGCGAAGGTTGATCGCAGCCGGTTTCGCTTCTGGCTCGTCTATCGCACGCTCTGGTGGGCGCTGGGCTGTTTGCAGATGGGGCAAATGTGGCGGAACGGCGCCGACCCGACCGTCGAGCGCGTCGTCATCGGTCGGCGCACGGCCGAACAGGAACTTGACCTGTTGCTGCTGCTCGAAACCGAAGCGCCCGAAGGCGAGCGTGTGCGGCTGCTGCCGCCCGCGACATCGGCCTCGGTCGAGCCGGTTGGCGAGCCGACCAATCGCGAGATCGTACAGGCGGTGCGCGACTGGATCGAAGCGTCGATCAAGCCGGCATCGCAAGGGCACGCGAAGTTCGAAGCGGTGGTCGCGATGAATGCGCTCGGCATTGTGCTGCGCGATCTCGATGCGGGCGTGCGCGCCGAGGATATGGAACTGGCCGCCGCGCTGCTCGCCGGCACGACGACACTCGCCGAACCCGGCCTGCTCGCAAGACTGCGACGCGATGCGCTCGACAAATGCGCGGTCGACAGCCCCAAATATGCCGCGCTCGCCGCGGCGCGCGCCGACTGGCGCGGATAAAGACAAAAGGGAGAGAGACATGGATTTTGCGGTACCCGCCGATTTGCAGGCGTATCTGGATGAGCTCGACGCGTTTATCGACGCCGAGATCAAACCGCTCGAACTGGCGGACGACAATATCCGCTTCTTCGACCATCGCCGCGAGCATAGCCGCACCGACTGGGACAATCAGGGACTGCCGCGCCACGATTGGGAAGAGCTGCTGAAGCAGGCAACGCGCAAGGCCGATGCCGCGGGGCATTGGCGCTTTTCGGCGCCGAAGAAGTATGGCGGCAAGGACGGATCGAACCTCTGGATGGCGGTGATCCGCGAACATTTCGCTGCGAAGGGGCTGGGACTCCACAACGATTTGCAGAACGAGCATAGCATCGTCGGCAACTTCCCTTTCGTCGAGATGTTCGAGCAGTTCGGCACCAGCGACGAGCAGAAGCAGGAATTCATCCTCGGCGGGTTCGAGGGCAAGCGCCGTACCGCCTTCGGCCTCACCGAGCCCGATCACGGATCGGACGCGACGCATATGGAGACGCGGGCGGTTCGCGAGACGCGCGACGGGGTCGAGGGCTGGCTCATCAACGGGCGCAAGATGTGGATCACGGGCATGCATGTCGCGACGCATTGCGCGACCTTCTGCCGCACCAGCGGGAATGATGGCGATGCGAAGGGCATCACCTGCCTGCTCGTGCCGACGGGGACGCCGGGCATGACGGTCGACGAATATATGTGGACGTTCAACATGCCGACCGACCATCCGCGCATGACCTTCACCGACGTGTGGGTGCCCGACGATGCGCGGCTCGGTCCCGAGGGCGGCGGGCTCTCGATCGCGCAGAGCTTCGTCCACCAGAACCGTATCCGGCAGGCGGCATCGTCGCTCGGCGCCGCGGTCTTCTGCATCGAGGAGAGCGTGAAATATGCGCGCGAGCGCAAGCCGTTCGGCGAGGCGCTGGCGAAGAACCAGGCGATCCAGTTCCCGCTCGTCGAGCTCGCGACGCAGGCCGAAATGCTGCGGCTGCTGATCCGCAAGACCGCTTGGGACATGGACAATATGCCGCACCGCGAGGTCGAACATAACCTCTCCGACAAGGTCAGCATGTGCAATTACTGGGCGAATCGATTGGTGTGCGAGGCCGCCGACCGCGCGATGCAGGTGCATGGCGGCATCGGCTATTCGCGCCACAAACCGTTCGAGCATATCTACCGCCATCATCGGCGATACCGGATCACCGAGGGGGCGGAGGAGATCCAGATGCGGAAAGTGGCGGCCTATCTGTTCGGCTATCTGGGGCCGCGGAGAGGCACTCTGGGTTAGGCTTGGGATCCTCCCTGCGGCGCAGCCGTGGGGAGGATCATCTCACCGCTTCCTTACAAACTCCGCGCGCAGCACCAGCCCCTTGATCCCATCAAACCGGCAGTCGATTTCCTGATCGTCGCCGGTCAGTCGGATCGACTTGATCACCGTGCCCACCTTCAGCGTCTGCCCCGCGCCCTTCACGTTCAGATCCTTGACCAGCACGACCGAGTCGCCGTCGGCGAGCCGATTGCCGACGGCGTCGCGCACCTCGGGCCCCGCGGCTGCGGCGGCGTCCCGCGCGGCAATATCGCCGGCCGACATCCATTCGCCGCTCGCTTCGTCATAGACATAGTCTTCGTCGTCGCTGGTCATTCTTTTATCCCGGTTTGCGGAAGCGCAGGGTGAACTGGTCGGTCTTGCCGCGGATAGCCGCGTCGAAGACATTGGCGGTGCGCGGGTCGGCGGGGCGGCTGTAGAGTTTGCTTTCGGCCTCGAGCTTGAAACCCGCTTTCGTCAGCGTGGCGACGACCGCATCCTTGTCGATGCGGTGCAGGCTGTCCGACAGCGTCGTGCCGCTGCCCTTCGCCGCGCTATGATCAACGACGACCAGCGTGCCGCCGGGCTTCAATGCCGCGAAGAGTGCCGCGCTCGCCTTGTCGCCGGTCCCCGCGGGGAAGGGCTTCAAATAGAGGTCGTGGAAATTCTGCACCGTGATGATCGTGTCGAGCGGTTCGGGGAAGGCGGGCGCCGCGAACTGTCCGGCGACGGCATCGACATTGACATAAGCGGCGTCGACGGCAGCCTGATCGTCGCCATATTGCTTCTTGAACGCAATGAATTCGGCGGGCTGGAAGCCATAGACCTTGCCCGACGGGCCGACCGCGGCAGCCAGAAGCCGGGTGACATAGCCGCCGCCCATGACGAAATCGCCAACCTTCTGCCCCGGCTTGATCTGGGCAAAGGCGAGCAATTCGGCAGGCTTGCGCGCGGCGTCGCGTTCGCGGTCGGCGGCGGGCCGCGCGGGATCGGCGAGCGCGGCCTTGTAGCTGGGGGCGGTCGCCTCTTTGGCGGCGAGCGGGGTCGCCGAAACGGCGAGCAGGAGGGCGAGGGTAAGCGGGCGGATCATGGCATCGACTCCCAATGATTTTGTCCCACCACCATAGCGCCTTGTCGCAGGCGCTGCGCGCTTATTTGCATATCGCGATTTTGATGATAGGTTTCTTCGTGAAACTAAAAATATGGCCAAAAGCTTGGGAGAGCGGACATGCATGATCTGGTGATTCGCGGCGGCACCGTCGTCGATGGTTCGGGCGGAGCGCCCTTTGTTGCGGACGTTGCTGTCGATGGCGACCGGATCGTCGCGGTCGGCGAAAACCTCGGCGCGGGGCGTGAGGAAATCGACGCCAGCGGCAAGATCGTCACTCCCGGCTTCGTCGACGTCCACACCCATTATGACGGGCAGGCGACGTGGGACGCCGAAATGGCGCCGTCGAGCTGGCACGGCGTCACCACCGTCGTGATGGGCAATTGCGGCGTCGGCTTCGCGCCTGCCAAGCCCGACCGCCACGAATGGCTGATTTCGCTGATGGAAGGTGTCGAGGACATCCCCGGCACCGCGCTGGCCGAGGGCATGTCGTGGGACTGGGAAACCTTCCCCGAATATATGGACGCGCTCGAAAAGCTGCCGCGCACCGTCGACGTCGCGTGCCATGTCCCGCACGGCGCGGTGCGCGCCTATGTGCTCGGCGACCGTGAGAAACCCGGCGCGATCCCGACCGACGCGGATATCGCGGAGATGTCGCGGATCGTCGAGGAAGGCGTGCGCGCGGGCGCGCTCGGCTTCTCGACCAGCCGCACCGTGCTGCACAAATCGATCGACGGCGAACTCGTCCCCGGCACCACCGCGACCGCCGAGGAGCTGATCGCGATCGGCCGCGCGATGGGGCGCGTCGGTTATGGCGTGTTCGAAATGGCGAGCGACATGAAGCGCGAGTGGA
>Ga0247823_10004313_pt1 | contig 11434 bp, 4 predicted proteins | sample 13C_PalmiticAcid_2_FD_192426 | JGI IMG/M metagenome (GOLD analysis project Ga0247823, IMG submission 192426) | Soil microbial communities from agricultural site in Penn Yan, New York, United States - 13C_PalmiticAcid_Day30 | ecosystem: Environmental > Terrestrial > Soil > Agricultural land...
GTGGTGGGTGGTGGAGGGTGGTTAGGGGAATGCCAGTTGCAGGCCTCCTTCTGGCTTTGACCCGCGTGCTTCCTTGCTTGCTTGCTTCCTTGCTTCCTTGCTTGCTTGCTTGCTTGCTTTCTGGTCCGTTGCTACTGGCATTTCCGTGACGGGTGAAATACGCATTGCTTTTCTTGCCATTTGCCGTGCTTTTTGCTTTGCTGCCTGAGTTTGGTCGATGCTTTGTGCACTGCCGCCGCCGTTGCTGCTGCTTGCGAGTTTTGGGTTGCAAAAGGGGAGACTACACACACAATGGTCGTCGAGTGGGCAGGTCTGGTTTGAAGGTGATAAATGCATGGGGTAGGTGTTCTTGGCAACGATCAGGGCGGATGTTGGAGAAATACATTGGCGTATGGTGTGTAGGTACTATGTTTGTATGACTACCTGGAATTGTTACCTGTCTTGCGTTATGGTGTAGATGTTTTATCTCCTGTGATCTCTTCTGGTGCTGCCAGGCATGGAATCGTCAACTCCTTTGGGTTTGTCCTCTTTCACCTCGACTTCCGGTCTTCTCCGAGGAAGAGGTCTTCGAAGGTACTCATTCTTGACAAGTTAAATGAGCCATCTTCGAGATCATCATAATGGGGACTGTGGCAATATTCCAAAATACTTCCGATATTGTGAAGAAGGATAATCACTTGAAGAAAGCAGAGTGTTGTGACCGAGTTCTTTCATTCATCGCCCTTGCGCCGTCACATCATGTACTTTCGTCTAGACCCAAATGAGGTATCTTTAACCAGCTTTATAACGAGGCCATCGCCGCCCAAATTCCCAGAACCAAAACATACATTCCAACCAACCATGCAGCGCCTCTACGTCTAGTCCTCCTCGTACCCCTCCGTCTTCATATCCTTCAGCCCGAGCTCCTCCTCTTCCTCGTCTGTCCGGTCATACTCCTCCACCGTCATCTGCTCGTCCGGCTGGCTCGGGTCGTCGGCCAAGCTCTGCACGTAGCTGCTCGCCAGGGGATCGGCGAGGATGATGGTGAACTCCTTCTCGCCCTTGATGGCCGCATTCAGGTTGTCAAAGAACTCGTCCCAGCGCTTCTTCTCGTCCGAGGCGAGCGAGTCGTTCCGGCGGGCGGACGCCTCGACGTCGGCGTCGGCCTCGAAGATCTGGTTGTGCAGGTCGTCGCGCACCTGGGTCAGCAGGCCCTCGACGGTGGTGAAACGGCCGCCGAGCGTGCCCGGGTTGACCGACAGGCTGAGCTCGGGGCACTCGAGCGCGCAGCTCTCGCTCTTGAGAATGTCGCGGGCGAGGTCGACGGCGGTCTTGATCTTGAGGGTGACCTTGCGGCCCTTTTCGGGGATCTCGCCGCCCGTCTTGACGTCGTTGGATTTGTACCCGCAGTCGTCGCACGTCGTGTTCATGATGACGACCTGCCGGAAGTGGGGGATGTCGACCATCTTCATGTTGGTCGTGCATGGGTGCATGCAGCCCGGGCACGAGGCGGGGAACTGGTACACCTGGTCGGGGATGATGTTGCCGTCCTCGTCGAGGTCGTTCGCCGGCCCGGTGTCGGCCAGGCCGAGGGCGGCGTTCTGCTCGGGTGTGCGGAGGTACTCGCGCTTCTCCCACTTGCCGACGCCGTCGCGCGGGTCAGGGGCGATGAACGAGTTGCCGGCCGGATCGTCGACGGCAACGCGGAAGGGAAAGCCCTCGCCGGCAAGCATTCTCCTGCCCCTAGCAATGATTTCCTCAACCTTGGCGGCGACTTCGGGTGTTTGTTCCTTGCGCTGTTCTTGACCGAATGCGAGATCGTCCACGATCGTCGTCAAAAGACCCTCGACGTTTGTGAGTTGGCCCTTGCCGGCCGGGACCTCCAAGTCCAGCTCGATGAACTTGACGGTGGCGGTATCCGACTTGACGACCTGGCGCTCGAAGTCGGGCATGGCGGTTAACCGAAGTTCGTAGCGGGCGCCCTTGAGTTGGAAAGTGCCGGCGGGCTGGATCTCGTTGTTGCTGAAGCCGCATTTGTCGCATGAAAAGGACATGATGATGACCTCACGGAAGTAGGGGATCTTGGTCAGGAAGAGGCGCGTCATTCCCTGGATCATGGTTAGCAGGTGTTAAACCAGTCTTCCCAAGACTCTTAAGGGTCCTTCCTGTGCGACTTACATTCTCCTCGCAGTTCATGCAGAGGGACTCGATCTCCTCAACCACCTTCTCGTCCTCGGCACCCGCTGTCCCATCGGCGACGGCTGTCGGGGCAACCTGCTCGACCTTCTCGCCTATCGTGTTGAATAGCTCGGGCATCTTGTCTGGTTGTGTGGGAGTTTTGTCGCAATCGGGTATCAAACAGAAAATTTTGGAGGGGTAAATCTGCTTGTAAATGCAGACTTTTGGCGGGGTAACAGTTGATATGCAGTCTCGACCCCTCTGGACCACCCACTGGCGAACAGTGGGGACCCGCAGAATTGGGCAGGCTCGGTAGGCTTATGTCATGGCCCAGGGGACGCTGGGCGGAGCCTGATGCTGCACCAAGCTTCCCGAAGGTTCGGAAGCCGCCTCCATGTATTCGGTCCGTAGCGTGGCCTCCTACTTCTTCTCCATGAAATCGGCAAGGCTCAGGCCAAGCCCAGGCCGCGAGGCGCTGGATTGACTCAGTAGGGCTTGCAATCCGGCCTTCCTCGACTTGGCTCGCTTTTTGCTGCTGGCGTTCGACGTTGCCTTCTGAGAGGGCATCTCTTGAGCGGTGCTCGACAAGGACGCACCCGCTCCTGACCCCGATGTCTTCGTGGTCGTGGCTACCTTCACCTTTCGCCTCGAGATTGCGCCAGGAGCTGGTAGCTTGACCTCTGTCAGTCTGTTGCAGTGACCGCAGGTGATGGCCTTGGTCGGCCCTGAGGACGTCTGCGGACCAAGGGGCCGCATTGCCTTGCCCTTGGAGCCTGGAACAGGACGCGACTTTTTGATCGGCCGTTTCCCGGGAATGAACTGTATGTCACTGCCCTGCCCAAGGAGCATGATGTGACCGCAGCAGGTGCAGACATGCTGTCGTTGCTTGTCGGAGAGGGGCATTTCGTGCTCAAACATCAGGTCGTTGCGCCGGCTCAGCACGTATGCCGACGTCTCCGGAACCGTGGTCGCCAGCAGATGCCCTGCTTCTGTGAGGAATCTTAGGGTGGCTGTCGTCAGCTCGTTGGAAGCCATTTGGTCTGAGGATTGAGTGGTTTGGCGAGGCTTTGTTGGTGTCGTCTTGATGTTGCATGTGCAAACTTCGGATGATATTCGTATTGTTACAGGTACATGGTGGGTGGGCCACGAAATGACTGTAATTACGTTTCCATACCTACTCGCCCCCAATGAACCTGCGGCGCGTAAGTAACCAACAGGAGCTGGTCATCAAGCCATCTCATCGCCGCAACAATCCCATGGTCTGCTTTTCGGAAACTCGATGGCTCCTAGGCGAGTCTATGACCGGTCCTAGCTACTCCAAAATCAAGCACGGACTATGTCCCAAGTCAAATCCTTGATGCTGACTTCATCTCCCGCCTTCTCATCGTAGTCGAACCATTCTCCCTCGGTCAGTTCTACTCCCTCAAATTTGGTGTTTGACTCAAGCCCGTCAACGAGCCACTCTCCCTAGGTACTGTCAGCTTTCTGCGCGCACTTGATCTACCAACAGCGGTGGTCACCTACCTCCGGGATAAACTCTGTAAACTCCAGGCCCCGGCAGTCGAACTCGAGAATCTTCTGCGACTTGGCCGGCTCGGTTTGCTGGTACGGTGTTGGGGCGGCTTTGATTGTCGCCGAGGATTCTCTCTGTCAAAAGGATTTCTGGTTAGGCTGTCCCACGCTCAGATGCGGAGACCAGTCCCATACCTTGCAGTTCTTGCACTTCCACACAAAGTTGGCCTCACCCCGGCTCCCGCTCATCTCGTTGTTCTCCTGATTATTGTGAGACTTGAGAATGTTGGGAGAGGCCTGGAGAACTCACAAAGCGGCTGACGGCAATAGCATTGGGATGGATCTCTCTGCAAGATGTACATTGTACCTTGAAAGTGTAGAAGAAGTTGCTCTCCTGGGTGTCCTTGGGCCGCAGGTTGGTGACACTGCAGTGGTTCATCAGCCCCGCCGTCGTAAACCCGCAGCTCATGCTCAGGAGAAGAGTCGACTCACCCAGCCAATTCCGCTGTCAGGGTGAGCGCGTACATTGCTACAATCCTTTATCTTTTCAAAGGCTTCTTTGGTGATGGGAACCGTTTGCAGGCGGGATTGTGATAGCGCGAACCTGGACAGCCTGTGTGAAATGCTGGGATGGAGCTCGTGGTGTTGAGGGGCAGCTGCCACCAGAAATAAGTGGGTCCTAAGCCAAGCAAGCCTGGACGCAAGCTTACGGAGTGGGTCCACCCCAGCTCCGATGCAGCCAGTTAATTGCTCAATTGCCGTGCCCTGGAATTCGAAATTCCGACATCATCCCACCGAGCTCCCAGCTCCAGCGCCGACTCTTGACGATCCCCGAGGCCGCAGACTCGCAACCCCCGTGCGCAGGCTCAGCTGGTCCGACATGCCCCGACAATGCTGGGCCTCCGGTCAATGGCAGCCCAGCTGCGGGCATGCCACTGCCGCACGTGCCGACGCGCAACACACACGGCCGCACGACGGGTGACGGCCACCCCAGCAAGCAATCCGCGACGCCGCAAAGTCCTAGCCAGCGATGTCTTTACGGCCTGCTACACCGCCATCATGGCCACGGCTGCTGTGGTCGATGCTGGTCGGAAAGACCGGCGCAGACGCGACCTCGACCATCAGATAGCCGAGGCCAAGAGCAGTCTGGCCAACGTGCTCGAGCAGTCAAACGCCCGGGACCTTGCAAAAGTGGTCGCGTCCGCTTACCCCGAGGCTCCCTCCGGTCGCCCTCTCGAGATTTTGGACTTCTTGGACGACCTATTCAAGCTCGAGCCCGACTTCCTGCGCGACCTGGCACAGAAACGCCAGGACAAACTCACGGCAGTGCAGAGAACACGCAAGATGCTCGGCCTGCGCTGGAACCCGGAGCTTCCCAAAACAAGAAGATCGACTTTGGCCAGGTGCGAGGCGGTATTTTCCGCCGAGGAGAAGGAGCTGGGATTTCCGGCGCGGGAGGCGAAGGCCGAGATACACATGGAGAAACTCTCAGGCATGATCGCCGGCCTGGTGGACCGGCTCATGGAAGAAGCCTGGCTGGTCTCGGAAAAAGAAGCACCCGGGTCGCATCCCGCCATGAACAGTCCGGACTCGGCCAACACCATGATCCGGATGCTCCGTTCGGATGGCTACCCTTCTTATGTGCACCCCGACGTGGACCCCGCGAGCACTGTCGAGCAAAGGGCTCGTTTGAACGACGTCAACATCAAGATCCTGGGAGACTGGGCACGGCCCATGCGAGAGCGATGCGTCGCGAAGATCTGCTACAACATGCTCGTCTGCGGTGTTTCACCGGGGATACAGAACTACAACCTGCTGATCCTGGCCTTCACGTTGCTCGGCGAACACCACCTGGCGCAGGCTGTGGTGGATTCTTTTCTTTTCAAGAGCCACATGAAGCCGACAGAAGCAACATATCTATGCTTACTGCACCATTACCGATTAAAGGGGGACGTCGTCGGCTTCCATGGCCTGATTCGGCGAATGTTCGGCAACGACCCCCGCGGAATCGGTCTCATGCGAAGGCACTCTGGTTATGTGGCACTGCGCTCCGAGCTCCACGAGTGGGCGGCGTCTTCGAATGTCGCACTAGTCAAGGGCTACTATGTCCAGCGGGCGCCCTTCACCCAAGACATCGCCGAGGCCCTGCTGGAGGGGTTGGTGGATTTTGGCATGCTTCGTGAGAGCGCCAAACTCTTCGCCGTCTGTCTTCAGGAGAAATGGGCAATCAGTCGGGATCTGCTTTGGAGGCTCTTCCATTCCTGTCTCACTCTGGTGGACACTGGGACAATCAAGCTGATTATCCGGGGCTTGCTTGACAACATCGACGAAGCATCAGCAATGATTCTTGGTCCCGAGCCAGTCAGTCCAGGGCTCGTGAGGCAACTTCATCACATTGTCAACGTCTGGCAGGCGACGGCGTTGCCCAGAAACGGCACCGCTAAAGAGTACGACTCCCGGAATTGTGAATTGACAATGGAAAGCGAGAAAGCACGACTCGACCACCTCGTCACAGCCATCTGGATACGAGAGGCGTGGAATTATAGCAGCAAGATGACCTGGTGGCTGAGAAGTATCGAGCAGAACCTCTCCAGAGACGACGTGCCTTTGAGCGACCGACTCGACAAGGCGCTATCCATTTTCGACTCCGCCACAGGGCATGCGGAGCAGAAGTTGCACAAGGCAGAGCACTTCCAGCGGGCAGCAAAGCTGGACTGGCTGGCCTCGCAGCTGGCGGTATCTGACTACAGGATCCGCAACACGGAAAATGCCATCTGCAACGTGCTCGCCAGACAGACGCCAAGACAACTGCGAATGAAGGAGCAGTTCCACGCGTCCGTCCCCATCGAAGAACGGATCGAGCGTGCTCGAGCATATCACACCCCCGGCACACCAGAGTACGGGGCTGCGCTGTGCTTCAACCTCAGCAAAGAGCTTGACAGCCAGCTCAAGAGAGCACTGTTCAAGGCTCTCCCGCCGAGGCTCCTGAGGGAGCTCCGCGAGACGCCGAACAACTCGGGCGATGTCAGTCTGACAAGGACGCTGGCGTGCTTTGAGCACTACCTGGCCGGTCTGACGACCAAGCTGGTCGGGGCGGCAGAGGAAGCGGGCACGACGAAGTCTGGACGGTTCGCGAGGCTTCTGGAAATACTGGCGAGGCCGAGATTTGCATTCTGGAGGAGCCGGTATGCAACCGAGATGGACGATGCATCACCGCCGGTGCCGGAAGCAACTACTGACCCGTTCGGACACGTTCGTGAGCCAACGACGAGATCACCTGCGGTGCCGTATGGACGCGTTGGGTGGTGAGAAGGCGGAGGCGGTTTGCCGAGATGTACCATTTACTGTACAGTTGACGAGCTGATGTACTTGTATATACCCAAGAAGCATAGAGGTTAGAGGAAGGAAGAGGGATACGGCATGGCAAGGATACAATGGCTATTTTTGGGTACATATACTCCCTATGTTTGTTTCATGAGGAATACCTTGTTGCTGTGTATTAGTCTTCGTACTTTTTCCCAGCTCACATTACTGTGGTTGTAGATTCAGCTTACATCATGCCATGAAAACGGAGACCTTGTTCAACTTGTCCGGCACGCCGGGAAGCCAAGGTTCAGGGGAGCCGCACTGGCCGCGGTCTGGCCGGTCCCCCCTGGGGGCAAGAGGCGTCACAAGACCAGCATATCCTGCCAATGGTGTTGGGCAGCGTACCTGACTAGTGTTGGTGTTTTACAATGCGCGAGTCACGAGGATCTTTGCATTTCTTTCTCTGTCTGTTTTTTCCGAGACCAGGTACCTCGCGGGCAAGGCATCGGAAGCGGTGAGTCAAGTACCGATGCCTGGTTGATGGATTGGTGTTAGACGCCCCCATCAAACACGCGGACGATTTTGTGGGGGAGGATGGGGAGAAATTCCCCGATAAAGAGTCCCATAGGACTCGCATTGTGCCACCCACGTTCCTCATGTCTTGCAGCTTGCCCACACCTGATGCCGTCCGTCACCACTCGCCTCGCAGACATGAGATTTCACTTGACAGGCGAGACAGGCAAGCAGACTGCCGGTGTCCGCCACGACGAAAGGCTTTGTGGTTGGTGTGGGGGATGGCAGAATTGCCCAATGGAATCCGATCTTGGCAGCACCGGACGCCACGGGGAGTTTTCACTGGTTCCGGCCGAAAGAGTGGGTTCTGGCGGGCCCAAACGCGGCCCTGGGATGCTCCTGTCCTGTTGCCGCGTCCGGCCTGCTTTTCGTACCTCGAGACATGAGCTCATCAATCCGCACCAGGGCAAGGGAGCCAGGAATCATGTACCTGGACATGACAGAGGGTGCTCACGACCTCCTGCCCAGTCCATTTGATAGGTAGAACCCTGCTAGTCGGGGCCATAGTTAATAGTTTAGTCCCCGCTTGATGACGGGGACTGGACAATTTCACTCCGCTCATCAACATTTCATCCGACCTTCGAGGCTGTTATACATCCAGTTCCGGTACATCCAGTTCCTCGCCCACGAACAGCGCCTTTGTCTTGTGCATCTACTCTTGTATCAACGCAAGACTTCCACTTTTCTATTCGTTGGGACATCAGCATTGCCAACTTTGCTGTCTCCAACAACCAATTGCCCTCCCTGCAAACCACCCAAACTTGCGTCACAGTGGAAACTCGTTTGAGGGTCAGGACTGAGGGCCACTTAGAGATCTTCAGCATCTCTCCTTCCTTCCCTTGCACGTGGCTTCCCACTGGCTTTTCAAGCTTGCATTCTTTGGGATTCACAAAATGCAGGCTGCCGGTCAATAAGCCCTCCAAGTCCATCTTGGTCAATTTTCTCAACATCGGCAACTCGCCGACTTGCTAGGTCGTGGTTTCACCGCCATATCCGATTATTTCCTCTTCTCACCACACACGCATATACCACCACAGACCAACATCCCCAGCATGAAATTTGGTCGCAAGTATGCCAATCCCGACCCGCCCGTCCGATGATGATGCAAGTGGCTGACCAACACGTGCAGTCTCCCACGGAACCAAGTCCCCGAGTGGGCGGGCTCCTACATCAACTACAAGGGCCTCAAGAAGCTTGTCAAGGCTGCGGCCAAGGCAGCCCGCGATGGAGAGCAGGTTGATCTAGCGGGTGGGCACAACCGCAGACGGAGCCGACCTCTTGACCGTGCGCTAGCGGACTGACCTGTCATGGCAGAATTCTTCTTCGACCTGGACCGGAACCTGGAGGATGTCGATTCGTTCTACAACAGAAAGTTTGCCGACGCCTGCCGGCGGCTCAAGGTGCTCCAGGACAGATATGGCAGCTCGCCAGATGTCGTGGCCAACCTTGACGATGACGAGATTGAGGAGCTGATGGGCGCCCTGCTCGAGCTGCGCAGCCAGCTGCGGAAGCTCCAGTGGTTCGGCGAGATCAACCGCCGCGGCTTTGTCAAGATCACCAAGAAGCTCGACAAGAAGGTCCCCGACACGACTACACAGCACCGCTACATCTCCACAAAGGTCGACCCGCGCCCATTTGCAAAAGACACCGCCATCGTCAGGCTGCTGTCCCAGTTGAACAAGTGGATCTCGGTGCTGGGCGACGCGCACCACGTTGATGACGCCGGGTCTGAGAGGTCCACCCGCTCGCTCGGCCGAGCGTCGGCGAAAGCCATGCTCAATGTCCCGGCGGGTTTGCTGGACAAGCTCGACCAGGCGATCCGGAAAGATGATGTGGAGGGCTTGAGAGAGAGCCTGACTACTGGGAACCTCGTCAGCGCAGAACCCGCCTCGCAGAGGATGCTTCTCAACGTTCTGCAACGGTCTATCTCAGCCCGCTCAAAACGCTCCATTGCGTTCCTGCTAGAGAACATCACTTCCCTGGACGAGCCCGATGACATCAACGAGCGGAACTGCATCCACAGGCTTGTGATCCACATCGGCCGGACAAAGACGGCCTCGTCCAAAAACGACGAAACCTCGGAGTCGACCGCGTTTCCGTTCCCTGGCGCCGCCCAGTATGCGCAAAGCTACCTCACCCCGGCAACCTCGCCCCTCGCGGCCCCGCGAGTCTGCGGCCTCAAGGAGTCGACCCTCCTCACCAAGGACGATGAAGCCGTCCAGATTCTTATCTACCTTCTAGAGACGCTCAAGCCCAGCCACAGAACCGCGCTGAAGGCCAAGGACAGCTTTGGGCGGGTTCCGTTGCACTACGCCGCTCAATTTGGCTTCGTGGTGGTGTGTCAGATCCTGATGAGCAAGATGCAGGAATGGGGCCAGTTCAACGTCGAAAACGGGATCGACGCTACCGAATGGCAGGACAAGGACGGCAACGCGCCAGTCCACCTCAGCGTTCTCGGAGGTCACGTCCTGACGACCAAGGCCCTGCTCCAGGGGGAAGACTGGAAGGGCGTGAGCGACCACAAGGCTGAGATGCGTAGGTCCATCTCCAAGTCGAGCGCGGTCCTGGCCATTGCGACCAAGGCCAACTTCAAATCCATTGTGGAGATGTTGGTCGAGGCCGGTGTCGACATCAACTGGCAGGACAAGGACGGTGAGACGGCGCTGCATATCGCCGCGCGGTTCGGCCATACGGAGTGTGCCGAGGTGTTGCTGAAGGGCACGGCTGAGCAAAAGGCAGATCTTGAGCTGGCCGAGAACTCGTTTGCCTGGACCCCGCTCCATATCGCCGCTGTCGACGGCCACCTGTCCGTCGCCCAGCTGCTGGTGGATGCCGGGGCGGACGTGGATAAGTTGGACTCGTCGGGATGGACCGCCAAGGAACATGCGGCATTGAGGGGACATATCCCTATCGCACAAATGCTGGCTGCCCACAGCCGTGATGAGTTCGATACGGGTACGAGTAGCTCGGACGAGGAGAAGACGGCAGCAGAGCCCGTGGCTCGCGAGGTCGCCTCCCTTGGGGACAGGAGATCGAACGGCTCTTCGCGCCCGGCTGAACCAGTCAAGTCGTTTGGCCATCGCTATCTCAAGGATGAGAGCCTGGTGCTTGTTAGCCTCGGGTCGATGGACATGCGCAAGAACGTCGAGGCCGTGACTCTGGACAAGGTGCCCCTTACCGAGGCGCACAACACCCAGCTCGACACGGCCCTCTCGATCGTTGTGTCGGCCCAAGGAGCCCAGGGTGAGCCAACCATCATCGACATGCCGGTTCATGAAAACATCTCGACAGAGCCGATCGTCTTCACGACGTCCGATGCCACCAAGGTGAAGCTGCTGTTCGACATTGTTCCGACGTACGCAGGCAACAAGAACTACAAGGTCGGACGTGGCGTTGCGCTGCTTTCCAGCGTCCGGCCGACCATCGGGACCAAGCGGATGAACCTTCAGGGCGACGTCTGCGTCCCGATCGTGGGCGCCAACTTGGATGTCATCGGCACGGTCAACTTCAACTTCCTCGTCATCACGCCCTTCTCGCACCCCAACATGGAAGTCACAGAGCAGCAGACCTACTGGAAGAAGATGACGTCCACCATGGTCATCGGCCACCGCGGTCTGGGCAAGAACCTCGTCTCCAACCGGTCCCTCCAGCTCGGCGAAAACACGCTTCCGTCCTTCATCGCCGCCGCTAACCTCGGCGCGCAGTACGTCGAGTTTGACGTCCAGCTGACCAAGGACCACGTCCCCGTCATCTACCACGACTTCCTCGTCAGCGAAACCGGCTTCGACGCCCCCGTTCACACCTTGACCCTCGAACAATTCCTGCACATCAACCCCGACTCCTCCCACCACCACCACCACCACCCCAAACCCCCGCAACCCAAACA
>Ga0247823_10004315_pt1 | contig 11433 bp, 12 predicted proteins | sample 13C_PalmiticAcid_2_FD_192426 | JGI IMG/M metagenome (GOLD analysis project Ga0247823, IMG submission 192426) | Soil microbial communities from agricultural site in Penn Yan, New York, United States - 13C_PalmiticAcid_Day30 | ecosystem: Environmental > Terrestrial > Soil > Agricultural land...
CTCATGTTTTGCTTCCTTATCGAAGTATGGCGATACTCCAGTAAGGACAAAAATGGCGTCCCTCCACTCCCTTTGCTTGCGTCGAACTCGCGTTTCTTAATGAGCCTGTTAGCTTCAGCAGCGTTACTAGTCTTGAGTGAGTATGTTATTTCCCGCTTGCCATTAAACAAAGGGATTAGTTCTTGCGGGACTTTGACTCGGAAGTAGTAGACGCCATTACGGCGTCTTAAGCGTGGATCTTTGGCACGGCTTCCATTTCAGAAGTGTACCAAGACGCTCCGGTTTAATGGAACGCCTTGGTGGAACACTTAGAACCTGGAAAACCTTTATTAACGCGCACTAGCAGCTAAATCAAGCCACTAGAAGAATATGGCGTCCCCACGGGGATTCGAACCCCGGTTACCGCCGTGAAAGGGCGATGTCCTAGGCCTCTAGACGATGGGGACAGTGAGGCAATAAATCTTTACATTTCCTGGTGGAGGTAAGCGGGATCGAACCGCTGACCTCTTGCATGCCATGCAAGCGCTCTCCCAGCTGAGCTATACCCCCAAACCGAGCGCGGATTATACGGACATGCCCATAAGCATGTAAACCCCTGTCATGCACAAAATGCATATAAAGAACGAAAATAGCTTCTCGCATAATCCGCAAAACGCCCCTCTACCCTCCTCTAATAGCTAAGCCAAGCAGCAAGGGCAGGAAACTTAAGCGCCGTCCTGTCCATATCGGCGCGATGACATACAGCCATACCATAAGCAGAATTAGCGCGTGAACTAGCGTAGTTCCGAGCCGCGCCGAACGTCCGTCAACACCCATACCAGAAAAAGACTCAACAGGTAAATGTGAGCCACTATCGAGATTGATCAAAACATGTAATTTATCTACAACGTATTCGTTTACGGGAACCACAGTTGTGCGGAGAAGCGTGGGTCCGAGATTACCCACCGCACGAAGTCGAAAACTGCTGCAATGCTTGGCCAGTTCGCCTTGATAAAAATGAGGGTCATGCACCTTTCTCGAGGAGGAGGTGCTACAGCAAATTTGGCAGCCGATTTAATGTAGCCCAGTAACAACCTGCTTCCGACACTGCGGTCATGAACTGATCGAAATCAACCGGCTTGACGATATAACTGTTCACGCCCAACTGGTAGCCCTCCACAACGTCTCTTTCCTCAGCGCTGGAGGTCAGCATCACCACGGGAACAGTTTTTGTGCGCTCGTCGTTTTTTATTCGACGCAGCACTTCGATTCCATCCACTTTGGGCATTTTCAGATCTAACAGCACAAGACAGGGATGGCCGTTACTCCGCCCCTCGTATTGCCCCTCGCAGAACAGGTATTCCAACGCCTCGGCGCCATCCTTGACCCAAGTTACCTGGTTCGCGAACTGTTTCAACTTAAGCGCGCGCAACGTTAGCTCGGCATCGGTCTGACTATCTTCAACAAGTAGGATTTCAGGCAGTTTCACGGTCAGCACTCCCGTTCTTTTTCCCCAACGTAAAATAAAATGTGGCGCCTTCGTTTAATTTGCTTTCCGCCCACACCCGTCCGCCATGTCGAACAACAATTCGTTGGACAATAGCGAGCCCTACTCCGGTACCCGAAAACTCCTGATCGCTATGCAACCGCTCAAACACGCCAAAGAGCTTTTCGTAGTAACGCATATCGAAGCCTACGCCATTATCCCGTACGCCGTAGATTGTTTCGCCATCCCGCTCTAATTGAAATACCTCGACAAGCGGCTCCGATTGGGGGCCGCTATACTTCACCGCATTGCTAAGCAGGTTCGCCCACACTTGCTTGATAAGAGATCGATCGGCCCGGGCTTTACCAAGCGAAGAAATTCTCACCTCGACCCGAGGAGAAAACGCAGACTCGCCCATCTCCTCTTTTACTTCTCGAACAATAGCGGTCATATCGAGTTCAACCGCTTCCAACGGCTTTCGGCCCAAGCGCGAGAATCCAAGCAAATCGTCGATTAGTTTGCCCATTCTTCGGCTGTTGTCGCGAATCACCGTAAGCCAACGACGGCCGGTTTCGCTTATTTGCTTCGCATAGTCTTCTTCCAGCATCCTTGCGAATCCATCAATCGCGCGCAACGGGGCGCGCAAATCATGCGATACCGTGTAGCTAAAGCTTTCCAGTTCACGGTTAGTAACTTCCAGCTGCGCTGTATACGTCATCAACTCGTGATTCAATCGTTGAATTTCCTGATCGGCTTCCTTACGCGCAGTAATGTCTTCCGAAATACCGAGGAGATATTCGGGCCTTCCCTGGTCATCAACAATGGGTATTTTCATCGTATGCAGTGTTCGTACGCCATGAAGCCTGGTGTGAATTGGCTCTTCGGGAATATCGACGAGATTGCCATTGGTCAGAACGGCTCTATCCTTGGCGATGAAGAAATCGGCCTCTTCCTTCGGGAAAAAATCATAGTCGTTCTTGCCAATCAAATCCTGCTTCGAATAGCCAAGTAAGTCTTCTCCCGCCTTGTTGAATCGAACAAACCGCAATTCCTTGGCGTCCTTCACGAAGATCATATTCGGTATGTTCTCAACGAGGGAATTCAAAAATACGTTGGATTGGCTTAACGCATGCTCGGCCTTTGTTCTCTTGATAATTTCCCGGTACAACATCCATGCGGTGATCACCAGCAGGGTGAGCGCCGTCAAGTTAGCGAAAACGATTAATTGGTTTGTCAGAGTCGCATCGTATTCGAGCCGAGCGGAGCGTTGACGGAGTAACTCATTTTCGCTGGCGCGCATTTGATCAACTTGTGTACGAATCAGGTCAGTGACTTCTTTTCCCCTGGCGAGCATTTTCACCAGACTGGCTTCGCTTGCTTTGTCTCTTTTAGTTGGATGCCGTCAGCCAAGATCGTCAGTCGCCTGTTTATCAATGACTCGAGATTTGCGAGAGCCTGATGCTGTCCGGGGTTATCTTGAGTAAGGAGCTTGAAGTCGGCCAATCGTCCAGGAATCGCCTCGGCCGCTTTTTGATAAAGCTCCAGATACCCTTCATCGCCAGTAATCAAAAAACCACGCTGCCCGCTTTCGACGTCTTTTAGCAAAGAGTGCGTTTCCTGCAGGCTTGTGAGGACGTTCTGGGTATGACTAACCCATCGAGAGCCATCGATAAAATCACGAATGGTATGCAACGAGACGACGGCCACGACCACGAGTATAACGAGCGCGGTCGCAAATCCGCTGATGATGAAAATATTGTGTCGAGAGAGCTTCACCCGAAGCATTGGAGCGTGAAGCCATTATTCATGTCAAGCCTCTTACACACTCGCACCTCGATTCTCGGCGCCAGTCTGGTCGGAGACCCACCGCATGAGTATGATGAGCCATCGTACTTTTAAGTTTACCTGTCAAATCATCATGGACAATCAAATGCCCCCGCAACCTTCTCAAGAGCCGAAAAAAACCACCCCAAAAAAAGCCGGGCTGCACCAAGTGGCCCTTGCCGTATTTTGGAGTTTCTTTGGCGTGCGCAAGCAAAAGAAATGGGAGGAAGACGCCACCGCGATCACGCCTGTTCAAGCCATTATTGGCGGCGTTATCGGCGCCGCGATCTTTATCTTCATATTAATCATGATTGTTCGAATGGTTACCTAAATGCCTCAATCCTGGCGCACGCCTACGGCGGTGCTTGTCTGTGGCGCGATGATTCTTACGCTTTCATTGGGCCTCCGGCATCCCTTGGGCTTATTTTTAAAGCCCATGGTGTTCGACCTGCGCTGGGATAGGGAAACATTCTCCATCGCGTTGGCGGTCGCCAACTTGGTCTGGGGCATGGCCCAACCGTTTACGGGAGCAGTAGCTGACCGATTCGGAGCAGGTCGAGTACTTGCGGTCGGCGGCGCTCTATACGCCGCATCGATGTATTGCATGGCTCACTCTGTCACTGGCCTGCAATTCAGCTTGAGCGGGGGATTGCTATACGGGTTAGCGCTTTCTTGCACGACCTTCAGCATCGTGTTCGGCGTGATCGGACGAATTTATCCGCCCGATCAACGTAGCATGGCCTTGGGTATCGCAGGCGCCGCAGGCTCTTTCGGCCAATTCGTCATGGTTCCAGTCAGTCAGCAATTGTTGAGTGGCATAGGCTGGCTGAATGCACTAATCGCCTTCGCTGCGCTCTCGCTTCTCATATTGCCGCTATCCGCAGCCCTGAAAGAAGATCGACCTGCTAATTACGCCAAGGGCAATCAAAGCATCCGTGAAGCATTAACCGAAGCAAAGGGGCATAAGGGATTTTGGATGCTCACACTCGGCTTTTTCGTTTGCGGCTTCCAGGTCGTATTCATCGGAGTGCATTTACCGGCCTATCTGCTTGATCGTCAGATGCCGCCGCATGTCGGCGTATGGGCGCTGGCCCTCATCGGATTTTTTAACGTTTTTGGAACCTACTTCAGCGGATGGCTTGGCGGATTCATGCGCAAGAAGAAAATTCTAACGACCATCTACTTGCTCAGAGCCATGGTGATCGCCTTATTCCTGGCGCTGCCGATTTCGCCGCTTTCCGTCTACTTTTTTGCAGCGACAATAGGACTTTTGTGGTTATCCACGGTGCCGCTTACCAACGGCGTGGTTGCGCAAATTTTCGGCGTCCGTTATCTATCAATGCTTTCTGGGATCGTCTTTTTTGGTCATCAAGTGGGCAGCTTTTTTGGCGTTTACCTGGGCGGATTGCTATTCGACAAAATGGGGACCTACAACGTGGTCTGGATTATCAGCATCGGTTTGAGTTTTGTCGCGGCCGCTCTGAACTGGCCGATCAACGATCAGGTTATTGAGCGTCCCCAATCGCTGGCGCAGCCCGTATGATCAAGCGGTTCAACAACGTACCCTGGCTGCGCCTGCTGTTATTAGCAGTGGGCGCCATGATTCTTGTTGCGACATTCAAAGCCTATTTGAATCCGGCGGCGATTGTGGATTTCGCCAATCTCGGAATGTGCTAACTACTCGACTTATACACAAGCACCGGTATCTTCGTATGAGCCAGCACCCGGTTCGTCTCGCTACCCAGCAATAGGGATGCAAGTCCGCGCCGTCCATGAGAAGCCATGAATATAAGATCGCAACCTTCTTTTTCCGCCACCTTAACGATCGCTTGCCAAGGCGAGAAGGCGGTCTCAAACAAAGTGCTGCTTGCAACGCCAGCATCCTTCGCCGCCTCTTCAACTCCAGCCAAGATTTTCTTCGCACGCACCTCCTCATTAGCTCGAAATTCTTTTGGCGACAACATCTCCGGCGGCACGTATTCCCCGAAAGGCGGCACCGGATATTCCTCCGCCGCATAAAACCCGGTCACCTTGGCGCCAGTCTCTTTGGCCAATTGAATCGCGGCGAGAACGGCCGCTTTCGAGAAGTCAGTCCCGTCGGTCGGAATCAATATATGTTTGAACACACTCATCTCATCCTCCGTTAAATAGGATCGCGATAGTTAAGGGGCACTCTGATCAAGTGTAGCGAGCGTGCCTAAGATGCGCTGAGGAACGGAAGCGTACGAATAGTACGTTGAGTACCGGAGGTTCATATTCGGCTCGCGCAGTAACTTAATCAGAGGTCCCTTAATCATACGACCTATTTTTGCGCTATGAAACATCTTTCCCGGTTCTCTTCTAGACTGAAAAGTAGCGCCTCCTTCAGAAAACTGATTCCCCCGAATCTTGAATGACTGTAACTGGCGGACCGTATCCGAAACGAGGTGCGAATAAACAAGCGAACCCCAAAGCGCTGGATCTCAAAATTCGACGAGCACAGTAAGTTTCTAATGACTTCTCAAGGAGGGACGTAATTTTGTGTGTTATGAAAGGAACGCTGTATGGAAGCGCAGAAGTGTCTCAAGGTTTTGGCTACGAGCGTGGTGGGACTAGTCTTATCTCTAAGCATCGTGAGCCGAGCGGAAGCGGCCCCCGGCGACCTCGATCCTAGCTTTGGCGGGGACGGCAAGGTCACCACTGATTTCTTTGGCGGAGCCGATGCGGCCAAAGCAGTCGGCATCCAACGGGATAGCCGTATCGTGACAGCAGGTAACGCCTTCAATAGTCAAACCGGCGGCTACAACTTCGCCTTGGCGCGTTATAACAACAATGGCGGACTGGATCCCACATTCGACGGCGATGGCAAGGTGACAACCAACCTCGCCGGTAACACGCCGTCCTCCTCATCCGCCTCTAATACGGCGAACGCCCTCGTGATTCAACCAAACGGAAAAATCGTGGTCGCGGGTGTTACCTTCAATAGCGCCACCGCCTTCAATAATTTCGCTGTGCTGCGCTATAACAGCCAAGGAGACCTTGATTCTAGTTTTGGTATTGGCGGCGTGGTGCGGACAGAGTTTGATGGCGTTAACGCCAGCGCTAATGATGTCGCGCTGCAGCCGGATGGCAAGATCATTGCCGTAGGAACAATCGGTAACCGACTAGGCAATCAAGACATCGCTCTGGCGCGCTTCAACCCCGACGGCCAACCGGATAGCAGTTTCGGCACTGCGGGTAAGGTCATCACGGACTTAACGTCCGACGATGGCGCCAATGCCGTCCATCTTACTTCGGATGGAAAAATTCTCGTCGCGGGAACCTCCTTCTGCCTTACCTTTCCCTGTCCAGCACGCGAATTTATTCTTCTGCGCTACAACCAGAACGGCAGCCTGGACCCGACCTTTGGCATTGACGGCAAGGTGACGACCGATTTTAGAATCCGGGACGTGGCGAATGCCTTGGACATCGGCCCCGACGGCAAGATTGTCATTGCCGGATTCGCGGACAGCGACTGCACCGGCAGTTGTCCTGTGTTCGCCCTGGCAAGGTATAACCCGGATGGCGACTTGGATACCACCTTTGGGGTAGGAGGCAAGATAACCACGCCCCTGGGCCGCGTTGCTAGAGCAACCGCCGCCATCATCCGCGAAGGGCCAAAACCGAAAATTGTCGTGGGAGGTTACTACCAGGAAAGAGCTGTTTGCGGAACAGTCGGCGAGACTTATGCTTGCGACTTCGCCCTTGTCCGCTATAACTGGGACGGAACTTTAGACAGCAGCTTTGGCGACGGCGGAATTGCGACGACGGACTTCGGCGGGACGCAAGACCGAGCCTTCGATCTCGCTATTCAACGCAACGGCAAGATAATCCTCGCCGGCAACGCAGGCGGCGACTTCGCCCTGGCGCGTTTTCTTTCGGACACGTGCCCGTTCCCCGTCATTCCTCCTGCTCCATCAAATGGATTCAACGACGCGGAGGACAACAGCGGGTGTAGAAATATCGCAAATGCTTGGTGGGATACGAGCGCCACGGTTGCGTCAAACTTGAGAGGAATCCGGCAAAACGTTCAAGGCTTCCGGAATTTTCGTTAACGCCGTAAGGATGGAGAATGAAGGTTTGCTACGCAGACGCTTTTTTCTTCATCCTTCCGCCTTCATCTTCCCGCGCTCATCGGCAACCCTCGTCAGCCACGATCCCGGTTTATCGAGCAATTCGACGAATACTTCCGGCGGCACGGCCTTGCTGAAGTAAAAACCCTGCAGGGCGTCGCAATTCTGCGCCTGAAGGAAGGCCACTTGCTCAATAGTCTCCACCCCTTCGGCCACCACCCTCAACTGTAAACTGCGAGCCATTGCAATGATCGCAGTGACAATCGCAGTGTCATTTGCGTCGACCTCAATACCACTTACAAACGACTGGTCGATTTTAAGCGCGTGGATTGGAAAGTGTTGCAGATAAGCCAGACTGGAATAACCAGTTCCAAAATCATCCACCGCAAGACGCACGCCTAAGCCGGCCAACTTTTCCAGGATGGCTAAGTTCTCCGTGCTCTGTAGCATGAAGACGCCTTCTGTGATTTCCATTTCCACCGATTGCGGCGGCAATCCGGATTCTTCCAAAATGCGCGCGGCGAGCTCCGCAAAACCTGGACGACGGAATTGATGGGGCGACAAGTTCACCGCAACACGCAGGTCCTTATGTCCGGCTTGATGCCACTGCTTCAACTGCGCGCATGCCGCCCGCAAAACCCATTCACCCATGGGAATAATCAACCCCGTCTCTTCAGCGATCTTGACGAACTCGCCGGGGGAAATCATGCCCATTTGAGGTTGATTCCAACGAATCAAGGCCTCTGCGGAATTGATCCGTCCACTTTCGATTTCGATGTTTGGTTGGTAATGAAGCACGAACTCACCGCGTTGTAAGGCCTGATGCAAACGATTGGCGATGGTCAGCCGACGTTGCGCTGCTTCATTAAGCCGGGAAGTGAAAAACTGATAGTTGTCGCGTCCGCGCTCTTTCGCGTAGTACATCGCCGTATCGGCAGCGCGCATCAGCGCTTCGGCGTCTCGACCATCGGTTGGGTAAAGACTGATCCCGATGCTGCCGGTCACATGCAACTCGTGTTGGTCGATAAAGAACGGTCGCCGTAACGCCTCCAATACCTTTCCCGCAACCAGCGCTGCTCCGTTGTCGTCATCCAGCGCCGGCGCGCTGATAACGAACTCGTCGCCCCCCAAACGAGCCACGCTATCGCCTGTTCTCAGGCAACGCTGCAAACGTCTTGCGGCGGCGCGTAACAACCGATCGCCAATTTGGTGTCCAAGGGAATCGTTGATGTCCTTGAAGTGATCAAGATCGATGAACAACATGCCAACACGATTTTGACTACGTTGCGCTTGGGCGATCGCCTGACTCACGCGGTCCTGAAATAGCACGCGGTTAGGTAAACCAGTCAGCGCATCGTGGTGCGCCATATGACGTATGCGGCTTTCCGCCTGTTTACGTTCGGTCAAATCAAGGACGAAAGCCAGCCCTTTGTCCTGCGAGCCCTCCAAAAACGCGGCGCCGACCAGCACAGGGACACGACTGCCATCGCTTCGAATATATTCCTTTTCATATGGAGCGCACTTGCCGTTGATTCTCAACTCCGCCATCGCTCGCTCGTCCGCGGCGCGATACTCCGCCGGCGTCATGGAGGTCCAATGAATGGTGGTCGCGAGCAGATCTTCACGGGTGTAGCCAACAATTCGAAGAAACGCTTCATTCGCCTCCGAAATCTCGCTGCCAAGGTCCCAAAAGAAAACACCGATGATGTTGGATTCCACCAAACGGCGTATCCGCGACTCTCGCTCGCGTAGCGACGTGTTGGCTTGCGCGAGTTCCGCCGTGCGCTGGGCCACTCTCTCTTCCAAATCATCGTAGGCATGTTGCAGGGCGGCTTCCACCTGCTCCCGGACGGTGATCTCCCGCTGCAACTGCTCGTTCTGAACGGCAAGCTGTCGCCTCATCGCGTGTAGGGCTAAATGGGTATTGATTCGCGCCAACGCCTCGGCGATCTGGAATGGCTTGGTGACATAGTCGACGCCGCCCACTTCGAATCCGGTGATCTTGTCTCTTGTTTCTTCAAGAGCAGTCATAAAAATAACCGGAATATCGCGAGTAACGTCGGCAGATTTCAGACGTCGACAGGTCTCGAACCCGTCCATGTCCGGCATCATCACATCAAGGAGAATCAGATCAGGGTGAACAAACTGGGCTCGTTTGAGGCCCTCGGGACCATTGCGCGCAATCACGACTCGAAAGCCATGATCTTCAAGGTGATCAACAACGACCGCCAGATTGGTAGGCGTGTCATCGATTATAAGAATCGTATGGGCCTGGAATTCGGGAGCCGTAGTTTTATTCACTGGCTTTGTCTCCTGTCCAAAACACCCTTCAAACGGCTTCCCGGCTATTGAATAATCAGTGCGGACCGCCTTTAACTCCCAGCGCGCCCGCTACACGCCCCACGGCCCCGTTTCCTAGTCGAAACAACCGCTCGCTACGCTTTTCAATAACCGGCCGGAGGCTGTTTCCCGCCTCGTGTCAGCCGCGCCCCCTCCTGGCAATGGACCCGCATTTTTACGGCGTCTTTATAAAATCATCACCGTTCCCGATTTGGCAACGTCGGGTCTTTGTAATTGTGCCCGATTCGAGTGTTAACAGGAAAATGAAATCTAGACGTCGTGAAGTTCGCACATCCCACACCCCTTAAATCCAATCAATAATATTTCGCCAAACGAAACCGACTAAACCCACTGGGGCGCTCCATCAGCGCTTCTTCGGATGTTAAACAAGCTATGTGCCGCTTACAGCATGGTGCTCATTGTCATCCTACAAAAGCTCGCAACGCTCAATTGCTAACGTTGAAGCGGCAGCCCACTATGTCATCTATGGCTTTTTACACGCCGATTCGGATTCAAGTAGAACCAAGTGACGTGTTCTGGTATTTTCCGTCTCATGAACACGCAGATCCGAACCCTGCTGGTCGAAGATAGCCGCGGTGATGCGCGGCTGATCAAGGAAATGCTCGCAAGCGTCAAGAGCATTTCCTTCGATTTACTGTGGGTCGAAAATCTCACCGCGGCCATAGAACGACTACAAGAGAACACCTTCGACGTTGTGCTCCTGGATTTAGGCCTGCCCGAGAGCGCGGGGCTGGACACTTTGCATAGCCTTCTTTTGCAGGCGCCAAAGCCGCCCCCCCTTATAGTGATGAGCGGATTGATGGACGAAGATTCCGCTCTTCAGGCGGTACATTCAGGCGCCCAGGATTATTTGATCAAGGGGCGCGTGGAAACCGATTCCCTTGTTCGAGCCATTCGTTACGCAATCGGGAGAAGCCAAGGGGAAGAAGCCTTGCGGCAGCTCCATGGAGAACTTGAGCGCAGAGTCGAAATACGCACCGCCGAACTGGCGCACGCCGTCGACGCGCTCTATACGGAGATTGCCGAGCGCAAGCAAGCGGAGAAAAAATTCCGTGGCTTGCTGGAATCTGCGCCCGACGCCATGGTGATCATCGACAAGAGCGGTCAGATGGTTCTTGTGAACAGCCAGGCAGAAAGGTTATTTGGCTACCAGCGCCAGGAACTGCTTGGAAACATCATTGAAACGCTTTTACCGGAACGCTTTCGCGAGAAACACGTCAATTATCGCGCCCACTATTACGAACGCCCAAGCATTCGACCAATGGCTGCGGCGGGTTACGAGCTTTGGGGCTTACGACGCGACGGCAGCGAATTCCCGGCGGATATCAGCCTGAGCCCCATGCAAACCGACGATGGCGTGCTGATCATCGCCGCAATTCGCGACATCACCGAACGCAAGCGAGCGGAGGAAGAACTCAAACGTCATCGCGATCATCTGGAAGAATTGGTCAAGGCAAGAACGACCGAGTTACAAGTCGCCAAGGAGCGGGCGGAAGTGGCGAATCGCGTCAAGAGCGCCTTCCTCGCGAGCATGAGCCATGAACTGCGCACGCCGCTTAACGCGATTCTGGGCTACTCACAGATCCTTAAACGCGATAAGCAACTCAGCGATCGCCAAACCGTCGGTGTGAACACTATCCACCAAAGCGGCGAACATCTGTTGATGCTCATCACTGACATTCTGGACCTGGC
>Ga0247823_10004316_pt1 | contig 11433 bp, 8 predicted proteins | sample 13C_PalmiticAcid_2_FD_192426 | JGI IMG/M metagenome (GOLD analysis project Ga0247823, IMG submission 192426) | Soil microbial communities from agricultural site in Penn Yan, New York, United States - 13C_PalmiticAcid_Day30 | ecosystem: Environmental > Terrestrial > Soil > Agricultural land...
CAACCGCTGGTGACTCATGCCCAGTTCCGCCGTTCCTCCCGGTTGGCATCGTACACGGTCGTCGCACGCGGTCATCGCCGCGCTCGCAATGCTGCTGACGGCGAGCATCGCGCGTGCGCAGGAGCCACGGGCGCTCGCGCCGATTCTCGTCGAGCCCTATGACGGGAAAGAGGTCGTCGACGAGCGCATCGTCTGGTCGTGGTTCATGCAGTCGCAGGCCGATGACGGCAAGGAGATCATCTGCGATCTCGTCGTCGTGGAGATTCACGCCGGTCAGTCGGTCGAGGAGGCGATGCGCCTGAATCCACCCGTCGTCCTGCGCGAGAATCTCACGACGGCCACGTGGCAGACCTCGCCGTTCACGAGGGACCTCGTGCACGGACGCCGGTACGCGTGGCAGATCGTCGCAAAGGTCCGCGACCCCTCGGTCGGATCGACGCGAGTCGTCAGCCGCTCGGAGCTCTGGCAGTTCACGTATGTCGAGCCTTCGATCGGAGACAGTGATCCTCCGCCGATTGCCGGAGACACTCTTCATGATCCCGCGACGGGTCTGCCAACGACGACCGTCGACGGAAGCGGCGACGGAGACACCGACCGCGACGCTGACGCCGACGATCCGGAGACAGCCGACGCGTCGCCTGCGCCGCTGTCGATCACCGGCAGGGCGCGCCATACGCTGGCCTCGGAGAATCGCCGCGGCACGCTGTCGAAGGCTCCGGTGCGCTTCGATCGACTACAGGTGGACCCGACGATTCACCTCTTCGGCGTTCCTCTGGAGCTGAGTCTGCTGTTGACGACCGAGCAGAGCCTACGCGGCTCGGACATCTCACGCGGCGCGCTCGGGACCCGCGACGTGCGCCGCGGTCTGAACGTCGCGCTGCAGCAGCGGATCGACGAGGAGATCGGCGCGCTCGAGGCGAGTCTCGACTCTGCGTCGGTCGACTCGTTGCGCGTGCTCATGAGCGCCGACTCGAGCGCGATCGCCGCGCGCATCGCCGAGCTCGAGACGCTCGGCGACGTCGAGGACGCCGACGAGAACCTCGAGGCGCTGCAGCGGCTGAACATGCTGACGCCGGAGCAGCAGATGCTCGCGCGGTTCCCGAGCTTCGGATTCGGCAAGGTGGCGCCGAGCTTCGGCGCGCTGCTGTTCGACCGCGTGACGATCAACGGCGGCGCGTTCGAGTTCAATCCCGACAACGTCTACGTCGCGGCCGCCGTCGGGAAGGTCCTTCGCGAAGTCGATCCCACGGTGCTCGAAGCCGAGTCCCTGACCGCCGACAGCGCGCGGCTTGCCGATCCACTGCTCTCGGTGGTCGAGTTCCACCGCACCCTCTATTCGATGCGCCTCGGCTACGGCCGGCGGCACGGCAGCTACGTCGCGCTGACCGGACTCTACGCCGACGATGACGAGCAGAGCCGCGCGCTCCAGGCGATCGCCAATCGTCCCGTCGTCAGGCTCGTCGAGCGCATCGATTCGCTCGGCGAGATCATCGCCGTCGATACGGTGCTCGAAGCCAACCGACTTCTCGGTCGCCAGCGCAACTACGCCTTCGGCGGCGTCGGTCGCCTCGAGCTCGAGGGAGCCGGCCTGGCCCTCGACGGCGAGTTCAACCTCTCCTGGTTCGACGACGACGCGAACCGCCCGGCCCAGTCGCAGGTGCCGATCCCGCAGGGCCTCCCCGAGTTCCTTCGCTCCGACAGCATCCTCACCGACTTCGACTTCGCCGTGCGCGCCGACTGGACGCCGCCGGTGGCGGAGGCGGGGACGATCAACGCGGGCATCCGATACGTTGGCGGAGGGTTCCGCTCGGTCGGCGTCGCGGGTCTACGCACCGACGTACTGCGGGCCGACGCTCGCTACGACAACCTCATGCTCGACCGGCAGCTGCGCCTCGGGCTGCGGTACTCGCACGAGGAGGCCGGCTACAAGGACTCGTCCAACACATCGCGCATCGATGCCGTCGGCGCCTCGATCGAGCTGCGGTTGAGGGGGCTTCCGGCGCTGACCGTCGGCTATCAGCGCCACGCGCAGGACCTCGTCACGAGCAAGCGCGACACCGCTCTGCTGCGTCGCGTCGACAACGCGATCGAGGACCTGAGCGCGACCGTGGCGTATGCGCGCGCATGGGGAGACCTGCGATGGTGGAGTTTTCTTGCCGCGATGATGCGCGACGGGCGCTCGGCTGGCGACGGCGTGCGCTTCCAGCCCGACTCGGCAGGCGTCTTTCGCTCGCGCACGCTACAGCTCGACAACCGCGTCGCGCTCTCGCCGCGACTCGGCTTCGGTCTACGCGCCGCGTACAGCGGCACGTTGAGCCATCCGTTCACGATCGTCGAGGACTCGACCGGCGCCCGGACGCTCGATGTCAGGACCGAGGACGTTGACCTCTACAGCCTCGACCTGTCCGCGATGGTGCTTCCACTCGAAGGCTGGAGCGTGACGCTTGGCGCGATCACGAGCTACCAGAACGACATCCCGCAGCCGGCCGTGCTCGGCGGCTACGTCTCGTCGCGGCTGGATCTCGGCGCGGTCGCGACGATCGAGCTGCGCTTCGACTACCGCGAGAGCGCCGCGCCCGATCTCGAGCGGGTCTTCCCCGTCGAGCGCGTCGGCAGGATCATCACGACGGCGCGCTTCTGAGGCACGCCGTCCGAGCATGCGTTCCGGGCACGCGATCCGGGCATGGCGTCAAAGCGTCGGAGGCCAGATGCCGAGGCGCACCTCCCGTCCCGTCTTCGTCGTCAGTCCGACCGCGACGAGCCCGAACTTGTGGTTCGCGATGTAGGTGATCTTCTCGATGAGAGGATCCTCCTTGCGCTGCTCGACGGTGATGACCTTGATTCTCCAGAAGCCGATGTCGTAGTCGTCATCGACCGACTTCTGCACGACGGTGCGCGTGACGACGACGCCCTCGGCATCGGTGAACCGGTTGACGTCGCCGACCGACGCGCCGTAGCGAACGACGGTCTGCGGCTTGCGCAGGTCGCCCGCGCTGCTGACGTACTCCTGAATGCCCTCGGAGGTGATTCGCAGTTTGAGCTCGAAGTTGAGCCGCGCATCGTTCCAGTCGCCGGTGTCGATCGTCGCGCCGTACTTCTTCAGATAGGAATCCACGATCGCCAGCTTCGCCGCGCGAGGCAGATCAGTCGTGCCCAGGGCCGAGTCGAGCGATGCGATGTACGCCGAATCGGCACGGATGCTCGTGCGAAACGTCACGAGTCCGCCCTCGCTTCGCGTGATCATGACACTGTCCTGCATCGAGCCCTCGAGACCCGCGTCGACATCGAGCCAGACGTCGAACTGCTGCCCGACCTGGGTGAGCTCGAGCGCCGTTTCGCCGCCGAGCTGATTGGGCACGCCGTCGTCGGGATCGGTCGACGAGGAATCGCATCCGAGACACAGCATCACGGCCAGACACGCGGTCAGGCCCGGGACAATCGCCTTCATGATTCACGCCTGCGAGTGTGTTGAATTTCGACTTGCGCCCAATGTCAAGTCGCGGTTGGTAACGAATCCTGATCGAGATCAGTTCAGCGGTGATCTTCCCCTTGCGCCCGGGGATTGCGGTTGGCTATTCTTGGTGTGGTACGACGATCGGAGCCCTTCGGTCGTCGTCTTCGGAACCTCATCCTCAGACGCCGTCGGTCGGCGCCCCGTCGCCCGCGGCATAATCCCGACTCCCGTTCCCATGGATCCCGGACTCCGCCTGCTCGCTTCGCGCTGGTTCTTCGCCCCGTTCGCCGCTCTCGCCGTGCTCGGTACCATCGGCCTGCTCTACGTGCTCCTCACCGGCTACGAGCTATCGCCGACGAGCGTCCTGCGCGGCGGCGTCATGCTCCTGCTGTCGTACATGGCCATGGGCCTCTCGCTGGAGGCGCGCCGCGCCATCGACTGAGATCGGCCGGGCGAGAGCATGCCCGGCCCACGAACGAATCCGGCCCGCGCCGGCGTCCTCAATCGGGACGTCGACGCGGGCCGTGCCGTAGTAGCTGTGCAGTAGTATCGGGGGCCTATCCCTCGAGCGCGCCCTCTTCGACGAGCGCGCCGATGGCGGCCTCGAGTCGTCCGAACGCGGACTCGATCTCCTCGACCGAGACCGCCCCGACCGACAGACGGAACCATCCCATATCGCCCTCCATTCCAAACGCGCTGAACGGAACGATCGCGACGCCCGCGGTCTCGAGCAGATAGCGCCGGATGTCCTCATCGCTCGCCAGCGTCGCGCCGTCGCTCGTGCGGCGGCCGTGCAGACCGAAGCGCACGCTCAAGTAGATGGCGCCCATCGGCGGGATCGCCTCGATGGGATAGCCACGCTCGCTCAGGCTCGTCACTCCGGCATAGAGCGCATCGAGCCGGCGCTGGACACCGGCCTTCATCGCGAGATGGTAGGCGTCGATCGTCGCCGGCGATTCCAGCAGCGCCGCGGTCGCCACCTGTTCGGCGCGTGGCGCCCACGCGCCGACGTGTCCGACGATCGCGGCCATGCGCGCTGTGACGTCGGCCGGACCGGTCGTCCAGCCCACGCGGACACCGGTCGCCGCGAATGCCTTCGAGATGCCGTCGATCGTCACCGTGTAGCGCGCCATCTCCGGCCGCAGCATCTCCGGGTGCACGTGCCGCGTCGCACCGAACGTGAGCGTCCAGTAGACCTGGTCGTAGAGCACGAACAGCGGTCGCTCGCCCTCCCCGCGTCGATCGTTCTCCTCGAGCACGAGGTCGCAGATCTCCGCGAGCGACTCCTCGCTGAACGCGGTTCCGCAGGGGTTGAGCGGCGAGTTCAGCGCCAGCAGCCGCGCGCCGCGCACCGCCGGCTCGAGCAGTCGGCGCGTCGGCAGAAAGGCATCCTTTGCCTCGCAGAGCACCGGCACGCCGCGCGCGCCGACGAGATAGGTGTAGTGGTTGTTGTTCCAGGACGGGACGGGATAGACGACCGCGTCGCCCGGATCGACGAGCGCGCGATAGGTCGAGTAGATGCCGGGTCGCGAGCCGCCGGTCACCAGCACGGACTCGAGCGGATAGCGCAGCCCCACGGTGCGCTCATAGAACTCGATGACGGCGTTGCGAAGTCGCAGCACGCCGTCCGACGGCGGATAGTTCGTCTCCCCCGCCGCGAGCGCCGCAACGATCTGCTGTTCGAGGAACTCGGGGATCGGGAACTCGACGGACGAGAAATCCCCGACCGTGAGATTGCAGACCGTGGTTCCCTGGGCGACCATGACGCGGACGTCGCTGGCGATCTTGAGGATCTCGGAACCGACGAGTCCGGCGGCGGTGCGTGAGACGCGTGTATTCGACATGTCGATCTCGGAATTGCTGATTGCGGATTGCCGGTATTGAAGCCGGCATTCTCTAGACGTCCTTCGGCGAGAGCGCTCAGGAGCGCTTCGCCAGATCCTGCCGGATCACCAGCCGTCGTGCCGATGCCTCCTCCCCCGTCGAGATGCCGACGATCGCTCCGAGCATTGCCCAGGCGACGACGAGGGAGCTGAGGCCGGCCGAGACGAGCGGGAGCGTGATGCCGGTCATCGGCAGCAGGTTCATCGTGCCGGTGATGTGAATGAGCGACTGCGCGACGAGCAGCATGACGTAGCCGCCGGCGAGCAGACCGGCGAACGACTCCTTGCCGAGATCGCGCGCGATGCGCAGGCCGATGATCGCGATGGCCGCGACGCCGAGGACGATCATGAGCGCGCCGAGCATCCCGAGCTCCTCGGCGATCGCCGCGAACATGAAGTCGGAGCTCGCCTTCGGGATGAGGAACGGCGAGCCGCGCCCGATGCCCCGGCCGAGAATGCCTCCCGCGTCGAACGAGAACAGCGCCTCGACGATCTGTCGCGAGTGATCCCACCACGAGCCGTTCCCGTTGCGCGCGTAGAGGTCGGCCCACAGGAGGAAGCGCTGGCGCGGCGTCGAGAGCATTCGCTGCACCGCCGAAAGCTGCACGGCGACGTAGGCGATGACGGTGTAGCCGACGAGCACGAGCGACGCCGAGGTCCAGAGCGCGTCGCGTCTACGGAAGCGCTCGAGCGCGGCGATGACGATCACCGAGCCGACGAGGATCGCGAGCACCGTGATGAGCGACTCGCCGAACTGGGAGCCACCCATCAGCACGACGCTGGTCACCAGCAGCGCGGCGAGGAACAGGACCAGGTACAGCGCGCTTCGCGTGAACCACGCGAGCAGCAGCACCTGGGCGATGCCGAAGACGAGGAACTGTCCGAAGTCTCGCATCGCGACGAAGACCAGCAGCGGCAGCGTCAGCAGCGCGACGATGTAGAGCCAGAGGACCAGCGGCGACGACGTGAAGCGCTCGCGGGTCTCGGTCTGGAACGCGCCACGATAATACACGAGAAAGCCCGCCCATGCCACCGGCACAACGAGCTTCAACAGCTCCTGCGGCGCGAAGTTCGCCCCGCGGATGCCGCCGGCGGAGCTGATGTACAGGTAGACGAGCACGCAGAGCGCGAGGCTCCCGTAGAACCCGACGAGTCTCCAGCGGGCCGCGAGCGTTGGCACCAATGGCGTGCGCGCGAAGAATCCGATCGCGATTACGGCGGCAAGCACCGGCAGGAAGCGCAGCAGCGGATTGTCCATCGGCGCCGGCTCGCGCGACTCGAGGATCGTTGTGGTCGCTTCGTTCGGTCCGTACGTGTCCTCGAGCGATCGCGCGAGCCGGGCGTCGATGCGCGAGGCCTCGAAGCTGCGGCGCAGCGTCGAGTTCTGCGCGAGCACGACACGGCGCGTGACGCGCGCCACGCTGTCCTCGCTCGCGCGCGGAGCGCTTGCGGCGACCGAGTCGCGGATCGATGCAATCTCGTCGTTCGAGAGCTGGCGCGGCGCGTCGTGGCCGAGCCGAAACTGCATGGCCAGGCCGATCCCGAAGAGCAGGCCGGCGACCAGCAGGAGATTCTCGGTCGAGCGCCGGCGCGAGGCGGGCGGGATCACCGCCCAGCCGACCAGCAGCACCGCGGCAACCGCGAGCACGTTGCGTCCGACGACGAGGATCGACGGCGTCTGGACGAACCACTCATTGCCGGCGAGGTAGACCGCGTAGTTGGCAACACCGGTGATGGCGATCACCAGCAGCGCGAGAATCGGAAAGGCAATGGCTCGGTTCATCGAGATCCTGTTCGTGCGTGCGTCGGTCATCGGCGACGATCGGCGGGTGTCTGCTCGCTCGGTGCGCCATCGGCCGGCACGTCGTTCTCCGGCGTCGACGGCGTCGCCGGCGACTGGTCCGGAGGCGTTGCCGGAGGTGTCGTCGCCGGTGGCGTCGGGCTCGTCTCGGGCTGCTCGCTCGTCGGCGTCGGCTCCTCCTCGAGGCGGATCGTATCGACGACGGTCGGCGGCTCGTCGCTCGGCCGGGCACGCGATCCGCGATCCGGATCGGGGCGCGCACCTCGACGGACGGGTCGGCGCGCTCGCTCGAGCGGCGAGAAGTAGCCGTAGGTGTCGAGCGCCTCGAACATCCGGCGCGCCATCGGAGCATTGACGTCGCCGGCGTAGCGATGGCGCCGGTTCTGGATCGCGACGATGACCGTGTAGCGCCGGCCGTTCTTCTCGGCGTACGAAATGAACCACGAGGGCTCACGACCGTCCGGTTCCGGGTCGGCCGTACCGGTCTTTCCGTAGACGGTGAGCCCGCGCTTCTCAATGCCGGCGAACGCGCGATAGGCAGTACCGCCCGGCAGCAACGGCTCGCGCATGAGCTTATCGAGCCACGCGCCGGCCGACGGATCCATGCGCCACGGAAGCGTGTCGACCGCTCGACGCAGCTCGAGCGTCGGACGCATGAAGACGCCGCCGTTGGCGATGCCGCTGACGATCGTCGCCATGTGCAGCGGGTTGGTCTTGACCGATGCCTGTCCGATCCCGAGGCGGGTCTTCGCGATCTCATCGCGCGCGCGGACCCAGCTCATCGCGGGCAGCAGCGTCGACGACTCGTTGAGGAACGCGCCGGTGTTCCACGCGAGCCTCTTGTTGAAGCCGATGCTCTCGAGGTACTCCTTCGTCGGCTCGTACCCGACGCTCTGATACGCGAGCATCGAGAAATACACGTTGCACGAGACGCGCATCGCGCTGAAGACGTCGACGGCTCCGTGCTGCGAGCCATGATCGCTGATCGGCTTGATGCGGCCGCCCGGTGCGAACTCGCCGGCGCACGAGAAGCCGCGCTCCTCCGGCAGCACCGCGCCGGTCGCGTTGGCGGCGGCGGCGATGAACGGCTTGATCGAGGAGCCCGGCGAGAAGTTGTCGCGCACGACCCGCGAGATGAGCGGCCGCAGGCGGTTGTCGAGCACGAGCTTCTTCCAGACGGTGTCGTTGGTGATCCGGTTCGGATCGTACGTGGGGAAGTTGGCCGCGGCGAGGACCTGGCCGGTCGCGGGATCCATGACGACGATCGCGCCGAGCTCTCCGCCGAGCGCGCGCATCGCGTCGTCCTGCAGCCGCAGGTCGAGCGTCAGTCGCAGGTCGTGCGGCTTGTCGTCCTTGAGCGAATCGTTGACGAGCGTCATCGCCTTCTCGATGCCGACGCCGTCACGCAGCGGACCTGTCCAGTACCCGACCAGGTGCGCGGCGGTGGGACCGGCCGGATAATATCGCTGCAGGTGACCGTTGCGCAGCTCGTAACCGGCGAGCACCTTCCCCTCGCGATCGAGCACGCGACCGAGCGGCTGCGACATGCTTCGGAAACGCGACTTCGTGTCGAATCCCAGCGAGATCGAATCCCCCCGCGTGCGTCCCTCGGTGATCCACGACTCGCGCTCGGCGTTCATGTAGAAACCGGCGCGATAAATCACGGCCGCAACGAGCGCCATCACTCCCACCGCGATGACAAAGCGAACGCCCCTGCCGTCGATGCGACGGAAGCTGTCGATCAACCCGCCGCGCTGCACGAGCACGATCAGGAAGAAGAGCGCCATGAGGGCGAGGAGGAATGTGGTTGGGAGGTTGATGGGGTTTCGGTTTTTGTTATTTGTTTTTTGTTTTTCGCGGGTCTGCTACCCGCGCGCCGGCGTGACGTGGTAGAGCGCTGTATGGGGGCAGCGTGGCGTTGACTCGTCGGTAGGGCTCAGCCGAGGCCTCGTAGTGTGATCTGTACGTGTCCGCATTCAAACTGGTCGCCGTCGTGCAGGGGGACGGGTTCGGGGCCGAGGGGCTCGCCGTTGAGGGTCGTTGGGTTCTGGCCGAGGAGTCGGCCGGTGAGCGCCAGGTCTTCGTAGTCGAGCGCGAGGTGCTCGCGCGAGACCAGGCGTGCGCCGTCGTGCACCGGCACGAAGCCGCGAGTGTGCGCGTCGTGGACGCGGCCGAGCGTCGCGTGCAGGCTCTTGACCGGCACCGTGCGGCGGCCGTCGTCGTCGGCGATCTCGAGCTCGTACAGGCGATCGACCGTGCGCACCTGAACCGTACAGTCCTGGCTGATCGCGCGCAGCACGACGTTGAGCACGAGCGTCCCGGTGCCCCCGATGCGCCAGCCGTTGGCCGTGATGAACGAGCGCATCGCCGCATCGAGATCCGCGCGAAACCGCGCGCGCTCCTCGGCGAGCACCCCCGGATTATCCGACTGAAACCGATCGCGACGCAACGACACGACCGCGAAGTTCGGCACCTTCGCCATCGTCCCGCTGTTGTCGAGATGCCGAGTCAGCGCATCCTGCAATGCAAGCTGAGCAGTGCCGAAAAGCGTTGTCAGTGCCAATGGGATTGGTGGTGTTGGATTATGTTTCTGGTTGTTGGGTTTTTGTTATTGGTTATTGGTTTTTGGTTATTGGTTAGGCGCTGCCGGGGCGCACCTGCTTGCATTACGTCGCCACATCCGTGAGAAACCAATAACAAAAAACAAAAAACCAATAACCAAAACCCACCATCACCATCATTTGCCGACCACCACCTCATATTCGCCTATCGCAAACATCGATCCGAGCGGCACGATTCTGCGCTCGGCTTCGCGGAGCTCGTCGTCGCCGATGCGAACGACGCCCTTGCCGATGCGCTCGATCTGCATGCGGTCGTCCATCATGTCGAGCTTCACCTGCTCGCGCGAGATCGTCTCGCGGACGTCGAGGTCGAGCTTGCGGTAGCCCACGGGAATCGGCCGGCCCGATGAGCCCCTACGGCCAATGATCCAATGGCGTCCTTCAAGGGGCTCGTTCATCTCGAAGCCTCCGGGTCCCTTGATGCGCACTCGATACGCAGGCGCGGGGGGCGCTCCGACCGACGGGATCGCCACGGTCGACGGGCCCTGATCGGGCGCGCCCATGACGCGCGTTGCGTCTTCGGGAGGGGCCGCACCAGGCGCGCGGCCGGCATTCTGCCGAGGCGCGGGCGACGGAGCGGCGCCGGCCTCAGGGGCGAGCACTTCGGCGTAGATCTCGTCGGTCGCAAGGTCGGGATCGGCCGCCACCGTCACGTGCACCGCGTGATCGCCGAACGTCCGCATCCCCTCGGCCGCAAGGTCACGCATGAGCTCGTCGTTGAAGAAGAACTCCAGGTCCCGCCCGGCGTCCATCGCCTTGAGCTCGTCGTAGCGTTCCGGCGAGATCCTCAGCTCCAGCCTCGACGGCACGCGCGTCACGTCGCCCATCGTGAAGGCGCGCTCATCGCGGGCCATGCGAAGCGCCTGCAGTCCCTGCTCGACGAGCGCGTTGGTCCGATGACCTCCGTCGTCGGCGGGAAAGAACTTGTCGAGCCAGCGCTGAAAACCACTCTTGGACATTGGCGGATTCGAATTTCGTATTGCGGATTGCCGACGTCGAGGCCGTCGCTTCGTGCGCGGACGGAGACACGCGTCGCTCGGCGGGTCCATCGTTGCTCGGCGGATCTATCGCCGTCGGCCGGTCTCGGCGTCGCCTCGCGGCAGCGGGTCGAGTCGCTGGCGTCGGATGATCGAGTCGGCCTGGCGAAGCGTGTCGACCGGAATGTACGACCGCGCGGAGTCGTCGCCGCGAAGCTGATCCAGCGGCGTGGCCTGCGAGGCCGAGTCGAGCAGCACCGAGTCGATGCCCGACAGCGACGTGTCGACGTCGATCGACGGTGGAGGCATGTCGGGCGCGAGATTCTCGGCGCGCTCCCACGGCCTCGCGAAGAACACCACCCATGCGGCCGCCGCGGCCACGAAGGCGAGCACGAGCCAGATCCACGGAGACATCCCCCGGGCCTGCGGTCGCGGCTGCGCGGCGAGCGCCGCAGCCGCCGCTCCGGGATCGGTCGACGGTCCGGCGAGTGCGGCGCTGTCGGCACCGGAGCGCACGAGCGCGACCGTCACGTTGTCGTCGCCGCCCGCCTCGAGCGCCGCGTCGACGAGCCGGTCGCACACCTCGTCGGGTCGGGCGCCCGTGCGGAGGATCGACGCAATCGCTTCGTCGGTGATCATGCCGTGCAGCCCGTCGCTTGCCAGCAGTATCGCGTCGCCGTCGCCGAAAGCGACGTCG
>Ga0247823_10004318_pt1 | contig 11431 bp, 6 predicted proteins | sample 13C_PalmiticAcid_2_FD_192426 | JGI IMG/M metagenome (GOLD analysis project Ga0247823, IMG submission 192426) | Soil microbial communities from agricultural site in Penn Yan, New York, United States - 13C_PalmiticAcid_Day30 | ecosystem: Environmental > Terrestrial > Soil > Agricultural land...
GGCGCTCGTGGAGCTCGGGCCGGCGGGGTATTTCGCGTTCGTGGCGGCATACGCCGCGCTCCAGCCGTTTGGCGTGCCGGGCACGATCTTCATCCTGGCGGCGCCGCTCATCTGGCCGTGGCCGGTGGCGTTCGCGCTTTCCATGGCCGGCACCATGGCGGCGAGCGTGGTCGGCTTCTCGTTTGCACGCTTCGTCGCGCGTGATTGGGTTTCGAAGCTCGTACCGGCTCGCTTCCGCGCCTACGAGGAGGCCCTCGAAAAGCGAGCCTTCTTCACTGTGTTCCTGCTCCGCCTCATCTTCTGGATGCCGCCCATGCTCCACGTGTTCTTTGGCATCTCTCGGGTGCGGTTCCAGACGCATTTTTGGGGCTCGCTGGCCGGGTACTTCCTACCCCTGCTGGCGACTGCCTATTTCGGTGAGAAAGTCTTCGACGCCATGCGCAATGCGCCGCCTTCGGTGTGGATCGGCATGGGCGTGGCGACGGTCACCATCATCGTCCTCTTCTGGCTCGTCACCCGTCGCTCCATGCGGAAGGTCATTCCTTCCTGACGTGCAGCGCTCGGCCTGGATGCCATGGATGACGCGCGGCTCGCCCGCGTGCTCGGGAGGATTTCGGGCGTGGCACCATCGCTCTGGCGGCGACGGCGGCGCGGGCTGAGCGTAGTCAGCCGCGGCGCCCCGTTGTAGTATCCGGAGGGTGGTGCGACTTGTGCTTCCAAACCACAGGCAGCACGCAGCCGCACCCAGCGCCGCCGCCGACCGCCCGCTCTTCGTAGCGGATTTCATGGAGATGCAAAGCCCCTCCGCGTACACGATCACCGAGACCCTTTTCGAGGGGCGGGGGACGATCGTGCTTCGCGCGATCCGAGAAAGTGATGGCCGCCAGGTGATCCTCAAGGCGCTCGACCCGAAGAGCAGCCGCCCGCAGGACATCGAACGATTGAAACACGAGCAAGCGCTGGGCGAGGCGCTGGACCTCCCGACCGTCATCAGACCGCTCGCCCTCGACACGTATCACGGGCAGCCGGCGCTCGTTCTGGAGGACACGGCGGGCACGCCCCTCGACCGCTTGCTCGGGGCGCCGATGGAGACGGAGCGCTTTCTGCGGCTCGCGATTCGCATCACGACCGCGATCGCGGACATCCACCGGCTGGGCGTCGTCCACAAGGACATCAAGCCCCATAACATCATCGTCAATCCTGGGACGGGCGAGGCGAAGCTCACGGATTTCGGGATTGCGTCCCGCCTTCACCGCGAGCACACCGCGCCGCAGAGCCCGGACAAAATCGAGGGCTCGCTGCCGTACATGTCGCCGGAGCAGACGGGGCGAATGAACCGGGCGGTCGATTCTCGAACCGACCTCTATTCGCTCGGCATCACCTTCTACGAAATGCTCACGGGCAGGCCCCCGTTCGAGGCGCGAGATCCGCTCGAGTGGATTCATTTCCACCTGGCGCGTGTCGCCCCATCCCCCTCCGAGGTCGTCCCCGAGATGCCCGAGGCCATTGCGCGCATTGTGATGCATCTCCTCGCAAAAATGGCCTGCGACCGATACCAGAGTGCGCGGGGCGTATTGCACGATCTGGAGAGGTGCCTCGCGCAATGGATCGAAAGCGGGCGTATCGAGCCCTTCGCCCTAGGCGCGCTCGACGTGCCGGACCGCCTGCAGATCTCGCAGAAGCTTCATGGCAGGGAAGCGGAGATCACCCTCCTGTGCGACGCCTTCGAGCGCGTCGTGGCCACGGGGACGCCAGAACTCGTGCTCATCGCTGGGGACCCGGGGGCCGGCAAATCCGCGCTCGTCCACAAGCTCCACGAGCCCGTCGTCCGCGAGCGGGCCTTCTTTGTTTCGGGTAAATTCGACCTGATCAAGAGCGATATCCCCTATTCCACGATCGTCCAGGCCTTCCAGGAGCTCGTGCTCGGGGTCCTGGCCGAGAGCGAGGAGCGCATCGCGGCATGGAAGCAGCGGCTTGCGGCGGCCCTCGGGATCAACGGCAAGCTCATTGCGGACGTGATCCCCCCGGTCGAGCTCGTCCTCGGCGAGCAACCTCCGATCCCTGTTTTGTCGCCCGGCGAGGCGCGAAATCGGTTCCACATCGTGTTCCGGCAATTCATCGGGGTCTTCGCGCAGAGGGAGCACCCGCTCGTGCTCTTCGTCGACGACATGCAGTGGGCCGATGCGGCCAGCCTCGCGCTCCTCCAGGACCTCCTGACCGATCCCGAGATGCATAGCCTCCTCGTCGTCGGCGCATACCGCAACAACGAGGTCCCCCCCACGCATCCGCTTCTTCTGGCGATGAACGAGGTGCGGAAGTCGGCCGTACGCGTCTCCAACATCGTCCTCGGCCCGCTCCCCAAGGTTCACCTCGCAGCGTTCATCAGCGACACTCTCCGCTGCTCCGTCGAGGAGGCGGAGCCGCTCTCGGAGATGGTGTACGAAAAGACGGCCGGCAATCCCTTCTTCGTCATCCAGTTCCTCACCGCGCTGTACGAGGAACGCCTGATCGTATTCGACGAGAATGCCGTGGCCTTTCGATGGGACGTGGCCAGGATTCGCGAAAAATGCTTCACCGACAACGTGGTCGACCTGATGGTCGACAAGCTGAAGCGGCTCCCCGCGGATACCCAGGACGTGTTGACCAGCGTCGCGTGTCTCGGCAACCGCGCCGACGCTGCCACGCTCTCGATGATTCGCGGCGACGGGGAGGACGAAGTTCATGCGGCGTTATGGGAGGCCGTCCGCGTCGGGCTCGTCCTCCGTTTGGGCGATGGCTACCGCTTCGTCCACGACCGCATCCAGGAGGCGGCTTATTCGCTCATTTCGGAGGATCTCCGCGCGGAGGTACATCTGCGGATCGGCCGGCTCTTCCTGGCCAACTTGCCCGAGGACGCCGTCGAGGAGCATATCTTCGATATCGTGAGCCAGTTGAACCGCGGGGTGGAGTTGATCACCGACCCGCGCGAGAAGGAATCGCTCCGGCGGCTCAATTTCCTGGCGGGAATGAAAGCAAAGGCCACGGTCGCCAATGTGTCGGCTCGCAACTACCTGGCCCAGGCGACGGCGCTCCTACCCAAGGACGCCTGGAGCGCGTTCTACGACGATACGCTCCATCTCTACCTGGAGCGGTCTGAGTGTGAATACCTCGTCGGCAACTTCGAAGTGGCGGACGAACTGTTCAACCTGATCCTCGCGCATGCCCGCTCCAACCTCGACCGCGCCGCGGTGTATGGCCTGCGCATGCGCCTGTACCAGGTCTCCGGGAGGTACGACGATGGTGTGACCGTCGCGCTCGAAGCGCTGCGCCTCTTCGACGTGACGTTCCCCGATTCGGACGAGGCCCTGAAAGCGGCGACCGAGGCCGAGATCGAGATCATCCGGACGAACCTCCGTGGTCGTCGCGTCGCCGATATTCTCGACGCGTCCGTGGCCACCGATCCCGACGGACGGACGATCATCGGTCTGCTCGTTGAAGCGGCGCCCTGCGCATATATTGGGCGGCCAAAGCTCTTTCCCCTGCTCGCCCTCAAAGCGGTGAGCTCGTCCCTGTGGCACGGTAACACCCCGGAGTCCTGCTTCGCTTATAGCGTTTACGGCATGATGCTCGTGTCGACCTATGGCGACATCCCGCTGGGCTACGCATTCTCCGAGATGTCGCTGCGGCTGAACGAGACGTTTCACGACCTCCGGTTGAAGGGAACGCTCCTTCACCTCCACGGCGACCACATCAACTTTTGGCGAAGGCCCTTCGCCACCGGCATCCCGATTCTCGAGCAGGCCTTCCAGGCGTGCCTGGAGGTCGGTGATCTCGTGTATGCCGGCTTTCTCGCCTTCGAGACCGTCTGGCAGGCCGTGGAGAAAGGCGATCCGCTCGATGAAGTGCTCGTTCTATCGCGAAAGTTTGCTGCGTTTGCCCGGCAGAGCCATAACATCCCGGTCTACGAGACCATCCGGCTCGAGCGGCAGTTCGTGGCTTGTCTGAAGGGCGAGACGCAGGGGCCGACAAGCTTCGACGACGCCACGTTTCAGGAGGCCACCTGCCTCGCAGGGATCACCCGGGCGACGTTCGGCTGTGGCCTCGTCTTTCACGATATCATGAAGCAGATCACGGCGTTCACGTATGGGCGCCACGCCGAGGCGCTCTCGTTCGCGACGCGAGCGGCGTCGAACCTCGGCGCTGCGATGGCCATGCCGATCGAGGCCACCCACCATTTCTTCCACGCGCTCACGATGGTGCAGCTCCTCCCGGACGCTCCCGCCGACGAGCGGAGAGAGCTCGCACGGGCCCTCGAGGGCGTGCTGCAGAAGCTCGCGGCCTGGGCGGAGAACTGCCCTGAGAACTATCTCAATCGATACGCGCTGGTCTCGGCCGAGGTCGCGCGCGTCGAGGGGCGTGATCTCGACGCCATGCGCCTCTACGAGCAGGCCATCCGGTCCGCGCGTGAGAATGGATTCGTCCATAACGAGGGGCTCGCCTACGAGCTCTCGTCGAGGTTTTACCGGGCACGAGGGTTCGAGCAGGTGGCCGACACGTACCTCCGCGATGCCCGCGCCTGTTATGCGCGCTGGGGGGCCGAGGGTAAGGTGAGGCAGCTCGACGAGCAGAATCCGCGCCTCCAGGAGCACAGGCCTTTCACGCCGACCGCCACCTTCGCGCTGCGCACCGAGCAGCTCGACCTGCTCTCCGTCGTCAAAGCCTCCCAGACCATTTCGGGCGAGATCCTCCTCGACGAGCTGGCCGGCACGCTCCTCCGGGTCGTCCTCGAAGAGGGCGGCGCACAGAAGAGCTACCTGCTCCTCCTTCGCGATGGCGACCTTTCGATCGAAGCGGAGGCGCGCCTCGAAGAAAAAGGGGCGGTGACGAGGCTCCTCCCCTCGCTCCCGGTTTTGTCGTCCCATCTCGTCCCGGCCACGATTGTGCGGTATGCGCAGCGAACGAAGGAACGGGTGCTCCTCGACGACGCGACGGTGAGCAAGTTTGCCTCGGACCCGTACATTGCCCGCGAGCGGCCCAAGTCGGTCCTGTGCCTCCCCATTTTGAGGCAAGCCAACGTGGTTGGGCTGCTTTATCTCGAGAACAACCTGCTCATCGGCGCATTCACGCCCGGTCGGCTCGTCGCGCTTTCGCTCCTCGCGGTCCAGGTTGCCATTTCACTCCAGAATGCGCGGCTCCTGTTTGACGAGCAGGCGGCGCGGGCCGCGGCCGAGGAGGCGGAGCGGCGCTCGGCATTCCTGGCCGAGGCCGGGGAGCTGCTCTCGGAGTCGCTCGATTACGAAGATACCCTCGCGCGCCTCGGGCGCCTGTGCGTGCGATCCATGGCCGACTGGTGCGTGATCGACACCGTGGAGGGGGAGGAAATTCGGCGCATCGCCGTGGTGCACAAGGATCCTGCGAAGGCGCCGCTGGTCGAGGAGCTCCGGCGGCGATACCCGCCTTCTATGGGGTCGCCCCACCCGGCGGCGAGGGCCATTGCCACCGGTGAGCCGGTCCTGCTCCCCGACCTCGACACGCGCCTCCGAGGCCATACCCAGGATGAAGGGCACGAGAGGCTCATCCGCGAGCTCGGGATCCGATCGCTGCTCGCCGTGCCCCTCCGGGCGCGCGGACAAACGCTCGGGGTGCTCTCCCTCATCTCGGGCGCATCGGGCCGCAATTATGGGAGCGCCGACGTCGAGTTGGCGAAGGAAGTGGCGCGCCGGGCCGCGAGCGCGATCGACAACGCGCGGCTTTATCGGGCGACCCAGGAGGCCATTCGCGCGCGTGACGAATTCCTGTCCATGGCGTCGCACGAACTCAACACGCCTCTCACATCGCTGATGCTCTCGCTTCAATCGATGGGCCGGGTCGGCCAGTCGGGCCCCTCCAGCGACCCGCAGATCATGACCAAGCTGGCCGAGCGCGCCTTGCGGCAAGGTGCGCGCCTCCGTCGGCTCAACGACGATCTCCTGAGTGTCGCCCGGGTCCATACGGGTCAACTCCCGCTCGAACTCGCCGCCGTCGACCTCGGCGCCCTCGTCCGGGACGTGGTCGAGCAATTTAAATTGCAGCTTTCGCAGGCCCGGTGCTCGGTCGCGATTCGGGATAACGTTCCGGTCGTGGGGAGCTGGGATCCCGCGCGGATCGAACAGATCGTCGTCAATCTGCTCTCCAATGCGGTCAAATTCGGTGCCGGCAAACCCATCGAGATCTTCATCGATCAAGAGGCCGGGATCGCGCGGCTCGTGATCAAGGATCACGGAATCGGCATCGAGCCTGCGCAGCAGGGCCGCATCTTCGAACGCTTTGCGCGCGCCGTGCCCAGCAGGTATTACGGCGGGCTCGGGCTTGGTCTTTACCTCAGCCGCAAGCTTGCCGAGGCGCACGGCGGCTCGATCCATGTCCAGAGCGAACCCTCCGCCGGAGCGACGTTCATCGTCGAGTTACCTGTCGCCGGGCCACCCCTCACCACCGGCCATGGCGAGGGGTAGGGGTTCAAGGCATGCCTGTTGCACAGGTCCACGCTCGGGAAGCGCGTGCGCCCCATCCATGAGGGACAACAACATGCTTGCAAAGACGAACCTTTCTTTTCTCTGCGCCATTGCCACGGCTGGCGCCTTGTTGCTTGGCTGCGGGACCGCCGACCCCCCTCGAATCGACGGCACCGGTGGGAGCGGCGCCGGCGGCGCGGGTGGCGCAGGTGGCGCGGGTGGCACAGGTGGCACAGGGGGAACGGGCGGCTCCACGCCCGGCTGGGCGTTGCCTGCGTGCGAATCGGTGAGCGGGACGTCCGCCGTGACCTTCACGCTCGACGAAGGGGCAAACCTCGCAAAGACCCCGGGCCAACTCCAGGGAATCGGATACACCTACGGGCTCGCGGCGCTCGATACGCCGAACACGCTGCTCGCCGAGCACAAGGGGAAACTCTTGCGCTCCGAGGACGCGGGTTGCACCTGGAACGAGGTGGGGACGCTGACGGGGGGCAATTTCAGGATCACGGCCGCGAAGGGAGGGCTTGCGTACGCGTGGGTGGAAAACGGCGCCGCGTTTTATCGAATCGATGAAACCGGCCCCCACGCCTTTTCGACGCCTGCACCGAACATCGTCGGTGTGGGCGTCGATCCTGCCGACGGCAAACACCTGCGCCTGGGCGACGCGAACGGCAGCCTGCACGACTCGCACGACGGCGGCGAGACGTGGTCGAAGCAGGGTACGCCTCCCGCCTCGGGCAGCTTCATCGGTTATCGTTTCGCCTTCGATCCCGAAAACCTCGACCATGTGCTCTTCGGCCAGTCCGTGGGCGGCGGCGCCGTGACGTTCGACGGCGGCGCGACATGGAAGCAGAGCGCGGGCCTCGGCGCCAATGGCGCGAACTTGTTCTCCATCGCCGTGTCTCCCGTGGAGGGGAACATCGTATGGGCCGAGGCGCTGGAGATTGGCCCCGACATCCGTCACATTTATCGATCGAGCGACGGCGGCCTGACCTTCGGCGTGGTCGTCACCGACTCGGCGGACATCAGCCTCATCAATGGTACCCTGCTCGCGCCGCACGCGACCGACGCAGGCGTGCTCTACTTCGTCTTCGGCATGGAGTACAACGACTACGGGACAGATCTCTTCCGGTACGACCACGTGACCGGCGAGGTCACGAAGACGCACAATGCCAATGACGATGTATCGGCCATCGTCGCCTCACCCGCGGATCCCAAGCTGCTTTATCTGGGGCTGACGGTCGAAAACGGCGGCGGTTGAGGCCGAGCGGGAGCGCCTACCCGCGCCGCATGGCGAATGCGACTCCGCTCTGGAGCGTGCTGCGCGTGACGATATTGCCGAGATCCACGCCGAGACCGATGAGCGCCTGAGCCACCTCGGCGCGAATTCCCGTGAGCACCACCTCGGCGCCGAGCAGCCGCACCGCCCTGGCGGCGCGCAGGAGCGCGTGGGCCACCGCAGCGTCGACGGTTGCCACGCCGGTGATATCGAGGATGGCCACCTTCGCGCTCCGCGAAGTCACGACCGCCAGCAAGCTCTCGAGCACGTGCTCGGCGCGCGCCTCGTCCGCCGTACCGATGAGCGGCATCACGACCACGTGGTCGCTGATGGGAATGAGGGGCGTCGAGAACTCCGCCAGCATGGACGCCTGCGTCCGGATGATCTCGTCCAAGAGCCGCCGCCGCTCCTCCTCGGCCCGCTTCGCCACCCGCAAATCGCGCGTCACGGCCCCGATGCCGAGCGGCTGTCCCGTCTGCTGATCTCGAACGAGGAAGGCATTGTATTGCGTGGGGAACGCTTCGCCCGTTTGGAGGTGCCTGAACTCGAGTTCCCCCTCCCAGCGCCCCGTCTTTGGGATGGTCGGTACGATGTGTTGCGCGCGAAGTTGCGGGCGGCCTCCGGCGTGAGCACCTTCGTGACCTCGAAGCCTCGCATGTCCGCGTCGAGATCGAATCCTATCAACCTTCATCGCGCGACCGTCCAGCGTGCAGATGCCGATGAAATCCGCGCAGTTTTTCACGGCGGTGATCATCTGCTGGCGCTCCTCGTCGAGGCTCTCCATGCGCGCCTGCCCGCGGCGCAATTCCTCAGTCGTCGACGATTGCTGCTCCAGGAGCTATCGCCGCTCCTCGGCCTCGCGCTTCGCTGCCCGCAGGTCGCGCGTGACCGTGGCCAGGGCGAGCGGTCCCCCCGTCTCGGGATGCCGGACGAGATACGCGCTGTAATAGACGGCAATAGGCTCACCCGTCGGCATGTGCCGGAACCGGAACTCTCCCTCTCAGCGTCCCTCGGTCATGAGAATGGTGACAATCTGCTTCTCCAGCTGGGCTATCTCATCCGGCATCACGTAATCGACCATCACCGTGCGCTGCACTTGATCTGCGCTCTCGAGCCCCACCAGCGTTCGTCCAGCCGTATTGACAAGGAGGACGTTCCCTTCGAGCGAGGCAATGCCAACCCACTCGATCGCCGCCCCGCCTCTGACGCGTCATTCATGAAGACGAGGCTATCCGAGCGGCGCGTCGAGGTGAAGAGGGTCGTGCTCGGTCGGGTCGGCGCTTGACGACTCCCGCCGACACACGCCGGGAGGCTCGATGATCCTGTGGAACACCCTCTGAGCGAGCCCCCCAGCGCGGACGCGACCCTCGCGCACGGGTTGATTACGTGCTTGCCTTCAAGCCTACGATCGAAGCCATCAACAACACGAGAAACCCAATCCGGGCCGGCGTCGCAGGCTCGTCGAACAGCACCATGCCGACGATTGCCGTCCCGAGCGCGCCGATTCCCACCCACACCGCATAAGCCGTCCCGATGGGGAGCGACTTCGTAGCGGTCGCGAGCAAGTACATGCTCGCCACGATTGTCGCGATCGTGAGCACGCTCGGGAGCGGACGCTTGAACCCGTCCGTGTACTTCAACCCGACAGCCCAGCAGACCTCGAGAAACCCTGCGACGATGAGGGATACCCATGCCATGACGTGCTATCCTTCCTTCGGGTGCGTCGTCTTGGCCTGACCGGGTACGGCGCGTCTCGTCCGGGCCGGCGCTCGTCCGGCTTCACAAACCTAGCGCCGAAAAGGGGGACAGGCAAGCGCGCAGGAAGAGTCCGGCTGGGTTCAGGCGGCTCCGCTCATGCGCCGGATGCAGAACTTCAGCGCGTCGCGCAGGCTCGCGAGCGTCATGGTGCTCGAAATGTCGAGCCCGAGCCCGATCATCGTCTGCGCCACCGTGGGCCGGATACCCGTAATGATGCCCTCGGCCCCCATCAAGCGAATGGCCGAGACCATCTGCAGGAGGTGACTCGCCGTCGCCGTGTCGACGATGTCGACGCCCGTGAGGTCCAGGATCGCAAAGCGCGCCCGGGTCTGGACCACGGTCTGGAGCAGGTTCGCCATCACCTCGTCGGCGCGCGCGCTGTCCACGACGCCTACGAGCGGCAGCGTGAGCACCTGATCCCATACCTGGATGATGGGGACCCCGAGCTCCCGGATCACCTGCTGCTGCTTGTGGATGAGCTCGATCTTGGCGAGGAGTTCCTGCTCGACGCGCCTGAATTCGCTGACGTCCATCGACACGCCGACGAGCCCCGAGATCGTCCCGCTCTCCTCCCTGATCGGCAAGACCCAGGTTTCCCAGAAGACCCCGTGTACTTCGCTGCTGTTGTGTGCGGCGCGCCCTTCGAGCGCAGCGCGGGTGTCTTCGATCGTCGGATCATTCGCGTAGAGATCAAAAAGGTTCATTCCGACGAACTGCCCCGATCGGACGCCGGCTGCCTCCAGGGCCTTGCCCTCCTGGAGGGTCAAGACGCCCTTTTCGTCGCAGGTCCACACCGCGATGGGGAGGCTGTTGAAAATGACCTCGAGAATGCGCGCGCGTTTCTCCAGCGCCGCGAGTTCCGGGGCTCGCCCTGCACCCGATGCCGCCGATCCTCCGGGGCCCTGAGGCGATGCATTTCCCTTCGGCCGCAGCGTCACATGGATCTCGTCATCTGCCGTGCGCCACGCGACGCACACATAGGTCTCGCAGCGTCCGTCTCGCCCGCGAAGACTGCATTCGAAGACCAACGGCTCGCCCCCTTCGTACAGCCCCTCGCACGCAGCGGAGAGCGCACCGCGCGCCTCCGGCGGCATGAGATCCGTGAGCGATGTGCCTTGCTCGACGGCGGCACCGAACACGCGCTCGGCAGCCAGGTTGCTGCACAAAATGGCGCCGCCCGAGCCGACCACGAGGCAAATGTCGGGATTCGTCAGAAAAAAGCGACGCGCTTGATTGTCGTATTGCATCTCTGTGCTCATCCCCCGTCTTCACCGCACCCATGATCGAGACGGTCCGCCCTCGCGGTTCTTCGGGCCGAACCTGCCACGACGGGAGATGCAAGGACAAGCCCGAACGACACGCGCACGAATTCGAGACGGCCTGCCGCTTCCACGGGCGAAGTCCCAGGATGCGGTTTTGATTTCCCGGGGAGCTGCTCCGACTTGCAGCACACGGCGTCCGTGCGCATCGTCGCGCCCGTGACCTCGACAGCTCACGAGCCGATCGTCCTCTCGCCCGAGCAAGAGGAGACCCACACCCTCCACACGTCCTTCCACGACGCGGAGCAGACGCAGCGCAAGAGTCAGTGGGTCACGCCGAGTCCCGAGGCCGCAGTCGCGCTCGCGTTTGATCCACAGGCCTGGGGCCACGATCCGGAGCCCAAGCGCGCGCTTCGCTACGTGCTGTCGCTCGCGAAGGAGGCGCTCCCGCTGGTGATCACACGCGCTGTGGCGATCCCGCCGAACCGGCCCGATGTGACGCACGCATGCGCGATCCTCTTGCCGCGCCTCCTCGAAGCCACGGGCACTCCGCTCGACGCGCGCTGGGGCACGCTCCTGACCCAGGCGATGACGGCGGCGTTCGTCGCGTGGATCGAAGGACCGGGCAAGCAAGCGGCGTGGCGTGGCGTGGTGCTGCGTACGCT
>Ga0247823_10004319_pt1 | contig 11431 bp, 7 predicted proteins | sample 13C_PalmiticAcid_2_FD_192426 | JGI IMG/M metagenome (GOLD analysis project Ga0247823, IMG submission 192426) | Soil microbial communities from agricultural site in Penn Yan, New York, United States - 13C_PalmiticAcid_Day30 | ecosystem: Environmental > Terrestrial > Soil > Agricultural land...
CCGAGGAGATTCCCGCGTTCATCGTCGAGAAGTACTCGGTCTGATGCCCCTTCTCGACTCCACCTTTTCGCCGCGGCCGTACCTGCGCGGCGGCCACCTGCAGACGATTCTCCCGAGCGTGGTGCGTCGCGTCGACGACGTCGCCTACGAGCGCGAGCGCATTGCGACGCCCGACGGCGACTTCCTCGATCTCGACTGGGTTCGCTCCGCTCGTCGCCGCGTCGTCATCGTGTCGCACGGCCTCGAGGGCAATTCGTCGCGCGCGTACGTTCGCGGCATGGCGCGAGCGCTGCGCGACGCGGGATTCGACGTCCTCGCCTGGAACTACCGCGGCTGCAGCGGTGAGCCCAACCGGCTTCTGCGCTCCTACCACAGCGGCGCCAGCGACGACCTCGGCGTCGTCATCGAGCACGTCGCCTCGCTCGAGCGCTACGACGCGATCGCGCTGGTCGGATTCAGCCTGGGCGGGAACATCACGCTGAAGTATCTCGGCGAGACCAGCGACGGAGCGCACCCGCTCGTGCGTGCGGCGGTCGCGTTCTCGGTGCCCGCCGATCTCGGCTCGAGCGCGCACCGCCTGGCTGAGTGCGCGAACGCGATCTACATGCGCCGCTTCATGACGACGCTGCGCGCGAAGATGCTCGCGAAGGCATCGTTGATGCCGCCGACGATATCGCTCGAGGGCATCGATCGCGTCCGCACCTTCCTCGAATTCGACGACCGCTACACCGCACCGATCCACGGTTACCGCGACGGTCCCGATTACTGGACTCGCGCGTCGAGCCGGCCGCTGCTCGCCGGCATCCGCCGCCCCACACTGCTGGTCAACGCCCTCGACGATCCGTTCCTCACACCGCAATGCATGCCGTTCGACGAGGCGCGCGCCAGCGAGCATTTCCACTTCGAAGCCCCGGCTCATGGCGGGCACGTGGGGTTCATGGAGCGGTGGGATCGCTACTGGTCGGAGGCGCGCGCCGTCGCGTTCCTACGGCGCTGGATCGGTCACATGCTGTAACGCCCCGCGTCGATGACGTGTACCTCCCATCGTCGGTCGCTTCGCGCGCCGCCGATGCCGGCACCGGTCGCGAGTCCCTCCCCATCGCACCGCTGCCGCAGGAACCGCATGTGTCATCACTCAACCGCGGGGTCTGCTCATGTCCAGTTTCACCAGTCCGCTCGCAGCCCTATTCGTCGGCGCACTCCTGTCCTCGCTGATCGTCTCGTGCTCCAGCCCCGATCGCTCAAGTGCCGACAGCGCACGCGCCGCCGCACGCACCCGACTTCCGAACACGCAGATGGCGCGCGCGCCCTCGGCGCAGTATCTGAACGAGTTCTCCGCGACCGCGGAGATCGCCGTGCGTGCCGATGGTTCGAACGACATCGGCGCGATCGCCGACACGGCGATGTCGATCGAGGAGTACGCGTCGATCATCGAGAACCCGTTCGTGCCCGCGACCGACGAGCCATTGTCGACCTTCTCGATCGACGTCGACGCGGCGAGCTACAGCAACGCGCGCCGGTTCATCACCGACGGCATGCTTCCGCCTCCGGATGCCGTGCGCGTCGAGGAGTTCATCAACTACTTCGCGTACGACTACCCGCAGCCGACCGGCGCCGATCCATTCTCGGTGACCACCGAGGTCGGCGAGTGTCCGTGGAATCCGTCGCACCGCCTGCTGCACGTCGGACTGCAGGGTCGGCGCATGCAGGCCGAGCAATTACCGCCGAGCAATCTCACCTTCCTGATCGATGTGTCGGGCTCGATGCAGTCGCCCGGCAAACTTCCGCTGCTCAAGGAGTCGTTCCACCTGCTCGTCGATCAGCTCAGCGAGCGTGACCGCGTCGCGATCGTCGTCTATGCCGGCGCTGCGGGCGTCGTGCTCGAGCCCACGTCCGGCGCCGACAAGCGCACGATCCACCAAGCCATCGAGGATCTCGAAGCGGGCGGCTCGACCGCGGGAGCCGAGGGCATCGAGCGCGCCTACGAGCTCGCCGCCGCCGGCTTCATGCGCAACGGAAGCAACCGCGTGATCCTCGCGACCGACGGGGACTTCAATGTTGGGATCTCGAGCGACGACGACCTCGTGAAGCTCATCGAGCGCGAGCGTGAGAAGGGGATCTTCCTCTCGGTGCTCGGCTTCGGCATGGGCAATCTGAAGGACGCGAAGATGGAGGCGATCGCCGACCACGGCAACGGTCACTACGCGTACATCGACGGAGCGACGGAGGCGAAGAAGGTCTTCATGACCGAGATCGGCGCGACGCTCCACACGATCGCGAAGGACGTCAAGATCCAGGTCGTGTTCAACCCGTCGCTCGTGCGCGAGTACCGACTGATCGGCTACGAGAACCGGCTTCTGGCCAACGCCGACTTCGACGACGACACGAAGGATGCGGGTGAAATCGGAGCCGGGCATTCGGTGACGGCGATCTACGAGATCGTTCCGTCCGGCGCGGTCGCGGGACGCTCGCGCAAGGGACTCGACACGCTCGACCTTCCGGCGGAGTTCTGGCGCGACCAGCTCGTGCAGGTGCGACTGCGCTACAAGGAGCCGACCGGCACGACGAGCCGACTGCTGACGCACCCCGCGATCGACCGCGGCACGGCCCTGCGCGACGCGAGCGCGAACTACCGCTTCTCCGCCGCCGTCGCCGAGTTCGGGATGCTCCTGCGCAGTTCGAAGCACGCAGGCGCGGGATCGTACAGCCAGGTGCTCGACCTCGCCCGCGGCGCCAGGGGCGCGGACCTGGAAGGGTATCGCGGGGAGTTCATCGAGTTGGTGACGAAGGCGAAGGGGTTGGCGGGGTCGTAGGGTTCTTTCTTTCTTTCTCTCTTGGTCTGCGACCTCGTCATCCTTGCGAGCGAAGCGAGTCATATTCACGTATGCGTCCGGGGATCTATCTTCGGCGGTAGCCGTGCCGAACGGTACCGCTACCGCGGAAGAAAGATCCCCGCTTTGCGAGGATGACGAGGACGCGTATCACTCGGGAAAAAGAGACAACGTCCAGCACACCTCCTACCGCACCACCACCACCGTCCCCGCCGCGCGGCGGTTCGTCGCCTCGAGCGAATAGGTATACAGCCCCGACGCGACATCGCCGCATCGCCAGTCGACACGGCGCGCACCCGGCTCGACATCCAGCCGCGCGACGACGGCGCCGTCGACGCGACGAATCGTCAGCATGCCCGCACCTCCGAGGCCGTCGATCTCGAAGTGCACGACATCGGCCGCGGGGTTCGGCGAGACGCGCAGCGTTCCGACAGCTCGGTCGGCGGCGATCGAGGCGAAACCGAATCGGAAGTCGGCGAAGACCGGCAGATGATCCGAGCCGTCGTGCAGCGCCTGGGCGACGTCGGCGGAGACCGCGGTGTTGGTTCCGTCGTTGATCGCCTTGTTGAAGTGCCGGCCGTCGTTGCCGAACGCCGTGTACGTCGCACGGTCGATCACCGACGAGAGCGAGCCGGACACGAGGATCAGGTCGAAGCGGTCGTCGAGACCGCCGTGGACGCCGCCGCCGAACTGCGTCGTCCGCGGCGACTGCGTGTGGATCGCCGCGAACTCGGCATTCGAGTGCCAGTCGCCCACGCTGGCCAGCGGGTCGATCAGGCGTGCGGCGGCATTCCCCTGCTCGCCCATCAGGGCCGCCAGCGCCGGCTCGGAGCTGTTGTAGACGTTGAAGTCGCCCGCCACGATCACATGACCACCGGCGCGGGCGCTGTCGAGGTGCGTGCGCAGATGACCGGCCTCCTGGGCGCGCTTGACGCGCTCCTCGGAACCATCCTGCGCCTTGAGGTGGACCGTGTAAATCCAGATGGTATCAGTCGTTCCGTTCACCGCGAATCGGTAGCCGAAGATCCCGCGGAGCTCGGTGCGGATCACCTCCATGCCGAGATAGCTCACCGCCGTCGAGTCATAGAAGAACGCGCCCTCCGTGTCGGTCGAGACATCGACGAACGGCGCGGACTCGAAGCGTCCGTCGAAAACCGGGTCGAGCACGCCGTTGAGGAAGAGCTCGACACCGATCCGGCTCTCGACCTCCTGCGCCACGATGACATGCGGCCGCATCGCGCCGACGACGGTGCGCAGCGCCGCGTTGCGCTGGGTGGAGTCGGAGTTCGGGTACTTCAGGATGTTGTAGGTGGCGACGCGAATCGTCGTCGGCTGGGCGACGGCAGTGGCCGCGACGAGGACGAGCGCGAGCAGGCGGAGGATCGACGGAAACATGGCGCCACGTGTGGTTGAAACTCACCGTGGCGCACCGAGCGCAGCCCGTTCGGAGGGATGCGCTCGCGGACCTTCACGACCCATGATCGGGCAGGGCCCGAGCGGCTCCGACGGGCGCCACCGCGCCGGAGAATCCACAATCTACGACGCTGGTGCAGTCGGGCAACGGTCGGTATATTGGGCCGTCCAAGCATCCGGCGCCGATCCCGGGCATCGTCGCGGACCTCATGGCGCGACCTGCCTGTTCCCCCTCGCGCATCGATCGACCGCCCGTCGGGACCTTCGTGAATCGCTCCATCGACACCCACTCGGAACGCCATCCATGGCCGTACTCCGTCGTGCCACCGCCGCATCCGGTGGCATCACCACAGGACAGGATGTCCGCATAGCCGTCATCGCCACAGGACCCGACGCATCCGAGGACCGCGATCTCGTCGACCGATTCTGTCTGCCCGAAGTCCGCCGTCACTGCCGAGGCCGCAACATCGGCTTCAGCGAGTCGCAGCTGGTCACCGGCAGCGAGACCGCGCGCGAGCTCACCGCCAATCACGTCGCCGCCGTGCTCGACGTCCTGCGTCGCGACCGCCCGATCGTCGTTGCCCTCCTCGGTCGCGTCCGTGGCGTCGCCGTCCCTGCGCGCGTGCTGCGCAGCCGCGGACTGCTCAGCCGTCACCCGTGGCTCGAGCACCTCGCCGACGAGGGACTGTCGCTGGCCGAGATCGCGGTGCTCGAGGGTGTCCTCGGCAATCCGCTCATGGCCGGTCGCGTCGTCGCGTCGATCCGCCAACCCGCCGCCGAGCGCCGCGAATCGCGCCGGCCCGTCGATCCGCTCGTTCGCCTCGCCGAGCGCGTGCGCAGCGCGGGCGTGACGGTCGTCGCCGGCAGCGACGATCGACGCGCGCTCGCCGATCGCCTCTGCGCGGAGCTCGTCTCGCTCGTCGATCAACTGCTCCCCGACGCGCCTCCGCCATCGCCGCTCGAGCACGTCCGCCGCGCGCAGGAGTCGTTCGCGGCGAGCCGTCGTCAGGCGTACGTCGAGGTCAGCGGCTACAGCGAGCGACTCGACGAGCACGTCGACGCCGATGGCGCGCCGCTGCTGATCACCGGCGAGACCGGCGCCGGCAAGAGCGCCCTGCTCGCCAACTGGACCGACCGCTACCGCTCGCGCCAACCCGACGCGTTCATCATCGCGCAGTATGCCGGCGCGACAGGCTCCGACAGCGACCACCTCGCGATGCTCCGGCAGATCATGGTCGAGATCCGCGAGCATTACTCGTTGAAGGATGAGGTGCCGTCGACGCCGGAGGAGATCGTCGAGGGCGTTCCGATCTGGCTGGCGAAGGTCCGGCGCGAGCGGCTCATCCTCGTGCTCGACGGGCTCGACCAGCTCTCGCGCATGTCCGAGGATCTCGAGTGGCTCCCGCGGCACATCCCGCCGCAGGTTCGCCTGATTGCTTCGGCCTCGGACGGACCGGTCGCGACGCGTCTGCGCATGCGGGGCTGGAGTCAGCTTCGGCTCAAGCCGCTGACGCTGAGCGAGCGGCGCACGATGACCAAGGAATTCCTCGGCGAGCGCAGCCGGATGCTCACCGGCGAGCAGTTGCGACGGGTCACCAGCGAATCGACCAACGCCAACCCGCTGTTCCTGCGCATCCGTCTCGAAGAGCTGCGCGCGCACGGGCCGGCCGGCCGGCTCAACGAGCGCATCGACAGCCTGCTCGGCGCGGGCGATCTCGACAAGCTTTTCGAGCGCGTGCTCGAGCGCCTCGAGCGCACGCACGGAGAAGCGCTCGTCCGCTCGCTGATGACGATGCTGTGGGCATCGCGGCGCGGGCTCAACGCGAACGATCTGGAGCTGCTGATCTCTGCCGATTCGGAGGACCTCGCCAACCTCCTCGGCGCGCTCGACTTTCATCTGATCGCCCGTGACGGCGTGCTCACGTTCTTCCACGAGGGAATGCGCCACGCGGTGACGAGCCACTACGGACTCGATGACGGCGTCGCCGCGCGCGCGGCGCACCGGACGCTCGCGAAGTATTTCGGCGCGATGCCGATGTCCAGACGACGCGCGACCGAGGAGCCCTGGCAGCTCCAGCGCGCCGGCAACCGTCGCAAGCTCCGGGACTCCATCGCGTCGGTGGACATGTTCATGGAGCTCTCGCGCGAGGATACCGAGTACGAGCTGCTCGAGTTCTGGACGGGGCTGGGCTCACTCGAGGACATGGCGGATGCGTACGAGGCGAGCCTCGCGACGTACGAGCTGTCGCCGGGGCGTCCGACTCCCCTCGCTCTCGTGCTCGATCGCCTCGGTCGCTTCTTCTTCCACGCCGGCCTGTACGATCGCGGTGACGCGCTGCTGCGTCGCGCGGTGGAGATCTCGCAGAGCGAGCTCGGGCCGTCGGATCCGCGCGCGATGGAGATCGCGAAGCATCACGTGCAGGCGCTGCTCGAGATGGGCTCGTACGACGAGAGCGTCGACCGCTGCCAGTCGATGATCGCGCAGCTCGCGCCGGCGCACGGCGACACGCACCCGATGATGATCGATGCGCTGACGATGCTCGCCGACGCGCTGCACTACCAAGCCCGCTACGGAGAGGCAGAGGAGATGGCGCGACGCGCGGTCTCGGCGTGCGAGCGGGTGCATGGTCCGGAGCATCCCGCGCTGGCCGAGGCGCTGTTCAATCTCGCGGCGATTCTGCGCGATCGCGGCGAGCAGTCGATCGCCGAATCGCTGCTGTTCCGCGTGCTCGCGATCGACGAGAAGGTGCATGGCGGAAGCCATCCCAAGACCGCGACGACGCTCAGCGATCTCGGCTACCTATACACGAAGAACCGTCGCTTCGCCGAGGCCGAATCGCATCTGCGTCGAGCGCTGGAGATCCGCGAGCACATCCTCGGCACCGAGCACGCGCACACCGCGCAGAGCTATCATCAGCTCGGCGTCATGTTCAACACGCTCGAACGCTACGACGAGGCCGAGCCTCACTTCCGTAACGCGCTGCGGATCTTCCGTCGGACGTTCGGATCGAGCCACCCCAACGTCGCGGCCTGCCTCGGCAACCTCGGCGAATCGCTGCGACACCTGGACAAGCTCGACGAGGCGCGATCGGTCACGCGCGAAGCGCTCGCCATCGTCGAGACCGGCATCGGCGTCGGTCATCCGATGTGGTTCGCCCTCGTCGTGAAGACGGGCGAGATCGCGCTGCATCTGGAGAACTATGACGAAGCCGAGACGCACCTGCTGTCGGCCTCCGACTGGGCATCGAAGCGGAAGGCGGAAACGAACCGTGAGCGACTGGCAGTGATGATGTCGCTCGCCGAGCTGTATCGGCGCCGGGGAGAGCTCGATCGCGCATTGTCGATTCTCGGCGATGTGCTCGAATGCTCCGACGCGACGGGCGATCCGTCGAAGCTCGAGCGACAGGTTCCCCTCGTGCGAACTGCCGCGATCGAGCGCGAGCGCGGTGATCTCCGCACGGCGCGCCGGCTCGCCGACGAGGCGCTGACGTTGATCCGCGGACGCGAGCCGATCAACCGGGAGCTCGAGGCCGAAGCGCTCGAAGTGATCGCGTCAAAGACGTCCGGAAACGGCGACGCCGCACGGCGTGCGGCGTCGCTCGAGCATTCATGATGTCGGTGCGTCAGTTACTTTCCGCCGACGTACAACTCGACGTTCACGGTGATGTGTCGTCCCTGATCGGTCGTCTCGACGGTCGCGACCGCAGTCAGCGGACCGATCTGAACGTTCGCGGAGTTGCCGGCGTCGATCGTCACTCCGGCGACGGTTGCCGAAAGAAACGACGAGGCACAGGAGTCGGGGTCGGTGTAGGTGCCGGGTCCGTAGGTGCCCGACACACTCTTGGTCGGGTCGGAGCAGTTGAAGGTGATGTCGACCGGAGGCAGGCCGACGCCAATGATTGCTGTGTGCTGCATGGGAGCTAGAGTTGTATGGACCTGGAGGAGCCGGGCGGGAGTTCCGCTCGAACCGCCGCGGAATTGCGAGGGGGTGCGCAAAAGTAGATGGCGAGAATGGATTTCCCTACTGGCAGGCGTGAGGCGTGATGGCGATTGAGTCGACGGCAACGGAATTCGATCTGGAGCTCGAGCGCTTCCGCACTCGGCTGCGCGCTTCCGGCGACGGAGCGCGTCGGCTTGCGCTCATGCTGGAGTTCCTCGCCACCGAGGCGTACGACCGACCAGAGGTCGCCATAGAGTACGCGACCGAGGCCGCGCGCATCGCCGTGCAGCTCGGCGATCGCTTCGCCATCGCCGACGCGCTGCGTCATCGCGGACTCGCCCATCAACGGCTCCAGGACGTCGACGCCGCCGTGCGGGACCTCAACGACGCCTACGAGTCGATCATGCTCAGCGCGTCGCGCGAGAGCACGCCCGCGACGGCCGAGCTGGCGACGTCGCTCGCGCTGACGCTCGGTGAGCTGGCCAATGCCGCAGGCGACGCCGCCGGCGCGCTGCACTGGTATCTGGCGGCGCTCGACGCGTGCGTCGACTGTACGAGTCGGAGCGCGAAGATCAAGGTCTTCGAGGCGCTCGGCCACCTGTACTCCGGCCTCGGCGACTATACGCGCGCGCTCGAGCACCACTTCGAATCGCTGTCGCTGCACGAGGCCGACGCCGATCCCGATGCGATCGGCGTCACGTACGCCGCGATCGGCACCACGTATGCGCTCAGCGGCGACCACGACGAGGCCTACAGCTACGCCAACCGCGCGCTCGTCGCGTTCCGCCAGAGCGGCAATCGCTACCTCGAAGTGCAGGCGCTGTCGAACCTCAGCAGCATCCTCTATTCGCGCGGCGAGCTCGCGACCGCGCTCGAGTACTCGCTGACGGCCGTGACGATCTACGAAGCGCTCGACGATCGCCTGCACACCGCAGCGAGCCTCGTGACCGTCGGCAACATCTACGAGCGCCAGGGCGACCTCGACGCCGCGCTGCACTGCTACCTGCGCGCGATGCGACTGCTCGGCGACAACGTCGACGAGCGACTGCACGTTTCGATCCTCGCGAGCGTCGGGAACATCTACCGCATCACCGGTGCCTACAACGAGGCGCTGTTCATGTTCGAACAGGCGCTGAGGATCTCGCAGGAGATCGACGAGCCACGCTTCGAATACCAGCTCCACGAATCGCTATCGCAGGTCTACGAGGACCTCGCGCTGCCGGCCCAGGCGCTCGAGCATCACAAGCTCTTCGCGAGGTTGCGCAACGAGCTCGCCGGTCAGGAGCGACAGAAGGCGATCGCGGAACTGCAGGTGCGCTTCGAGGTCGAGCAGGCCGCCCGCGAGCGCGAGCAATTGCGCGCCCGCGCCGCCGAGCTCGAGAGCGAGAACGAGCGCAAGCAGAACGAGCTTCTCTCGCTCGCGCTCAACCTCGTGCAGAAGGACGAGCTGCTCGAGACGCTCGAGGCGCAGTTGCGGGAGCTTCGCCTCGGCGGCGACCGCGACAACGGCGTCGTCGACCGGCTGCTGACCGAGATCGATTCGAACCGTGCCGCCGACGCCAACTGGAAGGTCTTCGAGCAACAGCTCGAAGTCCTCCACCCCGATCTCATCCGCAGGCTTTCCGAGCGCTATCCGACGCTGACGCAGACCGAGCTCAAGGTCTGCTCGCTGGCGTCGATCAACCTTTCGAACAAGGACATCGCGAGCATGCTCTACATGTCGGTGCGCACGGCCGAGACGCACCGTCTGAAGATCCGGCGGAAGCTCGATCTGCCGAAGGAGGCGAGCCTCAAGGCGTTCCTGGCCGCGCTGGGCGCGCATGGCGAGCGAGGCGAGCGCGACGAGGTCGCCGGGTAGGCATGTACGTAGTAAATACGTAGTGGTCCCGCGCGACGACGCCCGCATATTGCATCCGGTTCACCAAGCGACCCGGCGCACGAACCGCCCCAGCGGGCAAGGCTGAGGCTCACTCCGGGACGTGCAACCGGTGTGGGGAACGTATGCCGACCGATAGACAGGCGCTTGCAGCGCTCGACGACATCGACCGAATTCTCCGCGAGCGCATCGGGCGACCGCTCGCGGCCGAGGGTCGCACGCTGAGCGAGGCGGAACTGAGCGCCGAGTACTGGGAAGTCCGGCTGCGACTCGACACCGCGTTGACGCTCATCGACAAGATCCCCGTCTACGGAAAGCGGATCGCAACCGCGGTTCGATTCCTGATGCAGATCTGCGACCGGCACTGCATGCCGGCGCCGGAGCGCCTCGCGGCCTCCGGCGACAAGTCGCACCCGGCGACGCTTCGAGCGTCGCGCTCGGCCGGACGGGTCGAGCTCGATGAGACCGCACTGTATGGGCACGACATCCATCGGCCGCGGTCGCTGCGCAAGGACGCGAGCGAGCATCATCGTCCCTCGCCGCCTGGCGCCGCCGACCGCGGTCTGTTGGGTCTTCTCTGACAGCCGGTCGCCCTGGACATACATCCGAAGACTTGTTTGGTCGCGCTCGGGGGGGAGCGACCAACAGCGTGGCCCCGCGTCGATCCGTCGACCGGGGCCATGTCATTATGCGCACGTCGTAAACACGTCCGCCCGCTTGCGCGGGCGGACGTGCCGGCGGTCTGCCCCGAAGCAGATCACCGCGTGGCGGAGAACCACACCACTTCATTACTCCTGCGCGCCGCGTCGCTCGACGACCGCCGGCTCGATCGTCGCCTCCGCATCTGCCGTCGCCGGCGCGGGCTCGGCATCGGCCTTCGCCTTGTCGGCGGAGCTCGACACTGCCACGGTCATCGGCGCGGCGTCGGTCTGCACGACCTTGGTCGACGGTGAACCGTCGGCCTTCGTTCTCTCGGTCGCCGTCGTACCAACCGGCGTGACGGGCGCCTTCGTCGCGACACCCGACGCGCGCGGCTGCGCTACCGGCGTGCGACCCGCGCCCACATCGATGCGCACTGCTTCACTCGAGCGTCGCACGGGCTCCGGCGTCGGGCCGGGACCGGACTCGGCACGGTCACCGTCGCTCGAGCGTCGCGCGGGCTCCGGCGTCAGGCCGGGACCCGTCTCGGCGCGGACGCCTTCGCTCGTGCGCCGCACGGGCTCCGGCGTCAGAACGGGCTCCGTTCCGACGCGGATCTTGTCTCCCGAGCGTTTCGCGGGCTCCGGCGTCGGGCCCCTGTCGGCGTCCGCGCGCACGGGCACTGCATCCCGCGCCGGGGTCGTGACCCGCACGTAGTCGGGCGTGAGAATC
>Ga0247823_10004320_pt1 | contig 11427 bp, 9 predicted proteins | sample 13C_PalmiticAcid_2_FD_192426 | JGI IMG/M metagenome (GOLD analysis project Ga0247823, IMG submission 192426) | Soil microbial communities from agricultural site in Penn Yan, New York, United States - 13C_PalmiticAcid_Day30 | ecosystem: Environmental > Terrestrial > Soil > Agricultural land...
ATCTTGCCGTCGCTTGATACAATGGCAAAAGATTTGTCAAAGACAGTACTGTTGAACACCATAACAAGGGCTCCGTCCCTCGAGATCTCCTGGAGCTCCTCGCGGCTTGGTGTGAGCAGAAAGTGGTTCATCCCTTTGATGGCACGGATCTGTCCGAGTAACCGCTCCATCTCACCGCGGATGGCATCGTCTGTTGGCCCATGAGGTTGATGATCAGTCCCGCTATAAAAGGCCAGCACCCCCCTGGAGGGTTCCCGAGTTCCCGCCGCCGCGATTCGGGCTTGGAGATCACGAAACTGCTGGTGGAGGGCGGCGTCGGTCCTCAGCAGCTGACGCGCCTCGCTTCTCTCCTCGATGATGGTCCCGATGATCAGGCCTCGCCCCTTCTCCAACAGCTCTACCGCCCGCAGGCACCCGGTTTCGCCCATACCAAGAGAAAGAAGTGCCGCGGCCGCCGCGTCACCGGGAACACCGCTGACATCCGCAAGGAGAGCTTGTCTGTTATCCTGGCTCATGTCGCGCGGACTGAGGGTCGCGAACAGCTCGATGGCTCGGTCAAAGGACTCCAAGGCGTCGGACGGTTTGCCCATGGACGCCTGCAGCCTCGCCGCCCGCGTCAACGCCATGATCCTGATGAGTGGGCTTCCCGAGTTTGCGGCGCTGGCCGCTTGCAGGTACGCCCCGACAGCATCGGCTTTGTCTTGATCCTTGGCGAAGGCGTCGTAGCGAGCGATGTACGTCTCGCCCAACGAGATCCAGAGCCGGGCTCGGTTGACGGCCAGGGAGCCCGAGTACGCGATGGCGAGCCGTTCGGTGGCAACGGCGCGTTCGATGTCGAAGACGCTGGCGTGGGAAGACTGGTCCTGGGCGGTCTGGAACCTGAGACGATACGCCAGCGACAGGTTGTGGAAGACCATGCGTGTCTGGGTATCTCCCGGGTCTGCAATGCGACACGCCATCTCGCCGGCCATGATCCTCCGGTTCAGGGCTTCGCTCTCCTTGTTTTCCTGGCAATGGACCGCAGAGATGGCGGCAATGACATTGAGCAGGCCAATCAACTTTCTCTTCGTCAGCCACCCCGACTTCAGCGCTGTTCGTGCAAAGAGGGCAGCCTCCTCCAGGTCCAGCCGCGCCTTGGTCCGACTCGAACGCTCTTGCAACGCGACAGCCAAGATCAGCAGCGCGTCGGTGAAGGATTCGTCCGAGCTGTCGAGCGATATGGCCGTCTCAGCTGCCATCTGGACACAACTTTGCATGTCGTCCATAAAGCCCGCCAGCCAGTACCTGTTGAGGAGGAGCGCGATCAGGGGCAGGCACAGCTTGGGGTCTCTTTTGATGGCGCTGCCTGCAAACCCGAGCCTGGCGGCTTCCCTGGCCTGTGCCCTCGCGTTCTCAAAGTACTCCTGAATCCCCGTCAGCGAGAACGCGGCGTTGTTTGCGTGAGCCAGGTCCGCCAGACACCGTGCCCTCAGCAGAGGCTCGGTTGTGGCCGGGCTCATCTGGATTGCCTTCAACAAGACCTGGATCCTCAAGGCGATGGCAGACTCCAACGAGGGCTTCCTGCCGTAGCGTGCAAGTTGCGATGCCAACGCGCGCAGGAGCGGCGCGCGAGAAGCGGCGGAGGGCATGCTGGAGACCCAGCCCCATATCTTGTCGATGTCTTCTCCCCTCTCGATGCTGTCGACCAGACCGCGCAGTAGATATTGCGTTTGCTCGGCGTACCATTTGGCCGTGATACCGTTGCCCTCGCCTTGAAGGGTACTTCCGGTGTCGAATAGACCGTCGGCCGCTCCGCAGAAGACGTCAACGCGCTCTCCGGGTTGGCCCCTGATTCTCCACATCAGACTGGTCAAGGATGATGCGAACGAAAGAGCGGCCCGCCCGGCGGAGCTCGCACGAGATTCTGTTTGAGGCGGGAGGTTCTCTAGCCAGTAGGTGTAACCTGCGTTGGGGCTTGTCTTCTCGGAGGATTTTGGGGGAGGATTGTCGAGATACGAGTCGTCGTATGGGTGGTGACGGAAGGCAGGCTGGAGGGGGTTGAATGGCTCCGTGTAGCCGCCGTCGTCTCCATGTTTCGTTGCCTGGATTCCACCCACAGGTTCCATGATATTCGCAGCATCAAGCGGCTCTGTGCCGCCACCGGCATTCCATTGAAATCTGGCCCTCCTCCCAAAGGGGCGGCCATCTGGACCCAGCAGGAATTCTCCGAGTCTCATCGCCTCGCCGGCATCTTCAGCGTCCTGCGTCTGCTCGTACTTGAGGAAGATGCGCCTCGACAGCAGTGCCAAAACCGAGTTCCAGCGATATAGCTGCTCAGCGCTGTCCCCGCGGTGGTCTTCATGCTGATGCAAGATTTTCACTTCCCTCGTCCAGCGGATGCACTCGTTGATCTCCTCCAGGTTTCTCATCCTGGGGTCCTCCGTTTCGGTGTAATGCAGCTCAAGAACGTCAGAAAGGTGAGTAACCAGCCGCTCCCTCGCGGCAGACAAGGGCCCCGCCGCAGCAAGAGCCTCTTTGGCGCGGACGATGGCGCCCACGAGGTCTTGGTCGCGGTGTGCAAACTTGCCCCTGGCGAACAGAGCCGCCGACAGGTTCCGGAGCCGCAGCCACCGCTCTGGATGTCTCGGGGGCGTGAGACGCACGCTTAAGCTCATGAGGTCAACGCAACGGTCGAAGTCCTGCTCCTTTGCGGCATGCGTTGCGCTGTGCCTCGCCCGTGCCTGGAACTTGGCACCCAGGTTGGCGGCCAACCTCGCGCGGTCATGGTCGTTTTCTGCCCGCTCATACACTTGGTTGCTCAGCGCAATGGCCTCGTCGATGTCGCCCGGTCTCTTGGTCTCGTCGAAGCGCGACTGCAGATAGCCGGTGTAGTTGCTAGCGATGACGGGCCACTTGTCGTTTTCTTGAGGGCAGAGTCCCAGCGCCAGCTTCGAGGCCTCGATGCTGTCGGAAAGATCGCCCAGGATTTGGTCCTTCTGCCACTTGAGCTCGTAGATGTAGCTCATTGTGTCCAAAGCCAGAGCCCTAATCAAGGGGCTCGCCGAGGCGGACTCTTGGACAGCGTAGACGGCGGAACGGATGGCGATGGAGTAGTTTTGAGACGTTTTTTCACGCTCAAAGATGCATCCGGTCCGATCTGCATACGCGAACGCCGCTTTTGCCTTCAGGTCCTCTTCCTTCTCGCTGAAGAGTGCAGAACTCCCGGGGCCGCCGCTGCCAGGAGGGGCAGGAGGGGGATCTTCTTTCGACAGACCGCAAGAATTAGGCAGCCCAAAGGACGAGGGAGGGCTGTCTCCAAAGAGCTCAAGTGACTCTCTGGCCAAGAGGGTTGAAGCGAGCAGGTCGTGGGGCATTCCTTCAGTCCGGTATCTCTTGTATGTCTCCTGACAGAGGAAATAGGGGAACTGCGGGTCCTGTAACTCTCCGCCAAAGCTGGGCCTATCCAGACACAACAGTTGCACCCAATCGGCAGGGATGGTCTCGTCCGAGTCGAGAGAGTAGATCGCGTCAAGCACTTCGTCCAGCGTAGGAGAAGAAACTTGTAGCCGGACAGGACTACGCCGAAAAACGAGGTCAACTATCGCCCCAAGCGTTCTCGATAGCAGTGCTCGGGCATAGTTTAGGCTAGCCGTCAAGATTCGACCAAGCGGCGACTGCCAGACTGCAGTAGACATGGTGGCGAGGTCTGAAGAGGAGCTTGGGTCTCAAAACACAGAGATACGTCGGCCCAGACGTCGTCTTGACCTTTTGAGCGACTTCGGGTTATTAAAGAGATCCATCCCAGTTCTTGATCTGTTGCTTTGCCCTCCTATTTCTCCTTTTACCCCTAGATAGAAGGGACCGACGAAAGGAGGGGCAGTGACTGGGTGGCTGCCTGGCACTGCCTGGCTGCTTACGGGATGGGTGGCTGTGGCCATGATGTAATTGGCCGCGCAGTCCTCCCAGGTCGTTACAAGACAGATAAGAACGTCGCGTTGGGCCGCTGCTATCCAGTCTGCCAGTGTACACAGACCCGTCCGAATTTCCTCAACAACCTTTCGAAAACGAAGCCTCAACTCACCTCAGCCTTACTGTGTACACGAACGTGTCCATGTCCGGTGGAAAGTTCAACGGACTTCGCAGCCTGGTACCTGCCAACCACATCAAGCTCGGCAGCTTCGTCTTGTTTCCCAACGACCCCTTCAGGTCCTTCTTCAACCCGGACGGACCGCCGCCGCCCAGCGCCGACATTGAAGCCACGAGCGCGACCGACTATGACAGCCGCCGCGCGGGGGCCGGGGGGTCGCTCTCCCTGGGGGATATACTCTCCGCTGGGTGCGGCTTGAAGTCGGAGACGTCCATCGACCTCGAGGCGGCGCGGTCCAAGTCTCAGGCCATGCTCAAGTACGACGAGTGGTTCTGCAAAGCGTGCAAGTCACCCCCGCTCAGGAAGTGGTTCGAGCAGCAGCTGGAGAGATACGGGTCCGCCAAGCTGCGACTGCATCTCGTCATCGGCCTCCAGATCATCGAGAACGCCTCCCTGGTGCTGAACCGGTCCAACGCCGTCGAGGCCAAATTGGCCGCCAAGGTGCCGCTCGCGGAGCTCCTGGGCGATCCCGGGGTGCTGTCTCGCCTGCTCGACCCCAAGGCCGAAGCGCACATCGAGCTGATCCGGTCGTCTGGGCAGAAGTTCTCGGTGGCCGAGACGGTCCATGCCGTGAGGTATGCCGAGGTGAAGTTTGAGTACTGGTCGAGCCGGGCGCTCGCCCGCCTCATGGGCAAGATGAATCTCCCCACGTCGTCGCTGGAAACGGACACGCGGTGGGTGGTGATGGGTACCGACGCGGGAGGCCCGTCTGTCGGTGAGGAGGAAGGGGAGGAGAGCGAACCGGAAGACGAGGTGTTGGATATGATTGAAGCTCAGCTTTGTAAGGAGGGTGAGAAGGGGGTGCCGGTAACACAGTAAACGCAACATGATACGAATACAGACATATCAAGGGTTGACCCGCTGGCTGGTAGCAAGCAGTTCCCGTCCAGCAGATCCCGAGCCCGTCAGCCGTGTTGCTGGACTGGGATTGGAATGGCTGATGCTTCCCAGAAGCCAATCCCTTCCAAAGTATCGAGATACATCCAGAGAAAGAGTGCCCTGTACCGATTCCCTCCCTGCCCTGATGGTCACTGGCTTTGGTCACTGCAGACTCTCGGACGATTACCTTGCACAAGAGTCATTTCGGGTTCCCGTCCCTTATGCCCCCACCGCATTGGTATCATCTTTGCTAAATTAAGCAATCGATCGTGGGAGGCTTTGCAAGCCGACGGCAGATGCCGTCCTCGGGTCACTTGGCATGTCGACGTCAGAGGTTGGATCGCGTGGGTTTTTTCTTTGGGTGATCGACAGCGGGCGGGATGGCTGTACTCAGCTGCTGCAATAACACCTGTGGGATTGATTGGCGCATGGCTGTGGGGAAATTGATCGACATGCATCGATCGGGATTCCTGGAAAGCCTGGAACAGACGGGCTGACAGGTCAAGAGCCTCCTCCCCTCGAGCTCCCCTCTGTTGTCCCAAGACATGTGCCATGGTGAGCACAGGAAGATGCGGCATTTCTCCCACGACTAAAAACAGGTCATGAATGTGTTTCTGTGTCGTTTTGATGACTTCAGAAGCCCTTCACGTGGCCCGGAGAAGTGCGGTCTGGGGAGAGGGGAAAACACCCCCTTCAGGAAGAGCTGTGACGTCGAAACTTCTCCAGAACCGAGACTCAAACGGAGGTTCTCTCAGCCACCGGTTTGAGATGAAGGTGACCCTCCTTTTTTCTATTTTCTTTAAATCCAGCTTCTCGAAAAATAAACGATAAAAAAGAAAACAAATTATCGAACCTTGAAAACGGAGAACAGACCTGACCTGCAGGGGGACGACTCCCCCTCCGCCAGGCCCGCCCAGCCCAGCCCGGCCAATCGTATCGAGCAAATGTCTCACTGACATCCCCAGAAAGGAAATGGATTCCACAGGGGCCATGCAGCCCTGGGACTCTTTGACCCTCTGGAGACCTTCTGGAAGAAGCGTGGAAGGTCGTGTAACGTTGTCTTGCTGATGATGCAGTTACTTCTTGGCTCATTCCGCCCATCCGTCCCCCTGGGGAAGACTGGGGATGAGACCCAACGCCGCTGGGATCCATCCCCCAGCTTCCAAGCTCCCCCTTCGCCTGACTTCCAGAAGCGGCTCGGTGTCGCCGGCCCCGCGCCCCAGAAATGGACGAGCTGCTCATTCGGGTTCTTGTTGTGGAAGGAATGATCGCCGCCGCCGAACAGGGCGGGCCGAGAACAACCGCGACTTGCGCGGAGGCAGTGCTTCCGCGCCTGATTTGGGATAGCTTTCCAAGTAATGATGATGCAAATGCACCCCTGCAGATTTGAGATGCGAGAACCGTTCGCTTGGGACGGTCATGCGACGTTGGCGGGAAGCATGGCCCGGTCCTCAGCGAGGGGGATGCAACGCATCGTGCATGAACACCTGAGCCCAGGTCCCGTCCCAGCCCGTTCATCAATGGAATTCATTTCGGCTGCCTGCCGCCGCGGAACTGAGGTCTGTGGTGCAGTTCTGTCTGAACGCTCAAAAGACGGAGAACGGCATGGATTTGTGCTAGCGGTCGCTTCTTCGAACGCCGGGTTCGCCCTTGCCGCTTCCCCGGACTCGCTAACGTTAGCGGCCCGACGTCTGGTCCAGGGGCAAAGCGAAGCTGAAGCCTGACAGCCAGTCGTGGTGGTCACTCGGGTCTCACAGACGAACTTTGTGGCGTTCGCTTTGTCAAAGCGCGCCTTCGAGAAGGACGCTGGAACTTTTCAGGTGCGTCAAAAGTCCTGGTACCTGCCTCAGCGATGGATGTCCTTTTCACCGTCTCACGGCACTGCGCTAGCGCTTTGTTTTAGCGCGTCGAGTACGTAATTCAAGTCTTCTGCTTGAAACATGATTTGGTCACAAAACGGTGACAGATTGGTGTGCATGCGGAGAGCTTCGGTTGGCAGCGGAGGAAGCGGCGCCGTCTGAGACCACCGCCAAGGTGCACAGAGAGCTGCCTCTGCCATGCTCTTCTGAAAGCGTGAAAACAATTAATGGGCATTGCTGGGGGGTTTCTTTGGCTTGGTAAAATGCGAACCTGAAAAGTGTTGGCGCCATGTGATGAGGCATAGGTGAGAGCAAGCTGAGCAGAAGACAGGCCAGGGTATGTTGCAAGTCACAAAGCAGCATGATTTCCTCAATTTGCAAAACATCACTTTGGGCTCGTTCTGTTGGCATAGACAGGCAAACATAGAGAAGCAGTGAGCTGAATACCTTTGCGGGTTGATGAGGGGCCCTTCTTCTGATACTGTGCGATGAGCCACGATCCAAATCTCGTGAACTGCCACGGCAGTCTGACAGTCCACTTGGAGTGCATCCGCGAGCACAGGCAAGTACACAAGATGGCACAGAATTAGTCCGACCACTTTAAACCGTCGCGGGTCATGACATTCGCGACGTTTAATCTTGCTGTCGATGAAAACCCTCCCAGCCTGATCGAGGGGATTTCAGACTCGAGGGGGGTGGAAGAAAAGTCCTGGACTTACTATACTCTCCAGGGTGCGAGATTACAAAGGCGCTTCGGTCGGGCGAATGCGGAGGGATTGCTCAGAAGCCCCGGCCAGCGAGGCTGTGTTGGTTGTGCGTATGGCGTCCCGCTCGATCCAACCGAATCCCCCTTTGGATACCTAGCCCATGTAACTTTGTTGTTGGCATACTCAGAATGGCGCCCCATGAAGGACCTTGAGAAGTTCAAGATGTTTTCACTTTATTTTAGCTTTCTTCATGGTTTTGGGCTTAACGATGCCTCTTGGGATCCTCTCGCAATCGCTATGAAACCACCCCTTTTTTCGGGCGCCCTATGAATCAACCATTACCTCCTTAGGATAGGTGGAGATACCTAGGTCTCTAGCCTGGCAACTTGTGCAGCCGCCACGCATCTGCAAATGGAGTTCAACGCCAGAGACGTCGTCCAAGGCATGATATTTTACACAGCAATGCTCGCTGGCCCTGGACAAGTCCCAGTCACTGTTGGAGGTGTGATCCTCAGGGTAGGCCCTTTGCCGTCTGCTCGACTGTCAAGTCGCCTAGCAAACCTTCAGTTCACGACGAGCTCGGAGCATCCGTCATCAATGAGATCCTCTCCGAGTTGGTCGAGGCCTTTTCCAACTGGAATACTTTGGTCGCACAACGGCGGCAGTTGGGGTGAGAGGGTGCACTAGATATGAGCTCCTCCTTGACGAAGAAGGTTTGTGATGATCTCACGGGCCTCCGAATCCTGTACCGCAGCCACGTCGACTGTTTGTCCCTTCCGCTGTCTCTCCCTGAGCTCCACGTCATCGACGGCGACCTCCCCATGCGGAATCTCCCCAGTGTGCAGCTGCCAGATGCTCAAGCCAAGGCCATACATATCATCCTCCACAGTAGGCGGTGGCGGGTCACGTCTCGACTGTCGGGCCCTTTGGAGCCTATTTGGTGAGTTGAGATGCATGGTCGACGCTCCATTCCACATGCGCTCGTCCTCATCGATATACCGCCCCTCGCCAAAGTCACAAAGCCGAACCGAACCCTGGTTATCGAGAAGCATGTTCTCCAGCTTCACATCGCCGTGGATGATACCTTTCCCGTGCAGCCGCTCAACGATGCTAATCATCTGGTGCATAATGCTACGGCGTTGCGATGGCGGCACGGCCCCGGGCGTTGAAATGGGAGTCGCGATATCCATCACGAAGCCGTAGAAGTAGAGGCTGCCGTCGCCGATCTTCGGCTTGCCGATCACCTTTTCACCCACCGGAATGGCGCAGTCCCCGGCGGCCTTTTGAAGCTGGTATTCTCGAAATTCACCGCGAAACTTGAAGACCTTGGAGGGTTGCCCTTTGACCCGGTAGATCATGCAGTTCGGAGTGACCGCAAGCTCGGGCATTTCGACGTCCAACGCATCAAACTCGGCGTCGGGCGGAACCGGTGGCCATGGTTCATTTTCGGGCAGGTCCTCAAACAGGAGAGGTTGAGACATGGGCGGCGAGGTTTTTGTGTGGCGAGGCAACAGAGAGCGGGGAGGAAGCAGCTTATTTGAGGTGCCCAGGCGTGGTGGTGGTGGTGGTGGTCGTCGTCGTCGTCGTTGCTGGGGTTTGAGTCCAGGTTGTTGTCGAAGATGGATGTGGTTGAGATGAGGGTTGCTCATCCAGGCCAGATTCACTCAACCATCCCTTACCCTGTGTCGCATCGTTTTGGGTGTCTTTGGCACATGCAGCATGATCAGTCACAATGCCCCCAACAGGACTCGGGACCACTAAGATATTCGTCGTTGGAAGATGCCCACACGCAGGCCGTCTCGGAATATGTACATCAACCGTTTCCATGAGACAGCAACTGAGCAACCGACACTTGGTTCTTGAGTTGAGGTTGGTTAAAAGCGGAGAACCCTGCGTATGGAAGCCGTTGTGTGTTGTGGTGGGGCTGAGCGGGGCCAGCAGCGGTGGCGGGGCTCTGTCAGGCCAGAATCATCATTGTCCAAGGACGGCTGGAGTCGGAATAGAAGCATCATTCTGAGTCACTCCGGGCTCTGGGTCCTCGCCGCGCAAGGAGCTGCTATGGATGCGATCTTGGCAGTCCCGAGGCAGCGCCCTGAAGGTTGCCACTGCATCTAAACGGCTTTTTGGCATTAAGACTCTTAAGTCAGCGGCGGTTGGCATTTGGAACTCTGGTCGGTTCCTGGTGGTCATTTGTTGTAGCTGCACTCTTGTCTCATCTTTCAACCGCAACGTTCATCAACGACGGTTCTTTTTGACTGCTACACTCATCAATAGCTCACGTTCACTTTATATTGCCCCTTGGAAAGATGATTCCTATACGGTCCCGAGGGGGCGCTTCGCCAAGATCCAGCAGGCAGGCCGTGGGTGAGGCTCCGCTCTCACGGGTCGTGCCGAAGCCCGTTCCTGAGCGGGAGACCAAGGATGCAAGGGGCTACCAACTCGAGCAGCTGAGGCGCCGCTACTCGCCCAAGGAGACAGATCTCGGAAACGGGGACGTCTCCCTTCTGTTCGACTTGGCCCCTTCCGACCCCGACTTCCCCTTTGACCTCGACCATCTGGAATGCCATCTCCGGGTCCCAGCAGGGTACCCAAAACGGCCGCCCCAGCTCCAGGTCAAGAACAAGGATATTCCCCGGGGCTTCGCCATCAACATCGAGAGAGGCTGGGACACACTGGTTCAGGAGAAGCGCGGTGCTACTCTGCTCGCCCTCACCAAGGCCCTGGACCGGAATCTTGAGTCGCTGTTGACGGAGCAAAAGGCCGAGACGGTCAAGTTGACCATATTCAAGGACACGCGGCATTTGGGTGCTGAGCCGGCTGCCGAGACGGCACCCCAGCCTGCTAAACCGGTTCCCAAGCCACCCGTTGGTCGGCCGTACATCCCCGAGGAGTCTTTCACCAAGGACCAGATCGCCGAAGCCAAGGCACGCCGCGCTCAGGAAGTCAGGCAACTCGAGGCCCGCATGAGCCGGCTGCCTGTCTATCAGAAATCCAGCGACGGCGTCATCTACACGCTCTCCGTAGAGCCAAAGCGGAGGGCCAGCCTCCCTGTCGGTCTGCAGCCGGTCCAGTCCGTCCAGCTGATCATCCCGCTCTTGTATCCGCTGCAACCGCTGAGGATTCTCCTAAACGATGTGGACTCGGAGGACGCCGAGCCCGTCGAGGAGCTCTTCTCGCAAAAGGCAGCCGAGCAGAAGCAGATGTCCCTGACAAGCCATCTGAACTATCTCGCCCAAAACATACACACGCTGGCAAAGCAAGCCCCGAGGCCATCTGAAACAGCTGCGGTGGCCCCTGAAGTGCCAGAAAGCGTGGACCAGGAAGCTAAGGAGGCCGAGCACTCGTCGACGTTGGAGGACACAGGGAAAGGGCATGTCCATGTCATCCCCCGCCCGCCAGAATGGAGTTTTGTGGAGGACACCGATTCGGATTCGTCGGAGGAAGACTCATACGACGACGACGACGATGAGGACGGTGGTGCTGCCATCGACGCCGAACCCGCCGCCGACGACCCAAGCCTGCCCACGCAAACCGCAGAACGCGGAACCGCCATGTCCTTCCCGTCCATCGAACTCTACGGCATCGAGCTCCTCCAGGTCTCCATCCTCAACCTCGTCGTCAAGTGCGACCGCTGCAAAACCCTCAACGAGATCACCGGCCTCAAAAACAACCTCGAAAAGTCCAGCAGCTGCCGGAAATGCGCCACCCCCTTCACCGTCCGCTTCCGCCAGGAACTCATTCACGCGCACTCCACCCGCGCGGGCTTCATCGATGCAACTGGTTGCACCGTCGCCGACATGCTCCCAAGGTAACCTCCCCCTCTCACCCCCACCTCCCTCCCAATCAACCCCATAAC
>Ga0247823_10004321_pt1 | contig 11426 bp, 4 predicted proteins | sample 13C_PalmiticAcid_2_FD_192426 | JGI IMG/M metagenome (GOLD analysis project Ga0247823, IMG submission 192426) | Soil microbial communities from agricultural site in Penn Yan, New York, United States - 13C_PalmiticAcid_Day30 | ecosystem: Environmental > Terrestrial > Soil > Agricultural land...
CGTCGTGGTCGCGGTGAGAATGGCGCTCAGGGACGCATCTCGCCACGGCGCGCGCGGTCCATCGAACCCCGGAGGCGCGGGTCGCCGCGCGTCCCCGTCGGTCATCGCATTCGTCCCGGGGGGAAGGATGACCGTGCCATTCAGGGCGACTTCCCCGACCTGCGTCGGCGCTTCGGCCTCCTCGGGCGTCGTGCCGTCGATCGCCAGCGTGAACTTCTGCGTTTCCGGCAGGATGTCGGGGCGCGGGAGCGTCGACGGAATGGGGACCTCCAGCGTCGGATCCACGAGGGGAAGGATTTCGCGCGCGCTCGCCATGGGCTCGAGCAGGGCCGCGACTTCTTCCGCCGATTGGATACGTTTGTCCCTTTCACGCTGCAGGCATCGGTCGACGAGAGCGGCGAGCCGCGGATCGACGTGACGGACGCGGCTCGCCACCGGCGGGATTGCGGCCGTCAGGATTTGCTGGAAGAGGACGTCCACGTTGCCCTTGAAGGGCCGCACGCCGGTGAGCATCTCGTACAGGACGACGCCCAGCGACCACACATCCGTGCGGAAATCGAGATCCTCGACGCAAAGCACCTGCTCCGGGCTCATGTACCCCGGCGTGCCGACCATGACGCCCGTGACGGTGCGGACGCAGTCCTTCGTATCGAGCTGCTTGGCCACGCCGAAATCGAGGACCTTCACGACGAAGCCGTCGGCGCTCGACTCCCGGTGGAGGAATACGTTCTCCGGCTTCAGATCGCGGTGAATGATGCGGGCCCCGTGCGCCGCCACGAGGGCGAGCGCGACGTCCCGGCCGATCCTCGCGGCCTGCTGGGACGGCAGCCTGCGCTCGCGCTCCAGGCGATCGGCGAGCGTCTCTCCCGAGAGGAGCTGCATCACGAGAAAAGGATCCCCCGCGGACGTCTCGCCGGCGTCGTAGACGTCGACGATATTCGTATGCGACAAACTTTTGAATGCACGTGCCTCGCGGCTGAGGCGAAGGCGGAGGTCCGCGCTTGGCCGCAGAATCAGCTTGATGGCGACGCGACGCGCGGTGCGTTCGCTTTGCGCCTCCCACACCGACCCCATCGCCCCCTCGCCGAGTGGACGGACGAGGCGATAGTCACCCCCGATGCTGTCTCCGGCTTTCATGACCCCCCCGGCGCGCGATGTTACCACTGGCGGTGAGCAACAACACGGAAAAGCCGAGCGGGCTCCCGTTTTGATGGGATTTGTCCGGGTCTAATTCCCCTGGCGCGCCTTCGGACGTGATCTGCGCGTGGTCACGAAGCTCCACATGGCGACCACGGCGACGAGCCCCCCGATCACGGCGGCCGATATCAACAAATTGCGGAGCACGTCCTGCTCCGGACTGCCCTCGAAGGGGATCACGGGCGCCGCCGGGCCGAGCTTTTCGAGCATTCCCTTCACCACCTCGATCGGAATGCCGAAATTCAAGCTCTGCGATTGGTTCAACGTGCCCACCGCGACGGCGACGACCTCGCCGCGCCTCGTCATGATGGGGGAGCCGCTCGATCCAGGGGAAATCGCGGCCGTGATCTGGATGCCCCACGATTCGAGCTCCGAGGCGCGATCGATTTCCTTGCCCACGCCACGCTCGCGTTTTGCCGAGACGATTCCCACCGTCAGCGTGCCCGAGAGCCCCAGCGGGCTGCCGATGACCACGACCTCGTCGCCCGTCGCGACGCCGCTCGAATCGCCGAGCGAGAGCGCCGGCAGCCCCGCCCCGTCCGCTTTCAGAATGGCGATGTCCCGCGCCTCGTCGTCATCGAGGCGCCCGAGGACCACGAGCTTCGAGCCGTCGGCGAGTGTCGCCGTCACCTTCGCGGCGCCGTCCACGACGTGGTGGTTCGTGACGATCCGCCCGTCCGACGAAACGAAGAAGCCCGTCCCCGTCCCGACCTTGTGGCCCGTCGCGTCCTCCATCGTGAGAAGCACGACCGAGGGCTTCGTGCGCTCCGCGAGATCGGCGAGCTCACCGCCGGCCGCCCAGGCGAGGGCTGGCGAAAAGGAGAGCGTCAGGGTTATCGCTGCCGCGAGCCAACGAACCATGTCGGGACGGAATGCGAACGGGCCACGTTTGTCAAGCGAGAATCGTGGTCCGTTTTCCCTTTCGCGCTCAGGCCGAGCGACGCACGGGCCTTCGAGGGACGGACCGCGGGCGTTCGCGGTGCATGTCTGCAACGGAGGAGAGGACACGTTCGAGCTCCGCGGGATCAATCGGCTTCGTCATGTGGGCATCGAATCCTGCGGCGAGCGCGCGGCGGCGATCCTCCGCGCCGCCGTATCCGGTCTGCGCGATGAGGTAACTGCCCGCCGTCACGGGGAGCGCCCGGAGCGCGCGGGCCACTGCGAAACCATCCATGTCCGGCAGGCCGAGATCACAGAGCACCACGTCGGGGCGCAGCCGCTTCGCCGCCTCGATTCCCTCGGGGCCCGTGTACGCTACCTCGGCGCGATATCCGAGGAGCACGAGCAGGTTTTGCAGGATGTCGGCCGTGTCGTGGTTGTCTTCGATGACGAGGATCCGCAAAGGGCCGTCGGTTTGTCGAGGCGCCGGGGCCGAGGGCGAAGGGGCAGCGAGCGCAGCCTCTGCCGAGAGCGGGAGCCGCACGCGGAGCGTCGAGCCTTTCCCCGGCCCCTCGCTATCGGCCTCGACGTCGCCGCCGTGCAATTCGACCAGCCCCTTGACCACGGCGAGCCCGAGCCCGAGCCCGCCGCGTGATCGGTCGAGGCTCCGATCGGCCTGGCTGAACGTCTCGAAGAGCCGCCCGAGCATGGCTGCATCCATTCCGATCCCGGTATCGCTGACCGTGATACAGGCCAGGTTCGTCCGCGGGTCCTCGTCCACCCGCACCTCGATCCGTCCGCCCGCGTCCGTGAATTTGACCGCGTTGTGCAGCAAATTGCCGACGATCTGCGAGAGCCGGGTGGGATCCCCCTCCACCCAACGGGGTTCCTCCGGCAAGGAGAGCAAGAGCGCGAGGCCATTGCCCGACACGATGGACGCGTAATCGTGGGCGACGTCGCGGACGATCTGCACGACGTCACAAGGCTCCTTGCGCAGCTCCAGCTTGCCGCGGGAGATCCGCGAGACGTCGAGGAGATCGTCGATCATCCGGGCCATGTGTGCGATTTGCCGCTCGATCATGGCCAGCGTCTGGCGCGCCTCCGGCGAGCGGCCGGCCTGCATGTCGAGGACCTTCACGGCCGTGCGAATGGGGGCCAGGGGGTTTCGGAGTTCGTGACCGAGCATGGCCAGAAATTCGTCTTTGCGGCGATCGGCCTCCTCGAGAGCGAGCCCCGCCTCGCGCAGCGCGCGCTCGGTCTGCTTCAGCCGGGTGACCTCTTGCACCATGACGTTGACGGCCTGCACCATACCCGCCGGGTCCTTGATCGGCACGTAGCTCGAGATCCAATCCCGCAAGACCCCAGGCTGCGCGCGGGTCTCCATTCGATACTCGTGGTCCATCGAGCTCTCGCCGGTGTCGAAGACGCGACGGAGCAAGGGCTCGATGGACTCCGTCAAGCCGGGCACAACCTCCCCGAGCGTGCGGCCGATGTGGGCGGCGACGGAGGCGCCATTGTAGCGGGCCAGCGTCTCGTTGACGTTCACGTACCGGAGCTCGGTGTCGAGGACACAGAGGCCCGCGGGCGAGGTCTTGTACACGCTCTGGAGCTCGGCGAGGTGGCGCTGCGCGGCTCGCTCGCTCTCCTTGAGCCTGCGGAGGAGCTCGCCGCGATCGATGACGGCGGCCACCTGATCGCTGAGCGTCTGCATGAGCCGGAGCTCGTCGTCCGTGTACCGGGAGCGCCGGCTCGTCGCGAAGGCCAGCGTGCCGAGCACGCGGCCGTGGGCGATGAGCGGATACCCTGCGTAGACCTGCGCGCCGACCGCCTTGAGCGGGTCGGATCCGTGGAACGTGGAATGCTGGAGGTCTTCGAGGATGAGGGGCTTGCCCGTCTCGGCCACCGCGCCGCAGAGGAACTCGCCGAAATGGAGCACATGGTATCGCTTGCGCTGCTCGTCCGTGAGCCCCCCGCTCGATTCGAGCACGAGCGTCTTCGGCGAGTGCCCCGTCATGTAATTGAAATAAAGCTCCACGCCGAGCTCGGCGCCGAGCTCGGCGAACATCGGCCCGAGCAGCTCCCCGGGCTCGTCGCTGAGGACGAGGCGCCCGGCGGCCTTGGCGAGCAGGCCGAGGTGCGTGTTATGGGCTTCCAGGGCCTCCTGCATGCGCCTCCGTTCGGCCACCTCTTGCGCGCTCTGCTCGGCGGCCTCGCGCAGCCGCTCGGCCGCGCGCCGCCATTGCACGCCGAACCCCGTCGAAACCCACATGACCGCCAGGCTGGACACGCGGCCTGTGGCGTCTACCCACGGCGGAACGACGGGCGTCCCCGTGGAGAGAAAGAAGCCGAGCGTCGTGAGGAGCGTGCATCCCGCGACGACGACGAGCGTTGCGCCGCGACGGGGGAGCCACACGGCGAGGGAGACGGGCACGACATACCCGTAGGGAAGCATGAATCCCAGGGGCGTCGTGATATCCAGAAGGAAGAGCCCGACCATGAGCATTCCGACGACGAGCGGACGCACCACGGCCATCCCCGCGAAATGACGCCGCCGGGCCATCTCGTCCGTCGCCTCGGCGGCAGGCAGCCGGTTTCCCGATATGCTCTCCACAGTGTGCTGGCGGCGCCTCCATCGCACGGCGCATGCATCCCCTTTGGGACGAAAAGATGCGTGACACATCGTCCTTCGTCGAGCCGTGAAGCGAGCCGGACTGGGCGCGAGAACAATCGCTCGTGCGGGCTCACCCGGACGAGGATGAAGAAATTCCCCGAATGCACTCGGGATACCGTATTCCAGCGTGGATGCTATGGACAGGACTCCATGCCCGCACGCTTCTGGCCCGGTCGCGAGTACCCCTTGGGATCCTTCTACGACGGATTCGGCGTCAACTTCGCCGTTTTCTCGGAGAACGCCGAGCGGGTCGAGCTTTGCCTCTTCGAGAGCCACGACGACCGATCCGAGCGGGACAGGATCGTCCTTTCGGAACGAACCGCGCACGTCTTTCACGGCTATGTCCCGGCGCTCCGCCCGGGGCAACTATACGGATATCGCGTCCATGGCCCGTACGACCCGACGCGGGGCCTCAGGTGCAACCCGCACAAGCTCTTGTGCGATCCGTATGCCCAGGCCGTCGCCAATGAGGTCGACTGGCGGGCGCCGATGTTCCCCTACAAGCTCGGCCACCCCGATCAGGACCTCGCCATGTGCGAGGAAGACAATGCGTGGGGCGCGCCGAAGGCCGTCGTCGTCGACAACGTCTTCGACTGGGAGAACGACAAACAGCCGCGGACGCCCTGGCGCGACACGGTGATCTACGAACTCCACGTCAAAGGGTTCACGGTTCGGCACCCCGACATCCCGGATTCGCTCCGGGGCACGTACGCGGCGCTCGCCTCCGAGCCGGTGATCACCTACCTGAAGAAGCTCGGCGTCACCGCGGTCGAGCTTCTTCCCGTGCACGAAATGGTCGACGACCCGATGCTCGTCCACCGGGGGCTCAAGAATTATTGGGGGTACAATACCCTCTCGTACTTCGCGCCGGCGGGCCGGTATGCCTCGATGGGCCGGAGGGGCGAGCAGGTCGCCGAGTTCAAGCGGATGGTGAGGACGCTCCACGCGGCCGGGATCGAGGTCATCCTCGACGTCGTCTACAACCACACCGCCGAGGGCAACCACCTCGGGCCGATGCTCTGCTACGAGGGCATCGACAATCCCACGTATTATCGCCTCGTCCCCGGCGACCCGCGGTATTACATGGATTACACGGGCACGGGGAACTCGCTCAACATGCGGCACCCGCAGACGCTCAAGCTCGTCATGGACAGCTTGCGGTACTGGGTGACGGAGATGCACGTCGACGGCTTCCGCTTCGATCTCGCCTCGACGCTCGCGCGCGAGCTCCACGACGTCGATCGGCTGAGCGCGTTTTTCGACATCATCCACCAGGATCCGATCCTCTCGCGGGTAAAACTCATCGCCGAGCCCTGGGACGTCGGCGAGGGGGGCTACCAGGTGGGCAATTTCCCGGTCCTGTGGACTGAGTGGAATGGTCATTATCGCGACGCCGTGCGCCGCTACTGGAAGGGCGACGCCGCGGTCACGGCCGAGCTCGGGTATCGGCTCACCGGGTCGAGTGATCTTTACGAGGGCGGCGGGCGGCGGCCCACCGCGAGCATCAATTTCGTCACGGCCCACGACGGCTTCACCCTGCGCGACCTCGTCACGTACAACCACAAGCACAACGAGGCGAACGGCGAGGAGAACCGCGACGGCGCGGACAACAACGATAGCTGGAACCACGGCGTCGAGGGCGAGAGCGACGATCCGGCCCTCGTGGCCTTGCGCGATCGGCAGATGCGAAATTTCTTCACGACCCTGATGATCTCGCAGGGCGTGCCGATGATCTGCGGCGGCGACGAGCTCGCCCGGACCCAGCGCGGGAACAACAATGCCTACTGCCAGGACAACGAAATGTCCTGGCACGACTGGGAGGTCTCTGCCCGGCAGCGGTCGATGCTGGAGTTCGTCCGGCGCCTCTCGGCGTTCCGGCACGAGCAGCCCGTGTTACGCCGAAAGAAGTTTTTCTCGGGCGGCTACATCCGCGGCAGCGAGATGAAGGACATCGTCTGGTTCCGACCGGACGGCCGGGAGATGTGCGCCGAGAACTGGCAAAACCCGCACGGGCGGGCCCTCCAGATGTTCCTCAACGGCGACGCCATTCCCTCGACCGACGTCCACGGCGAGCCCATCGTGGGGGACACGCTGCTCGTCCTCTGCAATGCGCACCACGAGCCCATGCCCTTTGTCCTTCCGGCGATCGAGTGGGGCGAGCGCTGGGAGGTCGTCATCGATACCCGCACCGCGGCGGTGCCCGAGATCGGCCTGCCGACCGGGGCGGGCGAGCAATACGTCCTCGAGTCGCGCTCGATGGCGGTGCTTCGCCTTTGCCGCAAGCAAGAGCCCGGCGCGAAGAGCGTGATCTGAGGGATGACCATGATGCAGATGGATGCGACCGACAAGGCGGCCCCGCAGGGCCCGAAGGCCGCCGGAGCGGACCCGGCCGAGGGGCTTTACGAGACGATCCTCGCGGGCGCGCGCGTGCCTGGGGCGACCTATCGTGTCCAGTTGAACCACGCGTTCACGTTTCAGGACGCTGCGGCCATCGTGGAATACCTCGACCTGCTCGGGGTGACGGATCTTTATGCGTCGCCCTTCTTCAAGGCGCGGCCGGGCAGCATGCACGGCTACGACCTCGTCGATCACAACAGCCTGAATCCCGAGATCGGCACGAGCGCCGATTTCGACGCCCTCCACGCGCGGCTCGTGGACCGCGGCATGGGGTTGCTCCTCGATTTCGTGCCGAACCACATGGGGGTCCACACGGCGGAAAACGCCTGGTGGATGGATGTGCTCGAAAATGGCCCGAGCTCGCTCTACGCGCCGTTCTTCGACATCGACTGGCACCCGCTGAAGAGCGAACTCGAGCGGCGGGTGCTCCTGCCGGTGCTCGGCGAGCATTATGGCAAGGTGCTGGAGAACGGCGATCTCCAGCTCTCGTTTGAACACGGCGCGTTCTTCGTGCGTTGTTATGGCAATCCGCTGCCGCTCTCCCCGCGGACGTTCCCGCTCATTTTAGAGCCGATCGTGCCGTCGCTCGCCCGCGCGCTCGGCGAGGAGGATGATGCGGTGCTCGAGCTCATGAGCATCCTCACGGGCCTCGGGCACCTGCCGGCGCAGGGCGAGACGCATCGATCGAAGGTGATCGAGCGCCGGCGCGAGAAGGAGATCCTCAAACGGCGGCTCGCGGCCCTCGTCGCCGAGTCGCCCGTGGTCGCGCGGGCCATCGAGGAGCGGATCTGCGTGATGAACGGGCAAAAAGGTGAGCCGCGGAGCTTCGACGCGCTCGACGCGCTCCTCGAAAACCAGGCCTACCGGCTGAGCTACTGGCGCGTGGCCGCGGAGGAGATCAATTACCGTCGTTTCTTCGACATCAACGATCTCGGGGCGATCCGCATGGAAAACCTCGTCGTCTTCGAAGAGGCGCACCGGCTCCTGTTCCAGCTCATGAACGAGGGGAAGGTCACGGGCCTCCGGATCGATCATCCGGACGGCTTATGGGCTCCCTCCACGTACTTCTGCCGGCTCCAGCGCACGTTTTTCCTTCACCGTGTACGCCGCGAGCTCGCGGGGGCCGAGGACGGCAAGGGCGCGGCGGGGGCGTTGCAATCGCTCCTCCTGAGCCGCTTTGATCGCGACGCCGAAAAACGCCTGGAGGATCCGCCGCGGCCCCTTTACATCGCCGTGGAGAAGATCCTCTCGCGCAGCGAGGAGCTGCCGCGTGATTGGGCCGTCCAGGGGACGAGCGGGTACGATTTCGCCGTGCTCGCCTCCGCGCTTTTCGTGGATCGGAGCGCCGAGCGGACGATCACCTCCATTTACGAGGGTTTTACGGGGCTTCACCTCGATTTCGGGACGCTCGCGTACCAGAAGAAAAAGGTCATCCTGGAGAGCTCGCTCGCGAGCGAGCTCAACGTCCTCGCGAGCGCGCTCAACCGCATCTCCGAGCGGGATCGGCATACCCGCGATTTCACGCTCGGCACGCTCACGGACGCGCTGCGCGAGGTCATCGCGTGTTTTCCGGTGTACCGAACGTACCTCCACGAGGGTACGACGAGCGTGGCGCCGCGCGACGCCGCGGCCATTCGCGCGGCCTTGCGGGCGGCACGGCGGCGCAATCCCACGACGGACGCCTCCGTTTACACGTTCCTCGGCGGGATCCTCCTCCTCGAACGCCCGCCGTACCTCGCCGAGCAGGAGCTTGCGAGCCGTCGCGATTTCGTGATGCGATTCCAGCAGCTCACGGGGCCCGTGACCGCGAAGGGGCTGGAGGACACAGCGTTTTATGTGTACAACCGCCTCGTCTCGCTCAACGAGGTCGGCGGCGAGCCGGAGCGGTTCGGGATCGGCGTGGACGAGATGCACCGAGGGAACGAGGCCCGGCAGCGGCTCTGGCCCTCGTCGATGCTCACGACCACGACCCACGACACGAAGCGGAGCGAGGACGTCCGCGCCCGGATCCACGTACTCTCCGAGCTGCCCTCGGAATGGGCAGGCACCTTGTATCGCCTGGCCGAGGCATCCGCGCCGTTTCGCGAGGAACTCGAAGAGATCTCCGCGCCCGATCGCAACGAAGAGTACCTGTATTACCAGACCTTGCTCGGGACCTGGCCGTTCGGCGCCGAATCGGCCTCGCCCGTGTACGTCGAGCGGCTCGTCGACTACATGCGCAAGGCCACGAAGGAGGCGAAGGTCAATACCTCGTGGATCAACGCGGATCCCACGTACGACGCGGCCGTCGAGCATTTCGTCCGCACGACGCTTTCGGACGGACCCGAGACGCGCGCGTTCCGCGAGGCCCTGCTCCCGCTCGCGCGCACCGTGGCCCACCACGGCATGTGGGGCTCGCTCGCGCAGCTCCTCCTCAAGCTCACGTCGCCCGGCGTGCCGGACATTTATCAGGGCAATGAGCTTTGGGACTTCAGCCTGGTCGACCCGGACAACCGAAGGCCCGTCGATTTCGGGGTGCGCCGGCAGATCCTCGCGGACATCGAGGCGCAGCGGCGCGTGCCCGAATCCAGGGCGGCGCTCGCGCGGGCGCTCGTCGCGCAGGCGAGCGACGGCCGCATCAAGCTCTACGTCACGCGGGTCGCCCTCGAAGCGCGGCGAACGACGCGGGCGCTCTTCGGGCCGGAGGGCGCTTACGTGCCGCTCGGGGTCTCGGGGCCCCTCAAGGACCACGTGGTCGCTTTTGCGCGGCGGACCCGGGACCAGGAGATTCTCATCGTGACCCCACGGCTCACCGCGAGGCTTTCGAATGGGCGGCGCGAGCCGCCGATCGGCGCCCTGTGGGGTGACACCACGCTCCGGATCGATCCGCCCGCCGGCGAGGCCACGAAATACGTGTACGAAAACCTGTTCACCGGCGAGACGATGGGAGCGACGCCCACGGACGATGGACTCGGATTGCCCCTCTCGTGCGTGCTCGGCGGCTTCCCGGTGGCATTGCTCGCGCGGCAGGCGCCGGGCGGCGAGGGGTTGGCATGAAGAACCCGACGAACCTCCCCCCGCTCGGCGCGTCGTTCGAGGGGAACGACATCGTGTTCCGCATCTGGGCGCCCGATCATGATCACGCCGAGGTCGTCCTGTACGACGCGGATGCCGTGACCGAGCGGGTGCGTCTCCGCATGGAAGCCGAGCCCGGCGGAGTTTTCCGGGCGCGTGTCGGCGCCTCCGGGCCCGAGGCATCCGTGCTCTACAAATTCGGCGTGGGCGGCGCCGGGCCGTTTCCCGACCCGTATTCGCGCTCGCAGCCGTTCGGGGTGCACGGGCCGTCGGAGGCCAGGCGTTTCTCGTTTTCGTGGACGGATCAAGGGTTTGGCGGGGTGAGCCCCGAGGACCTCGTCCTTCAGGAGATCCACGTGGGCACGGCGACGGCCGAGGGCACGTTCGAGGCGTTGATCCCGCACCTCGCCGAGCTTCGTGCCCTCGGGATCACGGCCCTCGAGTTGATGCCACTCGCGAGCTTCCCGGGGCGCTGGAACTGGGGCTACGACGGGGTTTGCCTTTACGCGCCGCAGGTCTCCTACGGAGGGCCGCTCGGGCTCATGCGCCTCGTCGACGCGGCGCACGCGCATGGGCTCGCCGTGATCATCGATGCCGTCTACAACCACCTCGGGCCCGACGGCAATTACTTGCGCGCCTACACGCGGCATTATTTCACGGATCGGCACGAGACGCCGTGGGGCGAGGGGCTCGACGTCGACGGCGAAGACGCAGGGCCCGTCCGCGCGTTTCTCGCGCGCAGCGCCGAGATGTGGATCCGCGACTATCACGCCGACGGGCTCCGGCTCGACGCGACCCACGAGATACGCGACGACAGCGAGCTGCACATCCTTCGCGAGATCGCCGAGCGCGCCCGCCGCGCGGGCGGGGGAAAACGAATCCTGGTCATCGCCGAGGACGAGCGCAACGACGAGCGCCTCGTCCGGCCTGTGGACGAGGGCGGGCTCGGGCTCGACGCCGTATGGGCCGACGATTTCCACCACCAGATGCGCCGCGCGTTCGCCGGGGACAAGGACGGTTATTTTCAAGATTATTCGGGGAGCGCCGCGGACATCGCCCGGACCCTGAACGAGGGCTGGTCCTACAGCGGCCAAACGTCGCCGCGGACGGGAAAGCCCCGGGGAACGAGTCCGCGATCGATCGCGCCGACGCGGCTCGTCCATTGCATCCAGAATCACGATCAGATCGGCAACCGCGCGTTCGGGGACCGCCTGGGCGAGCGTGTGAG
>Ga0247823_10004322_pt1 | contig 11426 bp, 11 predicted proteins | sample 13C_PalmiticAcid_2_FD_192426 | JGI IMG/M metagenome (GOLD analysis project Ga0247823, IMG submission 192426) | Soil microbial communities from agricultural site in Penn Yan, New York, United States - 13C_PalmiticAcid_Day30 | ecosystem: Environmental > Terrestrial > Soil > Agricultural land...
CACTTAAATTAAAAACCGCACCCTGTAGTGGGGGCGTTGGGGGGGGGGGCGGGAGAGCGCCGCGAAGGCCGCCGGGTAATCCCACAAAAACTCCGGTCCGTGATTGCCGAGCTGTGGTTCGATGTACTCCACCAGCAGCTTGTTAAAGGCGTCTTCAAAAGTGTCTATCGTCCCGATCGACTTATAGCCGGCCGCGCGGGCCTGTTGGGTGAGAGAGCGACCCCCCGGCCGCAGGGCCTCGTCGAGGTTCAAATTGCAGAACTTATGAAAGGCCTCGGCCACGGTGATGTGCTTGGCGGGCCCCCAGGATTTGGAGGGATGAAAGTGCTGGCCGAGAGCGAGGATCAGCTCCTCGGTATCGCGCGCGATCTGCTGGTAGTCCCCAGGCGAGCGGTACCACTCGAGCATCAAAAACTCCGGTTCGTGCTCTTCGGACTTCTCGCCGTTGCGAAAGGATTTGCAGATCTCAAAAATCTTCGGCAGTCCCCAGGCTAGCGCCTTTTTGAGGTGGTATTCGGGCGAGGTGGGCAGAAACCAGGTCTCTTTTTGCCCGCCGCCCATTGAGGGGTTAAACTGAGTTTCGAAATAGAGGAGATGGGGCTCGAGGCCGGGGTTCTTGACCATTACGGGGGTCTGGATTTCGACAAAGCCGCGCGATTCAAAAAAATGACGAGTTTTAGAGAGTATCTGGGCGCGAAGCGCCGCCAAGCTGGATTTGTCTTTCATGTTGCGCTCGTTTCGCTTCCCATCACAACACGGGCTGCGTCGCCCATCAATGCGGATTTTCTGCCCTCGCGTTGCGCTTCTGCCACCATTGAGCTTCCCGCCACCTTCGACAAGAAGGTGATGTGGCCCATCCTCGCCGATCTCGACGCCATGGAGCGCGCTACGGTACAAAAAGGTCGGACCCCGGAGCAGCAGGCCTGCTTTGAGAACCTCAAAACCCAGGTGGGGGCTTGGCTCGCTGCACGCAAAGAGCGACCGAGCGCTGAGCAGTGGGCCTTTCGCGCGGGATTTCTTTTTCACACCGAAGCTAACAAATCTGCCGCCCTCGCGGCCGCGCAAGAGGCCATTCGCTACGCGAAAAACCCGGCCGCGGTGGCCGAATACTACCGCTCGCTCTCGCTGCGCTACTCGCAAGTGCGCGATATCAACGACGCCCTCGGGCGCGCTTCGATATCGTCGGACGCCGAACCCTTTGATGTGACCGTGCGCCGCCGGGCAATGATGCTCCTGCGCGGTCGGCTCTCGGGCCGCCCGCTGCTCGACCTCTCCGAGCGTTGGTCGAAGCTCTATCCCACCGAGGTCGACGTGCAACTGGTGCACTTTCATGCGGCCCTCGATGCGGGGGAATATAAAGACGCAAACGCGACGCTCGAAAAACTCAAAGCGATGGACCTCGGCGCCACGGACACCTCGGAGCCCGCTCTTCGCGCGGAGATCCTCATCGCCGAAGGCAAGTACAACGACGCCTCGCTTATCTATAAATCGCTACTATCGGAAGCGAGCGTGGCGCCCAAAAAGAGGCTCCAGTACCAGCGTCTCTACTTGCGCTCGCTCGTGGGTCTCGGCGCCTGGCGCGAGGTGCGTACGCTGCTGAGCGAGCTTTTGCCCGCGGAACCCAGCGACGCCGAATTGCTGGCGCACTTTGACGAGGCCATCGACAAGGGCGGCGTGGATCCGCTGAATCCTCTCGAAGATTTGGAGGCTGCACTAAGGCTCAGCCCCGAGTCGACGCTCATCAAATACGCGCTGGCGAAAGTCTACATCAAGCAGTTCGAAGACGGTCCGCGCCTCGACAAAGCAAATCTTATCAACCGCGCCGAAACCCTTGCCGCGCAACTTGCCTTTGCCGAGCCCGGCAGTGTGGATGTGGGTTACCTGAACGCCAAGGTCTATTACCTGAAAAAGGTTTATTCCAAAGCCGAGTTCGCCATCGTGCCGGCCATCAACGATTCCAAGCGCTCAGGCGCGAAGTTCAAGACTACGATCTCGGATCTCTACGAGGTGGGCGCACGTATCGCGTGGTCGCGCGGTGACTGGGGCGAGGCCAAACGCCTGGCGCGCGAGGGGATTTCGCGCATCAATTTGCGTGCGGCCAAGGCACCGCTGCAAGAACTGCTAAAGCAAATTCCCTGAGGTGAACTCTGTAGTAGCTGGTTACCACTCGGCTTTGACTTCTCGGAGATGAAAAATCTCGGATTCCCAATGGTCTGGGTTGAATCTGTTTTCGATATTGATAACACCCGTAGACTGTGTCGGATCGGCAGTCAGGCTTCCGGAGTAGATCTTTCCGTCGGTCGCCAGTACCAAAATATAAGTTCCCGATGGGGCAAGTAGAAATTCGTCACCGTTTTTGGAGGCTCGAATCTTGGTGACGACATGAAAGCCTCCGGGCCCTAGCGAACTATGAACGAGGCTAAGATTTTTCGCTAATACAAATTTTTGTTTAGGACTTAGGTTGTGCTGATTGACGAGGATGTTGCGCAAGCGCTTAGAGAAAAGTTTTGGAGATTTTGGGATATCGTGAACATAGTGAAACAGATCAGATTTGTCTTTAAGGCTTAAGCTGCCGAAGGGTTGAAGCAGATTTGAGGATACCGGACGAAGGGCGAAGCCCAGTGCTGTGTTCGGGGTCGGTGTGACCTTAGTCGTTGCGTGCAGAAGTAGGGGGCAGTTTTTTTCAAGCGCGATTTGTGCGTGGGCACTAGTCCTGAGGTTTATTGCCAGCATCAATAAAAATAGCGATGCAAAGCTCCTCTTCGACGTTAGTAGGGGGCTCCGATTTCCCATGCCCTTTTTTCGGGAAGAAGCCGTAAAAAAGTTAATCTGAGCGGAGTCAAAAATTACGGCATGCCGCACAAAGTGTGTCTGTGCTTTGGGCGTGTGGTCGGGGAGCCAAGAGGTTGCTATCGCATCGATTCGAAGCGGAGGTAATCGCGGAAGGTCGTGAGCTCCGACTCGTCGAAATCCTGATCTTTGTACGAGACCCCGGGCGTTTGTCCGCCAGGAGCTTTGCCGTAGAGGTTAGGAAACTCGTAAGTCGCGCTGCCAGCCACCCGGCGGCTCGCTCGGCGCAAGAGACGCGCGGGAATCGCGGGCCCCAGCGCCAGCTTGGACGAAACCGTGCGATGTATCGGCATCAAAAAATTCACAAGCGTGGTGGCACCGTCGGCGCAGTTGTTGGTGGTGGCCACAGCGGGGCCAAAGTTCACGCCACGCACGGTGGGGATCAGCACCTTGAGCGCTTCCACTTGCTCGGGAGTGAGCGGCAAGAAACGCATTTTGACTTTCATGTAGCGCAGGCGGATTTGTGTTTCGGTCCAGTCCCAGAGGTTGTCTACGTCCACAAGGTTCAGCACGTCGGGGTTGGCAGAGTAGGGAAGGCCCACTTCAAAGAACTGGCGATTTTTGGATCCAGGGTTGATCAGCAGATCTCGCTCAGGGCCCATGCCGTAGTAGCGAATGCCGAGGGCGGAATGGCCAAAGTCGATGCGGCTCAACAGGTCGAGCGCGATGTTGCCGCTTTTCACGTAATAACCGCTCTGGTGCAGGAGAATCAGCACGGGTTCGCCGCGCTGGATTTCGTGTTCGTAGGTAAAAGGATCGCGCGACTCGAATTTGAGTCGGTACCAGAGGTTTGCAATCTTATCGCTGCCATACTTGCCGGTGATGAGTTTTTGCGCAAAGGTTTTGCGTACGCGCCGGGCGAGGTTTGCGCTGCGTTCGTTCTTGGCTGGATCGCCGACACGAATGTTTTCGAGGTCGGCGAGGGCGTTCTCAATTTGCTCATCTTGCGAGCGAAGCGCGTCGAGGAGGTTCTCGGCGAGGTAGAGCTTGCGCTCGGCGGCTGTGGCGGAAGCCGGGGTGTTGAGCACGACGACGTTGCCGCGGCCGTAGGTGAATTCGCGTCCCGCCATACCGCCCGTGCGCCAGCCGTCGTCGTAAACGAGGGATTTGGTGGGCGAGGGGATCTCTACGATGCCCACGTTGCCGTAACGATTCGCCAAATACCAGGGCAGGTGAAAGCTCTGGGAGAGCGTTTGGGCAAAAAGGTTGGGGGAGAGGACGAAGAGGGCGGCTAGAAAGGCTCGTCGCATGACTCGTGATTGGCACAATTTGGACGTTGATGCAATGAGTTATCTTAGCTAGGTCTAGGGCCATCTCATGAGCCAAAAGTGGATCGTCAAATGCACGCCCAAATCTGTTGAACATCTGATGGCCGCACTTTGGGATTGCCCGGGCATGCAGGGCATTGTGGAGGCCGACGCCAGTGGCGAAGACCTGCACCGCGTGCCCGAGGACTTTGAAGTGCTCGAGTTCGGCTCGCGCGCGGCTAAGAAGTGGGCGGAATACATTCACCAGCGCCCTCTCGCCGCGCACACTTTTCTGCATGTCTACCTCGACGCCGCGATCACGGCCGATCAGCTTAGCGGGGTGGAAGAGACCCTCAAAAAATATCGAGCGAGCGTGGAGGGCACCGAAACGCTCGAAGAAAAAGACTATCTCCAGGCTTACCGCGATTCGGTTAGGGGTTACGACGTGGGCGAAACTCTGTGGGTGGGCCCGCCCTGGGCCTCATCGAACGAAGGTCGCCGCCGACTTGTGGTGGAGCCGGGCCTGGCCTTTGGTACCGGAGATCATCCCACCACGCAGCTGATTCTTGAGTGGATGGAGCAAAACCGCACGCAGAATTTTGCGCGCATCTACGACCTGGGCACGGGTTCGGGCGTGCTCGCCACCGGCGCGCAGGTCTTTTGGCCCGCGGCCGAGCTCACAGTCTCGGACAACGATCCTGCGTGCCGAGCGGTCACCGTGCAAACCGCCGAACTCAGTGGCGTGAAGACCGACCAGTGGCGCATGGCCTTTGGCGATCACGAGCAAAACGAGGTCTTCGCTGAGAACGCCGAGGGTTTTGATCTCGTCGTGTCGAACATCTACGCCGAAGTCCTGCTGCAGCTAATGGACAAGATCGAGACGGTCTTGAAGCCGGGCGGCGTGTGGGTGGCGAGTGGCATTCTCGAGGGCAAGCGCGAGCGCCAGCTGATTCGCGACTCGGGGCTTTTCTTTCAGCTACTTGAGCGTCGCACCAAGTGGCGCGAGCATTTGCACCTCTCGCGGGAGTCGGGGCTCGAGTCTCGCGACGAAGAGTGGGTGATGCTTGCCTTTCAAAAGCGTCCCTGAGAGAACGGTTGACCAGAATCCGGCGTCTATCTAGAAGAAAACCCTTATGATCCTCAGCGGTAAAGAAATCGAACGACGACTCGGCACGGATATCGAAATCACTCCTTACGAGCCGAAGCGTCTCAATCCGAACTCCTACAATCTGACCTTGCACAACGAGTTGCTCGTTTACACGCAGATGCCGCTCGACATGAAAAAAGACAATCCCATTGAACAGATCGTGATTCCTGAAGAAGGCTACGTGATGCAGCCCGGAACCCTCTATCTCGGGCGCACGCACGAATTTACCAAAACCAAAAACCTCGTGCCCATGCTCGAGGGCCGCTCTTCGGTGGGTCGTCTCGGTCTTTATATTCACGTCACCGCAGGATTTGGCGACGTGGGCTTTGCCGGATTCTGGACTTTAGAACTGCACTGCGTGCATCCGATTCGCATCTACCCCAACGTGCCCATCTGTCAGATCTTTTACCACCAGGTGCACGGCGAACTAACCGAGTACAAGTCGGGCAAGTACCAAAACAACCAGGGCATTCAGGCCTCGCGCATGTACCTGGATTTTGAACAAGATCGCGGCGTCGAAACGACCAATCACTAGCTCTTGTAATGTCAATGCGTTGACGGTTTTTGCGCACGCGTTGTGCGGGCGAAAGGTTGTCGTAACAAAACGTTTTGACGGCCTCCTCATGAGGCGCTGCTAGGCTATTCTGATGGCTGTGCAAATCCAATCCGTTTACCTATCGCTATCTGCTATCACTCTGAGCTTGAGTCTTGTCGCCGGCGCCCGCGCGCAAGATCAGCGCTGCTTTAAAGACGTCAAGGTCAAGGTGCCCGACGCGCAGCTCGAACAGCTGATTTCGCTGCCGAAGCTTGGCGTCGGTGAGTTTTATGATTTCATCGGTGACGTCACTGAGCTGAAGGACGGCACAGTGGTCATACCGCAAATCAATAACAACGGTGGGGGCAGCGTGATCACTTTCGTGAATCCGGCGAAGGGCTACGAGAAAAAAACGATCACCCTTCACGGACAGCCCGATGAAATCCACGTGCTGGCACTCAAGGATGGCGGTGTCGCCTTGACTGTTTTCGAGACCATTCGCGATAAGAATGGCGATACCATCCGGGGCGAATCTAAAGTTTACATTTCGAAATCGGACGGCACTCAAACCGCCGCGTTTGACCTGCCTAGACCCCCGGACCAAATCTTTGAGTCGCCCAAGGGGGAACTCATCGTAAGCCACGGCGAAGGACACGAATACGGCCCGCGCATCGATACCTACGATCGCAGTGGCAAGCTCTTGCGTAAAGTCGAAGCACCCGCCGGCATGTACAGCAAACTTGGCCAGGCTAGTGACGGAACGCTTTTCGCCCTCGGACGTAATGACAACGGGCAGCGCGCGACAATGCTGCTGATGAATCCCGACGGATCACTACGCAAGAGTGTGACCCAGGCCGAATGGTACTCGAGCCCGGTGAGCATGAATGACGGAACGATCGCCGTGGCCGCCGGTCCCTACGATAAGCTCAAGATTCAACGCATTTCGACTTCGGGTGACGTGAAAGAGTCGTACCCCGTCCGTTCCGTTCCCTCGTTCGACACTTCCTTTTCGAACCAAGGCGGCTTGCAGATGTTGAACGATGGACGCGCGATCATGCTGAATCACAACGGAATCGGCATCGCCACGCGCGAGGGCGACACTTTCAATTTTGTTCATACCAACGGTCGCCACTTGCCGATCGTTTTGCGCGACGGCAAGCTGCTGCTGCGCTCGCCGGTGCGCGACAATGAGTGGTCCATTCGCAATGTCGACGGCGGTGAGTACCTGAGCTTCAACCCGTCTACCAAACTGCTGATGCACGAGAGTCCCACGAGCAGCATCCAAACGCGTGACGGGAAACTGTGGTCCGCCGGCTACCAAGGCAAGGGCGCCCGTCGCGACTCCTATCACATTGAGGTTCGCAAGATTGTCGAGGGCGCTAAGGAAGTCACGAAGCGCGTTCCCGTGGACTGCCAATCCGGCGAAGTGATTTCGGAATCGGGCACTCCCGCGACCCACTAAGGACGAAAGGGCGCCAAGGCACTTTTTGCTTAGCAAAAAGTGCCTTGGCGCCTTTTTGACGTTTTGGCGCGTCGCATACACGATTTAAGTCCTCAGAAGTTAAACGAAAGCTTTTGCGCTGCCGATAGCGTCTTGCATGGCAGCGCAAAAGTTAAAGACTCAGCAGTCGGCTCCGAAAACCGTTCGTAAAAACGAAACGGTGCTCGCCGAGCGACTCGCCAAGATCGATGGTCGTCATCCGCTCCAAACCGCGGTGGGCGATTTTCACGTTCCCTACAAAGTTCGTTATCGCAAAGGCGCTAAGCTCGCGTACTTCAACGTGGATCTCGCCATCGACATGGGCCTCATCGATTCGCGCGATACGCTGCCGACTCCTGCGAAGCTCGAAAAGCTCGTGCTCGAAGCCTTCTCGCTGCAGATCATCAACGAGTACGACATCGAGAACAAAATCAAATTCGATCCCAAAGACATCCGCGAATACCCACGCATGGCCACGCGTTACCTGCAGCTGCAGCACGCCAACAAGCAGGGTAAGAACTCGGGCGACGGCCGAAGCATCTGGAACGGACAGTTCACAAGCAAGGGCCGAGTTTGGGACATCTCGAGCTGCGGTACCGGTGCGACGATTCTCTCGCCCGCGGCAGCCGAGCTAGGGCGACCCATCAAGACGGGTGACAAAGACGTTTGTTACGGCTGCGGTTATGGCGACTTTTACGACGGCCTTGCTGGCGTGCTGATGAGCGAGATCTTCCACAAGAATGGCATCCCTACCGAGCGCACGCTCGCGGTGCTGCGTTTTGAGGGCGGCAAGAGCATCAACGTGCGTGTCGCTTCGAACCTGCTACGCCCCGCGCACATGTTTCGCTACCTCAAACTCGGCGACCGCACGAATCTCAGAAAGCTCTGCGATTACTTTATCGATCGCGAGATCAAAAACAAAAACCCCGAACTCAGCGACGGCAAGAACAAGTACCAAGCCCTCAAGAAGTACCTCGCCCGCGGCTTTGGTCGCAGCGCCGCGCTCTACGAGCGCAAGTACGTCTTTTGCTGGTTTGAGTGGGACGGCGACAACATCCTCGCCAAAGACGCCGGCATTCTCGATTACGGTTCGGTACGCCAGTTTGGCCTCTTCCATAAAGAATACCGTTACGACGACACCGATCGCTGGTCGACAAACCTGCTCGAGCAGCGCACCAAGGCGCGCTACATCGTGCAGACCATCGAACAAATGATCGACTTCGTCGAAACCGGCGTGATGAAACCCGTGCGCAAGTTCGCCAAGGGCGAAGCCGCTAAGATCTATGACGAGGTTTTTGAATACAACAAAAAGTCTTATCTGCTTGAGCAGTGCGGATTTCCCAAGGCGCAAATTAGCGAAGTCCTCAAAAAACACAAACAAGTGGTTTCGATCTTCGAGCGCTCCTTTGAGTTTTTCGAACGCATCCAATCCGCTCAGGGCATCCACGAAGTGCCCGACGGCATCACGAGCGACGCCGTGTTTTGCATGCGCGACTTCATGCGCGAGATCCCGAAGGAGTATCTCGCCAAGTGGGATCTGCTCTCGCAAAAGGAACTGCTCGCGCTGATGAAGTCCTCCTACGCCACCGGTTCCGACGCTAGCCCGCGCACGAGCTGGAACGTCAAAACGCGCGAGTTGCAGCGCACGTACCAAAAGCTCGTCGACGCCTTCGCCAAAGCCAAGGGCATCGATAGGTCCAAAATGCTTCTCGAAATGGTGATGCGCTCTTCGGTGCTGAACCGTTTTGACCAAATCACCGGAAACGGGATTCTCGAAGTCACGGGCTACCTGTGCAACCAGTTTCCTCTCAGCAAAACAACAGAAATCCAGGCGATCGCGGAAGCCTTTATCGCGCAGCAGTCGCGCGATGGCGTGATGAACCGCGGCGCCGCAGTGGTGCAGAGCAAGGCGATGCGTCGCCTGGTGCACCTAGTTGAAGCCAATCGAGAAGAGATCTAAAGACGCAATTATGAGAGCGGTTTTTTATGGCGGTGGCTATTACGAGGATAACGTGGATTTGCATCGCGAACTCGTGCGCCTTAGCGAAACCAAGAAGCCCCGCATCACCTATATCCCCTCTGCTTCGGACTACGGCATGGTGGACTTTCCGGACTTTGTGAACTCCTTTCGCAAGGTTGGCAAATGCTCGTTTCTTTATTTTCCCGTGGACCGAACGGTCACTCCCCGCCTCATGCGCGAAGCCATGGCCTCGGAAGTGATCTTTCTCTCAGGGGGCAATACCTATGGTTTTTTGCGCGACCTTCGCAGGCAAAAGCTGATCACCGCTCTACGCGACCGCGCCAAAAATGGGACCGTGATGTCGGGCCTCTCGGCCGGTGGGATCCTGCTCACACCGAGCATCCAGACCGCGTCGTTTCCCAGCTGGGATCGCGATGAGAACCACGTCAAGATCAAGCGCCTCGATGCGCTGGGCATCTGCAATTTTGATTTCTTTCCGCATTATTCCAACAGCGAACGCTACCGCAAGGAGCTCAGCGGCTATTCCAAAAAGTCCGGACGCACGCTGATCGCCACGCCCGACGGCGGTGGCCTCGTGGTCGACGAAGACAAGATGTCGCTCTATGGCAGGTGCACGCGTTTTCATAAGGGCCATGTCATCAAGGTCTAGCCATCAAGTAGGGCACGAGATGTGCGCAAAGTTTCCTTAACTTCGTGGCAAATTTTGCATTCCGAATGCTAATCTCGGAGTCATGAACGGCTTCAGAAAATTCTTTATCTCTACGACTCTTCTCGCTTCCGCATTTGCGTGGGCCACCCCCAAAACCATTCCCGCCCGCGTCGCACAGGCGACCTACGATTACCGTAAGGCGGCGGGCGCGTTGATCTCTGAGAGTGTCGATGGTTTTGTGAAGGTGGGGGTACGAATGGCGCTCGATGGGGCCAAGGGTTTTGCCGTGGCCTCGCTTGTTACCGACGTAGGCAATGCGGGCGGGGTTTACCAAGTGTACCGGGTGAACGAGTCGAGTGTGCCGATGCACCTCGCTTCGTTAGCTCTTTTTCCGGAGCCCAATATCACGCTGAGCAAAGGTGGGGTAGGTTCTCTGATCTCGGTGGGCTATCCCAAAGCGGGTTGGGCGAATGAGCCGGGCGCGGCCATTGTGGTCTCTTCCATGTCGCTGCAAAGCGATTCCGTTGCCAGCAACGAACCGCGTTCGTTTCCGACCACCACAGTGCGCGGCAAAAAAGAATGGACGGCCTTTGCGAAGACCTTGCCCGCCGCGAATGCGGTGGTTTATTGCAACTTCAAAAAAGACAAAGTCCTCGAGCCCTGCGCGGAATAATCACTCGCGTTTTTAAAGGTTCCGGCTGGCTGGCGCGAGGTTGGCAATGCGGATGGCTTCGAGGCTGTCGGGGCCGTAGCCATGGCTTTGGAGGATCTTCAAAATGAATGCCGTCTTGCCTTCGATGTAATCATCGATAGAGGTTGGAAACCTCGTGGCCAAATCAAACTTTAGCGATGCGTACTCATCTCTTAGTTTAGTATCGCCTTTGAGAGCTTCGCGTAGACATAGGTGATTCTTGAGGGCGATGCTGTTTTGCGGACACACGTACAAATGGTGCGCGTGGAGTGGCGACCTTGTTCTGAACGCTTCTCGGTCTTTGATTCCTAAGTCACCCCGGTGTTCGTAGCCCAGCGCACTCAATTTTTGTATCGCGAGGTTCAGAGACGACATGTCCGGAATGACGATATCGATGTCGATCACGGGTTTGGCGGCGAGCCCAGGCACCGAAGTGCTTCCAACGTGCTCTATTGAGATGGCAAAGTCTTGCACGGCGGGCCACAGCAACGCTTTCAGCTCGACAAAATGCTTGGCCCACGCTGCGTCATAGTTCTCAACGACCACGGATTTGGACATGGAGCAAAGTCTATCCATCTCTAAAAACATAGGCAAGGTTAGCTACTTTATAACTAGTGGCGGCATGCCAAACACTATGAAGAAATCTTGAACCACCACTGCGAAAATTCTGTGATAAACCAAATAGAGTCTTGAGGAGGACCACCCTAATGAAAAAGTTTTGGTTGTTGTCGCTTGCCGCGAGCACGTTGCTCTCGGTGGGGACGATCGCGCCGGCAAATGCTGCCGATACGCTGTTGGTAAATTCGAATGAAAATGTGGAGCGCCCGCGTCCGGGTCGCCCCGGCC
>Ga0247823_10004323_pt1 | contig 11422 bp, 13 predicted proteins | sample 13C_PalmiticAcid_2_FD_192426 | JGI IMG/M metagenome (GOLD analysis project Ga0247823, IMG submission 192426) | Soil microbial communities from agricultural site in Penn Yan, New York, United States - 13C_PalmiticAcid_Day30 | ecosystem: Environmental > Terrestrial > Soil > Agricultural land...
ATGCGCCGATGGTGATCGCCGAGCAGTTCGGGACGCTCGAAGCGCTGTTCCCCGGACGGATCGACCTCGGTTTGGGCCGTGCGCCGGGGTCGGACCAGCGCGTTGCGCGCGCCTTGCGCCGCACACTTGCGAGCGACGAGCGCCAGTTCCCGCAGGACGTGCTGGAATTACAGGCCTTCCTCGCCGGCGACGAGCAACTCGGCATCACTGCGGTTCCGGGTGCGGGCACGCACATCCCGCTGTGGATTCTCGGATCGAGCACCTTCGGAGCGCAGCTCGCGGCGATGCTCGGGCTGCCTTATGCGTTCGCCAGCCATTTCGCGCCCGACGCGCTCGACGAGGCGCTCGACATTTATCGCCGCCAGTTCAAGCCGTCGGCGCAGCTCGCCGAGCCCTATGCGGCCGCGGCGTTCAATGCCTTCGCCGCCGACAGCCGCGAGGAAGCCGAATTGCTCGCCTCGTCGCAGCAGCAGGCGTTTGTCGCGCTGCGAACGGGCAACCCGGGCCGGATGCAGCCCCCGCTTGCGGGCTACAAGGACAGCCTGCCGCCGAACGCGCGCGCGATCCTTGACCATGTGCTGCAATGCTCGGCGGTCGGCACCGTCGACGATATCGCGGCGGGGCTGAAGTCCTTCGTCGCGCGTACCGGTGTCGACGAGGTGATCATCGCATCGTCGATGCACGATCATGGCGCGCGCAAACATTCGCTCGCGCTGACGATGGAGGCGGCGAAAACGCTCTAGCGACGCTTGCCGCGCTGTGTTGACGCGCCTCGGACTGCGGCAGTATAGGAACTGCCCGACCAAGGGCGGCCCGCAAGGAGGGTCGCCTTTTTACTTTTGACTGAAAGGTGCCTGCCATGACGATCACGCCGCTGATGCCCGTATACCCCCGGTGTGGTGTACGTCCGGTTCGCGGCGAGGGCGCCTATCTGATCGGCGAGCGAGGCGAGCGCTACCTGGACTTTGCGAGCGGCATTGCGGTGAACCTCCTCGGCCACGGCCATCCGCACCTGACAAAGGCGATCCAGGATCAGGCCGCGACGCTGATGCACGTGTCGAACCTCTATGGCAGCCCGCAGGGCGAAGCCTATGCCGCGCGGCTCGTCGACAACACTTTTGCCGATACGGTTTTCCTGACCAATTCGGGCGCCGAGGCGGTCGAGTGCGCGATCAAGACCGCGCGGGCCTATCATTCGAGTGCGGGCAATCCCGAAAAGCACACGCTGATCACCTTCAACAACGCCTTCCACGGCCGCACGCTCGGCACGATCTCGGCAACCAATCAGGAGAAGCTGCGCAAGGGTTTCGACCCGTTGCTGCCGGGCTTCGCCTATGCGCCGTTCGACGACATCAACGCCGCGCTCGATCTGGTCGACGACAATACGGCGGGTTTCCTCGTCGAGCCGATCCAGGGCGAGGGCGGTATCCGCCCCGCGTCGCAGCCCTTCCTGCAGGCGCTGCGCGATATCTGCGACAAGCGCGACCTGATGCTCGTGTTCGACGAAGTCCAGTGCGGCGTCGCGCGCACCGGCCATCTTTATGCCTATGAACATTATGGCGTCACCCCCGACATCATGGCGAGCGCCAAGGGTATCGGCGGCGGCTTCCCGATGGGCGCGTGCCTCGCGACCGAAAAGGCCGCGCGCGGCATGGTCATTGGCACGCATGGTTCGACCTATGGCGGTAACCCGCTCGCGTGTGCGGCCGGGCAGGCGGTGCTCGACGTCGTGCTCGAAGAGGGCTTCCTCGACCAGGTGAAGGCGACCGGCGAGCGCCTGCGCGGTGCGCTCGAACAGCTGATCCCCAATCATGACGAATTGTTCGACAGTGTGCGCGGCGTCGGCCTGATGCTCGGACTCAAGCTCAATTCGGATAGCCGCGCGTTCGTCGCGCACCTGCGCGACAATCACGGGCTGCTGACCGTCGCGGCGGGCGAGAATGTCGTTCGCGTGCTGCCGCCACTCAACATCGACGACAGCCACATCGCCGAATTCATCGAGAAACTGTCAGCGGGCGCGGCGAGCTATACGCCGCCCGAAGTCTGATGCGGCACTTCCTGAACCTGTCCGATGCGGGCGGGGACGCGGTTGCCGCGATGCTCGCCGACGCGATCGATCGCAAGGCGGCGCGCGCGGGCTGGCCGAAGGGCAAGATCGATGCCGATGCGCCGCTTGCGGGACATGTGCTCGCGATGGTGTTCGAGAAGAATTCGACGCGCACCCGCGCGTCGTTCGACATCGCGATCCGCCAGCTCGGCGGTACCGCGATGATCATGGATGCGGGCGTGACGCAGCTCGGGCGCGGTGAGACGATCGCCGATACGTCGCGCGTGCTGTCGCGCTATGCCGACGCGATCATGATCCGCACCGACGACCATGCAAAGGTCGAGGAACTGGCCGAGTTTGCGAGTGTCCCGGTGATCAACGGCCTGACCGACCTGTCGCATCCGTGCCAAATCGTCGCTGACCTGCTGACGATCGTCGAAAGCGGGAAGGCGTTGCCGGGGCTCGAGCTCGCGTGGCTCGGCGATGGCAACAATGTCCTTTCCTCGCTGATCGAGGCGGCGGGGTTGTTCGGTTTCCACGTCCGTGCCGGGGTTCCGCAGGGCTATGATCCCGACCCGGCCTTCGTCGACGCCGCGCGCGCGAAGGGATCGCGTATAGACGTCGTGCGCGATGCGCGCGAGGCCGTCGCGGGCGCCGACCTTGTCGTCACCGACACCTGGGTGTCGATGGGGCAGGATCATGCGCACAACAAGATTGCGGCAATGGCGCCCTATCAGGTCGACGAGAAGCTGATGACGGCTGCGAAGTCCGACGCGATCTTCCTCCACTGCCTGCCGGCGCATCGCGGCGACGAAGTGGTCGATGCGGTGATCGACGGGTCGCAATCGCGCGTCTGGGATGAAGCCGAAAACCGTGTGCATGCGCAGAAGTCGATCCTGCTATGGGCGCTCGGGAAGTTGTGAGTTCGGACAAGTGAGCGAAATCATCGAAACCTGGTTTGATCAGCCTTTGCTGTTCACCATCGCCGAGCGCCATGTGCGCGGGCGCCTCGTGCGGCTTGGGCCGACGCTCAAGACGATCATCGCGGCGCACAATTACCCGCCGGTCGCCGAAAAGCTGCTCGCTGAAGCGCTCGTGCTCACCGTGCTGCTCGGATCGACGCTGAAAGACGAGAACGGCCAGATGACGTTGCAGGCGCAGACCGGCGGTGGGCCGGTCGAACTGCTCGTGTGCGATTATCGCGGCGGCGAGCTGCGCGGTTACCTGAAGTTCGATGCCGAACGGTTGGCCGAGGTCGGACCCGAGCCGACTTTGTTCGCGCTGTTCGGCGAAGGCTTTCTCGCGATCACCTTCGACCAGGCGACGACCGGCGAGCGTTACCAGGGCATTGTTCCGCTTGAAGGCGCTTCGATCGGCGAGGCGGCCGAGCATTATTTCGAGCAGTCGGAACAGATTTCGAGCCTGATCAAGCTCGCGGCGCGCCATGACGCCGAGGCGGGATGCCTCGCGGGCGGCCTGCTGCTCCAGCATCTGCCCGAGGGCGAGGTCGGTCGCGACCGGCTCCACGTGCGCCACGACAATCCCGAATGGGACCATGCGCGCACGATCGCCGCGACGCTCAAGGACGAGGAACTCACCGATCCCGCGACGTCGCTCGAAACACTTGCCTGGCGGCTGTTTCACGAGGACGAGGTGCGCGTCGAGCCGGGTGTGGCGGTGTCGCGCGGTTGTCGTTGCAGCACCGGTTATTTTGCCGGTGTTCTGGCGCAATTTCCCGCGGCCGAACGCGCGGACATGGCCGACGACGCGGGCAATATCGTCGTCGATTGCGCCTTTTGTTCGCGGATTTTCCCGATCCCGCTCGACGAAATTTCGGCAGGTTCCTGACCTGTCACTACCGACGAAGCGGTGTAATCTGGCGCCAAGCGGTTGAAATCGGGCGGACCCATTGCTAGCTAAGGGAGAACGGGGTCGCAGTTCAGCCCGGTCACGGGCGGCCAGTGGAAAAGGTGAAAATGGCGATCTTCTCTCCCTTCTTGCGATGGTCCCTCGCGGCCTGCGCGCTCGCCGGCGCGAGCGCGGTTCCGGCGCAGGCGCCGTCGCTGGCGATGCTCGACCGGCTCGAAAAGGGCAGCTGGCAGCTGCGCGAGCGCGGCAAGGATGGCGTGTTGCAAACCATCTGCGTCGGCGATGCGCGCAAGTTGATCCAAGTCTATCATCCGCGTGCGAGCTGTTCACGCTATATCATTGAAGACATGCCGAATGCGGTGACCGTCCATTACACCTGTCCCGGCGCCGGCCATGGCCGCACCAGCATCCGGAGCGAGACGAACCGCCTCGTCCAGATCGACACGCAGGGGATTGCAGAGGGCAAACCTTTCTCGCAGGCGATCGAAGCGCGGCGCACCGGCGGCTGCTGAGGCGAACGATATGTTAACCATCGGCTGCTAGAGGGGAGGCGCGGCATACCGTTGTGTGCCCATTCTCCCTAACGGCTGTCATGCCGAACTGGGCCGTGCGGCGATCGCCTCGCGGCCCGTTTCTTTGATGCGGTGCGGCTCTTGCGCCCCAGGCAACGCGGGCCTATCTGGCGCCGATGCAGCAAGTTTCCGGAAAAACGGTGATCGTCCTCCTGTCGGGCGGGCTCGACTCGATGGTTTGCGCGGGCCTCGCGCGCGAAGCGGGCGCGCGTATCGTCGCGCTGACGGTCGATTATAACCAGCGCCACCGCGTCGAGCTGGAATCGGCAGCGCGCATCGCCGACTATGTCGGCGCAGCCGAGCATATCGTCCTGCCGCTCGACCTGCGCCGCTTCGGCGGCTCGGCGCTGACCGCCGATATCGATGTGCCCAAGGACGGCGTACCCGAGGTTGAGGGCGGCGGCGACGTTCCGATCACCTATGTTCCGGCGCGCAACCTGATCTTCCTGTCGTTGACCTTGGGCCTCGCCGAGGCGCGGCAGGCGCAGGATATTGTCATCGGGGTCAACGCACTCGACTATTCGGGCTATCCCGACTGTCGCCCCGAATTCATCCAGGGCTTCGAGAAGCTCGCAGCGCTGGCGACGCGCGATGGCGACAAGGGCGTCGATTTCCACATCCACGCCCCGCTGCAACATATGACGAAGGCCGACATCGCCGCCGAGGCGTCGCGGCTCGGCATGGACGCGGGGATGAGCTGGTCGTGTTACGACCCGACACCCGAGGGCCTGCATTGCGGCGCGTGCGACAGCTGCCGCCTGCGGTCGAAGGGCTTCGCCGACGCGGGTCTACCCGACCCGACGCGCTACGCCTGAGCCGATGGCCTACGCCGTCAAAGAGATTTTCCTCACCCTGCAGGGGGAGGGCGCACGAGCGGGGCGGCGCGCGGTCTTCTGCCGCTTCGCTGGGTGCAATTTGTGGACCGGGCGCGAGAAGGATCGCGCCAAGGCGATCTGCCAGTTCTGCGACACCGATTTTGTCGGAACCGACGGGACTCTCGGCGGCAAATATCGCCATGCCGATGCGCTGGCCGATGTGATCGCCGAAGGCTGGGGGCAGGGGCGCGACGACCGCTATGTCGTGCTGACGGGCGGCGAGCCGATGTTGCAGGTCGACGACGCGCTGATCGACGCGCTCCATGCGCGCGGTTTCACGATCGCGATCGAAAGCAACGGCACCCTTCCGGTCCCGCGCAGCATCGACTGGATCTGCGTCAGCCCGAAGGCAGGCAGCGAACTGGCGCAATTGAGCGGGGACGAACTGAAGCTGGTGTGGCCGCAGCCGGGCAGCGATGTCGCGCGGCTCGCTTCGCTCGATTTCAAACATCTCCTCGTCCAGCCGCTCGACGATCCCCATGCCGCCGCCAATGTGCAGGCGTGCATCGATCTGGTGATGGACGATCCGCGCTGGCGCCTGTCGCTCCAGACGCACAAGAATCTCGGACTGCGCTAGGAGCTATTCGCTCTTTTTTGCGGCGGAATCGGCGGTGATCGCCTTTTTCGCGACGGGCATATCGACCGCCTCGGCGTTGTTGTCGCCTTCGCTTTCGGGTGTCGCTCCGTCTGCAGCATCCGCCTCGTCGGCCTTTGATGTTTCCTTCTTCGTGCCATCGTCGGGAACGCTGTTGTCGACTGCAGTGCCGTCGCTCGCGGCATCGTCGAGGATGATCATCGAATCGCTGACCGAACCCGGCTGAACCTCGACCGCGTCGAGCTTGGTCGTCGATTTGCCGGTGGTGTCGCTGCCGCCGCAAGCGGCGAGGGCGAGCAGGAAGAGCGATGCGAGAAGGGTGCGGGTCATGCGGCGTTCCTAGTCTTTCGGCGAAAGCTTGTCGAGAAAGGCCGGAAGCGCGCGAGCCAGCGCCGCGTCGACTTCGGCGAACGAAGCCGGGCGCCCCAATGCGGCGAGGCTGGTGACCGGAAATTCGGCGATGCCGCACGGCACGATGCCGCCAAAATGCGCAAGATCGGGCGCGACGTTCAGCGAAAAGCCATGCATCGTCACCCAGCGTTTCACGCGCACGCCGATCGCGCCGATCTTTGCCTCGCGCCCATCGGGCGCGTCGGTCCAGATGCCGATGCGCCCTTCTGCACGGCGCGCCTCGACCCCGAGCAGCGCGAGCGCCTCGATCACCCAGCCTTCGAGCGCCGAGACATAGGCGCGCACGTCGCGCCCGCGCCGCGTCAGGTCGAGCTGGACATAGCCGACGCGCTGGCCCGGGCCGTGATAGGTGTAGCGCCCGCCGCGGCCCGCATCATAGACCGGAAAGCGCGGGTCGAGCAGCTCGGCGGGATCGGCGCTCGTCCCCGCGGTATAGAGCGGCGGATGTTCGAGCAGCCAGATGCGCTCGCCTGCGCCTCCGGCATAAATTGCGGCCGCGCGTGCCTCCATGTCGGCGAGCGCCATGTCATAGGCGGTCAGGCCGGGACTGATGGTCCATTCGGGCGGGGAAAGCGGGTTCATCGCGCCGGCTATCTGGCGCGCCGGTGCGCCTTGCGCAAGGCCTTCGGCGCCGCGTGTCGACGGGGCTGGACAGGAGCGCCGAACATCGTCACCTTCGCGCCGACCGGGAAATCGAAAAAATGACGGGGTATCAATGGTAAAATTCGACATGGGTGCGGCGTGGGACGACACCCTGCAGCTCCTGAAATCGCACACCGCGCTGATTGGCGCGATCGCGGCGGTGTTCCTTTTCCTCCCCGCGCTCGCGGTGGCGTGGTTCGGCCCGGCGCCGATCGAACCGCCGGCGGGGGCTGATGTGAACCAAGTGATGGCAAGCTTCCGGGAAAGCTTTCGCCAGATGATCCCCGGACAGGTCGCAATCGCGCTCTGCACGCTCATCGGAACGGCGGGCATCCTGCGGCTCTGGCTGTCGCGCAGCGGGATCAGCGTCGGCGAGGCGTTGACCTTTGCACTCACCGTCTTTCCCACGATGCTCGCGATCCAGATCCTGTGCGGCATCGCGATCGGCTTTGGCTTCATCCTTCTCATCATCCCCGGCCTCTATCTGATCGGGCGGCTCGCGCTCGTCGCACCGGCGGTAGCGGATCGCGGTATCTTTAATCCGTTCGAGGCGATCCGTACGAGCTGGGCGCTGACGCAGGGCAATGGCTGGGCGATCTTCTTCTTCCTGTTCCTCGTCGCGCTGGTGATCGTCATTGCGGCGCTGATCATCGGCGGAATCCTGTCGGTGATCGCCGGCAGCGAACCGGGGTTCGGCCGTATGCTCGGTGGCTTCGTCGAGGCCGCGTTCGGCGCGATTGGAAGCCTGGTCTCGGTTGCTGTGTCGGCCTCCGCCTATCGACAACTCGCGCTTCGGACGTCGTCCGACGTGTTCAAGTGACAGGGGCCATCAACGAAAAGAAACGTGTCGCAACCAGGGTGAGGCCGTCTGGCTCAGCCCGTCTCGAATGAAACTTGGGAGTGAGTGGTTCATAAAAGCAGGGGAAGTGACATGACAAAGATGAGTATCGGTGCGGCTTTCTCGGAAACCTTCGCGTTTCTGAAGGCAAATTGGCAGCAAATGCTGTTGTGGGTTGGCGGCGCGTTGGTCGTCGTTGGCTTGCTCGGTTACCTGTTCCTCGGATCGACCTTCTCGGCGATGGCGCTGGCGCCCAATGATCCGTCGCTGGTGATGGGCGCAATCGGCAAGATTTTCCTGTTTGCGCTGATCGCCGCGGTCATCCTTTACGGCGTGTCGATGCTGATCTGGCGCGGCGGGCTGCATCCCGGCGAAGCGCCCAATTTCGCTTGGGCGTTCCAGGCCGGCCCGGCCTTCGCTTTCGGCATGTTCGTCGTCATGTTGGCGGCATATATCCTCATCTTCATCGTCATGTTCATCCTGACGCTGATCTTCGGCGCCGCGCTGGGCGGGATGGGCGCTTTGTCTCCCTCCGCGCTGGAATCGGGAGCTGCTGGCGCAGTGGGCGGCGGAGCGATCTTCCTGATGATCATCCTCTATATCGCGGTGATCGTGTTCATGCTGTGGGTGCAGGCGCGCTTCTCGGTCGCCGGTCCGGTGATGGCTGACCGCCTGACGCGCAATCCGGTGACGGGCCTTGGCGAATCGTGGCGGCTGACCGGGGCGTCGCAGTGGTCGATCGTCGGCTTCTACCTGCTCTTCACGATCGGCATCTTCATCTATGCGCTGATCGCGGGCATGATTTTCGGGGGCATCCTCGGCGCCATCGCAGGGGGCTCGGTCGTCGGCGCGATCCTGACGATGATCGTCATGGCGGCAGCGGTCTATCTGCCGATGATCATGATATCCTTCTCGATGCCGATCGGCATCTATCGCGCGCTTGCACCGCGTGCATCGGGTGACGTTTTCGCCTGATCGCCGGTCAAAGAAGCAAGGGGGCGCCTCCGATAACGGGGGCGCCCTTCTTGTTTCAGCTCCATTTTGCGAGCGGGGGCAGGCTCATCAGGATCGCGTCGATATTGCCGCCGGTCTTGAGTCCGAACAGCGTGCCGCGATCGTAGACAAGGTTGAATTCTGCATAGCGACCGCGCCAGATCAGCTGCGCGTCGCGCTCGGCTTCGGTGAAGGAGAGTCCCATCCGTCGCCGCACGATCTGCGGGAAGATGTCGAGGAATGCCTCGCCTACCTCCCGTGTCAGCTGGAAATTGCGGTCGAACTCGGCGTCGTCGCCGCATTCGAGATGGTCGTAAAAGATGCCGCCGACGCCGCGATGGACGCCGCGATGCGGGATGTAGAAATAATCCTCGGCCCATTTGGCATAGCGTTCATAGACGTCGGGGCCGAAAGGCGCGCACGCCGCACGCAGCCGCGCGTGAAAGGCGTCGGTGTCTTCCTGGTAGGGAATCGGCGGGTTGAGGTCGGCGCCGCCGCCGAACCAGCGCTTCGTCGTCGCGAGGAAGCGCGTGTTCATATGCACCGCGGGCACATGCGGGTTCGCCATATGCGCGACGAGGCTGATCCCGGTCGCAAAGAAGCTGGGGTCTTCGCCCGCGCCGTGAATCGATGCGGCGAAATCGGGGGCGAACTGCCCGCCGACGGTCGAGACGTTGACCCCGACCTTTTCGAATACCTGGCCCGTCATCACGCCGCGCACACCGCCGCCGCCTTCGCCGGGCGCCAGGCCGTCGGCTTCGCGGTCCCACGGCGTATAAGCGAAGCGCGCATCGCTGCCCGCCTCGGCTTCGATCTTCTCGAATTCTGCGCAGATGCGGTCGCGGAGCGATTCGAACCAGTCGCGTGCCGCCTGTTGCTGGGGATCGAGCGAGATCATGCCGGAAAGCCTTTCGTTTGCCTGAGCGCCTCGGCGAGCGCGATGCCAGCCGCGACCGCGACATTCAAGGAGCGAAAGCCCGCCTGCATCGGAATCGCGACCCGCGCGGCCGCGGCGTCGTGAACATGCGGCGGTACGCCCGAAGATTCGGCGCCAAGCAGCAACACGTCGTCCGCCTCGAACGCAAAGGCGGGCAGGGGCGTCGCGCCCGCCGTCGTCAGCAGCACGATGCGCCGCCGGGCCTCGACGCTCCATTGGTGGAAGCTGCCCCAGTCGGAATGGCGGCGCACGTTCGCCCTTACGGCATAGTCCATTCCCGCACGTTTCAGCGCGCCGTCGGAGAAGGGGAAGCCGCACGGCTCGATGATATGCGCGGCTACGCCGAAACAGGCGGCGGTGCGCAATGTCGTTCCGACATTGCCCGCGATATCCGGCTGAAACAGGGCGATTTCCATAAATGGCCCATAGCTGCCGCCGCCGGAGGAATCGAGAGGTCTCGGCCCGGCGCCTTCCTACAGTAACAGAAGCGGAAATTGCCTGTTGGCAAGCCCGGACAGTGCGGCTATCAGGCCCGCAATTCCCGGAGGGGCCGCCGGGTTGTGCGCTTTCGTGCGCGTGCAACAGGGGCGGCCATTCTTCGAGAACTTTTGTTAGTTCACCCATGCAAGGGCAGTCGAATGGCCAGTGAATCTGAACTCAACGCCGGTATCGAAGATGGCGTACGCCGCCGGGATTTCATCAATATTGCGGCAGTGAGTTTCGCTGGTGTCGGTTCGGTTGCGGTGGTGTTGCCGCTGCTCAACCAGATGAACCCGTCGGCCGACGTGCTCGCGCTGTCGACCACCGAAATCGACATTTCGGCGATCCAGCCCGGTCAGGCGATCAAGACCAGCTGGCGCAAGCAGCCGGTGTTCGTGCGCAACCTTGTCGCCAAGGAAATCGCCGAAGCCAAGGCGGTGCCGATGGGCGACCTGCGCGATCCCGAAACGATCGACCAGCGCACCAAGCCCGGCAAGGAAAACTGGCTGATCACGCTCGGCGTCTGCACTCACTTGGGCTGCGTGCCGCTCGGCGCTGCGGAAGGCGAGAACAAGGGCGACTTCGGCGGTTATTTCTGCCCGTGCCACGGTTCGCACTACGACACCGCGGCGCGCATCCGTAAGGGCCCGGCACCCAAGAATCTGGTTGTGCCGCCCTATGAATTCAACAGCGACACCGTCGTGACGATCGGCTGAGGAGCGAGATAAGATGAGCTTTCCCTGGGCCAAACCCTATGAGCCGACGCATCCGCTGATGAAGTGGATGGACGAGAAGCTGCCGATTCCGCGCCTCGTCTACAATGCCACGGGCCCCGGCTATCCGGTCCCGCGCAACCTCAACTATTTCTGGAACTTCGGCGTCCTCGCCGGCGCCGCACTGATGATTCAGATCATCACCGGTATCGTTCTGGCGATGCACTATGCCGCGAACGCGAGCGTCGCGTTCAATTCGGTCGAGCATATCATGCGAGACGTGAACGCTGGCTGGTTCATCCGCTACGCCCACATGAACGGCGCGAGCATGTTCTTCATCGTCGTCTATCTGCACATCTTCCGCGGCCTTTATTACGGTTCGTACAAGGCGCCGCGCGAAATGGTGTGGCTGCTCGGCGTCGTGATCTTCCTCCTCATGATGGCGACCGC
>Ga0247823_10004324_pt1 | contig 11421 bp, 6 predicted proteins | sample 13C_PalmiticAcid_2_FD_192426 | JGI IMG/M metagenome (GOLD analysis project Ga0247823, IMG submission 192426) | Soil microbial communities from agricultural site in Penn Yan, New York, United States - 13C_PalmiticAcid_Day30 | ecosystem: Environmental > Terrestrial > Soil > Agricultural land...
GACTCCTTCGTCGGCAAAGGCCCAGATGAACATGCCGGCACCGACCGGCGAGGCGGATAGGGCTTTCCAATAATCGTCGAGACCCGCGCCCGCGCCGCCATCGTACAAGGCGTGCAATATCTCGGTCGGCATCAGCAGATGCTTGCCCGCCAGCCGGCGCGTCAGATCGGCATAATTCGAATAATGCTTGGTATCCACGTCGTCGTGCAACTCCCAAGGGTGCAACACGCGGCGGTTCTGAGGATCGTAGAGCGCGAACTCGCCGTCCAGATCGCGGTTCCAGCCGCCTTCATTGCCATTATCCCAGAATAGAATGCTTGGGTGATTGACGTCGCGCTCGACCATCTCGCGGACCAACTGGCGGCCGATATGCGTTCCATGCGCCTTCTGCCAGCCGCTCAGCTCGTCGAGAACATAGAGGCCGAGTTCATCGGCAGCTTCCAGCAGTGCCGGGTCGGGAGGGTAATGCGACATGCGCACGGCGTTCATGTTCATCGACTTGATCAGTCGTACGTCGGCCCAATTGTCCTCGTCGTTCAGCGCCCGTGCGGTATTGGGTCGAAAGCTGTGCCGATTGACGCCTTTCAGGAGGATGCGCTGGCCGTTGAGATAAAGGCCGTCGCCCGGACGGAGCTCGAAGGTGCGGAAGCCGAAGCGTTCGGTCCATGCATGGACCGCCATATCGCCTTTGAAGAGAGTCAACTGCAGCGAATAGAGATTGGGCGTCTCCGCAGTCCAGAGCCTCGGCGCTTCCACGCGGCTCGCGATCCGCAGCTTGCCCGCACCACCGGCGGGGATCGCCTTCGAAAAGGCGGAGCCGACCGGCTTGCCGCTCTGATCGACTATCCGACCCTCGATACGCGTCGCCTCCTTGTCGGCGGCGATCCGCACATCAGCGGTGAGGCTGCCGTCCGCACGGGCGTCGATGGCGACATGGTCGATCGCTTCCATTGGCGAGATCTCGAGCCAGACGGGGCGAAAGATGCCGCCGAACACCCAATAATCCGCGGCGCGTTCGGCGCGATCGGTCAGCAGATCGGCCGAAGCCTTGGAAACCTCGACTTCGACCACATTCTCTTCGCCGGGCTTCAGCATCGTCGTCACGTCGTATTTGAAGCGATAGAAGCCGCCTTGATGCACCGGTCCCGCCGCGACGCCGTTCACCTTCACCGCCGCGTCGGTCATCACGCCTTCGAATACTAGGCCGACGCGTTTGTCCTTCAGTTTCGCAGGCGGGGTGAAGCGAAGCGTATAGAGGCCGCGCTCGTCGCTGCGACCCGAGCCCTGGTCCCCGTAGCTATAGGTCCCGAAGCCGTGTTGCTCCCAATTTGACGGAACGGGGATGGTGGTCTTCTCTCCAGCCCGCCGGCCCCCGGTGACGGTGAAACCCCATGGCGTGGCATCCTTGGGGCCCTTGCCGGAGAGATAAATCCGCTCGGTCCTGAGTGCGTCGTCGATCTGTGCGGAAGCGGGACAGGTCGCAAGGACAAGAGCCGCTACGGCGGTTACGCAGCGTCCGGAAAGACTGATCACCATGCCTGCTCCCTATTCGACACCGCATGGCTAGAACCAACGCGCCACCGCACTATCCTTCCGAACCCTGGAGGGAGCAATGGTCTGGGCGCTTCCGCGGGGGCTTGTCAGCAACGGCCGGGTGCCGCATCGATGCAATACAGCTCTAATCGGGGTAGCATCTTGCGCGTCCATTTCTTTGCCGCCGTCTCGGCCGTAGCTCTTTCCGCTTGCATCATTACCGGCAGCCTCGCCTCTCCGGCGGCGCAACAGGCCACTGCTGCGCCTGCGACCCAGGCGGAGGCATCCGCAGCGCTTCACGCGCTGTTCGAGGCGAGCGACGAGGACAGTCTGCGCCGAAATCCGGTCAACGCGCTGTTCCGGGGCGACATGCGCTACGCCGATCAGCTCGGGGATGGCATCAGCGATGCCTATTTCGATGCCGAGCGCGCGGCGGGCGAGAAGGACCTTGCGGCGCTCGGCCGGATCGATCGTGCGCTACTGTCGACCACCGACCAGCTCGCTTACGATATCTTCAAATGGCAGACCGAGCTCACCCTTCGCTCGCTGACCGCCGACATCCTCCCGCTGACCGCGGTACGACCGATCGATCACTTCACCGGCATTCACACTTTCTATCCCGACCTCGCCTCCGGCCAGAGCGCGGCGCCGTTCAAGACGGTCAAGGATTATGAGAACAGCATCAAGCGCCATCGTCGCTATGCGTGGATGATCGACGCGGCGATCGGGCGGTTCCGCGAGGGGATGGCGTCGGGCGTCGTCCAGCCGAAGCTCGTCGTCCGCAACGTCATCGACCAGCTCGACCTCCAGCTTGCGCAAGGCGTCGAGGGGTCGACCATGTATGCGCCGCTCAAGGCCTTTCCGGCCGATATTCCGGCAGCCGACCAGGCGCGGCTGCGCACCGCGACCGCCGCTGCCATCCGCGACGAGATCCGGCCGGCCTATCAGCGCCTGCGCGACTTCCTTTCCAAGGAATATCTGCCGGTCGCACGCGAGGGCGTCGGCCTCGTCCACATGAAGGGTGGACCCAAGCTCTATTCGTACCTGATCGAAGAGAATACCACTCTGCCGCTGTCCGCCGACGCGGTGCATCGTCTCGGCCTCAGCGAAGTCGCGCGGATCCATCGCGAGATGGAAGCAGTCAGGAAGCAGGTCGGCTTCAAGGGCACGCTGCACGATTTCTTCGAACATCTTCGCACCGGCGCCGACTTCCGTCCGGCGAGCAAGGAGGCGCTCCGCGACGAATATTATGCGATCGGAAAGCGCGTCGACGCTCGGGTCGGCGAGATCTTCTCGACCTTGCCGAAGTCGCCGCTCGAAATCCGTCCGGTGCCCGAATATCGCGAGAAGAACGATGCCGGCGGCTCCTATATGCAGGGCGCACCCGATGGATCGCGGCCGGGCGTCTTCTATTACAACACCTACGATCTCCCCTCCCGATCGACATGGGGGCAGGAGACCCTCTATCTGCACGAGGGCGCGCCGGGCCATCACTTCCAGATCAGCCTTGCGCAGGAGAACGAAGCCCTTCCCAAATTCATGCGCTTCGACGGCAACACCGCCTATGTCGAGGGCTGGGCGCTGTATGCCGAAACGCTTTGGGACGAACTCGGCATGGAGACCGATCCGTATCAGCGCTTCGGCGGACTCAACGACGAGATGCTGCGCGCCATGCGCCTCGTCGTCGACACCGGCATTCACGCCAAGGGTTGGACTCGCGACCAGTCGATCAAATACATGCTCGACAACAGCTCGATGGGACGCACCGACGCGACCAGCGAAGTCGAGCGCTACATCGCGATGCCGGGGCAGGCGCTGGCCTACAAGATCGGGCAGCTCAAGATTCTCGAGCTGCGTGCCAAAGCCGAGCGGGCGCTGGGCAAGAAGTTCGACCTCAAGGAGTTCCACGCGCAGGTGCTGATGACCGGCGCGCTTCCGATGAACATCCTCGAGCAGAAGATCGATCGCTGGATCGCATCCAGAAAGTCCTGACGGCTCCTGCCCCGCTCGTCCGACCGGACGACGGGGCCGTTCCGGGCTCGCCGCCGGAGGAAGCTGCCGGGATCCGCACTGCCCCCGTGACCTTTCGGGTCGAGATCCCTATCTTGGCGTCCAATGGCAAGAACCAAAACAAAAGCAGGGCTGCCCACGCGGCAGCAAATCATCGATTTCATTTCGACCTCGGACGTTCCGGCGGGCAAGCGTGAGATCGCGCGCGCCTTCGGACTTTCGGCGCAGGAGAAGATCGCGCTCAAGGCGCTTCTGAAGGATATGGCCGACGAGGGGCTGATCGACAGCGCCCCCGGCCGCGCCTTTCACAAGATGGGCGGGCTCCCGAAGGTGACGGTGCTCCGCGTGACCGACGCCGATGGCGACACGGTTTGGGCAGTGCCCGAGCGCTGGGAGGCGGAGGGCATTCCGGTGCCACGGCTGCGCGTGCGCGAGCAGCGCGGCAAGCGTTCGGCGCTGGGCGTCGGCGACCGTATCCTCGCACGCACCGAAGAGGCCGGCAATGGCTGGATCGCGCATCCGATGAAGAAGCTCGCGGGTGGCGAAGAGCAGATGCTCGGCGTGGTCCATGAGGAAGGCGGGCGGCTCTATCTGCAGGGCGTCGAGAAAAAAGAGCGCCACAGCTATCCGATCTCGGAGCGCAACGGCGCCGAGCCGGGCGATCTCGTGCTGGCGAACAAGGCCGGCAAGCCGCCACGGATCTTCGCGCACGTCACCCAGCGGTTGGGCGATCCGTTCGCGCCGCGCAGTTTCTCGCTGATCGCGATCCATCGCCACGGCATCCCCAATGTCTTTTCAGACGAACTGCTCGCCGAGGCCGAGCGCATCTCCAAGCAGCCGCTCGGCGAACGCGAGGACCTGCGGCACCTGCCGATCGTGGCGATCGACCCGGCCGATGCGCGCGATCATGACGACGCGGTCTGGGCCACGCCCGACGACGATCCGAAGAACGAAGGCGGCTGGAAGGCCGTGGTCGCGATCGCCGATGTCAGCTTCTACGTCCGCCCGGGCTCGGAGCTCGACCGCGAGGCGCGCAAGCGCGGCAATTCGGTCTATTTCCCGGATAGGGTCGTGCCGATGCTGCCCGAGATCCTCTCGGCGGAGGTCTGCTCGCTCAAGGAGGGCGAGGATCGCGCCGCATTGGTCTGCCATCTGCAGGTCGGCAAGCAGGGCGAGCTCAAGAGCTGGCGCTTCACCCGCGCGGTGGTCAGCATCGCCGCCAACATCGCGTATGACGATGCCCAGACGATCATCGACGGGCCGAAGAGCGCGCGTGCCTTGCTCGACGATCGCTTCGCCCCCGGTGCGGAGAAGCGCGGCGAGATCGAGCCGGCGCTTCGCCACCTCTGGGATTGCTGGCGCGCACTCAACAAGGCGCGCGAGAAGCGCGAGCCGCTCGACCTCGATCTGCCCGAGCGGCGGATCGTGCTCGATGAGATGGGGCGGATCCTGTCGGTCGCCCCGCGCGAACGGCTCGATGCGCACAAATTGATCGAGGACTATATGATCGCGGCCAACGTCGCCGCGGCCAAGGCGCTCGAGGCGAAGAAGGCACCGGTGATGTACCGTGTCCACGAGCCTCCGGCGCGCGAGAAATTGGTCGCGCTCAAGGAATATCTCAAGACCTGGGATATGGAATTCGCGCTGGGGCAGGTGATCAAGCCAGCGACCTTCAACCGCATCCTCGAGCTGGTCGGCGAGGCCGATTTCCGTGACGAAGTGATGCAGCAGGTGCTGCGCAGCCAGACCCAGGCCTATTACGGGCCCCAGAATGCCGGGCATTTCGGGCTGTCGCTGGGAAGCTACGCGCACTTCACGTCGCCGATCCGCCGTTATGCCGATCTGATCGTCCATCGCTCGCTGGCCGAGGCGTACAAGCTCGGGCCGGGCGGGCTCACGTCCGAGGAAGCCGGATCGATGGAGCGGATCGGCGAGAGTATCTCGACGCTCGAGCGCCGGGCGATGGAGGCTGAGCGCGAGACGATCGACCGCTATGTCGCCGCCTATCTCTCGGCGCATGTCGGCGAAGTGATGGACGCGCGGATCACCGGGGTGCAGAATTTCGGCTTCTTCGCGACGATCGACGGGATCGGCGGCGACGGACTGGTCCCGGTGCGCGATCTGGGCACCGAATATTTCCGTTACGACGAGGCGAGCCAGCGGCTGATCGGCGAGGATAGCGGCGAATTCTTCGCAATGGGCCAGCGGCTCAAGCTGCGGCTGGCCGAAGCCAACCCGATCACGGGAGCGTTGCGCTTCGAGCTTCCCGACGGCAAGGGATCGGCATCGAGCAGCGGCGGTCGCGAGGAACGGGGCAGGGCGCCGAAGCGCGTGATCAAGCATCGCGGCCGTCCGGCGAACATCCGCCATCAGGGGCGTAAACGATAGGATATTGAGCCCCGGCCGCTCGCGTGCCAGCCTGCGGTGTTGGCGAGGGGACATGCAATGGTCGCAGCATCACCGGGGTTCCGTCGATCATCGCCGCGATGATGTCGCGGGCGCGGCGGCGGATCGCCGATCATTTCTGCGTCCACCACGCGATCAGCGCCGAGGATGCGGTTGCCTTCGTGCCGCAGAGCGTAGTCGAGCGCAGCCAGTTCGCGCGAATGCTGGCGCGCGGTGTCGTCCGCGACGCGGGGGCGGGGCAATATTGGCTCGACATCGAGGCCTATCGGGAGGAGATCGAGGCGCGGCGCCGCAAACTCGTACCGATCGTCATCCTGCTTGCCGTGGTGATCGCGGGCCTGATCCTGCTCGGCTATCGCAGCTGACCGGCCTTAAATTGACTCAGTTGGCGGAAACGCGATTCATCTCGCAACATTCTTGCGCGCTATTCGCATGCCGATCCCAATTTCTTCGACCATTTGAAAGAGCGGCGGCGCAAGCCGGCCGCCCGATCCCAGCATCCGAAATCCTATATTGCAAGCGCGGTCATTCGATCGCGAACGTCAGCCCGGCCTTTTCCTCGAGCCGCTTCCTGAGCGGTTCGGCCATCAGCGCGCCGGCGGTCCAGATGCCGCCCTCGCCAGACACGTCGCGGATCAGGCAGAGCGCGCTTTCCGCGATCATCTTGCTGGTCGAGCCATAGCCGGGATCGCGATCGCCCTTGACCGATGCGGTGAGGCGCTCGCCCGACGGCATCTCGGCGACGAAGGCGATGTCGTAAAAGCCGGTCTCACGCTCTTCCTTGCCCGGTCCCTCGCCGGGCGCGGGGCCCTTGTCCGAATTCATCGGGTTCATCTTGGCGATCGCCTCGGCGGCAGCCTTGCCCATGTCGCCGAGACCCGGCGCGACCATCATCTCGTCATATCGGAAATCCTCGCCATAAGGATGGCCGGCGAGGAAGTTGGTGCGGTGGACGTTCTTGGTGTTGATCACCGCCATCATGAACGGCGCCACCCACGCCCCGACGGCTTCGTCATATTCGGGCAGCACGCCCTTGGGCTGGCTCGGCCCCTCGAAGCCGGGGGTGAGCGCGAAGGGATCGATCAGCGCCTTGAACACCGCGGGATCCTTGGCGGCGGCCATCGCGGTCGCCTTGCCGCTGGCGAAAGTGCCGCCCGAAAAGGTGCCCTTCATCGCGCGGACGCGGCCCTTCACGCGCGGCGCCGGCTTGCCGAACTTCGCGATGGCGGCCTGCTCGACAGTCCATACGCCGAGATCGAAAGGGATCGAATCGAACCCGCAGGAGAAGACGATCCGCGCTCCGCTGGCCTTGGCGGCGTCGTGATATTTGCCGATCATCGCGTGCATGAAATTGGGCTCGCCGCACAGATCGACATAGGCGGTTCCGGTTTCGACGCACGCGGCGAGCAACGGCTCGCCATAAAGCTGGTAGGGGCCGACGGTGGTGATCACCACCTGCGCGCGGGCAGTCATCGCCTTCAGCGCCGCGGGGTCGTCGGCATTGGCGGTGAGGAGCGGGGTATCCGCCGGGGCGCCGATTTCGTCGCGCACCGCCTGCAGCTTGCTGAGCGAGCGGCCGGCCATCGCCCATTTCACGTCGCCATAATTGGCCGCGAGATATTCGGCGACGAGGCGTCCGGTGAAGCCGGTGGCGCCATAGACGATGATCTCGAAGTCGCGATCGGCCATTTCTCTCTCCCGCTCGCCGGTTCCGTACCGGGTTTTCTAAAGTCTAGATCGCGGGAAGGCGCAATGCCAGTCGATCTTGTCCGGAACTCCGGATCTTCGCGCTCAGGCCTGGTTGAATTGCAGTGCCGCGAGCCGCGCATAGAGGCCGCCGGCGCCGACCAGCTCGGCATGGCTGCCGGTCTCGACGATGCGGCCTTCGTCCATGACGAGGATCCGGTCGGCGGCGCGGACGGTGGCGAGGCGGTGGGCGATGACGAGTGTGGTGCGATTGGCCATCAGCCGCTCGAGCGCGTCCTGGACGAGGCGTTCGCTTTCGGCGTCGAGCGCCGAGGTGGCTTCGTCGAGCAGCAGGATCGGCGCGTCGCGGAGCAATGCGCGGGCGATCGCGATGCGCTGGCGCTGGCCGCCCGACAGGCGCGCGCCGGCTTCGCCGAGAAAGGTGTCGAGCCCTTGCGGCAGCTCGCGGAGGAAATCGGCCGCATTGGCGGCTTCGGCGGCGGCCCAGATCGCGTCGTCATGCGCATTCCACGCACCGTAGCGCAGATTGTCGCGTGCCGAGGCACCGAAGATCACCGTGTCCTGCGGAACGATCGCCATGCGGGCGCGGATCTCGGCGGGGTCGGCCTGGCGGACGTCGACGCCGTCGACACGGACGCTGCCGGTTTCGGGATCGTAGAAGCGCTGGAGCAGCTGGAACAGAGTCGACTTGCCCGCGCCCGACGGGCCGACGACCGCGACGGTCTCGCCGGGGCGGATGTCGAGCGAGAAATCGGCGAGCGCCGAGACCTCGGGGCGGGTCGGATAGCGGAAGGTGACCTGATCGAACGCGACCGCGCCCTGCGGCGGCTGCGGGAGCGGCACCGGGTTGGCCGGCGCGGCGATGTCGGGCTGCTCGCGCAGCAATTCGGCAAGGCGGCTGGCGGCACCCGAGCCGCGGAGCAACTCGCCATAGACTTCGGTCAGCGCGCCGAACGAGCCGGTGACGAGCCCCGCGGTGATGACGAACGCAGTGATCGATCCGCCCGAGATGCGGCCCTCGGCGACGCCGTACACCGCGTCCCACATGATCAGCGTGATCGCAGTGAAGAGCAGGCCGATCACCGCCGCGGTCATCACCGCGCGGAGCGCGAAGCGGCGTTTGGCGGCGTTGAAGCTGCTGGTGACGGCGCCCTCGAAGCGTTCGGCCTCGCGATTCTCCTGCCCAAAGGCCTGGACGATGCGCATCGCGCCCAAGGTCTCCGACGCGATCGATCCGATATCGGCGACGCGATCCTGGCTGGACCGCGACAGCGTGCGGACGCGGCCGCCCAGCCAGACGATCGGCAGGACGATCACCGGGATGCCGATGATCAGAAAGCCGGCGATCTTGGGGGCGAGGGTGAACAGATAGATGATTCCGCCCACCCCGGTGAGCAGGTTCCTGAGCGCGGTCGAGACGGTGTTTCCGACGACCATTTCGACGATCGCGGTGTCCGAGGTGAGCCGCGAGGCGATCTCCGAGGGGCGGTTTTCCTCGAACCATTTCGGCGGCAATCGGAGCAGATTGCGATGCACTGCCATGCGCATGTCCGCGACGGTGCGCTCGCCGACCCAGGAAACGAAGAAGAAGCGCACCGCGGTGGCGACCGCGAGCGCCAGGACGACGAGCAGCAGCCCCTGGAAATAGACGCCGATCTTGCTGGTATCGGCGCCGGCGGCGAAGCCGTTGTCGACGATCTGCTTGAAGGTGCGCGGGACCCATAAGGTCGCGACCGACGAGGCAATCAGGGCCAAAGTCGCCACTGCCAGCTGGAGCGGATAGCGGCGGGTGAAGCTCCAGACGACGAGCAAATTGCTGAGCTTGCGCCGGGGCTGAGGTGCGGGCGCAGGCGGGACGGGTTCGGCCATGGCGCGCGGACTAGCGTGAATGCGGGGGAAGGGGAACCGTCTCTTGTCTCCCTCTCCGATGGGAGAGGGGTTGGGAACTCGTCTCATATTTGGAACATTTGGTATGACAACGTTGCACCGCAGCACGGCGCACTCTATTAGTAAGATAAGTCGCCACCGTTCCAACGGGTGACGGTGGAAGGAATTTGATGCTCTACGACGCATACGAGATTCAGCGCTCGCTCCTTGCCGGTGCCAGCGCCTGGGCGAATTTCTCCGCGGGACTGCTCAACAATCCGGCCAACCCCTTCGCCTATTTCGGCGGCGGGCCGGTGCTCGCCTCCGCGCTGGAAGTGTTCGCGCACGCTTCGGCACCGCGCGGCAAGCCCGATTTCGGGCTCGACTTCACGACGATCGAAGGCAAGCAGGTCGAAGTGCACGAGGAGATCGTGCTGCGGAAGCCGTTCGGGCAATTGAAGCGCTTCGTTCGGACGGGCGTCGAAGGCGGCCCCAAATTGCTGATCGTCGCGCCGATGTCGGGCCATTATGCCACGCTGCTGCGCGGCACGGTCGAGCGGATGCTCCCGGTCGCCGACGTCTACATCACCGACTGGCGCGACGCGAAGCTGGTGCCGACGAGCGAGGGCCGTTTCGACCTCGACGACTATATCGACTATCTGACGGCGTTTCTCGCGCATATCGGCGCGCAGGGCGATCCGCGTGCGCACATGCTGGCGGTGTGCCAGCCCTCGGTCCCGGCCTATGCCGCCGCGGCGCTGATGAGCGCCGACAAGCATCCCAATCGGCCCAGGACGCTCACCATGATGGGCGGCCCGATCGACACCCGCGAGGCGCCGACCGCAGTCAACACCCTCGCCACCGAGCGGCCGCACAGCTGGTTCGCGCAGAATGTGATCGCGACGATCCCGGCGACCTATCCGGGCGCGGGGCGGCGGGTCTATCCGGGCTTCCTGCAGCTCGCAGGGTTCATGACGATGAACCTCGGCAGTCACATGGTCAGCCATTGGGAGATGTTCAAACACCTCGTCCAGGGCGACGGCGAAGGCGCCGATTCGACCATGAAATTCTACGAGGAATATCGCAGCGTCTGCGACATGACCGCCGAATTCTATCTCCAGACGATCGATGTGGTGTTCCAGAACCATGCGCTGCCCAAGGGCGAGATGCTGCATCGCGGGCGCCGGGTCGATCCGTCGGCGATCACCGACATCGCGATCCTCGCGATCGAAGGCGAGCGCGACGACATCTCCGGGCTGGGGCAGACCAAGGCAGCGCTGACCATCGCCGACAAGCTGCCGGCGAAGCTCAAGAAGTACCACATGGCGGCCGAAGTCGGCCATTACGGCATCTTCAACGGATCGAAGTGGCGCACGAAGATCGCGCCGGTGCTCGAGCAGTGGATGGCGCAGCACGGCGGGTAAAGCGTCTGCCTTCCGCCTTCTGCCTAGAATCGTCACCCCGGCCTTGTGCCGGGGTCCACGGTGCCGCGACGGAAAGGCTGGAGGCTCTCGCTTCTCGTCCAGCCGCTTGGTGAACCCCGGCACAAGGCCGGGGTGACGGCGGATTAGATCGTGAGGTTTCGGTCAGTCGTACGCCGTGACCAACATGCTCCACGCGAGCAATGCGAGCAGCCCCCAGATCGTCACCACGATCAGCACGCCGCCCCAGCTGACCGGGCGGCGCGTGGCGATCTCGGCCCTGGCGCGATGTTCGGCGAACTGCTCGGGCGCGATCATCTTCTCGAACAGCCAGATTCCGATCGGAATCAGGATCGCATCGTCGAGCAATCCGAGGACCGGGATGAAATCGGGGATCAGGTCGATCGGCGACAGCGCGTACGCCGCCACCAGCAGCCCGAACAGCTTGGCGTAGAGCGGCGTGCGCGGATCGCGCACC
>Ga0247823_10004325_pt1 | contig 11415 bp, 7 predicted proteins | sample 13C_PalmiticAcid_2_FD_192426 | JGI IMG/M metagenome (GOLD analysis project Ga0247823, IMG submission 192426) | Soil microbial communities from agricultural site in Penn Yan, New York, United States - 13C_PalmiticAcid_Day30 | ecosystem: Environmental > Terrestrial > Soil > Agricultural land...
GTGTGGCCGGAACGCTAAGTCAGCAAAACACCAGAGTCAATCGGCCGCCGGCAGGATGCTAATCTCGCGGACGCGTGAGGAGAGAATGGGTCGTCGCGATCGCAGCGCTCGCGCTCGCCGCATGTGACGCGGTGCGCGAAGGCGGTGGTCGCCGCCGCGATCCGGGCGCGCTCGTCGTCGCCGAAGCGGCGGTGGTGCAGTCGCTCGATCCATTGCGCGTCACCGATAGCGAGTCGATCGAGGTCGGCAGCCAGATCTTCGAGGGCCTCGTCACGTGGACGCCGGGCACGACCGACGTGATGCCCGGGCTCGCGACCGCGTGGACCGTGTCACCCGACGGCAAGCGCTGGCGGTTCACGCTGCGCGATCGGGTGACGTTTCACGACGGCACCGCGTTCGACGCCAACGCGGTGGTGTTCTCGTTCGAACGGCTGCTCGATCCGAAACATCCGCAGTACCTCTCGGGTGAGGATGCCGCGTACCGGCGCGGCCTGCTGCGCAGCATCACAAGGCTGAGCGCGGTCGACCGGCTCACGGTCGAGATCGAGACCGCGCGGCCGTATGCGCCGTTGCTCGGCGATCTCGCGATGTTCCCGCTGGTCTCGCCCGCGGCCGTCGCTCGGTGGGGCAACGCGTTCCAGGAGCATCCCGTCGGCACGGGGCCGTTCGTGTTCGAGGAGTGGAGCCGCGGCGAGCGCGTGGTCGTGCGGCGGTTCGACGCGTACTGGGGCGCGCGGCCCAACGTCGAGCGCATCGTGTTCCGCACCGTCGTCGATGCGCGCCAGCGGCTGGTCGAGCTCGAGTCGGGCTCGGTCGATCTCGCAACCGGCATCCTTCCCGACGAGCAGCCGTTCGTGGAGCTGCACCCCGATCTCGTGCTGCACGCCACGCCGGGCAACGACGTCAGCTACCTCGCGCTCAATACGCAGCACGCGCCGTTCGACGACGTCCGCGTGCGCCGCGCCGTGAACTACGCGATCAACAAGGAGCCGATCGTCAAGCTCGCCTATCAGGGCCGCGCGATCGCCGCCGATGGACCGCTGCCGCCGACGCAGTGGGCGTATCACCAGCCCAGGACGCGCTATCCGTACGACCCCGCCGCAGCGAAGGAGCTGCTCGCGCAGGCCGCCGCCGACGGTGCGTTCGATCCGACCAAGGTCTACAAGCTCGCCGCGCTGTCGACGCCGCGCCCGTATCTCGCGCAGCCCGAGCGCGTCGCGCGGTTCCTGCAAGCGGCGCTCGCGCAAGTCGGGATCCGAACCGAGCTCGAGCTGTTGCCGTACCGCGAGCACAACGCGCGCGTGTCGGCCGGCCTGCACGACCTCGCGATCTTCGGCTGGGTCGGCGACAACGGCGACCCGGACAACTTCCTGTACGTGCTGTTCCACTCCGACAACGCGAGCCCCCCGGCGCCGCAGAACATCGCGTTCTACCGGCGCGCCGAGGTCGACGTGCTGCTGTCCGAGGCGCAAGCGGCGAGCGACGAGCCGACGCGAGCGCGGCTGTACGCGCGGGTCCTCGATGCGATCGCGGACGACGCACCGTGGGTGCCGCTCGCGCACTCGGAGCTGGTCGTCGCCGCGCGCGCCGAGCTCGACGGCGTGATCCTGTCCCCGCTCGGGCACCCCGTGTATTCGCTGATCAAGCGCCGCGCGCCGAGGAGCACACGATGACTCCTCCGCGCGAGCCCCGCGAGACGGTGCGCTCGCTGCGCTTCCGCAGGATCGGGGCGCCGCCCAAGGATCCGACGATCTCGCGTCCGGTGCAGGCGCCGAAGCTGCGGCTGCGCCTGCGCTACAAGCTCGTCGTCGCGATGGCGTTCGCGGCGCTCGTGCCCGTGGTGATCGTCGCGCTGCTCGCCACCGGCGTCGTGCTGTCGAGCCTCGAGAACGGCCTGCGCGCGGACGCGGATCGCCAGCTCACCGTCGGCCTCAACCTCGTGCTGCGCTCGGTGGAGCGGTTGTCCGACGAGGCGGTGCAGCTGTCGGAGTCGAGCGAGCTCGTCGGGGCGATGCGGCAAGGGGTCGGCGAGATCGAGAAGTGGATCGCGCGCGAGGCCTCGCACGTGCCGTCGGCGCGGCTGCAGCTGTTCGACGCCGCCGGCGGCCTGGTGTTCGATCGCGTGCTCGGCGGCGCGACGGAGCGGTTCGCCGACGTCGGCCTCCCCGGCGGCAGCGCCGTGATCGAGACCGGGCAGAAGTGGGAGCGCAGTGTGTCGCTGGTCGACGTCGGCGAGCGCGCGGTCGTGCGTGCGGTGTCGCCGATCGTCGACGAGTCGCTCGCGCTCGAGGGCGTGCTCGTGCTCTCGATCCCGCTCGACGGCGACTTCGCCGACGGCATCAAGGGGGCGCTGTCCGCGGACGTGCTCCTCGGCGGGCCCGCGAGCAGCCTGCAGGTGACGTTCCGCGGACGGCTCGGCCGGCGTGCCCCACCGGTACAGATCAGCGCGGCGGATCGCGCGGCGGCGCTGCGCGGCCAGCGGGTGATCCGCGACCTCGACGTCGACGACGAGGGCAGCGGCCGCTACAAGATCGCGCTCACCGGCCTGCTCGATCATGCCGATCACGCGGTCGGGGTGCTCGGCATCGCCGTCGACCGCGCGCCGCTCGCGGCCACGAAGCAGCTCGCGATCCGCTCGCTCGTGATCGGCGGTGCGGTCGCGCTCGTGTTCGCGCTCGTGCTCGCCGGGTTCTGGTCGCGGCGGCTCGGCGCGCCCATCAAGGGGCTCCACCGCGGCGCGATCGCGGTGTCGCGCGGCGATCTGGAGCACCGCATCGACATCCCGGGCGGCGACGAGCTGACCGACCTCGCGACGGCGTTCAACCAGATGACCTCGACGCTGAAGGAGAACCAGGCGCGGCTCGCGGCGCGCATGCGCGAGATCGTCGCGCTGCACGACGCCGGCCGCGCGGTGTCGTCGGTGATCGACCTCGACTTGGTGTCGCGCAAGATCGTCGACGCGGTCGCGCGCACGTTCGATGTCCAGCTCGCGTCGCTGTTCCTGGTCGACGAACAGGGAGGTCTGCGCGCATCCGCAGCGCGCGCGCGCCGCGCCGATGTCTCGAGTGCGCTCGCCACCGACGAGGCGCTCGTCGCCGCCGAGACGCTGCGCCCCTTCGCGATCGAGGTCCAGCGCACGCGCGAGGCGGTGCGCATCGTGAGTCCGACCGGCGGCCCTCTCGTCGCGCTGCCGCTCGAGCGCAATCGCCCCGGCGCCCCCGCGCGCATCGTCGGCGTGCTCGCGGTCGAGCGTGCGGCCGAGGCGCGCCCGTTCTCCGAAGCGGACTACAACCTCCTCATCACGTTCGCCGACCAGGCGGGCGCCGCCGTCGAGAACGCGCTCCTCTATCAGGAGGTGCGTGGCGCGAGCGAGGAGCTCGAGCGCAAGGTCCGCCAGCGCACGAGCCAGCTCACCGCGATCAACTCGGAGCTCGGCAAGGCGCTCGCGGATCTCCGCGAGGCGCAGGCGCAGCTCATCCTCAGCGAGCGCATGGCCGGGCTCGGCTTGCTCGTCGCCGGCGTCGCGCACGAGATCAACTCTCCGACCGCCGCGATCCGCGGCTCGATCGACGGTCTCGGCGCGTGCCTCGGACGCGTCGCGCATCACGGCGCCGAGCTCGCCTCGCGGGCGCCGAGCGCGGAGCGCGTCCACGCCGTGACCGCCTACCTCGAGGTGACCGCGCCCAAGCTCGCCGAGCGCCCGCTACCCACGGGGCTCGCGGCACGCAAGGCGGCGCGCGAGCTGGCGACCATGCTGGCAGCGATCGAGGACCCTCACGACCTCGCCGTCGCGCTCGCCGACCTCGGGGCGACCACGGAGGACGCGAGCGCGCTGGTGGCGGCGGTGGGCCCCGATCGTGCGCTCGCGCACTCGGTGGTCGCCGCGCTTACCGACCACGTGTATCTCCACCGCACGTCGTCCACCGTGCGCCACGCGGTCGGGCAGATCCAGCGCATCGTCGGCGCGCTCAAGACCTACTCGCACCTCGATCAACAAGCCACGCGCGTCGAGGCGGATCTGCACGAGGGGCTCGAGACGACTCTCGCGCTGCTGCACCACGCCCTGCGTGATATCGTCGTCGAGCGGCACTACGGCAACCCGCCGATGGTTCCGGTGTACGTCGACGAGCTCAACCAGGTGTGGACGAACTTGATCCAGAACGCTCAGCAGGCGCTCTCCGCCAAGGCCGCGCCACGCACGATCACGATCGAGACCGCGGTCGAGGCCGACGCTGCCGTGGTGCGCGTGATCGACGATGGCCCGGGCGTGCCGCCGGATGCGCTGCCGCAGATCTTCGAGCCGTTCTTCACGACCAAGCCCAAAGGGGAGGGCACCGGGCTCGGGCTCGGCATCTCGCGCCAGATCGTCGACAAGCACGGCGGCGAGATGCGCTGCGAGTCGCGGCCGGGCCGCACGGTGTTCGAGGTCCGGCTTCCACTCGACGCGAAGGCGCGTGTGTCGATGCCGCGTATCGCGCATCGCAGGGAGGACGAGGGCGAGGTATGAGCCGCAAGGAAGTCATCGTCTGCGTCGACGACGAGGAGGGCGTGTTGCGCGTGCTGCGCGCCCAGCTCGGCGCGCGGTTCGGGCACGAGTGTCAGATCGCGACCGCGCGCTCGGGCGACGAGGCCGTCGCGCTGTTCGACGAGCTGACGCGCGAAGGCGAGCAGATCGCGCTCGTCATCGCGGACCAGATCATGCCCGGCATGAAGGGCGCCGAGCTGCTCGAGATCGTCGATCGCAGGCTGCCGACGACGACCAAGGTGCTGCTCACTGGCCAGGCGGGCCTCGACGCCGTCATCGACGCGATCAACCGCGCCCACCTGCACCACTACATCGCCAAGCCGTGGGACGAGACGACGCTGCTGCTCGTCGCCGAGAACCTCCTGCGCCAGTACCGCCTGGTCAACGAGAACCAGCAGCTGATCGCCTCGCTGTCGGCGAAGAACCAGGCGCTGCTCGAGATGAACCGCGAGCTCGAGGCCAAGATCCACGAGCGCACGCACGAGCTCGCCGAGGCCAACGCGCGCCTCGCGCAGCTCGCCGTCACCGATGGCCTCACCGGCCTCTACAACCACCGCCACTTCCACGAGCGGCTGGCGCTCGAGGTCGAGCGCAGCCAGCGCAGCGGCCTCCCGCTCTCGCTGCTGATGCTCGACGTCGATCACTTCAAGCAGTTCAACGACACGTTCGGCCACCCGGCGGGCGACGAGGTGCTGCGCCAGCTCGCACGCGTCCTCGCCGACACGCGCCGCGCCAACGATGTCGTCGCGCGCTACGGCGGGGAGGAGTTCGCCGTCATTCTCGTGGACACCGCCAAGTTCACCGCCGCGAAGGTCGCCGAGCGCGTGCGCGAGCGGATCTCGAGCAACGACTTCCACGACGCCGCGCCCACCGCCGGCAAGCTGACCGGTTCGATCGGCGTGGCCACGTTCCCCGACGACGGCGCCGATGCCGAGGCGCTGGTCCGCGCCGCCGACACCGCGCTGTATGCCGCGAAGCGCGCGGGCCGCAACCGCGTCGTGCTCGCGACCGCCGCGATCTCCGCGACGCCGGCCTGAGCCCGGGACCAGCAGAGCTCGTACGCTCGCGAGCGCGCCACGGTGCGTCATCCGTGCGTGTGGGCTTCTTCGAACGCCGCGTAAGTGTTAGGGTCGCCGGTCATGAGCGCCGAGGAGATCGCGGTCATCGGAGCCGGGAGCTACGGCACCTGTCTCGCCGTGCTGTTCGGCCACTACGGTCACCGCGTCAGCCTCTACAACCGCACCTCCGAGACCACCGCCGAGATGAACGCGGTGCGGGAGAATCGCGCGTACCTGCCCGGGCACCGGCTGCCCGATTCGGTCACGGTCACCAGCGACCTCGCCGAGGCCGTGCGCGGCAAGCGCTTCATCCTCGGGGTCACGCCGTCGCATGGCATCCGCGACACGCTCGGCGCCGCCGCGCAGTGGATGGACCCGGACGCGATCGTGATCAACGCGTCGAAGGGCCTCGAGGAAGGTACGCTGAAGACGATCGACGCCATCTATCGAGACGTGCTGCCCGCGCGGATCGCCGGGCGCGCGACCTACCTCTCGGGCCCCACGTTCGCGGCCGAGCTCGCGGCGGGGATGCCGGCGGCGATCGTGCTCGCGGGCTACGATGCCGAGACCACCGTCGACGCGCGCAAGACGCTCTCGGGGATCAACTTCCGCATCTACTCGACCGACGATGTTCTGGGCGTATTGATCGGCGGCGCGCTCAAGAACGTGATCGCGATCGGCGCCGGCCTCTCCGACGGCCTGGGCTTCGGCTCGAACACGCGGGTCGCGCTGATCACCCGCGGGCTCGCCGAGATCACGCGGATCGGCTGCGCGCTCGGAGCGAACGCGCAGACGTTCGCCGGGCTCTCGGGGATGGGCGACCTCGTGCTCACGTGCTCGGGCGATAGCTCGCGTAACCGGCGCGTCGGCCTGGCGCTGGGGCAGGGCAAGAAGATCGGCGAGATCCTCGCCGAGATGAAGCAAGTCGCCGAGGGCGTGAAGACCACGAAGGTCGCCAAGGAGCTCGCCGCCAAGCTCGGCGTGCAGGCGCCGATCACCGACGCGATGTACGCGATCATGTACGAGGACGTCCCGGTCCGCGACGCGCTCACCCGCTTGCTCACTCGTCCGACGAGGTCGGAACGCGACTAGCGATGCTGGGCTACGTCCTCGACGATCTCTTCGGCGATTCGCCGTCCGGCCACCGTGCACCGTCGGGCCACCCCGAGCGACCCGCGCGCGCCGAGGCAGTGCGCGCCGCCTTGCTCGCGGCGGGCCTCGCGGAGCGCGGGAAGCACGTGACCACGCGCAACGCGACCGACGAGGAGCTCGCGCGCGTGCACGCCGGCGCATACCTGGACGACCTCACGAAGCGCGTGCCCGGTCACACCGGGTGGCTCGACGGCGATACGTACTTCTCGCCCGGCTCGTGGCACGCCGCGCTCGCCGCGGCGGGCTCGGTGTGTCAGCTGGCGACGGACGTGCTCGACGGCGCGCTGTCCTCCGGGATCGCGGTGGTGCGGCCACCCGGTCACCACGCCACGCGCGATCGCGCGATGGGGTTCTGCCTGCTCAACAACATCGCGGCCGCCGCGGCGGCGGCGCGGGCGAGGGGCGCCGCGCGCGTCGCGATCGTCGACTGGGACGTTCACCACGGCAACGGCACGCAGGACATCTTCTGGGACGATCCGAGCGTGATGTACCTCTCGGTGCACCAGTACCCGTACTACCCGGGCACCGGGGCCCCGATCGAGATCGGCGGTCCGCACGCGACGGGCGCGACGGTCAACGTCGGCCTCCCCGGAGGCTCCGGCGACGACATCTACGCCGCGGTGTTCGATCACGTGTTCGTGCCCGCGCTCACGAAGTTCAAGCCCGACCTCGTGCTCGTGTCGGCCGGGTTCGACGCGTTCGAGCACGATCCGCTCGCCGGCATGCGCGTCACGCACACGGGCTTCGCGCAGATGGCGAGCCGCTTGCGCGCGTTCGCGGATCGCGTCGCGGGAGGGCGCATCGCGTTCGTGCTCGAGGGTGGCTACGACCTCGATGGCCTCGCGGGCGGAATGACCCGCGTGCTGTCGACGCTGGTCGCGCCGAGCGGGGCGCCGCTTGCGATCGCCCCAGCGATCGCCCCCATGCCGCAGCACCCGGTCGCCCGCGCCGCGATCGAGGGCACGCTCGCCGCTCACGCCGCCGCTGGCGTCCCGATCCCCGCCGCCGAGCCTATCGAATGACCAGGCACCAGACCGCGGATCTCGAGCCGTTGTCGTTCGGCGGGCGCTACACGCTGCTGCGCCGGCTCGCCGTCGGCGGCATGGCCGAGATCTATCTCGCCCGCCAGGCCGCGATGGCCGGCTTCGAGAAAGAGGTCGTCATCAAGCGGCTGCGCGCCGAGCTCGCCGATGACCCGCGCATCATCGAGATGTTCCTCGACGAGGCCCGGATCGGTGCGCTGCTCAACCACCCCAACATCGTCCACGTCTACGACGTCGACGAGCACGACGGCATCCCGTACATCGCGATGGAGTACATCGTCGGCGAGGAGCTCAACGAGCTGTGCCGGCGCGGCATCCAGCACGGTCGGTTCTTGCCGCTCGAGCACGCGGTCGAGCTGATCCGGCAAGCCGCGGCAGGGATGGGCTACTTCCACGCCAAGCGCGGCGCGGAAGGTACGGTGCTCCAGGATCAGCCGCTCGAGATCGTGCACCTCGACATCTCACCGACGAACCTGCTGGTCACCCAGGACGGCACGCTGAAGGTGATCGACTTCGGCATCGCGCGCGCACGCGGTCAGCGCACGCGCACCGAGGTGCTGCCGGGCAAGCTCTCGTACATGTCGCCCGAGCAGGCGGCGCGCGATAACCAGGCGGTCGATCACCGTAGTGACATCTTCTCGCTCGGCATCGTGCTCTACGAGATCACCGTCGGGAAGCGGTTGTTCCGCGGCACGCCCGCCGACATCGTGCCGCGCCTCGTCGCCGCGGACATCGAGCCGCCCACGTTCGTGCGCCGCAACTTCCCGCCCGCACTCGAGTCGATCGTGATGCGCGCGCTCGAGAAGCATCCGTCGGATCGCTACCAGAGCGCGTACGATCTCGCCGACGATCTCGAGACGTTCCTGCGTGACGAGCGCCTGCACTCCGGCCCGGTGCGGATCGCGCGCTACCTCGACATGCTCACGCACGCGGCTGGCGGCGCCCGGCGGCCGGAGCTCGTGAGCGAGGCGGAGGCGCGGCGCGCCGACGGCGAGGAGCTCGACTTCGACAGCCAGCTGTTCGATGGCTTCAAGCCGCCCGAAGGCGCGCCCGGGCCCGAACAGGCTCCCGAGTGGGAGGACACGGAGCAGCCGGAGGCAGACGTCGCCGCTGCGCTCGGCATGGAGCTCGACGAGCTGCGCGCGCTGCGCACGCCGGTGCCCGTGCGGCCTGCGGGGATGGCTCCCGTCAGTGGACGTGAATATCTCCTTTCGCACGTCGGGCCCGAGGTCGCCGAGGAGTCCACGTCGATCGATGACGCTCCGCCGCGCCGACCGACACCGGTTCCGGCTCCCGTGGCTGCGTTGCCGAGGCCCTCGTACGTGCCGGCGCCGTCGCCGGTGATCGTCGCGCCGAATCCGCCGCGCCTGCCGTGGATCCTGGTCGGGATGCTCGGCGTGGCAGTCCTGGCGCTCGTGGCGTATATCGTCACGAGGTGACCGGATCGCGCATCGCATGGCTCGTCGTCGCGCTCGCACGCAGCGAGCGCAGCGAGCCGCCGCATGTCGACAAGCAGCCGCAGGTGCAGCGCCCCGAACGCCGCGTGATCGAGCCTCCCGCCGGGCTCGTGCGGCCGCTGCCACCGCACGCGATCCGCGCCGACGGCGTCGGACCGTATCGCCTCGGCGACAAGCTCTCCGACGTGCTCGCACAGCTGGCCTCGGGCCCGCGGATCGCGCTCATCGAGATCCCCGGCGTCGTCCATCACAGCCTGATCCGCACCGAGGAGGACGACACCGTCCTCATCGGCGGGGAGCCCGCGGGCACGGCCACGTTCGTCGCGGTCACCGGCGCCAGCGTCGCGCGCACGGAGTCGGGCATCCACGTCGGCTCGACGCGCAAGGACCTCGCGCCGCTCGGCCCGCCGGTGCGCGACCCCGACCGCGCGCTCGATCCCCGGCTCGTCGTGCCCAGCGGGATGCGCAACGCGCGCATCGTCCTCGACGGTGACCGCGTGATCGCGATCGCGATCGTGGAGCCGGCGCCGCCTCCTCCAGCGCCCGGCGGCGAAGAGACGTGCACGCGCCCCGAGCCACCCGCCGGTGCGCGCGTGACCGTGATCGGCAGCTGCATGAGCGCGACCGGCGAGCGCGTCGAGGTCCTCGAGTCCGAGATCTCGGTGCGGATGGGGGAGGGCGAGCGCGCGATCGGGTTCAAGCTGCCGGCTCCGATCGTGTTCGCGGCGCCGCTGAGGATGCCGGATGGGCGCGACGAGCTGGCCGTGGTCACGCGCGCCGATGGCGAGCAGACGCGGACCTGGGCGCTGTCCACGTTCCGGTTCGAAGCTGGCCGGCTCGCCCGCACCACCGATGCGGCGCCCCTGTACGTGGTGACCGCCGCCAATGCCCGCTGGATCGGGGCCGACCTGCGCGATGTGGATCTCTACCTGGACCTGACGAGTCGCAAGGATGGGATCGAGGTAGGGGGCTTACTGACCACCCGAAGTGGCTCGGCGATCAAGGATCTGGTCGTGATCACGTCCGTCCCTGTGGCGCGCAAGCACGCCAAGTCCGAGTGACCCGCGACCTGTCGTACCCCTTTGCCACCACAGCAGTCTTTCGGCACAATGACTCGACGTGCCGGGTGCGTTCCCGCACGGGGACCTAGCGCGTGAAGTTCCTCTGCGACCGCTGCAAGACCCGGTACTCGATCGGCGACGATCGCGTGCGCGGCAAGATCCTCAAGATCCGCTGCAAGAACTGCGCGAACGTCATCACGGTTCGCGAGGGAATGAGCGACGTCGACACGTCGGATCCGCAGGGACTGCGCAAGCGTGGGACAACGCAGGCCGTGCCGGTCGTGACCGCGTCGACCGGCGTGCATGGCGACGCTTCGGCCGCGAGCGCGGCCCCGCCGCCGGCGCTCGAGCAGGAGTGGTACGTCTCGATCGACGGAGCGCAGGAAGGGCCGTTCACGCTCGCCGAGGCGCAGGCCTGGGTCGGCGCCAGGCCGTACGACGCCGAGCTGCACTGCTGGAGCGAGGGCTTCGACGACTGGCTGCCCGTCGACAAGGTCAGCCACTTCCGCGGGCTCCGCAAGAAGCCCGCACCCGCCCCGACGCCTCCGCCGCTGCCACGCGCAGCGACCAAGCCGGTGCACGTGACCCCCACCCCGCGCGCCGCCGAGCCCGAGCCCAAGCCTCTGTTCGCGGCGACGATGGCGTCGCTCGAGCGCGCTTCGCAGCCGAGCGCAGGTGGGTTCGGCATGCCCGCGCCCATCGCGAACGGCACGCAGGCGCCGGCACCGTCGACGGCGAAGACTGCCAAGGGCCCCGGCGTGGGAGCCGCAGCGAAGCTACCGTCGTTCGATCTCGACTCCGCGCTCGATTCCGCGACGTCGGTCGGAGGCCCGTCCTTCGACGAGGCGGCCGCCGCGGCGAACGACCTGTTCGCGAAGTCGATGGGCGTGAGCCAGCCGGCGCCGCGGCCGGTCGGCACGCCGTCGCCGGCGGTCACGCCCACGCTGGCCTCGTCGGACCTCGACGACGATGACGACGAGGACGATGATCTCGCGATCGGCGAGGTGTCGCGCGTCGTCAACCTCGCCGATCTCAAGCCGCGCCCCAAGCCACAGCCCGAGCAGCCGGCGATGGCGGCAGGGCTCAACCGGACCGGCTCGGTGCCGCGCCTCAGCTTCT